>LXNJ01000689.1_pt1 | contig 22319 bp, 19 predicted proteins | sample 809081 | NCBI WGS metagenome assembly LXNJ01 (sample SAMN04870510, study PRJNA318959) | sponge metagenome | biome: sponge; feature: marine sponge reef; material: water | host: Petrosia ficiformis | place: Greece: Milos, Mediterranean Sea | collected 2013-05-29 | depth 5-7 m | reverse complement strand
CACTCTGCGTTAGGGTATTTGACACCTTTTGAATTTGAACAACAAAACTTGTCTTAACTTTACTGATTTTTTGGCCCTAATTAGCGTTGGCACTTCATATTATATGTCAAGTCTATTTGCATATAGTAGCGTTTTTTGGATAAGGTAAGACAATTGTTGTTTAATCGATTCTTCTACGCTGATATAGAAACCACTCCACAACTGTTAAAATAACAGCAAGAAACACCAAGTATATCCAAGGTGGATAACGGAAAAATGAACCGCCACCTAAAACTTCCGATCCTGCTAACAGGTCTTCAATTCCATCAGCGATACCTATATGAGATTCTGTTTCACTTGCGAGATTGACTGCCCAGAACTGTTTCTGAGCGTCTGCTTCTTCGTTGTCAGCTGCAGATTCATTTTCGTTATCGGTTGTAGATTCGTTTTTGTTATCATCTACAGGTTCATTTGAGGTGCTCAACTTATAAAAACCCGCATGTAGGGTTTGATCAAAGAGTATCTCATCATTTTCAACAGGAACATCCCAGGTCTTGTCTCCAGGACCGGTAACTTTTAGTATTTTTTCTGTGTTTTCGGAAGGGGTATCTTCATCCTGCTTAGCTTGTGCATCAGGAGTAGGCTGTGAATCTACCTTATATCGGAGGACTTCACCTGTATGGAGGTGATGTTCCTGTATCTCTTCGCTTTGTTGAAACCACTGGATTGTATTAGCGATTATAACAGGAAATGCGATACGTAATGGTAGGTCAGATTCAAGTATGTTAATTGCAGCAAAGACGATCTTTCGCTGCGGTGTAACATCAACAAACAATATAGGAGATTCAAACGAACGCGCAAGAATCTGTGCTGTGGAGGGCGGTGTAACCTCGTATGCTTCGCCTATTACGACATTTTCCAAATGGACGTGACGCAGGATAGGATGTGTGTTATCCCAATCGGTGATAATAGGCGTTTCAAGTGCTTCTCCGATGTTCCACGTCGCAACAGAGTTGGTTCTGCTCTCATCAGGCGGGTTAGTGGTTTTGGGAGGATAGATAAACATATAATTTCCATCTCCAAGCGTTGTTGGACTGAATCGGTCGAAAATAACAACTTGGGCATCTTTAGCAGCCACCTCATATTCTGCTGGGGTCATAACACTCAGATTTAGTTTTTCATCAACGGAAAGCGCTTTTAGGAGAAATGGATTTTCATTTGTTACCAGCAACACAGAGATGAGTACACGTTTCGGTAACGTTGCGTAGGCAACATTGTCAGTAGGAAGCGCGTCTATGATGTCTAACACTGCTTTTAGTTCTCCACCTTCAAAAGTAAAATTGCTGAAAATTTCGGACTTTTTCTCACCAGGTGCAAGTGTGTAAGGACGAACATCAAAGAGACTATCGTTAAAATAGAGTTCTACACTGCACTTCTTTTCTTGATCTGAAGCGTTGACAACAGTCAGCAGTGTTTCGTAATCAAAGGCATTAACAATACTTTTTCGGACTCGAAATTGAGTGATGCCAACGTTATCGCTGTCTTCACCTATCCTGATAAGATGCAGTTTAATTTTTCCTTTTTCAGCAGGTTCTTCTTCAGTTGTTGTGTCTTGTGGAAGCGATTTTTGGAATTTTGCAAGGATTTCCTCAGAAATAGACTGAAAATCACTAAGGATAATAATTTCTGGGTTAGGTTTTGTTTGTGCGACATCAAATGCTAAATCTACTGCGGACTTTAGGTCTGTCTTTACATCAGTTGGTTCAATCGATTCAATTGCTTGGCGAAGTGTTTTTTGATGGTTTGTAAAGGGCGTCCGAATTGTAGGACGAGTATGACAACTGATGACCGACATTTCGTCCATAAATCGCAGCCCTTTTACCATCTGTAGTGCTTGCTGTTTGGCGGAATCTAAACGGGATTCGGTAGCGGAATTATCAGGATTGAGATTCAGTACTGCATTCATACTTGCTGAGTGATCTATAATCAAAATGAGTTGTCGTGCGGATTTCGTTATGAATGCGAACTGTGGTCGTGCAATAGCAAGCACTAAAAGCGCAAGAAACAACAATTGCAGGAGTAGGGATAATAGATGTTTTAGCCTTTGGAAAAGAGAGGTCGTTTGTCTCTCTTTGAAAAGTTGTTCCCAAAACATCAACGTGGAAACAGGTTCACGTCTTCGCCGCAGTTTTAGGATGTATAAAGCGATTATAGGAATCGCAAGCGCAAATAGGAATAGGGAGGTGGGCGTTAAAAAATTCATCAATCAATTTCAGATGGACAATCTTCGGTGAGAATTGATCCGTTATGTGACAAAACCACCCATTCGGAAGATGCGTAGGATAAGTTCTTCAAAAGGTGCTTTTGTCATTGTCCGCACAATGCTGATCTCTCGCTGTGTACAATATCGGTCAATGTCATCACAATATTTCTTGAAAAGAGTTTGGTATCGTTTAATGTGATTTTCGTTGATGGTTACAGGTCGGAGTTGATTAGTTTCAACATCAACGAGATGATAATCACCCAGCAGGTTGGGTTCAGCCTCCTTTTCATCAATGATGTGAATGACGAAAAGATCATGTTTTTGGAATTTCAACATATTCAGACCAGCAGTAAACCCTTTAGGGTCAAAGAGATCGGAGATTAGGACGACCAACCCACGTCTTTTGGTCATGTGAACAAAATTGTGGAATGCCTGTTCCAGATCGGTTTCTCCAGTACCATTAATCTGGTCAAGAAAATTGAGGACTGTAAAGATTTTGCCTTTTCCTCGTTCTGTAGGTAGCCGATTCATGTCGGTAGTATTAAAAGCAGTAATCCCGATGCGGTCAAGATTGGAGAGTCCGATGTAGGCAAGTGCTGCAGCAACACGTTTGGCATAAATCAGTTTCGGTAATTCGCCATAAGTCATGGATTGGCTTGCATCAACGAGGAAGTAGATGTGCAGGTCTTCGCGTTCTTCGTAGAGTTTTAGCAGAAGTTCGTCTAATCTTGCGAAGGCGTTCCAATCAATATAACGAAAGTCATCACCGGCAGTGTAGTTACGGTAATCGGCAAATTCAACACTAACACCACGACGTGTGCTACGACGTTCAGCCTTAATTCGTCCAGCAAAAATCTTTTTTGAGACAATATACAGATATTCCAGTTTTTTGAGGAAATCACTGTCAAACGCGGATTGTGTGTCATTCATAGGAAGACCTTATGCTGTTTTGGGATTACAAACCCGCTGAATGTCTTATGCGCATTCAGCGTTGACTCACTCCTACAAGAAGAAATCAATCAATTACTTCCAACAGATGTTGGATGATTCCGTCTGGGTCAATGCCTTCAGCTTCGCCTTCAAAACTAAGAATGAGACGATGGCGTAGACTCGGCAGTGCGACTGCTTGGATGTCTTCACGTGCGACGTTATATCTACCATCAAGGATCGCACGCACCTTACTTGCAAGAATCAATGCTTGCGCACCACGAGGGCTTGAACCGTATCGGACATATTTTTTTGTCTGTTCTGGTGCATCTTCAGTTTCTGGGTGTGTTCCCATAACAATTCGTAATGCGTATCTACGTACGTCTTCTGCAACAAGGATGTCCCGAACAATCTGTTCTAATTCGTTAATCGACTGACCATCGCACACCTTTTCAACAGCAGGCATTTCTCGCTTTGTGGTACGTTCCATAACAAGATCAAGTTCATCAAGAGAAGGAAATTCCACCTTGAGTTTGAAAAAGAAGCGGTCAAGTTGTGCTTCAGGTAACGGATATGTGCCTTCCATCTCTAAAGGGTTTTGAGTAGCCATCACGAAGAAAGGTAGATCCAGGGAGCGATGTTGTCCAGCAACAGTTACAGATTTTTCCTGCATTGCCTCTAACAGGGCAGATTGAGTTTTAGGGGTTGCACGGTTGATTTCGTCAGCAAGGACGAGATTTGCGAATATAGGACCAGGTTGAAATTCAAAGAATTTCTGTCCAGTTTCATCCTCAGCGACGATTGTAGTACCAACAATATCAGCAGGCATCAGGTCAGGTGTGAATTGAATACGATTAAATTCTAAGTCTAATACTTCTTCTAATGTACGGATCAATAATGTTTTGCCTAAGCCAGGAACTCCTTCCAATAACGCATGTCCTCCCGTCATTAAGCAAATTAAAACACCTTCAATAATTTCCTTTTGACCAACAATCCGCTTTGAGACCTCTTCTTGTATCTTTAGGAAGGTCTCTCGAAATTCATCATGTTTTTGTTCGACTTTTTCGGAAACATTTTGTTCGGACATATTTCCCTCTAATGGTAGTAGCACGTAGACATTAAATCACCGCAAAGATATATTATCTCTGCGGTGATTTACATGACAACTCGGTTTACTCATCAGTTGGTTTAATCGATTCAAAATAACGTTTCACATAGAACTTATATCCGAGAGGGATCTGTTCTTCAGTGAGTGCATCTTCAGAAAGTTTTTGATACTTCATATAAGCATCTTTGTAACTGAGACCAGATTCTTGTCCTTCTGCCGATGCTTTGGAGGTTTGAACGGTTGAACTGCCTTCACCTTGAACACCTTTGAGCTGTTCAAGATTAAGAGTAGAATCGAGGGAAGTTTGTTCTCCAAGTTGGGTCTTAGAAGTCTTATTACCTACACCCTCACCCGGTTTATTAGATAACAAATTTGTTAATCCCGTGGCAGAATTTATCCCTTTGGCGTTGCAAGCCCCTGCGATACCTGCTTTGCATGCCTCACATTCGGACAATAATTTTGCCAACCGTTTGTTGCGATTCAGGAGGAGATCAAAATCACGGATCTTTTTACCGGAAGCGCGCAAGCCTTTTTGAGCTCCTTCGCCATCGTTTCCTTCAAGTGATTCCCCCGCACCAGATAACCCGCTCCCAAGTCCGTCAAGATCAGTATCTTTGAGGCTTTTGCCAGCGCGTTTGAGTTCGTCAGACAAGTTCTGGCGTTTTTCTTGGTCATACTTCGGGACATCTGCTGCCACTTTGTCAAGTTTGTCAGCTGCTTCTTTGTAGTCCCCGCGTTTTAATTGTTGTCCGAAATCACCGAGGATCGGATTTCCGATGAACTGTTGTCCGAGCCCCTTCATTAACTCTTCCTGCTGTGCCATTTTAAGTGGATCAGTTTTTGTCTTCAACAGCGCAGTCAATTCGGTCATTCTTGCGAGAGCGTCCTTAGGAGCAATCTGAGGTTTTTTCAATTCAAGTGTTCTTTCCTCAATCTCCTTCAAGATTTCTTTCAGTTCTTGGTCTTCGTCCTGTTCAGCTTCTTTTTTAGCCTCTTCAATCTTTTTCAACAGCGAGTCGGCTTCTGCAGCAATTTGCGGTGAAAAGTCAATTTCTGTTGAGGTTGCTGGCGGTGCAAAAAACTCTATAAAAGAGAAAGTAATCAGAAAGATGGCGACAATAGCAATAAATTTGGTTTCACGCGGCACAGTATATCGCGCAACCTGTTTTATAGGGATTGCTTGCAGCCTTTTTGAGGTATCTTGAAGTTGAAGAGCAGTCAACGTTTCATTGGTATTACGTTGAATCTGTTCAAGACCACTGACAACACGGTCCTTTAGAGACGCGTCTATATCTATTGCGCGGGCTGCTTCGTGTAGATTGACTGGTCGAATAAGACGGACAATTAGAGTGATCACTGCAACGCCACATGCAACCAAGAGGAATACAAGTGGCGGAATGTTAAAGGATGTTACAACGCTATCTACGATAACTACCGGCACACATACCAAAAGTCCAAAGAATAGAAACGTCGCGAGTGTTTGAAAATATCCTTGGACGTTCAAACGGCGGCGTACGTGAGAAATTTTTTCGAGAATCAATTTTTCCTGCATGAAGTATGCCTCCTGTTGACCATAGTTCAACTCTAAATTGGAAGCTTTTCTTAACAAGATTGTAACTTATGAGAAAAACGTTATTAATCTTGTCATGTGAAAGCCATCAAATGCTGTGTTATTTTTTGGTTTGTTAATAGTGTACTATATTTTTCATTATTAAGTCAAGTTGTTTTATAGTGAAGGGGTGTGTAAATATTTGGTTACATAGGTTTAATTTGCAATGATTACGCGGCGTTTTCCACTGTAGGGCGGATTTCTACAAAAACTTTACACACCCAATGGTATAAGTTCTTTTGACAGATTATTAATTACGTGTTAAACTGTTTTACGTGAACATTGAGTTAGAAGGAGCAGCCGATGGCTTACAAAGAACTTGCTACGAAGAAACCGTTTATTGTTAACAAAAACCTCGGTAGTCCTGTTGAGGTAGAACCTGAAGAATTGACACAGACCAATGCGGATGGATTACCTGTGGTTATCCCTACGCAAAAACAAAAATATGACTTTGATCGTAAAGGATGGCTGTTAATTCCAAACATCTTATCTGGTGCAGAAATAGTTGAGATGCGTGAATTTTGTGAACGCTTGAACGCTGAACCTGACAGCATTCCTGAGCCGCAACGTTGCGCCCTTGGTGGTCCATTACAAAGGCTTGCCGATCATCCAGTAGTTGTAGGATTTTTGAACGAATTTTTGGCATACCCACCCGCTGCCAGTGAAGATTGCTATGGATTTCGACTGGAAGAGACAGAAATGATTTTTGGTGTAGAAGATAAAAAAGTTAAAAATCAGTTTACATCTCAGAAAGGAAACGGCTTATTCCGATTACCCGGCGATTCTCATATTTACCGATGTGTTCCTGGGCGTGGATGGAGTGGATTAACGCGCGCTATTTGGGAATTATCGGAGGTCAATGCAGAGACAAATAGTTTTCAGTTTATAACAGGCAGCCATAAAGCAGCATATACAGCACCACAGGCAGTCCATAATCTAAATTCACCGCTCTGGGACACTTATGAATGTCCTCCAGGGTCACTTTTCCTTCTTACGGAATCAATCACACAGATGCATGGACAGGCAACCTCTAATTCCACAAGTATTGACCGTATGTCTGTCTCTAATTTATACAATACCGTAGCAAGCCGTTGGTCTAATTGGATGCCGCATCCTGAACTTTTGGAAGCAATGCCATCCAAACGGCAAACACTATTTAGAGAAACTTACGCAGGCGGCAACGTTATCAACGGTGATTTTGGTAATCGCACTTCTGCATATCCTATGCAAATTTAACGAAGGTATCCATAAATGGAAAAACAGAGAAACAACACTCTTAACACGGCTTTGCCAGCAGAAACATGCGAATTGCCAACTTACAACGCTGATGGAATAGCTATACCAGAATTGACTCCTGAACAGATATATGCATTTGATACGCACGGTTGGTTTTTAATACCAGAAGTGTTCACAGGCAGTGAGCTAAAAGAAATGCGTGATTTCGGCTACAGACTGCACCATGAACCTGAGTCTATTCCAGAACATGAACGGAGTACGCTCGGAGGTCCTCTACAAAAATTAATTGACCATCCGCTTGTTGTATCGCTTCTCAATGAATTCACTGCACATCCGTCCGTGACGAGTCCTGAATGCTACGGTTTTTGTGTAGAAAGCACAAATCTTTTCTATCGAACCCCTGGCATGGGCGGATTTGGCCCACATAACGGCAACGGTTTGCTCCGTTTCCCTGGTGATGTTCATTACTACAACGCTTTTCCTGGCAAAGGATATAGTCCACATACACGTGTAGTATGGGAATTGAACGAGGTGAAAAAAGGACAAGGTGGAACGTTGTTGGTCACAGGAAGTCATAAATCTGTTTACACAGCACCCCCTGAAATTCAAAATCCAGAATCAGATATTTGGAGCACTTACGGATGCCCACCAGGCTCACTTCTCTTTTTCACTGAAGCACTGACGCACAGCGCGAATCCGTGGACAAATACGGATAATGATAGGATAGCAATTTTTAACCTTTATAGTCCAGTTGATAGCGGTTATGCGCGAGTTTACAAACCGCATCCGAAATTGCTTGAAGAAATGCCATCGCTGCGTCGAACTCTGTTCCGCAATCGATACGTGGTAGACAATCTGAATGGTACATAAAAATTTCAAATCGAGAGGCGTAGGTTGGGTAGAGCAAACGCAAAACCCATAGATGTCAACTTAAGAAAAAATGCTGGATTTTCTCTTGTGGGAGGGAAACCTTGTCCGCTCGATTTTCTTCTTGTAGGAGCGATCTCCAGCTCGCGACCGTTCGTAATATGTCGTGACCAGGAGGTCGCTCCTACAGGAAGAGAAAACAGCGCACTTACAACGCGCACCTATCGTCATCTCATAAGTTGGATATTTAGCACGCGTAAATTTCTTTAAGTTGACACCTATGGGTAGAGCAAACGCAAAACCCATAGGTGTAAACTTAGCGTATTTTTTTCTTGTGGGAGGGAAACCTTGTCCGCTCGATTTTCTTCTTGTAGGAGCGATCTCCAGCTCGCGACCGTTCGTAATATGTCGCGACCAGGAGGTCGCTCCCACAGGAAGAGAAAACAGCGCACTTACAACGCGCACCTATCGTCATCTCATAAGTTGGGTATTTAGCACGCGTAATTTCTTTAAGTTGACACCTATGGGTAGAGCAAACGCAAAACCCATAGGTGTAAACTTAGCGTATTTTTTTCTTGTGGGAGGGCTTTCTAAGCCCGATTAGTTAATTTATCGGCGTTGAAAACGCCTCCCACAAGAGATGGACTATAACCAGTAGGCTGAGAAGAGCGCAGCGAAACCCAACAAAGTAGAATAGTTTTTATTCATAACATTGAAAGGAGACAGTTTTGGCAACAACACAACCTAATGTTTTGTGGATATACGGTGAAGACCTTTCACCAGATTTGGCATGTTACGGCACTCCTGCTGTACAAACACCGAATATTGATCGTCTTGCCGGAGAAGGTACACTTTTTTCCAACGCTTTTGTGACTTGTCCAGTCTGTTCACCAAGTCGATCAGCCCTAATTACGGGTACGTATCAAACCCATTTTGATGCACACAATCATCGAAGTAATCGCGAAAAACCTTTACGAGATGATATGAAACTCATCACCGATTGTTTCCGTGAGGCAGGATATTTCACTTGTAACAGTCCTGGACCGCCTTATAATCGTCGTGGTAAAACAGATTTCAACTTTCAACGTGAGCAGCCTTTTGATGGAATTGATTGGTCTGAACGTGCAGAGGGACAACCTTTTTACGCCCAAATCAATATCCCTGACACACATCGCGTATTTAAACCGGATCCGGAACGTCCAATCAATCCTGATGATGTTGAATTACCACCTTACTATCCCGATCATCCGCTTACTCGCAAGGATTGGGCACTCTATCTTGAAAGCATTCAGATTTTGGATAGGAAAGTGGGTGAAATCCTCAAACGTCTGGACGATGAAGGTCTTTCTGAAAACACAATTGTCTTTTTCATGAGCGATCATGGACGCGCCCATATCCGCTGCAAACAATTCCTCTACGATGGCGGCATTCACATCCCCTTGATTGTTAGGTGGCCAGGAAATGTTGCAGCAGGTGCAGTTAGTGATGAACTGGTTAGCGGTGTTGATTTTGCACCGACAACGCTTTCTCTCGCCGGAATTGATATTCCGAACTATATGCAGGGGCAAATCTTCCTCGGATCGGATGCTACATCTCGTGATGTAATCTTTGCTGCACGAGACCGATGTGACGGAACAGACGACCGTATTCGCTGCATCCGTACACATCAATACAAACTCATCCGAAACTATCATCCCGATCTGCCTTATATGCAATTCAATGGCTATAAGAAATTGCAGTATCCTTTGTGGACATTGATTCGTGTCTTATCCGAAAAAGGCGAATTGTCTCAAGCGCAACAGCATTTCCTGCAACAGACGCGTCCTTCTGAAGAATTATACGATTTACGGGCAGACCCACATGAAGTTAACAACCTCGCCGATGATAAACGGTATGGTGTAGTGCGAAACGATCTGAGCGAAAAATTGGACGCATGGATAGATGCAACAGGAGACATGGGTGAGACACCTGAATCCAATGAAGTTACTGCTTATTGGGATGAAAACATGGCGGAAAGTTTTAGAAATAGTATGGAAAAAAGAGACCTCTCACCGGATATAAGTGATGCCGATTACCTTGAATGGTGGGAGAACAAACTTCTATAACGTGAGTATTATAACACTTTATAACGTGAATTTGATTCAATAATTTAAAGAAATCCAACACGATATCATGGCTATCTAAATTTGATGTGAATATGTTGCAGCACGCCAGCGGAGTGCTATGTTTATAGAATACCAGATTGTCAAGTTCTCGCACGCCAGCGGAGTGCTATGTCCACTGAATCACATACCGCTCCCGCCAAATGCCATGCGCCCCATTTGGCGTTGATTCACGGAACAAAGGAATTTTTCTGGTATTCGTGTTCGATTTCCATGCCAAGATGAACGTAAACGACACACAACATTCAATATTGAATTCTTTTTCAAACTCACGTTTCTATAAATCTGAGTGCAAGGTTTAAAAAAATCCGTGATTACTTGGACAATATTAACGGCGCGCTTACATGAAGATTAATTTTTTAATTCGGTAATTTTCTGTTCGCACAAGGCAGGTGTACCCACCTGCTGGCGAGGTTTCCTAACCTCGCTAAATTTTCTACCGGTAAAACGAATACACAGACACACCCCAGATAAGCCGAACCAACACCCATGCCCCACCAACAATAAATTCACCTAAAATAAGTCCCAAAAACAGCGGTAACACCCGATGATAGAGACGGATGCCGCCAAACCGTAAGATAAGGTTTTTGGCCGCCCAACTAATAAAAACAGAAAACCAGAGCCAACCAAAGGTCCACATACTACTTGCTACAGCATAACCAGTCGGATGAAACGGAAACATAGGAAAACGGGTGCGGAGCCACCACAACAACCCTGTAAACAGAAATCCAACACCCATAAATGCTACGGCAGGAACATTCGTTTCGCTCGGATAATAAAGCCAGGTCCGTAGCCTGTTATATCCGCCGTTCCCCAAACCCGGATTCGCACCTATGTCGTAGGATACAACCAGATATGACCAGAACGAGGCAAGAATACCGAAAAAAACAGCACACATCATTGCAATCACCATTCTCCCAGTTTTCATGTTTGCTACCTCAACAAGTTTAAATCCTTCCAATGTATGAGGCATCGGATGCGCACGGTACCCGCGATTAAAGGCATAATACAGCGACATCATCGTTAAGCTTTGTGGCGGAATCTTGCGTGAACCGAATGCATCTAAGATAAACTGTCGTGGGTTTGCTACAAACATCTCGTGTGTCGGAGGTCCAACTTCAGCTCGGACACGGGTGATTCCCAACGCAAGAAGATAATAGATTAGAAAGTACAACGCAATCATCCAAACAGCCATCCCGCCATAACCTGAAAAAATAAAAAGAAACAGAACACCCGCTATTAACCCTGCTATTGGCCATCGATAATTTGTCGAATCTCGTAGTTCAGAGGGAAGGTTCTGTGCTGATCGGTTAGAACGTGTACCTATTTTGAATGTCCCGATTAAGTTGTGGAACATAGCATAGAAGTGTTTACGTCCACCATAAAGCGCAAAGCAGGCTATAGCAAGATATGCACCAACGCCCTGTGGTCCGTCATAAGGAAAACCGGGCAATACTTGTAGACCCATCGCCCGACCCAAGATACGTTCTCCCTTCCAAAATAGGTAGAAAAACCAAAGTGAAAACGACATCTCTAACGGCATTAAAAAAGCGAGTCCCACACCGAATGATAAAATGTAGACAGGTGTCCACCCCATAGCATCCCAAGGTTTTTCTGTGAAGTAGGTACCAAGATTTGCCTGACGCACCGGAATCTCTGGAAATGCGGGAAAGAAAGCATGGATACCATTAATCAGATCAATTCCGCCTGCAATCGCAAAGCCAACCCACAGCATCTTGTTCTTAAAAAGCCTTCCATCCGAATGTGTCATTTCTATTGGCAAACGAACAATCGGATATGTTAACCGTTCCCGTTCAATCCACTGCTTCCGCAAAAGCAGATCAATGCAAATCATTACCCAAATTATTACTGATAGAAACACAGTCCACCATAAAATCGGTTCCCACCAAGCGGATAGATACCTTTTGCTATAAAAGGTTGTATCGCCATCGTAGAAATCTTGTAAAACAGATAGGTCACTCAACGTCATCCAACTGGGCAAATATCGCCAGAAGAGTTGTTGCCATTCATTTTCAGGCGTTGCAAACCAAAAGCCGTTCGGAATAACAGGGACGACGGTTTGCATCATGTCGTGCCCCGCAATTGCTGATGAAAGTGAGAGGATAACGTAGATTGTGAGTAGTTCTCCCTGACGAAGCGAGAAACGCGGCGCAAACAGTTTGATTAAAAAATTGAGACATGTCAACACAACCAATGTTACCACGACGTTGTAAATTAGGGACATCGTCGTAGGCAGCGTGCTCCAAAAACGAAGATGATTCGCCATGATGAAATAGGTATTAGGAGGGATTAATATAATGCCTATCAGAATCGCACGGTAGGTCACACCTGGGTGTTTAGACTGTGCCATTTCTTGAAGGTCTGGCGAATGTATTGTTGGTGTATTCGTCATAAGAATAGGTTGGCAAATGAAAGGAAAGTTTTAAAGTGTCCTACGTCTATCGAGTCGATTTAAGCAAATTTCTGATAGTAAATGTTGAATTTACTTTTAAATATTCATGCTGCAGCCTGAACTAAAACGTTGTAATAGATACAATTTCATGTAAGGACGTTTGCCCATTCTGAGTTATCAAGTGCTTTTCTATGTCTTTAGGACATACGCCTGCACAAAACTGGAAAAATAACAAGACACAGTACACAAAAAAGACTAACGTTCTGTATCCACAAATACGTTGCGTCTGATTGAAGGATTGACAATAGTGCACACAGTGGACTCAGCATGTCAAACATCGGTATGTCGGTAAAGGGGCTAATCGGAATCAGCGGCAGGAAAGTGATGGCAAGAACAAATCCGTAACTGATGCCTTTGGCACGCGTAGGGGAGTTCCACAGCGCAACCCCAATGCCAACCAAGGCAAAAAAGATACAGCTAACCAATATCACCATACCACATTTGACTAACTGCGATATTACTAATCCACCTACATAACTTGAAAGTGCGAATAATGGAATTGTAAACCACACACCCCAGAATGCCCAAATCACTACTGCAGCTAACTTCCCACCTAACATTTTCCAATTTGGCAAAGGCGTTAACGCTAATATCGCACCGTTTCCACTATGCTCCCGTTGATTATCTCTCAAAAAAGTCAGAGACCGTTCCATATAAACTGCTTCAACACCATGTCTCGGCGTAAGAAACTGTAAAATAAAAATGCAGATAATAAAAAGTGTATACGGCTGTTTGCCGACATCAATTGCATTCCCTACTTGTTGCTTATCTATTCCTTGGGCATAGAATTCTATTGCAGCACCAAAAAACAGAAGGGTAAGAGCAGCCAAAATAATAAACTGAATTATCCGATATTTGCGCGAATTTGTATATAAACGAAGGTCTTTAAGAATTATAGCTAACATAATTTAGTGTGTTTGAGAATTGAGTTTTCAACTCCTGAACTGAAAACTAATTGGCTCAAACTATGAGTAATTCCATTGACGGATTTTCACAAAAATGGTATTTTTTGTACATACGTAACCCTACATTCCAAGAGTATCACTGTAAATTTAGGAGCAAACTATGTCCAAACTCAATATCGCTTTAGTTGGTGCTGGTCGCCGTGGTGGGGGTTCGCATCTACCTGTTATTGCTAAACTCAAAGATGTCTACAATCTTGTCGCGATTTGCGATATAGACGAAGAAACCGCAACAAACTTCGCAAAACAATACGGTGCAAACCCGTACACCAACGTCCGTGATCTTGTTGAGCAGGAAGAACTTGACGTTGTAGATATTACCGTGCCAGGCGTAGCACACCATGCGATCGCATGTTTTATGGCAGATGCTGGAGTTCATATCCTTTGTGAAACCCCTATCGCCGTAACGCTCCCAACATCGGATATGATGATTGAAAGTGCCAAGGCGAACAACGTTAAACTTGAAGTTGCAGAAAATTATTATCGCGCACCACGGGAACGGTTTTTATCTAAGGTTATTGAAGCCGATGTTATTGGTGATGTCGCTCGGATTTACCGAATTTTTTACGAAGGTGGATATCACGGCATGAGCATGCTCCGTCTCCGCGCAGGTGGTGAACCGAAATCCGCGCTCGGTATTACGCAATCAAGCCCAGTAATTCCTATCATTGACCGCATGAAACGAAATCATACCAGTGAAAAGTGGAGCCTTGGTTTTATTGAATTTGACAATAGCGCAACTGCACTCATGGTATATTCTAACGTCATCCATGCGCGTTCTCTTGGACGCGGACAGACAGGTATTTCACAAATTGATGGCAGCAAAGGCACAATCGTTGGTGAAGATATTTATGTAACGCCTGCTGCAGACCTCGAATCCGGTGCTAAAGGCATCGCGCACCGTGCCAACCGCACAACAATTGACGTTGATGGGGTTGATGTAATTGAAAAGATTGAACTTGAACTCCCAGAACAAACAGTCACGTGGGAGAACCCACTCAAGAACTATCCACTTTCAGAAGGACAAATTGCAGTAGCAGATGAACTCCTCAGTATTGCCACAGCAGTACTTAATGATACAGACCCTGAATACGGTGCCGCCCTTGCAAGGCAAGATCAAGAAATGAACATTGCGATGAATGAATCGGGCAAACGGAGCCGCGAAACCCTCCTATTTCCTATCACAGAACTCACTGAAACTGAACGCAGCACGCACGAAAACTATCAAAAGCAATATGGACACCCCATTGAAGATGTTGAAGCAGGAATTGATACCTTCTTTCCGCGCCGTTGATATGATAACAGGTTAAGTAGGATGGGTCAACTGAATTTAGTCATTTCTCCAGAGCCATTCAATTATCGCGAAACACTCTTGTGGGAGGGCTTTGTAAGCCCGATTTACTTGCCGATCTCTGCGCCTCCCGTTGTTTCGTAACTTAAAACATAGCGCAGATTCACATTTAAAAAATCGAAACTGAATGGCTCTGTATTTTCTTTAGAGATGATGTGTTTTTAACACCTTTCAATCCCGAAAATCCCCAAAATTTGTTGTCAATACGTATCGTTTATGATATACTATATTTATTAGGAGTGTGCAACATCTCATCAAAGGAGGATCCAAAAACATGGGAATAGGCGGAATGGAGATCTTTTTTATTCTTGTGGCTGCCTTAGTAATTTTCGGTCCCCAAAAGTTACCGGAAATGGGAAGGTCTTTAGGAAAAGCTATCCGGGAATTTAAAAGTGCCGGGAGCGAAATCCAAGATGAAATTACAAAAGCAACAAACGACATAGATATTGATCCGGAGAAAACCATTAAACCCCCTAAATCATCCTGACTCAGTGAGCAAGAAGCACTATGGAATCTAATGATGTTGAAATGAACTTCTGGGAGCATCTTGAGGAACTCCGGCGGCGTATTATTATTTCTCTAATTGCTTTAGCTGTTTTTTCAGTACTCGGTTTGTCCTTTACAAAGCCGATTAGATATGTTCTTGAACTCCCTATGAAGAGCCCTATGATGAATATGGTTGCCAAAGCGATTGAAGCGAGGGCAGGAACAGAAGGCTCAACACTCGGTTTTTTGACACTCGCCCTACGCAGTGGAACATCAAGAGTAGAAGCAGAACTCATCTTGACAGGAGCATTTCAAGGTATCATGGCATATCTAACAATAGGAATAACCACTGGTGTCCTACTTTCATTACCGATAATTCTTTATCAGATTTGGATATTTGTGTTTCCCGCATTGAATAGGTCTGAACAGCGATTGGCAGTGCCACTTTTTTTTACCATCATATTTTTCTTTATTCTCGGCGCAGTTTTTGCGTATTTTATTGTAGTTCCAGTTGTATTGCAATTTGCAGCAGGGCTTTTTCCTGAGTTTAAAAATCTTTGGGATTTGAAAGCGTATATTACTTTTGTAACGCAGTTAATTTTAGGGTTCGGAGTTGCTTTTGAATTACCCATCGTAATGGCATTTCTCGCGCGTATCGGAGTTATTGACTCACAAGGTTTTCGTGGGAAGCAACGTTATGCCTTGTTAGGTATCTGTGTAATTTCAGCTTTGCTAACACCAGCAGACCCAGGTTCAATGCTGTTGATGGCGATTCCGCTTTTCATTTTGTATCAACTCGGTATTTTTTTCGCATTTCTTGTTGAAAAGGAGGTAGAGGCATAATGGCGAACGAATCTTTGCGGCAGCAGCTCGCTTTGCTCTATGAGTTGCAGGAGCATGACAGGGAGTTGTTGTCTTTCCACCAGCGACTCCAAGTTATTCCCCAACACATTGAACAGTTAGAAGCCAACGTAACCAAATATAAAGATAGCTTAACAACAAAATCTGATCAACTCACAGAAGTAGAAAAATTACAACGCGCCAAGAACGGTGAATTAGAAATGAATGCTGTTCAGCGCGAAAAATATAGAAATGAACAACGCGAAGTTACCTCAAATGAAGCCTATACCGCACTTGAAAATCAGATTGAATTCCTTGATCAAAAGGATGGAGAAACAGAGGAGGAAATCTTAGAACTGATGGAAAAGGGTGACCAGTTGAAGGCAGAATTGACAGAACTTGAAGCAGACGTTGTTCGTGAAGACGAAAAAACGACTGAAAAAACATCTGAATTCCGATCTGAACAAAAAAATTTGGAAGCACAGATAAACCAGAAATTAAAGCAGCGGAACACATATCTTCCGAAAATCGATAAGAAACTTAGCACACAGTACCATCGGTGGATGGAACGGCATAAAACCAATTTTGTAGCATTGGGTAAAAATGGAACTTGTGGAAGTTGTCGTCTTACAATTCAGCCACAAAATCTCAAAGAAGCGCAAAAATATGAAAAATTGGTTTATTGCTCCAGCTGCAAACGGGTACTTTATGTTGAACCTGTTGATTCAGATTTACCTTATCCATAGTGTAGCCCTATAACTCGTTTTGACGTTTGATTAATAAGATGGAGTTGTCTCTATGCCATTTATTGATATTAATGTACAACCTGAAAAACAGGTTTTTGATGGGATTACAATTCGGACTATACATGGCGAAAAACTTATGATGTCCTATGTCTATCTACAACCACACAGCACGGTTGCAGAGCATAGCCACTTGCATGAACAGATGGGTATGGTTTTAGAAGGCACATTTGAATTGACTATTGACGGAGAATCTCGAACACTTAAAAAAGGCGATACTTACCTTATCCCATCCGATGTAATACATAGTGCAAAAGCATTCGATGAAATGGCAATAGCACTTGATATTTTTAGCCCACCCCGGGAAGATTATATATCTTGACGACAAATTTGTTTCATACAATTTCTGAATTAACACAGACCCGCTTAGCCAAGGCAGGCATCAGTCTACGTTTTGGAGGCGTAAGCAAAGCACCTTACACTTCACTTAATTTAGCTTCCCATGTAGGAGATAACCCCGCAGCGGTTTCCCAAAATCAGCGAATCTTCTCCGCCCAAAGCGGTATTCATGAACTTAAATATTGCCGCCAAATTCATAGCGATTCTGTATTAAACGCAGATGTTGTTAAAACCTCATTTTGGAACGGTGAAAACCAAAACGTTCCTGAAAAAACAGGAGATGCCTTGATTTCAGCGCAGCAAGGTGATGCTCTTGGTGTTTTTACTGCAGATTGCGTCCCAATTTTCATTTTGGATACAGCAACACCCGCTATCGGTATGGTGCATGCTGGATGGCGCGGCACCTTGGCACGAATCGCTGCCAAAACACTTGCACAAATGAAAGCGAGTTTCGGGACGATTACAAAAAATTGTCTAATCCATTTAGGAACTTCCATTCAACAGTGTTGTTACACCGTAAGTTCAGATATGATTTCTCAGTTTGTAATACATTTTGGTAGTGCCGTCCACAATGGACTAAATCTGAGTTTGCAGACAGCCAACTTTTGTCAATTAGTTGAAGCTGGCATAACACCCGAATCAATTTCAATATCTCCTTTTTGTACTGCCTGTTGTACAGATAAGTTTTATTCATATCGGGCAGAGGGTGAACAAACAGGAAGGATGCTCTCTTTTTTACAACTCACAGATACAAATTAAAGAGAAGCATCTGACTGTGTGGAAGTTCGTAGGTTGGGTAGAGCGCAAAGCGATACCATAAATCAACGCTGTGAATGCCACAAAGCGCATTTGGCGTTGATCCGCCCTACAAGTGATTTATGAAATAATTTCTACTTGTTTATCACCGCTTCATAAACGTCAAGCAACTTTTTTCCAATATTACGCCAATCGTAATCTTGTTCTACACGCGCGCGGCCGTTTTCTCCAATCTTGCGACGTAGTGACGAATCTGTAAGCAACTGGGTGACTGCTTCTGCAAAGAGTTTCGGTTCATCAGCGATAAATATCTCTTCCCCATCTCGGAGAGCCAGACCTTCAGCGCCAACTGTGGTAGAGACAACTGCTTTCCCCATTGCCAATGCTTCAAGAATTTTCAGGCGCGTTCCACTCCCAATGCGTAAGGGGACGACAAAAACCGTCGCCTCCGAGAAGTAAGGCTTGATCTCAGGGACACGTCCAGTAACAACAACCTTTTCCCTTTCTGCTAATCTTTGGACACGCGTCGATGGATTCCCCCCAACAATGGAAAATTTGACATCTGGCACCTTGTCCTGAATCTGCGGCAACACCTCTTCAACAAAGAATGAAACTGCATCTTCATTCGGATACCAATCCATGCTGCCGATATAGATTAAATGCGCTGGTGCTTCAGAGGAAAAATTCGGGTGATAATGCGTAATATCCACACCGTTAGGAATTACCTTTACAACGTTTTTTCTACAGTGTTCTTGAAAAACGGCGGCATCAATATCAGACGTACACGTAACAGCGTCAAACTTGGGACTTATCACCCGCTCATACCTTTGAAATGCAAGTTGTTGAGTCCAATACGCACACTTGTAGAACAGATTAGAAGTTTCACCCTTTAACCTTCGCCAGATAGCGGAATCAACGTTTTGTTGTGAAAGCACACGGGGTAGGTCTGTTTCCGAATAAAATTGCGCAGTATGAAACATCTCATAGTGAACAAGATCAAAGGTTTCTGCTGATAACAACTCTTTTAATTTTTCGCGATAAACAGGAACGTTGTAACGTGCGACAGTGATAGGTTGTCTTTTGAAAAACGATGAGAAGAGCGTGCTAAGTGATACGCGTGGAAGTGTTGACGAATTTAGGACAAGGTGAACCCTTATACCTAAGTCTTGAATGTGTGTGATACTATCAGCATCCGTCGGTTGTGTTTCTAAAGCAAGTAGTGTCACATCATTTTTTTGTGCGATCTGTTTGAGAAGGTTAAATACACGGATACGCCCACCGTCTGTGAGGGGATAGGGCACGGTAGGAGACAAGAAGAGAATTTTCATGTTTTATAACAGCATACTGCTAACTTACAAACCGTTGTTTCTTGTTAATGAAATGTTTAGCCAATGTGAAAAGAAATATATTGTAGCGCTATTAGGGAAGTTCAGCATTTGGGGTTTGATCAGGTTGTTCGGAAATCCTTACTTTTTCTTTCAATTTCTCAATTAATGTAACCAGCTTTTCTTTCAGTTGTTGACGAGAACTGAGTGTTGGCTGCGGCGGCAAGAAAATAGTACCGCGTTCACGCTGTACCCATCCCTTGATATTATCATCAACTTGGACGAGAAGCCATTTGCTTTCAAGATCAAGATAAACATTCAACAGTCCATCCTCATTTTGGATGTAGTATTTTTGGGTCCCATCAGTAACTCGCCAATTGACATCATTTTCATCAGGAATCAATTTAGCATTTCGCGATAACGGAATTTTCTTAATCACAAATCCCTCGCGCAAGTCTTCAGAAAAGTATCCTTCGGTTAATGCAGTCATGGCTGCTAAATCAGTCTTAAACAGAAACGTCTGAATAGGATACTTAGATTGTTGATATATATTCAATTGTTTGTTGCCATTTCTAATTTCATAAGTCTGTCGAGACTGATTATCCTTGATCAACCACTGTTTTCCTTTTGTTTCTACGGAGAGTTCTACATCTGCAGAGAGTGTGGTCCTATTAGTGTTAAATGCTTCTTGTAAATTGGGTAGATAGATGTCAAGCGCATCTCCATTTCTTTCAACGCTAAAACCTGCCCCAGTGCTATCCTTAAGGAGCCAATTTCTACCGCTAAGTAGTACCTTAATTGTTGATGAACGCGACCTTAATTTAATTTCTGTGCCTGAATCTGCGAACATTTTCTGCCAATTAAATACGGTTTTTAATTCCTTGTCCAATACTTCAGAACTAAACCTCGACCGTTGTCCCAGTGCCACACTAAACAGCAATTCATTTGAAAGTTGAGCACTGTTTAAATTACTAATATACTTTTTGTCAATACTAAAACGGTAGACATCTTTTGTGTATGCAATTGGTTTTGAGTTAACAGTAGGTCTACCGCGTATGGCTGTACGCGTGTGTACTTGCAACTTCGGTGGATCTGGCTGTGCAACTGGCGGTGCTTGTAGAATATAAACACAGAAGCAGAAACCGATGATTATGACTATAAATAAGAATAAACTTAGGAATTTTAGAGATGATTTCATAACTATTATGTAAAAACTAACCAAATTTGAGGATACTATTACTTTTTTAAACCGATATTAGCAAAATTTAGTTGACATTAAATTATCCTCAGCACACAATTATTGCTATTATGTTCCATTCACTTATGACTTCTCACTCAATCATCCTATTACGTTATAGTTTACACATACCAGAAAAATATGCAAGATTTAAATCCGTTAGCAATTGAACTAAATGAACAGATTCGCGCTGCCTCGCCAGAAGTTTACACGTTACTCTCAGAATTAGGAAAACGTATTTATTTTCCAAAAGGCATCTTAAGCCAAAGTGCAGAGGCGAATGAAAAAGCTGATCGTTTTAATGCGACACGCGCAGTCGCATTGAAAGATAATGAGATAATGCACTTAGGTGTTTCACGTCAATTAGTCTCTGAACTTTCTCCTGAAACCATTTATAACTATGCCTCCGTCCTCGGTGATACAGAATTACGGCAGGCATGGAAAACACATCTTCAAAAAGCAAATCCACTACTTGCAGAAACAACGCTTAGTCTCCCGATTGTAACAAGTGGGATGACGCACGGCTTCAGTCTAATCGCGGCTCTCTTTGTCAATAGGGATGACACACTCGTTCTTCCAGACAAAATTTGGGGAAATTATCGACTCATTTTTCAGACTAAAGCGGGTGCTAATATCCAAACCTACCCACTCTTCAGCACTGATAAGCATTTTAACATCAGTGGATTTAGAAAAACACTCTCTGAGACAACTACCGACAAGTTGTTGATTCTGCTGAATTTTCCGCACAATCCAACTGGATACGCTATTACGCGTACTGAAGCACAAAAGATAATAGAAGGAATTGTGGCATGTGCTGATACCGGATGCTGCATCCTTGTGATGGTTGATGATGCCTACGCAGGCTTATGGTATGACGCAGAGGTAATGCAAGAATCCTTATTCGGTATGTTAGTTGGATGCCACCCGAACGTTGTCCCAGTGAAGATAGACGGTGCAACCAAAGAAGAATATGCGTGGGGTTTACGTGTCGGGTTTTTGACTTTCGGGTTTCCAGAAAAGTTGATGCCAGCGATTGAAGGAAAGTTAAGCGGACTAATCCGCGCAAATACCTCAGGTGTGGCGAAGATTTCTCAAACGCTTGTTCTTGAAGCGATGAAGGCACCAGATTATGCCGAACAAAAACAACTTAACTATGAGATTCTCAGGGCACGAGCAGTAAAAGTAAAACAAGTTACTACTGATGCGCAGTATGCGAATCTATGGGAAGTTTATCCAAGCCACGCAGGTTATTTTATATGTTTATGTCTCAAGTCTGGGAATGCTGAAAAGGTGCGGCAAACGCTACTCAATGAATATGGCATTGGAACAATTGCCCTTAGCAACACCGAATTGCGGGTGGCATATTCATGTCTTGAAGAAGCCGATATTGAGGATGTATTCAGTGTAATTGCACAGGTTATCCAATCGCAATAATAGATGTGAAAAAATAGTCGTAAAATTATTGTGTTTAGGGAACGGTACGAACACCGTTCCCTATATTATAACTCAAGTTGCTACCTACAAGATAATTGACATAAAAAACACCTTTTTAATCGGATAGTTCACTATTAGCATAGATTTTGTAGCACGGGGAAT
>LXNJ01000688.1_pt1 | contig 22367 bp, 13 predicted proteins | sample 809081 | NCBI WGS metagenome assembly LXNJ01 (sample SAMN04870510, study PRJNA318959) | sponge metagenome | biome: sponge; feature: marine sponge reef; material: water | host: Petrosia ficiformis | place: Greece: Milos, Mediterranean Sea | collected 2013-05-29 | depth 5-7 m | reverse complement strand
CAACATCTCGTGGTACGGCACCGGCCATGTCGCGCCGTCGATTCGCGACCCGCGCAAGGCCTACCGCAGATTGTTTGGCACGCAAGAGGTAGAGCAGGTTCGCAACATCACCGATCTTGTGCTCGAGGATGCCCGGTCGCTGCAGCGGGAACTCGGCTATGCCGATCGCGACAAGTTCGCGGAATACTTCGAGTCCATTCGCACCATCGAGAATCAGATGGACAAGCTCGAGCGCCTCAAGGGCGAGCTCTTGGATGTGTCGATTCCAGAGCCGCCAGAGGCCTACTTGCCGCGGGGAGTGCACATCCGCCTCATGTGCGACCTGATGGTGGTAGCGTTCCAGACGGGGCTCACGCGCGTCGCCTCGCTGATGGTCGGCCCCGAGCGGTGGAACACCCCCTTCATGTTCGAGGGGCTCTTCGACAAGCCCATTAGCCACCACCTGATCTCCCATGAGCAGCAGGAGTATGGGGAAGAGCTGCTCCAGATCGACCGCTTCCACGTGGCCCAGTTCGCGTATCTATTGGAGAGGCTAGACAGCATCCCAGAGGCAGACGGTTCGACCTTGCTGGACAACACGGTATTCACCTACGGATCGGGCCTAGGCGATGGTGCCACGCATCAGTACAACGATCTGCCGATCATCGTCGCTGGCTCTGGATCCGGCAGCTTTAGGCTCGGCCAGCACCTGCACTGCGCCGACGGCACTCCGCTGTCCAATCTGTGGCTCTCGCAGGCACAGGCGATGGGGGTCAAGCGCGACCGCTTCGCTGACAGCACGGGGACGATTCCCCAGTTGCTTGCCTAAGCGGCAGGGCTGCTCGGCTTCCAGCAAGAGTGCGACCAGGCTCCCAGCGCCGCGGCAGTTGCATTGCTTCGGGCGATTAGCCCAGCGTTACCGTCAACGCCTTGAAAGAGAGCTAGTTCGTCGGCAGCGCCACCGCTGCCCGATCGGCACGCTGGCAGAGGCCGAGGCCCTTGGCGAGTGGCTAGTCCAGATTCGTGTCGTACTCAGCTTCTGTGGCTGCTGCGACTTGGGACTGCGGTACGCCGGGCATGAGCTTGACCAACTTCATCCGCCGCTCGACGAAGCGAAACACCGCCAGCTCCGTGATCAGCACGTCGACGACTCCTGTTGCCGTCAGGGGCAGGTCGCACCGCCGAACGACCTTCGAGGCACCGCGCTTGTCGGTATGCGACATCGTGATGATCAGCCGCCCGGCCCCGGACGCGAGATCCATGGCTCCTCCCACGCCGAGCAGCGGCCTGCCGGGGACTGTCCAGTTCGCCAGGTTGCCAACTTGATCCACTTGCAGGCCGCCCATGATCGCGACATCGACGTGGCCGCCCCGAATCATGCCAAAGGAGGCGGCGGAGTCAAAATAGCTGCTGCCGGGCAGGGCCGTAACCGGGATCTTGCCAGCGTTGACCGGGTGCTGCATAGCCCCGCCGGATTCGGGTTCGGGACCGACGCCGAGCATGCCGTTCTCGGAATGCAGAACGATTCCGTGCTCTGGCCGGATCAGATCGGCGACCAGGGTGGGAATTCCAACCCCGAGGTTGACGACATCCCCTGCCCTAAGCTCGGCTAGGGCGACCCGGGCCATGGCCATTCGCGAATCATCCACTCGCTTGTGATCGGCCGAAACCGAAACGGACGAGCCAAGATCTTCGGGCCGGACGCGCGCCTGCACCAGGTAGTCGACAAAGCATCCCGGCGTGTGAATGGAGTTGGGGTCAAGCTCTCCGGCCGAAACGACCTGTTCGGCCTCGGCGATCACGAGTCTTGCTGCTGTGGCGGCGGCCTGATTGAAGTTGCTCTCGGTCATCCGGTAGACCAGATTGCCCGCCGTGTCCGCCTTCCAGGCCCGCACGAGCGCCACGTCTCCGCGGACCGGGGAGGCAAGGACCATCTCGCGTTCGTCGATCAGGCGCGACTCCTTGCCCTCTGCCAGCCGGGTTCCCGCTCCGGTCGGGGTGAAGAAGCCGCCGATGCCAGCGCCGCCCGCCCGGATCGCCTCCGCGAGCGTCCCTTGTGGCAGCAACTCGACCTCGATCTCACCTGAATGCGCAGCCCGGACGACCTCCGGGTTGCTGGTGAAGAACGAGCCGATCGCTTTCCGGATCTGACCGTTGCGAAGCAAGCGCCCGCCGCCCAAACCCGGCTCACCCACGTTGTTGCCGACATACGTGAGTTCGCGAGTCCCCGTTTCAGCAAGCGCATTTAGCAGATGGACGGGATTGCCGGTCATACCGAAGCCGCCGACGATAAGCACGTCGCCGGAACGGACCAATGTGGCCGCCTCGCCAGCCGTAATCTGCGGAATCGCTTTCAAGGGCTGTCTCCGGCTAGCTCGCACGGCCATCCGCGGGCAGGCCCCGCATCATGGGCTCTAGGATCGGCATGAGCCTTTCCATGGCAGTCTCCGGGTCGGTCATGTTCACGAGCCCGGTAGAGATCCGATTGATTCGATTCGGGTTTTGCGCCATCGTCACGAAAACGCCGGTGAAGGCCGTGTATCGCCAGTACACTTCGCCCAAAGATTGGTGAGGCAGAGCGCGGCTGAACGCGAACATGAAGCGCTTATGGAGGTTGCCGTAGCAACGCGCCATGATGGACTGCATGTCCTTGGCGGGATCTTGGGCGATCCTGCCAAGTAAACGCATGTAACTTGCGAACGCTGGATCGGAGCTCGCGGTCGCTCTCAAGCCTGGCAGGAAGAAAGCCTCGATCACGTCTTCTAGGCGGGGCGGGTTGCTGCGCTCTTCTGCCTCGTCAAGCAAGCGGTAGCGTTCGCCGTCGAGCTGGTCCACCCTGCGCGCACAGATCTGGTACAGGAGATCGTTGCGGGACTTGAAGTGGTACGAGAGCGTGGCGTTGCTCACCTCGGCGACCCTCGCTATTTCCCGCAACGAGACTTCGAGTCCGTGCTCGGCGCACAGGGATTCAGCCACGTTGAGCACGTGTCGCGCCGTCTCCGAAGTCAGCGACGCTGGCGCAGCTAGCGCATTGCGCCGCCATCGGTAATAGGTCGGCTTCGTGATGCCCACCTCGCGGCAGGCTTCCGGGACGCTCATCCCGCTCGAGACCCGCTCTCCAACCTTGGAGAGGGCTTGGCGAATCCGATCGGATTGTTTTCCTCGATCCGATTCCCGTTCCATCCGCCGATGTGCCAAACCAGTACTGTTCATTTGATCGATACCTTTCGCATGCAGCCTTCTCTGTTTCTGTACGGGAATCAACTCGCGGCAACGCGGCGGGATGCCGCAGACTGCCCTAGATGCTAACAGATCTTCACAGCTCAAGTAGTTTTGAGCTAGTGCCACTCGGGGCCCGGACTGCAGAAGCGGTGCCCGGATCAAGCATGGAACGCGATTTGAGCCGGGCATGCCATGGGTGAATCCGCAGACGCTGGCTGTGAGAAGATTCGGCGCTACCGTGAGGCCTGCGCCCCGTGAAGGCGACGCCGATGGACTCTCCTGGCCGATGCGCGAAATTATTTTGGAATTCTGCTTGACAAAGTATTGAACAAGTGTACAATAACATTCCGTAACGTGGCACCGTGCAAGCTGGCAGGCGATGTCAGAGCCTGAACGGTGCTAGCGCTAGCCGACTTCTTGGGATCGTCATGCAGCAGGACGTTCGAGAGCTGCTCGCTCGCCGCCCGATGACGGGCTATCAGGTCGTCACCGTCCTGATCTGCCAGTCGATCAACGTTCTCGATGGCTTCGACGTCGTGCTAATTTCCTACGCCGGCCCCCTGCTGGCGCGGGAATGGGGACTGCCGGCGACTAGCTTGGGTGTCGTCTTCAGCGCCGGTCTGGTTGGCATGACGATCGGCGCCTTCGTCCTCGCCCCGCTCGCCGACTACATCGGCAGGCGCCGGACGATCATCGTCGGCCTGGCCATGGTCACCGCAGGGATGCTGCTGACGTATTGGGTCGAGACGGTCCCGCAAATTGTGGCGACAAGGATCCTGACGGGACTGGGGGTCGGGGCGCTGTTCGCAAGCCTGACCACGCTCGTTGTTGAATACTCGTCCGACAAGCGCCGCACCCTGTCGGTCAGCTTGCTCTACCTCGGATACCCGATCGGTGCGATCCTCGGCGGCCTGATCGCGCAGCACAACATCGAGCGAACCGGGTGGCAGGCCTTCTTCCTGTACGGCGGAGTGCTTACAGGCGCGCTGATTCCGGTCGCCTTGCTGCGGCTGCCGGAGTCACTGGACTACCTGCTGTCGCGGCAGCCGAAGCATGCGCTGAGCGTGGCCAACAAGCTGATTCGCAAGCTGGGCTGCACGCCAATCGACGTGCTGCCCCCAAAGCCTCCGGCGGCCGGCAAGCAGGCGGTCGGCCTACTCTTCTCGGCGGCTTATCGGAGGCAAACCACCTCGCTTTGGGTGAGCTTTTTCGCATCCCTGCTCGTGATCTATTTCCTGATCAGCTGGACACCTCAGATCCTTTCCACCGCCGGGCTTCCACTTGAGCGGAGCATCCTCGGCGGGATGCTCCTCAACATGGGCGGCGGCGCGGGGATGCTGGCCTTGGGCCTGCTGTCGGCCCGGTATCCGCTCCATCGACTGATCGCGGCCTACTTTTCCCTGGGAGGGGTCTTCATGGTTGTGTTCGCGCTGTCCGGCGAGTCCTTGCCGCGACTGATCGCCATCACCGCCATCATCGGATTCTTCACCTATGGCTCGCTGATCGGCCTGTATGCCTTGGCGGCGCAGCAGTACCCGGCGAGCGCACGTTCGACGGGGGTAGGCTGGGCCATTGGTGTTGGACGGATCGGCTCGATCGTGGGGCCCTACGCCGCCGGGCTGATGATCGGCTGGGGCTGGGAGCGTTCCACATACTACCTCGTACTCGCCGCACCCTTGGTTGCCGGAGCGGCAACCGTGCTGTTGACGAGTGCGTTCACAGCCGAACGGAGAACGGCGGCGAACAGCGCCGCCGCCTGAGATTGCCTTGGAGAAATCAAGATGCGAGCACTAACAATCCGCCTTTCCTTCCTCGCAGTGATGCTGGTTCTGATCACTTGGGAGCCCCTGTCTAGCTGGGCGCAAAGCCAGCGCTATCGACGTGTCATGGTGGATCCCGACCGCGACATCCAGACCACCCTCGACGGCGAGTTCACAATCGCGGCGGTAGGGGATGTCGTAGCCGTGCGTCCCACTGCCAACTTGCAGGTTCCGGCGGTCCAAGGGGTCTACTCGCTCCTCCGGGAAGCCGATGTGTCGTTCGGCAACCTCGAACAGAACATCGCCGAGCCGGAGAAGGTCTTAGCCGAGAACGACGCGCGCATGTTCCAAGCTCTCGCTCGGCCCAAGATTGCCGACGACCTGCGTTCGATCGGCTTCGACTTGATGAACTTTGCGAACAACCATACAACGCACTTTGGGCTGGCCGGCCTTGCGGAAACCGTGAACCAGATGAAACGTGTGGGCATCGTCACGGCCGGCTGGGGGAGGAACTTGGCCGAGGCGCAGCGGGCCAAGTTCCTCGACACGCCGAAGGGGCGCATCGGCTTCCTCGGCATCACGACCAATTCGTTCCGCGATGCGCGCCATGCGGGCGAGGACTCGCCCGGCTATGCAGGAGCGAACGCCCTCCACGTGCAGAGGACAGTGACGATCTCCCAAGAGGCGCTGGACGCGATCCGCAGAGCCAAGGAGCTGTCCCCCCAGCTTTTCCCGGGGCTGTACCCAATCTCGAGCTCGCGCACCTACAGCGACGAAGGAGACCGGATCCGGCTCTACGACGAGTACTACGTGGCTGGCGATCACGCGCATTACTCGTACGCGATTCCTGCAGGCGAACTGACGAGCTACGCCACCGAGGTGAAGAACGCGAAGTACCTGTCCGATTTTGTAGTCGCCAACATTCACTCGCACCACTGGCAGGTGCCGGACAACGCCACCTCGGCCGGAATCGAGACTCGCGAGCCGCCCGATTTCCTCGTCGAGCTGGCGCACACGGCCATCGACAACGGCGCGGACGCCTTCTATTCGCACGGAGAGGGCGAACTGCGCGGAATCGAAATCTACAAGGGGAAGCCCATCTTCTACCAGCTGGGCAATTTCACGCGCCAGCCATTCTTCCACGAGATCTTCAATGCGGAGTTTCGCGAAATGGCCAAGCGACGGCCCGCGGGTAGGCGCGAGAATCTCACGAGGGCCGAGGTGCAGGGGATAATCTACCCTCCCAATCACGGTCGGGACTACTTCGAAAGCGTGGTGGCGGTCAGCCACTACGACGAGGGGACGCTGAAGCGGATTCGCCTGCACCCGGTCGATCTCAAGTTCGACGGCCCGTTCGTCGATATCGGCACGCCCCATCTAGCCAGTGGCGAGGTTGCCGAGCGTGTCTTGCAGACGATCCGGGATGCTTCCGAGCCGTTCGGCACGCGCGTGCGCATCGAGGGGGATGTGGGAGTCATCGAAGTCAACTAGCGGGCCGTCTCAGCGAAGCGTCCAATCCCAGAGTCCATCCGAGCAGTGCCATGTGTCACATCAGCAAGCTTTCGCTCTGCCCAGCCGCCAAGCAGGCGTCCGAGTACGCCGGCATCGTGTCGGCCCGGTGTTACACGAACAGCGGCACTTGCAAGAGGATCGCTTTGCTGCCCGACATATATGGCGTGACGCCCTTCTATCAGGGCTTGGCAGCGTTTCTCGCGGATCGAGGGGCGAGCGTGTACTTGGTCAATTCGTGGCAGCCGTTCGGCGAGCTGTCCGAGATGACACGGGAAGCGGCCTGGGCGCGACGCCACCGCATTCGCGACGGTGCATTTTGCGATGACTTGGCTGCATTCGTCGAACGCGAGCGGATCGACACCGTCATTGGATTCTGCATCGGGGGGAACTTCCTCTTCGAGTTGGTTCGCCGTGGCTATGGCGGCACGTGCTGCGCCTTCTACCCCCTGCCGTGGGGGATGCCCAACGAGGACGGGCTCCAGCCGCCGTTCGAGTACATGGAACGACTCGAGGAGGAAGTGACGATTCTGATGGGCGGCCAAGACCCCCTCGCCGGCCCGGAAAACACGGATCGGCTTCGCCAGATCTGTGGGCGGAATCCGGCCATGGACCTCCACTTGTACGAATCCTCCGGCCACGGTTTTCTCGCGGACGTGGACAGCGATGACGAGACGCTGCGGAGCAACGCCCGGGCGGCCTTGGAGGTCTTGCTGAGCAAGGTCTTCCCGGAACTCGACTCAGGACACGTAGAGCGCCCGGCGGAGAACGGCGAAGCGTTGCGCTCCAGCGGGGTGCCGACTTGACTGAATTCGCCTTCAAAGCGCTTCCGTGGAACATCGTGTTCGGAGTCGGGGCATTCGAACGACTGCCGCGGGAAATGGACGCCTTGGGCCTTGACCGGGCACTGGTGCTCTGTACGCCCGGCCACCGAGCGGACGGGCGATCGACCGCCGAACTGCTCAGTGGCAGGGCCGCGGGGCTGTTCGCCAGTGCACGGATGCACGTGCCGGCGGCGACCCTCGCCGAGGCCTCTCGGCTTGCCCGAGACCTGCGAGCGAAGTGCACGGTCTCCATCGGCGGAGGTTCGACCACCGGCTTGGGCAAGGCGCTCGCAGCGCGAGACGGTCTTGACAATATCGCGATACCCACGACCTACTCGGGCTCTGAAATGACGGACATCTGGGCCGTGACGGAGTCCGGTCGCAAGGTCACGGCCCGCGACCCGAGGGTCGTTCCGAACCTCACCGTTTATGATCCGAGGCTCACCGTCAGCCTGCCCGCGAGCATGTCGGCCGCCAGCGGCCTCAACGCGCTCGCTCAAGCAGTGGTCAACGTTGCCACTGACAAGCCGAGTCCGATCCCCTCGGCGCTGGCCGCGGAAGGGATCCGTGCCTTGGCGCACTCGCTGCCCCGCGTCGTAGCGGAGCCCCAAAACCTAGAGGCGCGCGCCGAGGCCCTGTTCGGGGCCTGCATTGCTGCGTGTGCACTGGGCGTCGGCTCTACCGGGTTGCACCACCGCCTGTGCCACATCCTGGGCGGAACATTCAAGACCCCGCACGCCGAGACGCATGCGGCCCTGCTGCCCCACAGTGTTGCCTACAATGCGGCGGCCGCAGCCGCCGGGACGCAGAAGGTTGCTGACGCGCTCGGCGTGGTCGATGCCCCTCTCGGGATCTACGAGCTTGCAAAGCGGCTGGGCGCGCCGACCGACCTCAGGCAACTTGGCGTGGACGAGAGCGATCTCGACAAGGTGACCGAAATGACCACGCAAGCGTCGTTTCATAATCCGGAGCAGGTGACGGTCGATCGGATTCGGGCTCTTCTGCAGAATGCGTTCGAAGGCTCTCCACCGCCGCGAGTCTAGCCGGACCGGAGCAATACAAGCAGTGATGCACGTCATCGCAATCGGCAGAAACACTGAAGAAACCAACTGAACAGGAGACAACAACATGCCAGACCAACATTCGAGAATCATCAAACCCACCCGCCGGGAGGCGATCATCGGGGCCAGTGCCGCACTCGGATCGCTTGTCGTCGGACCGGAATTCTCTCGGGCCGCCGAGTGCATCTTGACTTCGACGCAAATCGACGGCCCGTACCACATCCAAGACGCCGAAGATCGACGGGACGTGCGCTCCGGCAAGCCGGGCGTCGACCTCGTGCTGCGCATGAGAATCGTCGACGCCGAGGGTTGCGAGGGGATCTCTGGAGTTAGGACAGAGATCTGGTCGTGCGACGCTCTCGGCAACTACAGCGGACATCCAGATGTCGATCCAAGCGTTCCCCCCGGTCGCGGCGGCGGATCAGGTCGGCCGACAGGTGGCCCGGGCCGGCCGGCAGGTGGATCAGGTCGCCCCAGCGGGGCGCCCGCTGGCTTCGCCCGCGGCGGCCATCGCGAGCCAACCGGCCCGAAGCGATTCCTGCGCGGCTCGCAGATGGCCAACGATCAGGGCGAGGTCGACTTCCTTACGATCTACCCCGGCTGGTATAACCCGCGCGCCGTTCACGTGCATGTGAAAGTGCACCTCGGCGGGACGGAACTGCTCACGACACAGCTCTATTTCCCGGACGATTTGACGGACTCGATCCATCAGACGGAAGCCTACGCCTCGCGCTACCCCACGCCCTTTCCGAACGCCAAGGACCGAGTCAAGTTCTGGACGACCGGAGGGGACGAGCCGACCGGTGTCTATCCCACGATGACGACGGACGGAAAGGCGCAGGTCGGAACTCTCACAATCGGAGTCAAGCGAGCATGAAGGGCAGGAGGGCTGTCACGAAGGCAGCGAAACGGGCAGCAGGCCTCGCGCCACTACTTCTGAGCTACGCCTTGGCGGCATCGGGTGCCGGACCGAACATCTTGCTGATGATGGCAGATGACCTCGGCTGGAACGACGTCGGCTTTAACGGAAGCGCGATCAAGACTCCCACAGTCGACGGCCTCGCGGCCGGGGGCTTGCGGTTGGACCGCTACTACGCTTCGTCGCTCTGCACGCCGACGCGTGTCGCGATCATGACGGGCCGCTCGCCGCTCCGATTCGGGATACTCGGCCCCATCATCGACCATGGCGGTCTCCCGCTCGACGAAAGCACGGTAGGAGAGGTCTTCCAAGGCGCCGGTTACCAGACCTGGTACTTGGGCAAGTGGCATCTAGGCCACGGAAAGCGCGCCTACTTCCCTAGCGAGCGCGGCTGGAATCACACCTACGGTTCGCTGACCGGTGGCCTTGACCACTACTCGCACAATAGCGACGTGCTGATGGGCGCTCCTGACTGGCATCGCAACGGCAAGCCGGTCGAGGAACAGGGTCACACCACTGACCTGTATACCCAAGAGGCACTCCGGCTGCTCGAGAGCCGCGACAGGGACGAGCCGTTCTTCCTGTACCTTTCTTGGAACGCGCCCCACACGCCGTTGCAGGCGGATGAGGATTACTTGGAACAATACGCGCACATCGACGACGAAGTTCGGCGTACCTACTCTGCGATGGTGACCCACATCGATGACTCGGTCGCGTCCGTGATGGCTGCGCTCGAACAGAACGGGCTGCGCGAGGACACGCTCGTGATCTGGATGAGCGACAACGGCGGCACGGTCGGTGGCGGCGGCGACAACAGCCCGCTCCTCGGCGGCAAGGGCAGCCCCTACGAAGGCGGCACGCGCGTTCCGGCTCTCGTGCACTGGCCCGGCAGGATCGAGCCGGGAGTGCTCTCGCAGCAGATGAGCGCCTTGGACTGGCTTCCGACGTTGATCTCCGCGACAGGAGTCACCCCGACCGCCGCAAAGCCGTTGGACGGCTTCGACATGTGGCCAGCGATCACCCGCGGCGAATTGGTCGAGCGAGGCGACCTGGTCCTCGGGTCCCGCTTCGGTCGCGCCCTCTTCCGGGGGAAGTGGAAGTATGTCGAGACCGTGCCGGGATGGCTCGGCCTCGGGGCGACGGGGGGCGGCCCGAGGCGTCGCCCTGGAGGTCGGCCGGGAGGCACAGGCCCGCCTGGGCGGGGCGCTGCTGCGCCACGAAGCCAGCAGGCGCTCTTCGATGTCAATGCGGACCCCGCCGAATCGAACAATCTGGCTGCGGAGCATCCCCAGCTCGTGAGAGAGCTCGCCGCTGCTGCCCGCGCCATCGGCGCCGACGTGCCGATGATGTCGCGTGGATTCCAGCTGCGCGATGGCGGCACGTTCGCCCGGGTCGGGCCGCTGGAAGCCTTCCCGCAGGATCGGGGGGCTCACGTCATCGACCGCGTGGATGAGTGATCCCTGTGGGCGCAGTCCCGATGGCAGGGCATTCAATGCGGGACGTGCGATTGCACTCGCTCAATGAGCGCGAATAGCTGGTCCGCACAAATTCCGCCACGCAGGACTCGGCTCGAGAGCGCGCGGTCTCGAATGACCTCGCTCGCCGTTTCAACCACGTAGATCGGGGACAAGCGTCTGCGAAGGGACTGTCGAGGAACGCAGGTGGAGGATCGGGTTTGGCGGCGTGTCGACACGCCCAGAAAACGCCTTTCGGCCCTGTTTTCGGCACGGATCGCACCGTGCCTAAAGGCCGCCCGATGCGGAATCCATAGTATAATGAGAATGCTCCCCCACAACAGGTGCTATGCCGGAAGACCATCCGAACGATTCTGAAGGGGTCTTGAACGATCCCGATGGCTTAGACCCGAACATCAGCCCGATCAACATCGAGAACGAGATGCGCAAGTCGTATCTCGACTACGCGATGTCTGTCATCGTCGGGCGGGCCCTGCCTGACGTCAGAGACGGGCTCAAGCCGGTTCAGCGGCGCATCCTCTACGCGATGCGCGAGGAGGGGCTGCGCTCGAATCGCCCGCCGCGCAAGTGCGCCCGAATCGTCGGCCAAGTGATGGGCAAGTACCACCCCCATGGCGACTCGTCGATCTACGAGACGCTGGTGCGCATGGCCCAGCCGTTCAGCATGCGCGAGCTGCTGGTGACCGGGCAGGGAAATTTTGGATCCATCGATGGCGACCCGCCCGCGGCCATGCGCTACACCGAGGCGCGACTCGCGCCGTATGCCGAGGCGTTGCTTGAGCACATCGACATGGACACGGTCGATTTTCGGCCCAACTACGACGATTCGGCTGAGGAGCCGGAGTACTTGGCGGCTTCCGCGCCGAACTTGCTGGTCAACGGCTCCAACGGCATTGCGGTGGGAATGGCGACCAACATCCCTCCGCACAACCTCGGCGAATTGGTCGACGCCACGATCCAGTTGATCAAGCACCCCAACACGAAGTTTGAGCGCATCATCACGATGGTGCAGGGACCGGACTTCCCGACGGGCGGCATCCTGTGCGGCACGGCGGGTATCCGGCAGGCCTACGCCACCGGGCGCGGTCACGTCTTGGTGCGCGCCAAGGTCGAGATTGAGAAGCTGCGCAAGGATCGCAGCGCGATCGTGGTCAGCGAGGTGCCGTATCAGGTCAACAAAGCCCGGTTGATCAAGAAGGCTGCGGACCTGATCAATCAGAAGAAGATCGAGGGCATCAGCGATATCCGCGACGAGAGCGACCGCACCGGCATGCGCATCGTTTTTGAAATAAAGCGCGGTGACAACCCGGACGTTGTGCTGAACAACCTCTACAAGCACACCGATCTGCAACACGGCGCGGGCGTGGGGATGCTCGCCATCGTCGATGGCAGGCCCAAGGAAATCGGCCTGATCGAATACCTCAAGGCCTTCATTGCCCATCGCCAAGACGTAGTCCGGCGGCGCACGAACTTCTTGCTGCGCAAGGCGCGCGAGCGAGAGCACCTTCTGCTCGGATTCGCCAAGGCGCTGCTGCGCATCGACGAGGTCATCGCCCTGATCCGGGCATCTGCGACGCCCAAGGATGCCAAGCTGGGACTGACGGGCGAAATCGAAGTCGACTACCGTCGATTCTTGCGTGAAGACGCCGCGGCAACGTTTCGCCCATTCGACTTCACGCCGCGCCAGGCGCAAGCCATCATCGAACTGCAGCTCCAGCGCCTGACGGGCATGGAGCGCCAGAAGATTCTCGACGAGCTCGACGAATTGCAGAAGAAGATCGCCGGGTACGAAGAGATCCTTGGCTCGGAAGCGATCCTCAACCAACTCATCATTGACGAGCTGCGGGATTTGAAGAAGAAGTTCGGGAGCCCGCGCCGCACCGAGATCGGTGAGGAAGTGCGCGAGATCTCGATCGAGGACTTGATAGCGGACGAGGGCATGGTGGTGACGGTGACCAAGAACGGTTACCTCAAGCGCACCGCCTTGGATACCTACCGCAAGCAATCTCGGGGTGGTCGAGGCCGCATTGGCATGACCACTCGCGACGGGGATATCGTCGAGAGCCTGATCTTCGGCACCACCCATTCCTACATCCTGGTCTTCACCAATCTCGGCCGCGTTTACTGGCTCAAGGTCTACAACATCCCCGAGGTGCCCGCTTCTGGGAAGGGGCGCAACATCGTCAATGTGCTGTCGCTGCAGCCCGACGAAAGGACCGTACAGGCGTTCCTGCCCGTGACGAGCTTTGACTCGGACAAGTACGTCGTGATGGTGACGCGCAAAGGCACGGTCAAGAAGTGCTCGCTGGATGTGTTCTCGAGGCCGATGTCGCGCGGGATCATCGCGCTGTCCTTGGTGGACGGAGACGAGCTAGTCTCGGCGAGGCTGTCCGACAAGGACGACAAGATCTTGATCGCCACAAATCAAGGCCAGGCAATTCACTTCGAGAACGATGAGGTCCGGGCGATGGGCCGCACTGCCCGGGGCGTGCGGGGCATCCGGCTGCTCGAAGAGGACTACGTCATCGGCATGCTTTGCGCCACCGACGAACACTTGGTGCTTGCGGTCACCGAGCTTGGTTACGGCAAGCGCACCAAGCTGGGCAAGTACCGTCTGACCGCACGGGGCGGCAAGGGCGTCATCAACACCAAAATCACCAAGGCCAACGGCGCGGTGGTGGCGGTCATGCGCGTGCTGCCTGACGACGAGGTCATGATCGTGACCCGCAACGGGAAGATTCTGCGCACCAGTTCGGACAAGATCCGGGCCACCGGGCGTTCGGCCCAGGGCGTGAGGTTGGTCAACCTCGAGGACGGTGATGTCGTGGCCGCCGCGGTGGTGGTGCCGCGCACCGACGAGATCGACGAGGTGGTTGAGGACGAGTCCGAGGCTCCCTCGCTGCCGATCCAATAGAGCGTTGGTAGCGGGATAGTTCGCTACAACGGCGTGCTTACATGACGCGGCTCGTATCAAGCCGATGTCTCACTCGCACCGAAGCTCCAAAGGTCGGTTCGGAAGGGTGTCCCGACTGGTTGAACGGCAACCGAGACTCCGTGCAGAGAGTTACTTGCGGCGCGAACTTCGATTTGCCGCCGCCCCGCGACAAGAAGCGGAACCTAACTTGAACCGCTCTGCAGCGCGTTACGGGCCTGCTCCCTCAGACCCGCCCGACAATGTGCTGCCGGCAGGTTTGTCCAGCGCTTCCGCCGGAGGATCGAATACGGTTAGCCGGACTGACTCCAAGGGGCGCCGAATGTCGTTGCGCTTGCGCGGAGGTCCGATCCAAAGCGTTGAGAACGCTCTGACTGTATTTTCTCTGCCGCGCGCCCTGCCGAGGATCCGCAGCGGATAGTCACCCACGGGCAGATCCGCAGCAACCGCCACATCCAAGAAAGCAGTCGGGATGACCACGTTGTCGCCATCGCCGGACGGGCCGAAGTATTGGTCGGCCCGGAATTGCCCCAGCCCGTCCGATATTCCCGGTGGCGGTCCTTCGATCCAGACATCAACCGCATCGCGAAAGCCCGGTTCCGGCATCATGAGCACATCGATGCGCTTGGTTGCGCCAGCCTGTACGTTCAGGTTCTCCGGTGCCGCTAGTAGAACAAAGCGAGGCTCGCGCTCCTCAACGCGCAGGCGGTAGACCATGTCAGGCCCGCCGCGGTCAATCCGGTCGCGCACGAGCAGGCGGTAGCGCCCGCCCTTGGCGGCCTTGAAATACAGCATCGAGTCCGGGTTGCCGATCACCGTGCCCTGGCCGGACATCAAGTCATCGTGCTCGGCGACCAAAGCTCCCTCGCCATCGAACAATTCGAGCACGGTGTCGATATAGGGGAGCCCTAGCTGCGCTGCCAGCGTGGTGACGACGACCGGGCGATTGGCTCGGAGGTCGAGCCAGTATTCGTGCTCCGCATGTTGGCCTTGGAGAACGCCGTTGCAGGCGACGCCTTGCGATGATGGCGCAATCGGCGCGGCACAATCGGGCTCGGCCATGTCCGAGACCACGAAGCTGACGGAATCAGAGCTGCCGCCCGGAGACTCCGTCCAGACGCGCCACAGCCCGCGCGGTACATTGCGGGGTATGGTCAGCTTAGCGGTGACGCGGTCCGCAGTCCGCGCTTGGATTTCCGCGTCCAGGCGCCGGAACGCCGTGTCAGCGACCCGCACGGGAATCGTGTGCGGAAACGTCAGTCTGTAGTACTCGGCGCGGCGCACCGGTGCTAGCCAGATCCTCTCGACGTCTTGGAGCCAGCGTCCTCGCAGCGAGAGTTCGATCTGCTCGCCCGCCCTGGCCCCCAGCGGGACCGCGGCTTGGACCACGGGAAGGTTGCCGATGCGCAGCATATACCCGCAGTTCTTGTTGCAGTTGACGCGCTGCGGGCCGCGGTACTGGTCGAGCTTGAGGTAATGCGTGCCGGAGCTGTCGAAGGTGTGCTCGATGAACGGGGTTTCCAAGTAATCGTCCCGGTCATCGTTGAAAGCGATCCGGTTGCCGTCGCTGTCGAGCAGCGACATGTCATTTTCGAGAAACCCGCCGTACTCAAGCGAGCGCAGGTCAAACGTCCAGCGCTGCCCCGCTCTGGCCTCGAAGCGATAGGTGTCGATGTCGGACAGCTGATGCATCCCGCCTTGGATCGTTTGTGGCCGGAGGCGGATCGGCTGTGCGTTCCCGATGGTGTCGTTGGGTTCTGCCTCGAATGAGGAGGCGAATTCGTCGACATAGAACATGCGCGAGTTCGAACGTCCTCGCGGGGTCATCAACGTCGCGATGTGAGGGCCGAGCGGGGCTTCCGCACCGATCTGGATCCGGCCCGTGAGGTTACCCGCACTGTCGACGCCTTCCGGCTGCCAAGCCAAGTGGGGCGAGTCGAACTCCAAGGTCGCGGGCAGCCCGAGGTTGCTGCCCACCAGGGTCACATCGACAGTGGTCGCTACTTGGCCGCCAAGCGGTTCGATGCGGTCCATCCAAGGGTCGGCTGGATCTTCGGCGGCTGAGGCGCTTGCAAGCGCCACGGCCAGCGCCAAGGCAAGCCGCGCTGCGGAAGCGTCGCGCCTAGGCGAACAACTCGCGGATCGGTTCTCCGCCATCGTTGATCCTTATCGGCCGTCCGAGTGCGTGGTACTCCTTGTACGTGTCTATGCCCAGCTTGCGGTAGATCGTTGCGCCCAGATCCTCGATGGAGATCGGTCGATCCGTCGGCTCGGCGCCCAGCGCGTCCGAGCTGCCGATCACTTGCCCGCCTGGCACGCCCGCGCCCGCGACTGCGATGGAGAACACGCCCGGCCAGTGGTCGCGCCCGGCGGAATGGTTGATCTCCGGAGTGCGCCCGAACTCGCCGATCGCCAAGACGAGTGTCGAATCGAGCAACCCCCGATCATCCAAGTCTTCCAAGAGCGCGTTGAAGGACTGGTCGAACTCAGGGTACAGCTTCCTATTGGTCTTGTCGTTGTCGGAATGGGTGTCGTAGCCGCCGTGGAACAGCGTCACCAAGCGCACGCCAGCTTCGATCAGCCGCCGCGCTAGCAACGCGCCTTGCCCGCCGGTCGTGCGCCCGTATGCGTCGCGCACCCTGTCTGGCTCCGAACCGATGTCGAAAGCCCGCTTCGCTTCCGGCGAGCCGACTAGGTCGAGGGCCTTTTGGTAGAAGTGGTCCATGCTGCCGACTACGTCGGACTTTTCGATGGACTCTAGCCGGGCGTCCAGCGCGGCGAGCAGCCGGGCGCGACCTTGGGCTTCTTCCAGGCCCAGTCCCGTTGGCAGGGTCATGTCCTGCACGGAGTACTTCTCCTTGGAAGGATCTCCTGCGATGAACGGGTCGTAGGCCGAACCGAGAAAGCCGGCATCGGCGCAGATGTCCTTCCGCGGAATGACCACAAACGGCGGCAAGCCGTTGCGGTTGCCGAACTCGCGAGCGACTACCGAGCCGTAGACCGGGTGCTTGAAGGCATTGTTGGGCCGCTGGCCGGAAAAGGCGTACTGCTTGGCCTTCTCGTGGATGGCCTCGAGCGAGAACATCGACCGGATCACCGAGAAGCGCTGGAAGTTAGCCGCGCTGCGCGGCAGCAGCTCGCTGAAGCGCACCCCGGGAACGGTCGTCGGAATCGTGCCGAATCCGCCTCGCACCTCGCGCGGTGCGTCGGGCTTGGGGTCAAACGAGTCGTGTTGGCACAGTCCGCCGGTCTGGAAGTAGATCAGGCACGACATTTCGCTGCGGCCCGGCGAGGCGGACAGCAACTGCGGCAGCGAGATGCCGCCGATCGAGACCCCGCCCATGCGCAGGAAGTCCCTGCGGGAGTAGCGGGTGCGCATTTCGGAGAACTGCATTGCGAACTTCCTCAGAGGTTCATCTGGAATTCCTTCGTGTTGAGGATCGCCCAGAGCATGTTCGCCAGGCCTTGTCGCCGGTCTCGTCCGGCCGCCGCCTCGGCCGCGAGGTAGGCCTCGAAAGCCCGGCGCTCCCGAGCCTCCGGCATGCGCGAGAACGCCCGTCCGTACAGCGTGTCGATGATTTCGCCATCGCTCAGCCCCTGCCGCAACAAAGTGTCCAGCACGAAGGTCTCCGCGTCCATGCGCCCTGCGAGCACGTCGCCGTTCATCATCTGCAGCGCCTGGGCCAGCGAGGGCGCGTTGGATCGCGCTTCCATGATATCCCGGCGGGGATGGCCGAATGTGGTCAAGAAGTGTGTGGCACCGATGCTCGCGATCAGTTCCTTGGGGGACGTGCCGGGCGGATAGTTGTTGAATTCTTCTGCGACATCGGTGACCTGTGAGATGGCGTCCAGCAGCACTTCAGCGGGCAGCTTGCGTGGTAGGTAGCGGGCGAACAGCGCGTCCTCAAGTGGCCGTTTGCCGCCGGGACGTGCCGGAACGTGGGCCGAGAGCTGGTACGTCTTGGAGTTGAGGATCAGGCGGTGGAGGGCCTTGAAGCGGAAGCCCGAATCAACGAAGTAACGCGCCAGCCCGTCCAGCAGTTCGGGATGGGTGGGCCTGTTAGTGGAGCGGAAATCGTCGAAGGGCTCGACGATACCGCGCTGGAAGTACTCGTACCAGACGCGATTGACAGTGGCGCGAGCGAACTGCATCTGTTCCGTGCGTGTGATCCAGTCTGCCAAGACCTGGCGACGGCTCGTGCCGGCAGGGATCGCGGGTCGTGCGCCGCCTAGGAAGCGTGGTTCGACGGATTGCTTGGTGACCGGATGCTCGATTTCTCCCCGCCGGTCTTCGTACCAGACCCGGCGGTATTGGCCATAGCCGTGTTTGACCCGTGTGCGGGCCAAGAATGCTGCCAGCCCGTAGAAGTCGTCCTGCGTGAGGTTCTCCAGCGGGTGGTTATGGCATTGAGCGCACTCCAACCGTTGCCCCAAGAACAGGCGGGTGATCGTCGGCACTGCCTTTTCGACTTCAAACGTCTTGAGCATGAAGTCAATCGCCGGATGCCAGAAATTGCCGGCCGGGAGTACGGTCGTGTCGCCCTCGGCCGTCAGCATGGCCCGCACTGTCTCGTCGTAAGCCCAGTCCTCGCGGATCGAGTCGTGCAGCCAGCGCTTGAACGAGCCGTTGGTGCGACCTTGGGAGTAGTACTGCGAATTGCGGAACCAGTCCTCGAATTTCACCAGCCAATGGGTGGAGTATTCGTCGCGCTGCAACAAGCGGTCCACCAGCGCGGAGCGTTTGTCGGCGCGGTCGCTTAACAGGAAGGCCTCGGCCTCTCCCACCGTAGGCAGGACGCCGATGGCGTCCAAGTACACCCGGCGCAAGAAAGTGCGGTCGTCGCTCAGTGGATACGGTTCCAACCCGACACTGCGGAGTTTGCCAAAGACATGCGCGTCGATGAGATTGGCGGGCTCGGGAAACCGCAAGTCACGGCCTGTCGACTCCTCGACGACAATGAACTGCGCCGCGGCCGCCTTGCCCATCGCGCGGGCCATCACCGTGGTGAGGCCGGGGCCCTTTGCGCTGACTGTCCAGTCCTGCTCAAGCGTGACTACGGCCTCGTCATTGACGGCATAGCGGACTTCAGCGGTCAGATCGCGTGTGGAGCCGTCCGACAGCCGTCCGACGACTACGATGGGCTGTCGCTGACCCACGGCGGCGAGCACTCGCTCGCCCGGATAGATTTCGAGTCTCTCCAAGCGCGTGCCTTCCGCACCGTACGGTGTGCTCTGCCGCAGCCAGGCGAGGATGGTGGCGTACTCGTCCGACTCATTGGTCATGAGCTGGCCGCCGCCGTGAGCGACGGCGAAGCTTGGCTTGGCCAGCAGCAGCGACTCTTCTGGAGATTGGGGCGAGACTCTCCGGCCGCCTTGCTGGTTCACGATCATGTCGTAGTCGAAGCGAGGGTCCGAACCGTACAGGGACAGCCTGAAGCCGTTTTGACCGGCTGGCGAACCGTGGCAGGCTGACGAATTGCAGCCCTTGATGGTGAGGATGGAGAGCAGGTCTCGCTCGAAGCCGACTCCCACGGCCGAGCGCTGTGCCCCGACCTGCACGCTCGTCGTGGCCGATCCCTCGGCGCAGCGCACATCGATGCGGGCTTGCCCCGAAGCGCGCGCCACAAAGCGGTCTCCGTCGACCTCGACCACTTTGGGGTTAGCGCTGGAAACCTTGCAGCCCGAGCCGCCAGAAAGCACGAAGCGCTGCGACTCGCCGGGGCTCTGGAGCCGGATGTCGGAAGGCTGGATCAGGACGGCGGCAGGTGCGACCCAGCCCGACATCACTGCCCAGACGCCAATTCGGAGCTGTGCTAAACGCACACCGTAAGCGTAGTAGATGCCCTTGCTTGCTGCAACCGGTTCCAGCGTTTGGAACGATTCCGGCGCAGCCGCCGGCGCGGAGCGCCTCGCGGAATCCTTGGGCAACGATCGCGCTTTTTCGGCCGCGCTGGACAGCTCCATCTGAACCCGGCATAGCCGACAAGCAAGGCCGCGCTAGGGACGGCTCTCGCGCCAGTTGTTGCCACCAGTACAACAATGACGCAGGACGGCCCTGTGGCGATCAAGGGTGTGTTCCAGAATATCTCCGCAACCACGCCATCGCTAGTCCGTGCTACTCTCTATGCTGTACTGCGAGACAATGTCTCGTCCCTCGGGTTTTTCGGCGTTCGGCTGCAAGCGTCCTCGAAATCCAAGCGGCCGGATGCACTGTGAACATTCTTTTATACAACCCGGACAACCAAGTCACTAAGAACTATATGCCACACCTGTGGATGTTCGTTCTGCAGGCTGTGACGCCTCCCGGCCACAAGGTCTTCCTCATCGATGGCAATGCCCAGAACATGACCGAGGAGAGCATCGCGCAGTTCGTCCGCGACAACGACATCGAACTGGCCGGGATCGGCGCGATGACCCGGATGGCCGCCAGGGCCTACCTTATGGCCGACGCAATTCGGGCCGCTGGCGCGAAGGTCGTCATGGGTGGCCCGCACGTCACTGAAGTGCCCAACGAGCCGATCGGCAAGGACGGCGAGCCGCGCCATGCCGACGCGGTAGCGCTCGGCGAGGCGGACGAGCTGTGGCCAAAGATCGTCAATGATGCCGCGGCCGGACAGTTGCAAGAAGTCTACATGCCGGTGGACGAATCCGGCGCAGAAGTCAAGCCGTCGCTGGAAGACTACCCCAAGATCCCTTGGGAGACGATGGACTTGCGGCAGTTCGACTTGGTTGCCAAGGTGCCCAAGTGGGGCCGCTATTTGCTGGAGAAGGCGGGCAACACTTGGAAGAGCCTCTACTTGGTGCCGATCGAGTCCGGCCGGGGCTGCCCCTACGGCTGCGACTTTTGCACGGTCACGGGGTTCTTCGGCGATTCGATTCGGTTTCGCAGCAACCAGAGCGTGATCGACGAGATCTTGCGGTTGAAGGCTCGGGCCAAGGACGAGAGCGGTCGGGTTGCGGTGTTCTTCATCGACGACAACTTCGCGATCAACGTCAAGCGCACCAAGTCGTTGTTGCGCGACATGATCGCGCAAGATGCCCAGGTCCCGTGGGTCGCCCAGATCAGCATGAACTTGCTCAAGGACGAGGAGTTGGTGGACCTGATCAAGGAGAGCGGTGGCCGCTGGATCTTCATGGGCTTGGAATCCATCGACCCGGCCAGCCTCAAGGAAGTCAACAAGGGGTTCAACAAGCCCGCGCTGTATGGGCAAGTCTTGGACAGGCTGGCCAGCCGAGGCATCTACTCCATCACGTCGTTCATCTTCGGGATGGACGGCGACCGTCCAGGCGTGGCGCAGGAGACGCTCGATGCGATTGCGAGCTGGCCTCCGGGACTTCCGGTGTATGGCCTGATGACTCCCTATCCGGCGACACCGTTGTATGACCGGCTGATGGCGCAGGGCCGGTTAACGCGCCCCAAGCACTGGCTGGACTTCCGCCCATTCCGCATGGCCTACACGCCGGAACACATCAGCATCGAAGCCGCTGAGCAAGAGGTTCAGCGGGCATGGACGGAGTCGTATTCGCCTGAATCGACGGAGCGGGCGCTGGACCAGATCAAGCATCGACCGTTCTCCGAGCGGGCGGTACTGTTCTTCACGCGCCTCGCCTTCCGCGGGATTTACTTCCCGCAGATGAAGAAGCGCCACTGGGTCGCACTGCTGTGGCAGAATCGGGCCAGCTTCTTGCGCATCCTCAAGGAGGCCTACCAAGCGCACCGGCGTCACCGCCGGGGCCGCCCCGGCCCGCCAGTGCAAGGAGCGCCGGTAACGGCAACATCCGAGCGAATCGCAGCGTGATCGTACCGCCGCCGACCTAGGGATGCGGCCTTGGCACCGTGCGGGTGCCCCGGTGGTGTGCTGTGCACTTCCAAGAAGGGCAGCTAGCTTGGCATACCCCGTGTGCTCCACATGGGCTGGCGAGGCGGCGCTGCGCGCCCTTTCGAACCGCCGCCGGAGCCGGGCGTCCAACCGAGGTGGCCGCCGCGAATGTGCGCGGGCAAGACACGCCACCAGCGGCAGCTCAGTCTTCACCGACCGCGACCACCGTTACGTGGCAGAATCGTACGCAAGAGGTACTCATGCGTCGCGGATCGTTCATCGCGCCAGCCGCCGGCATCCTGCTGCTATCATCGGCCGTCGGAGCGTCGGCCCAGGATGCGGCCGAGGAGCCGCGCCGCTCCGGGTGGTACGGCGGCGGCGTTGGGGCTAACTGGGCATCGAACATCTCACAGCGCGGCTGGAATCGGGATCCTCTCTGCTATCCGACCGACGCGTGCTTCGATCTGGACCCCAGACCTGAGGTTTCCGGATACCGCTGGCGCTACGACATCGCGGCGGCCACCGGCCCCGTGTTCGAGCTCTCGGCCGGCTTTATGGCGAAGCGCGCGCGTGTGGAGCTCGCGTTCGGGCAAATGTGGAACGACCTCGACCAGATGTTCCTTAGCGTCACTGACTACGACGGGGTGGCCATGGAGGATCGGGTCGGCAGCACGGTCACGTCCGACACGAGCTCGTCGATTGACCACTCGGCCGTGCGCATGCTGACGGCCAACGCGTACTACGATTTCCCGGCCGGGTCCTTGGTCTCGCCGTACCTGGGCGCCGGGGTGGGACCGGCGTTCGTCACGATCGCCGGCGTGCGCTTCTCCGACGCCTACATGGACACGGCCGTCAACGGCGAAGTC
>LXNJ01000687.1_pt1 | contig 22396 bp, 24 predicted proteins | sample 809081 | NCBI WGS metagenome assembly LXNJ01 (sample SAMN04870510, study PRJNA318959) | sponge metagenome | biome: sponge; feature: marine sponge reef; material: water | host: Petrosia ficiformis | place: Greece: Milos, Mediterranean Sea | collected 2013-05-29 | depth 5-7 m | reverse complement strand
GAGGATGACCGGTCGGTTAAGCGTTCCAGCCTTTACTACTTCCGCCCGAGGTTCATCGTGCACCAGGCTTCGTGCGATACCAGAGCCCCTCCGCCGAGAAGCGCTGCCAGATCCAAGGTAGCCAGCGAATGAGCGCGAAACTCAGCCACAGCGCCCAAGCCAGTATGAGTCCCTTGTGAGTGCCAAAAGCCCGATCGCGGAGGGGATGGCGAGGGTCGGCGGTCGTTCATCCCAAGCAAACATACCCCGGATCCGGTGCCGTCCCGGAACGAGCCGCAACGAGGGTGCACCGTTTCGCAGCACGACCACCGCACCGCGTTCATTCACAGCGACCTGCTCGGGCCAAGTATTCACGTCGCCGGGCAACACCACCCATTGGACATCGCCGTACACCGTCCAAGAATGATCGAAACGGGCGCCCTCGGCGGTCACCAACAGGTCGAGTCGACCCGGCCACGCACAGATGTAGTCGTCGCGATCGGCGGCATCGCTGTTGTAGACGAATGGACAGTCGCGGTGCGCCTCGCCATCCAGAACCCAGTCCGCCCAACCCTCGAGATCGCTCGGCAGCTCAATCTCGCGACCGTGACCAGCGAGGCAGGCCAATGCGAGACATGCGGCGGCGGTTAAGCGCATACCCACGGGTAGCTCCCCCCCAAATCCCAGCGCCTGTCATGGACGAACTGGGCGCGCCGCGCACCGAATCCCCTCGTGGTCGCGGCAGACGACACCGCACCGAGTCACGATATAATACCGGCCCGGGGAATTTCTCCCCGATCCGGAACCACGATGGCCATCGAAATCCGCCAAGCAACCGCCGAAGAGATGGCGGAGTTCGGAACTCTCGGCGGCTACGTCTACGGGGGTACCTTCGGGGACGGTCCCGACAACATGATCGCCAAGGGGATCATGCCCGAGTGGACTCTGTGCGCCTTCGACGATGGCAAACTGGCGACGAGTTTCTCGAACCTCCCGTTCACCATGCGCGCCAACGGCTTGTCCATGCCAATGGCCGGGGTGTCCACCGTCGGCACGCAGCCCGAGTATCGCCGACTGGGACTGGTGCGCCGAATCCACACCCAGGCCCTCGCCCAGATGCGCGACGCGGGACAACCGGTGGCAGCGTTGTGGGCATCTCAAGCTGCGATCTACCAACGCTACGGCTACGCCATGACGACCGTTCGCCGCCACTACGCCGTGGACACCGCCGACATTCGATTCCACGACGACCAAGCCGGCAGCGGTCGCGTCAAACGGATCGGCGCGGACAACGGCTACGACATCATCAAGGCGATCTACATTGAGTTCATCGGCGAGCGGACCTGCTACCTCCACCGGGCCAAGGACCTGTGGCTCAACAATGTGCTCGAACCCGTGGAGGCGGACGGTCCCATCTGGATCGCCGTGTGCTACGGCGAAACCGGACAGGCGACGGGCTACGTGGTCTATACGCTCCGTGCCGGCAAGGTGAACCATTCGTCCCGTGACCAGGAGCTAAAGGTGCGCGAGTTGGTGTGGCTCGACCAAGACGCCTACCGCTCGCTTTGGAGCTTCATCGCCAGTCACGATCTCGTCGGTCGGGTCGCGTGGAACGACGCCCCAGCAGACGATCCCGCGTTTGAGTTCTTCCTGGAGCCCCGGCTCCTCCATGCCCGAGACCAGGAGGGTGCCTGGTTCCGGATCGTCGATGTACCCAAGGCGCTCGGCGGGCGCGGCTACGACGTCACGGCCGATATCGCCATCGGTATCGAGCCCGACCCGCTGACGCCGTGGAACGACGGGGTGTGGCGACTCGAGACCAGCGCCGAGGGAGCACATGCGCGTCCCAGCAACGAGACGCCAGACATCCGTCTCAACGCCAAGGCGCTGATTTCGTTGTTCACCGGTTTCCGCTCCGCCACGGCGCTTGCCGGCTGGGGGTTGCTCGACGGCGACCGGGACGCGGTGGTCCGGGCCGATGCGATGTTCCGCACGCGCCATGCGCCGCATTGCCCGGATCACTTCTAGGGGCGCCCCATTGCCGGGTCGGCCGCGTCGTAGCACCAGACCGAGGTAGTGGAAGTGGACCCGCAAACGCTCAAACAACACTACGAGACCGAACTCGAAGCCCGGTCCCGCCCCGGTGGCGGCGACAAGCGCCACGGTCGCCGGATGTTCCGAGCGATGCTCAAGGCATCCCGGGCGCTGTCGCCCCGCGAGCTAGAAGATCCCGATTCGGCGTGGGTCTGGTCGGATCTGCATCTCGGCCACGCGAACATCATCCGCTACACGAACCGGCCCTTCGCCGATGCCGAGACCATGGATGAGGCCCTCTACGGGAACTGGGCGACGACGGTCGGGAACGCCGACGAACTCATCTTCGTCGGCGACCTTGCAATGCGCAAAGCCGTCGGCCCGCATACGTGGCAACGCATCCGGGACGGACGGGGCGCCAAGAAGCGCCTGGTGATCGGCAACCACGATTTGACCGGATCGGGAAGTCTGCGGGTCGACGGGTTCGAGGAAATCAGCGCCGTGCTGTTCATGGCCGGCGATCCGCCGCTCGTGTTCACGCACATACCCCTGACCCGCGTGCCGGAGGGTTGCGTAAACATTCACGGTCACACCCACGATGAGCCGCCTCGGGATTCGAGGCATATCAATGTCTCGGTGGAGCAACTCGACTACCGCCCCGTCGCACTGAGGCGCCTCGAGGTCTTGGCGCGCGTTCTGGTTGAGGGGCGTTATCCGGGCGGCGCGACAACATTGGCAAGGCTGGAGACGATCGGGTCCTGAAGGCACGGCATTCGTCGGTTCTGCCGGTCATGGCCTTGCTGTGCGCGGGCACCCAGTCCTACGACCGACCCCAGGTCGTGCTGGTGATGGCGGACATCGGTTGGGCACAGACCGGCCACCTCGATCAGTAGTCGTCCGGTGGCTTGCGCTGCCTCTTGGTCTCGCCGCGGCGCCGCTTGTCCGCGCGCCGTTTCTCCTTTTGCCTAGCCGAGATCCGCCTCGGAACGCGCGGTTTCGGCACCTCCCGCGCGGCCGCGATCAGGGCACCAAGGCGTTCGAGGGCGTCGGCCCGGTTCCGGGCCTGGGTCCGCTGGTTGTCCGCGACGATCAGAACTTCTCCGGCGTTCGTCAAACGACTGCCGGCGAGCCCCTCAAGGCGCTGCCGCACGGTCTGATCAAAACCAGCCGCGTCTAGGTGGAGTCGGCATTCGACCGCCGTCGCGACCTTGTTCACGTTTTGTCCGCCCGGTCCCGAGGCACGAACGAAGTTCCACGACAGCGCCGCCTCGGGGATCGCCAAACCGCCGAGTTCGATCATTGCCATCACCGCCCCCTGACCAATCGGTCGACGACGGGTTGTCGGTGTTGCATCCGGTCGTTCCATCGCTTACGTTGCCGCCGCAGCAGTATTGGACCCGATGGTGATGTATGCGTCCAACCAGATGGACGATGTTGCCGAGTGCCCACCCAGTGATCCCTGTGGGGATTCTTACGGACAAGGCCTTTCGACCGCATTTGCACCGTTCCTTGGCGCTCTGCCTCGGCATTGCAGCCGCCGGTACGTCCTGGGTCCCCGCACTGGCCGAAACGACCGTCGACGTGCCGTTGATGCGGGCTGCGGGCCACCCCACCCAACAGGGGTTCGTCCGGGTCACTGCGGTGGAGTCCGGGACGATCGCGATCAAAGCCTGGAACGACGCAGGCGACGTCGAATCCACGTCCTTGTCCGTGGTGGGCGGCACCACCACCCACTTCAATTCCGATGACCTCGAGTTCGGCAACGCCGACAAGGGGATCCCTCGCCGCATTGGCTCGGGTTTCGGCGACTCCTATGTCCAACTTACCGCCGACTTCGATTTCGTCGCCACCTCCTATATGCGAACCAACGACGGCTTCCTCACCGGGATGGGGAACATCCTCGTTCCCGTCGACGGTGAAGCGTTCGGTACCGCGTGTGTGTACGAAGCGACCATCTTCAATCCGGCCTCGAACACCAATCAGGTCAGCAGCCTGCGCATCGTCGAACGCGGGGGCTCGGATACGGCGGTCAGCATCTACGGTACCGATGACGATGGGGTTACGTACGGCCCCGTGGGGCTCACCGTTGCCGCGAACGGTGCCCGCACGGTCACGTCCCAGCAATTGGAGAACGGCGATCCCGACCTAGACGAAATGCTCGCGGATGGCACCGGCAAATGGCGACTCGCCGTCGCCACCGACGGGATGATCGTGGTCATGAACCTGCTGGAGTCACCCACCGGCCATCTCACCAACCTCGGTCCCGTGGTCCTATCGGCATTCAGCGATGGCGACGATCTCGAGACCCCGCAGGGATGCACGGGAGCACCGCCCCACCGCCTGGTCGCTCAACCGCCCGCAGCGGACGTTCGCTAAGGAGTTCTTGAATGTCCTTCGAGAGATTACTTCCGGCTTTGACGCTAGTTCTGGCCGCCACGTGGGCGACTGGGCAGGAGCAGAGCACGGCGCCACGGACAGTCGATACCGCCCGGGGTCCGATGTTGGCACTGCCCCGGCTGGACTCGACGAGTCCCGCGTCGGTGGTCGTCGAAGACGTACGCATCGAGATGTCCGTGGAAGCGGGGTTCCGCGTATACCGTGCCCACCAGGACGGGCAGACCCGCACGGTCTACGAAGCGGCCGATGGTCCCGCCGGGCGGTACGCCTACGACCCCGTAGAAAGACGATTCGATCGGGTGTCGTCCAGCCTGCGGGTACGGCTTACCGACTACGAGCGCCTGGACGACGTGGTTGCTTCGGCCGGGGCGTTGCGGGGCAAGAACTACAAGGCCCTCGGGTGGGCACTGCTGCGTCTACGACCCGAGCAAGACCCGGCGACTGTCGCCCGTTCGCTGCTGGAGAATCCGCTCGTCGTGGGCGCTGAAGTCATGCTTGAGGAGCCCATCCGTGTTCCACAGTAGACGAAGGGGTCTGACCGACGCGCTCGTTTGGACAAGTGACCCAGGGGATCGGCGAAGGTGATCACATCACTACTCTGTCTGTTTCTCGCCGTGGGTTGCGGCCCGGACGCCAAGCAGTCGATGGCTCCCGACATCCTCGTGTTCGCCGGCGACGCCCCGGTTCATGAGGAGGGCATCGAGCTTCCGGTCAGGATCCTCAACTGGGGCGCGGTACCGTCGACGGCTACCCCACTGCAGGTCTACATCAACGATCGACCGAACTGGTCTGATTCGACCACGAGGACGCTCCTCGACACCGAGATCCCGCCGATCGATCCCAAGTCCTCCATTCGGTTCAACGTCGACATCACCCTCGATGAATTCGAGCCCGACACCGACTACTACCTGCTGATGCGGGCCGACGGTCTCGACGGGGAACTCAACACGAGGAACTGGGACTATTGGGGCTTCTCCCTCGACGAGGAGGGGCGTGTCGTCATGCACTGCGACCTGGAGGCGCCGAACGACGGCCGGGACGGGGCAACCGACCCGCTGTTCGGGGAACAGTGGCACCTCGAGAACACCGGCCAGCGAGCCTACGCGAGGACGCCCGCCTCGCCGGGCGAGGACCTCGGAATGACGAACGTCCTGTCGTCGGGAACGCCGACCGGCGCCGGCGTACGTATCGCTGTCGTCGACACGGGCATGGAGCTATGTCACCCCGACTTGGTCGCAAACGTCGAGCCCTTTGCTTCCCACAACTTCAATGCCAACGACTGGCACGGCGCCATTGTGGCCGAACCGTTCTTACCTTGGACTCTCGGCGACCACGGCACGTCCGTGGCGGGCACCGCGGCGGCCTCGGCAAACAACGGGACCGGGGGACGAGGCGTTGCCCCCGACGCGATCCTACGTAGTTACAACATGCTGGCGGCCGTTGAATCCGCCGGGACGTACTACGATTCCCTAGGCGGCAGCGACACCGACCCGGATTCGAGTGTGGTCGACATCTTCAACATGAGCTTCGGAACCCTGGGCGGGGAGTTCGCCGTCGACCGGGATGAAGACCGACTGCTCCGCCTGGGCGTCACCAATCTGCGCGGCGGGCGCGGCGCGCTCTACGTGAAGTCCGCGGGGAATGCCTTCAACGCCTGCGGAACCATGCGCCGTCCCGCCAACGCTCGCATCGGTTGTACCAGTTCCAACAGCGCTTCCTCGCATCACTCCCGATATCTGATCATCGTCGGTGCCTTCGACGCTCAAGGAACCCGCGCCAGCTACGCCTCCGCGGGCTCCAACCTGTGGGTCAGCGCCCCGGCCGGCGAATTCGGCTCACGATACGGTGCCACCATCACCGCAGACCAAGTGGGAACGAACCGGGGCTATGACGTACTCCGGAACTACGGCGTCGCCGAAGACGCCGTCAACAATCCCCACGGCAACTACGTGAGCACCTTCAACGGCACGTCGGCCGCCGCCCCGAACACCAGTGGCGCCATCGCGCTGCTGCTGGAAGCCGCGCCCGAGCTGACGTGGCGCGACGTCAGGTACATACTCGCCAAGACCGCCCGACAGATCGATGCCGACATCGAACCGGTGCAATACGTGGTCGGCGGCACGGTCTACGTCGCGCAACTGCCGTGGACCTCGAACGCCGCCGGCTACCACTTCCACAATTGGTATGGATTCGGTGCGGTGGCCGTGGACGATGCCCTGGACCTGGTGGCCAGCCACACCCCGGACAGCCTTGGCGTATTCGTGGAGACGGACCTGAACGCGTTCGCCCGGGAGGACATGGTTTCGATTCCGGACGACGACGGGACCGGTGTCGCCCAAACGCTTACCGTCGAGGGCCTCGCCGACAACGCCAACATCGAAGCCGTGACCCTGCGCGTCAATATCACGCACCCGCAGACCAACGATCTCGCCATTCACCTCACGTCGCCTTCGGGAACCGAGAGCATCCTGAACCCCATCTTCAACGATGCCCTGGCGGGGAACGCGGATCTCGACTGGACACTCTTGAGCAACGCCTTCTACGGCGAGTCCCCGAACGGCGACTGGACGATACGGGTCGTGGACGCCGCCTCGGAGGACGACGGCACGCTCAACGGGTGGCGTCTCAGCTTCGCCCTGGGGACGCACCCGGCGTCCTGATTGCCCGCCCGCCTACGGCGTGCCACCACCGCACTTTCCGGTTACGCTCACCCTTGTGTGAAGGGGTACGACATGCTTAGCGCCGAGGACATCGAGCACTACCACACCGACGGCTATGTCTCCCCCGACTTCCGGCTTGACGACGCCGTGCTCGACGACATCCGGGTCAATCACGACAGGCTGGTCGCCAAGCATCCGGCGTTCACCGACTATTGTCCGGCCGTGCTCGCCTTCGACACCGGCTTCCTGAACATTGCCCGCATCCCCGCGATTCTCGACATGGTCGAGCAACTGATCGGTCCGGACCTCGCGTTGTGGAACTCAAGCTTCTTTGCCAAGCCGGCACGCGTCGGCACCAAGACGCCGTGGCATCAAGACGGCGAGTATTGGCCGATCCGGCCACTCGCGACCTGCTCGGTCTGGATCGCCGTCGACGCGGCCACTACCGACAACGGCTGTCTGCGCGTGATCCCCGGATCGCACCGCCGTCGCACAATCGGCCGGCACGACTTCAACGGCGCCGAGGGGCTGAGCCTGCCACTGGAACTCCGCGCCGACGAGTTCGACGAGACGACCGCCCGCGACATCGTGCTCGAAGCCGGGCAGGTCTCCCTGCACGACATCTTCCTGGTTCATGGCTCGGAGCCCAACCGCTCCGACACGCCCCGGCGCGGCATGACGCTGCGCTACATGCCGACATCGTCGGTCTACCGAAGAGACCTCGCCGACGGCCGGCGCGGCGGCCCGCTCGCCATGTCGGAGCGCACACTCTATCTCATGAGGGGGATCGACCGGTCAGGGCGGAACGACTTCCGCCAGCGATTTTGAAACGGTTCACCCGCGTCGTCGCGCTGCGCCGAAACGGGACGGGACGAGCCCGTCCCCTAGTTGCAGGACATTTGGTTCCAAGATCGCGGGGCAACGCCGGTTGACCTCCCGGACAAGGACGGCCAGTTGTCGCTTCATCGGCTGAACTTGCCCGCCCTGCCTGACGTCCGCCTCGAGATCCGCGAGGTGCTTCATCAAGTCGGCGCACGACATCGTCCGGTAGCCGCCCCCGCCGGATATGCCAACCATCGAACCCCGTCCGGGCAGTTGGTGAGCGCATGCCGCCATCGCGACGGCGCAAACAGCGATTACCAAGCGGGCACCCACGGTGGCTTCAGTCCACGGTGGTCTCGTAGCGAACGCCATCCGGCACCGGCACGGGCTGACGAACGGTTACCCCGTGCTCGCCGGCGGTCTTCTGGGACGAGTCCACCGCCACGAACGACGTGTAGTTCGACACCAACTGGTAGCGTAGCGCCGTGTTGCGAATGGCGTCGCCTAGCTCGCCATAGGGATCGCCCGCCCAGGTCAGGCGATTTGCCAAGTCGGCGATGCGTAGGCGGGCCCAGACCTTGGCGAGGGATGAGCCGGCGTTGCCTTGCTTGTTGTCCGCGGTCAGGAGGGTATGTCGTTCGCCGCCCGATGAACCGAGCACCCGAACCCTCTTCGAATCCCCGGTGAATTTGCCGGTGACCACCAGCGGCCGGCCCACGAACAGGTCCGGGAGCTTGGGCGGGTAGACCTCGGTCACCGCCATGCCGCCCCAATCGACCGCCACGTCGGTGAGCGCCGGACGGCTGACGCGGGCGAAGAAGTCGTCCATGACGTCCCGGGCCGAATCGTTCAGGCCGATATACGCGACCACGCCGCGCCCCGCATCCGCCATGCGCTCCATCAGGTAGCGATTGACCGAGTCGCCGACCCCGAAGCTGAAGACTCGCGATGCACCAATGCGGCTGTGCACCGCCCCGAGGATGTCACTCTCATTGCCGATGTAGCCGTCGGTCATGAACGTGACGAAGCGGAACCGCGACGGGTCGTGGGGGAAATTCAACGCCGCATTGACGCCGTTGATCATCCGCGTCCCGCCGTCTGCCCGGAGCGCAGACACGTAATGGCGCGCCTTTGTCAGGTTTCGCTCGGTGGCCGGCACCGGCTTCGTCCCGAACTGGCTCGCCGCATCCGAAAACCGGATGATCTGGAAGGTATCGTTGGGATCGAGCCGGTCCAACGCGACCATGACCGCGTCCTTGGCCTGCTGCAGGGGTTGTCCCTGCATTGAGCCCGAACAGTCGATGACGAAGACCATCTCCATGGCTTGGCGGGGAACCCGTGTCGAGTCCTTGGGCGGAATGACCATCAGCGTGAAGTAGCCATCCCCCGTTTCCGGATCCCGATGCGTCAACAGGTTTGACTTCAATCGTTCCCCGGCGACGCGGAAGTCGAGTACGAAGTCCCGGTTGGGGATGGTGGACTCGTTCTTGAGCTTGACCACCGCCGTGCGGTCGTCGTCGCGGGATACGTCGACGCCGTGGGACGCCTTGACCTCCTCGATCTCGACGCCGGCATCAAGGCGTACGTTGATGCTGATGTCGTGCCCAGAGCGCTCCTCGGGCCGCAGGTATTCCACCGCCGTACCGGCGGCGTTCGAGCCGCCGCCCCGCGGCACCGCATCGATGGGGTCGGGGTGTCCAGGGGGGTTGTAGCGGGGACCGACCACGGTGGGGAACACGAACGAATACCAGCCGTCCTCGTAGGCCAAGGTGTGGAAGTAGGTGATGTCGATGTCGATGGCCTTGCCGGGCTCGATATTGGCAACTTTCTGTTCGAATATGTTGGGCCGGCGCTGCACTAGGAGGCTTGCGTGGTAGCCCTGCCGGCGTGCTTCCTTGTAGATGGCCTCCGCCTCTTCCTTCTCGCGCAAAATGCCCCGGATCGTGCGGTTGCCGATCACCATGAAGAACTCGTTGACGGCGGCTTTTTCCGGCAGCGGGAACACGTACACGGCCTCGATCTTGGCGTCGTAGGGGTTCTGGTACTCCTGCGTGACGTTGACCGTGCCTATGTAACCGCTGATCGCGGCCTCGACCGCAGTGTGCTTCAAGGGTAGCGGTATATACCGGACGCGATCCGGCTTGCCGGGGGAGGGAAAGCCCACCAACATCGCGCCGGATCCCGGCGCCTGTCGCATGTCCAGAATGACCCTGTCCGACTCCGGGCTAGACGGCGATGGTTGGGGGACCCGCGAAAACCTCATCAGGCGTCCTCCCGCGGCGGCCTCAGCATCCCTGAGACGGTCGACCAAGGCATCTACACCTACTTGGTACGTGCGATCGAAGATGACGACATCCGAGGCTTGGGTATTGAACTCGGCGGGTAGGTCGTCGAAGCTATCCCGCCGGACGCTCGACACGATGACTTTCTCGACCTCCTCCGCCGCGGCCTCGGGAGGCGGCTTCGCGATGATCCAGAGTTCCGGCTCGGCAGTCGGCGACGAAGCCGCAGTCTTCGGTCTCGGCAGTGGCGGTGCCGCTGGCGGCAGTGGCGCGGTCGCTTCCGGCGCGGGCTCGGGCACCGAAACCGTTTCCGTCACGCTGCACGAGACGACCGCGACGGGCACCGCGAATACTAGACCCGTGGCCAGGACACCGAGGGCGACAGTGAAGAGGGGGCGTTTCATCATGGTTCTCTCGCTTGCGTTTCTTCCAGGCTTACGGTTGCAGCTTCGATCGGCCGTCCGTCCGCGGTATTGGCCGTTACCAGGTTGAGTTCGAAGTCGGCATCGCCTTCGAGCATCACGTGAACCGTGGCCACGCGCACGCGGCCCGACGGCAACTTGCTCTCCTCGGCGAGGGAATAGTCGGCGACGACGATGCGATCGGCATCGCCCCGGGTCACCGCCTCACGGTCGTAGTACGGCGCACGCCGGAACACGTCGCTCCCGCCATTCTCGACGCCCACGACCGTCATCGACGCGTTGCGGTCCTTCAACTCGAACTGCCAGGCCGCCACGGGTTCGGGGCTGTCCAGGAATACCTCGACCGGTAAAAACCGTGCTTTGGCCTGGCCCATCGCGGCCACCGAGAGCAAGCCCGCGACCACGAGGGCAAGTGCCCCCCAACCGGGCTTCTTCATCGCACGCCTCCCGCATCCAGGGAGACCACGCGCATCGCGAAGGCATCGAGATCGGCTTGCGTGACCCCGGGCCGTTCGGCGCGGGCGAGCGCCAGCACGTCGGCGATATCGATTCGACCGGAACGGTTCAGGTCCGCGTATGGCACGTCGGCGTCGCCGGATGGCGGACCGATCAGCTGCACCGCCAACACGGCCACGAGTGCAACCGAGGCGGCCAATGCCCAACCACCGTGCCGTTTCCACGTGGCGCGGCGCGTACGGAAGTGCCCGACCGCCATATCCGCCAGGGTCCGATCGATTGTTGCGGTAATGACCGGCGGCGCGGCATCCACGGCCTTCAGCGCTCGGAGTAAGCCCTCGGGAAGTTGCTCGTTGTCGGTATCTTGATCGGGCACGTTTCGTCTCTCCTTGGCCGTTTAGCGCACGAGCGGCGCGAAAGGTTCATTCGTCTTTGAGTTTTTTCGCGAAGTCGGATGACTTGAGCCTCGCGATGCCGGTATGCAGCCGGGACTTGACCGTCCCGAGTGGCACCTTGAGCACCTCGGCAATCTCCTGCAGCGACAGGTCGTCCATGAACCGAAGCTGGAGCACCTCTCTCTGGCCTTCGGGTAGGCTCGCGAGCACGCCCCGAATGTCCCCGGTGTCGACGTCATCCGGCCCCGGAAGGTCGTCTGGCCCGACATCCTCCGCTGTTGGGAAACGTCCCGATTTCCGCAACATCGTGATCGCGGTGTTCTTGGCGATGGGGTAGAGCAGGGTGGTGAGCTTCGCGGTGAGCTCGATGCCCTCGCCGGTCGGCGGAAAACGGCGCAGCAGGTAGGTGAACGTCTCCTGGAGGACGTCGAGCGCGGTGTCCGTATCGGACACGTAGCGCAACGCCACGCGCAACACGTAGTCCTTGTGCCGCCCGTAGAGCGTCTCGAAAGCGCCCGCCGCCTCCGCCGCGTCGCCGCCGTTGCACGCCGCCACCAGAGCTTCGTCGCTGCGCGGATCCTGGCGGCGAAGGCGGGCCATCGTCAGGAACGGGCCGTCATCCCGTCGACGCGCATAGCCCCATCTCCGCCTCGAAGGAGATCACTTCGCGGTACTCCCGCTCGCCCCCGGTGGCGCCCTCTCCCGTCACGTGGACGTGTTGCCAGCGATGGCCGGCGCGCGTCGCGTGGCTGGCGTGGTCCATGTTGACGAAATCCGTTATCGACACGTCCCGCGGCAGGCCCGCCGTCACCCAACGGTCCACTTCGCGCTTCAATGCCGCCGCTTCCGCCGGTGCGAAGAAGCCGGGAACGATGGTATAACCCGCGTTTTTGTACTGGCTGACGTGGTCGGGCGTCATCGTTCGCTCGGTGTTAGGGCCGGGGAGAGCATAGGCCGAACGTTTGAGGGGGGCATCATGAGCGAGTTCGAGAACAGCGAGTTCCAAGGCAAGGTCGCCGCGGTTACCGGGGCGGGGGGTGGCATCGGCCGCTGCCATGCCATCGAGTTCGCCAAGCGCGGCGCGAAGGTCGTGGTCAATGACCTCGGCGGTGCCGTGGATGGCTCCGGGGCCGGGGACGCTGCCGATGCTGTGGTCGCGGAGATACGGGAGCTAGGGGGCGACGCCGTCGCCAACAAGGCTTCCGTCGCCGACGGGAACGGCGCCAAGAGCATCATCGACGACGCGATCGAGAACTTCGGCCGCATCGACATCCTGGTGAACAACGCCGGCATCCTCCGTGATCGAACCTTCAAGAACATGACCCTAGACGAGTTCGACCTGGTCATGCAGGTGCACTTGACCGGCACCGCCTATGTCACGCATGCCGCTTGGCCGCACATGTACGAGCAGAACTACGGTCGCATCGTCTTCACGAGTTCCGGCTCGGGCATCTTCGGCAACTTCGGCCAGTCCAACTACGGTGCTGCCAAGATGGGCATGCTGGGGCTTGCCAACGTACTCGCCCTCGAGGGCGCCAACCACAACGTCCGGGTCAACGTGCTCGGTCCCGGGGCCGCGACGCGGATGACCAACACCGTGCCCGGACGCGACGAGGACATCGGCGATCCCGACCCCATGCGGCACCCCGCGCTGGTGAGTCCCGCCGTGTTGTTCATGTGCAGCGAGGACGCCCCCAACGGCGCAGTCATCCACGCCTCCGGCGGCAACTACAGCCGCAGCGAAGTCTGGGTCAACGACCCGGTGCAACTCGGTGCCGGCGCCACCTACGAGGATCTGCTGGAGCACGTCGACAAGCTGATGGACATGTCGAACGCACACCCGCGCGCACCCCGCACACCGCGGCCACGACGCTAGCCCTACGACGAGATCAGTCGCCGCGCGCCGACTTCATCCAATCAAGCAGGTTGGTCCACTCTTCCTCAACGCGCATACCGCGCTCGTCGGCGAGCCGGATGGCCGCCTCGAGGCTCTCGATGCCGCCCTCCACGTCGTTGAGTTCGAGTTGGATTCGGGATAGGAAGAGGTAGTCCTTGGGCACCTTGTGCGGTGCCGCGCCCATCCACGTTTGCATCGAGGACAGCGCCCGACGAAACCACTGTTCCGCGTCTTCGTCCCATAGCTGCTCGTCACCCCGCGCGTAGTAGAGCCGCGCCAGCTCGCGTCGTGCCGTCAGGCCGATCGGCTCGTCAACCGCAGGTGTGTTGAGTAGGCGTTCGTAGTGCCGGATCGCCTTCTCGGGTTGATTGGATTGGCTGTAGGCAAACGCCAGCGTGCTTTGCACGTGGGCGAAATCCCCGGCACTTCTGCCCACGCGTAGGCTCTCGAGCAACGCCGCACCCTCCTTGTACTTCCCCTTCTCGATGAATTCGTCGACGCGTCGTAGTTTCCTGCGCAACGTTCGTTCGCGCCGCTCATCGGGCGTCAGCGTCTTGAACTTTCGGATATCCGGCGCGGTTACGTCGGCACGAGGTCGGCCGAGCAATTCGTCCCGTTCTCGCAGTTCGTCGACCCCCCGAGGCGGTCGCTGTTGACCAAGGCCCGGCTCGGCGAGGATGCCGAAAAGCAAAACGACCGCGATGACAGTCGAGATCCGTCGGGCACTCATGCTCCGTTCCCCGTTCGAGGCGCCACCAGACCAACAGTATCACATCGCTATGCCGCGCCGGCATCGACACTTGACCGCATGTAGTCCAGCAACCGGGTCCACGCCTCCTTGACAGGAATGTCCCGTTTCCCGGCAAGACGGATGGCGGTCTCCACGCTCTCGATGCCGGCTTCGTAGTCCGCCAATTGATAGTGAACCTGGGCGAGAACGTAGTACGCACTCGGGTCCGGATCTTCCGCCAGGGCCATGTGCGAATTCATGGCCGAGAGCGCCCGCCGGTACGAATCCGTTCTTTGTTCCCCGGCGTGCGCTTGGGCCCTATCGACATGGAGCGATGCCAGCGTGCGATGGGTCATCGACTCGGCTTCCACCGAGATGAACGGTGCCTGTTCGAGTACCTTTTCGTGCTGCTCGATCGACTTCGTGGGCTGATCGAGCTGCCAGTGAACGTACGCCAACAGCCTGTGCATCTGAGCGACTTCGTTGCGGTTGTAGCGATCTGATCGCGAAAGGAGCGATTCCAATTCCGTTCTACCCTCCCCGTATCGCTTCGACACGATGAGCTTCTGGACATCCTGCAGCTTCTTCCAGGTCGCGTGATGGATATGCGGGACTTGCCGCGGCTGCGCCGCCTTCGCTTGACCCGTCGCAAACCCCCGGGTCTCGAAGCTGCTGCATGCGCCACCCAGCACGACCGCGGCAATGGCGGCGCCAATCCAGCAAATCCTCTGAGCCGCCATTGACCTAGTCCTCCATCTCGAAAACAACCCGGGTGCGGACACCGGAAACCGCCACGGGTTTACCACCGGTCACCTTCGGCTTGTACTTGAACTTCAAGACGGCGCTCAGCGCGGCCCGTTCGAAGAAACCCGGCGGGTCCGCGACGAGCACGACGGGATTCCGTACCGCACCGGTGGCCGTTACGACGAACTCCACGAGGACGTAGCCCTCGATGCCCCGCGTGAGTGCCCGCCTCGGGTAGATCGGCTGAACCCGGACGATGGGCAGGTAGGTGCCATCGTCGATGTAGCGATCGAAGAAGCCTTCTCCACCTGGCGGCGTTGGTTCCGGTGGGTCCCCGCCAATCCTCGGGCCACCAATATCGGGGTCGGGCGGCGGCAGTGGCGGTGGCTGTTCGTCCGGCAGGGGCGGCGGTTCCGGTTTGGGTGGGTCGAGGACGATGTCCAGCTCCTCCACCAGGCGGACGAAGTCGAGCACCTCGCCCGTCACGCCGGAATCCTCCGCGGGCATCGGGTCGGCAATGACCGAACGCATCAGCATCAACAGTCCAAAGGTCGCCACGGTGCCGAGCAACACGGCGGATATGTATCGAAACAGCATCTTGAACTCTCCTCTCGGGGTTTGTTGTGCGGCAACGCACTCTAACGTTGCCTTGGGTGCGGCCTCGGTAGCATTTCGATGGCGGCCTTCGTTGTTGGAAAAAACGCTGGCACCCCGGGGTCCGAAGACCACCGGAGCACCAGCGAGGCCGCTCGTTGTCCGCGTGGCACGGCACGCGGTAAGGAAATCGCGCCAAGGGCGCAGAACACGTTCGGTAATCGTGGACGTCGATTCATCTAGTCGGAAACCTCGAAGCTGATTCGATTGCGCACGCCGGGGGTTTCCACGGGCTTGCCGTCGACGATCCGGGGCTTGTACTTGAACTTCGCCGCCGCCTTGAGCGCGGCCTGCTCGAAAACTCCGTTCGGTTTCGCCTCTAAGACCACGGCATCACGGACATCGCCCGTTTCCGTGACGACGAACTCGAGCAGGACGTGGCCCTCGATCCGCTCCTTAAGCGCACGCCTCGGATAGATCGGCGCCACCTTGACAATCGGAAGGCCCATGCCTGTTTCGACGTCCGGCCTCGGTTTGGATTTGGTCGCGGACGACGACTGCTCGTCTCGGGGCACTTCCTTCCCATCGTTCTGCGCATCGCTTGCCGGCGGCGGTGTCGCGCTGACCGTTAGCGCGATCATCAATAGGGCGAGGGTCGCAACGGCGCCCTGCGGTTTCGAATCGGTGTTAGGGAACATTGGAATCTCCTTGGGCTTCCTCTTACAGCGGCGGCGTTCAACCATCCGAAAACTCGAAGACAATCCGATTGCGCACGCCGGTCACTTCAACCGGCTCGCCTTGGACCACGGCGGGCTTGTAGATGAACCGCGACGCAGCGCTGATGGCGGCGTCATCGAAGACACCGGGAGGATCGGCTTCGAGAACAACGGGATCACGCACCGCGCCCGCGGTGGTGACGGCGAACTCGAGAAGCACATGGCCTTCGAGGTTTCTCTCGAGCGCGTGCCTCGGGTAGATCGGTGCGACCTTGACGATGGGCTGAAAGGTTCGCGGCTCGATCGACGGTTTTGCCACGCTGGAATCGACGCGGATCGATACCATCGGCGCGGGCGCTACCCAATCCTCATCCGGTTCGGGCAGCTCCACACCCGGCTGCGGGAGGTTCGGCGGTGGGAGGTTTGGCGGTGGGGCCAACGGGGCCAGCGTCGTGGTCTCGGGCTCCGTGTCCGGCAGGTCGAAGTCGAAACGACGAAGGATTCGGCTAGGCGGGTTCCGCGATCCGGCGTTCTCGAGTTCGTGGCTGGGCACGTACTCGCGGCGGGCGACCGCGCGCAGGGCCACTTCGTCGAACACGCCGGGCGGTTCGCTATCCACCACTGCGGGACGTACCACGCGACCATCGCGAGATACGGTGTATTCGACGACAACGTGACCTTCGATGCCGTCGCTGATCGCACGTCCCGGATAGATCGGCGACGGCGCATGCTTTACGGCGCGGTCGCCGCCCAAGGCTCGCTCGCTCACCTCCGGCAGGTCGAGTTCGGGTTCAAACGTCAGGGTCCTTAGCCCGGAGTAGCCAGCTAACGACCGGACGGGTGCGGCTTCGTGCGCTTCGAATTCGACGCTTGTGAACAACAACGCCACCCCCAACCCGACGACGAGGCCCCAGTAGACGCCCCCGGCATCGAGTTGGCGTTCCCGATTGCCGAGGAAACGCTGGAAGCGCGTGACAACACCGGAGCCCGCCAAGGCGGCAACGATGGAAGGCTCCTGTTCGGACCGCGCAGCGCAGAGGACGCCATCCAGGTAGTCCGCACAACTCGGCAGGATCTCCGCCGCCCGGTCGTCACAACTCTGTTCCATGGCACTCGCGTACTGCGCCCGCAGCAAGGAGACCCACGGCGCGAACCAGTACCAGTTCAGCACGAGTCCTAGACCGAACAGGCAAAGGTCGTCGCGCCGCGCCAGGTGCACGAACTCGTGGGCGAGTACCGCTTGTACGGCGCGAGGGTCCCAGTCCTTGGCGTCGGACCGCAGGACGATCCGGTTGCCCGCCAGGGCCGAAGAACACGAACTCGGACCGAAATGCAGGTGATAGGGCCGGTCAAACGCCAGCCGTCTCGCGACGAGGGCGGCCTCCGCCACGATGAGAGGGTCGTCCACCGTCGGCAGGGCGGCAAGTTCACGCCGGGTCTCGACGAGACGAAAGAGGCCCCGTAGGTTCAGGGCCAAGGCGCCAACGGTCCAGACGACGATCAGCCACACCGGAATCGGCACGCTTCCCGCCAGCGACATCAGCTTCAGTACTTCGAACGGTGCGGTCCAGTGCCAGCCGCTCGTCAAGGCAAGTGCAAACGGCAAGGTGGTCAGTACCAAACCCGCCATCAGGGTGTAGGCGCGACGGGTTATCGGATTGCTACGAAAAGCGACGATCGCGAACGCGCTTAGCAGCGCCGAGCACAGGACGAGTTGGACGATCCAACGGGCGTCGATGTGCACGACCTCGGTCATGACTTGGGAGCCTTGAGCTTCTCGAGGGTTGCCTCGATGCGCGCCAGTTCCTCCACCGAGAGATTGCGCTCGCTTCCGAGTAGACCCACCACGGCGTCCGCTGCGGAACCGTCGAAGAACGTGGTAACCACCCGCTGCAGAGCACTTCGCCGAGCCCGGTTGCGCGCCAGCACGGGCCGGTAGACGTATCGGGTGCCCTCTTCACGATAGGATGCGTGGCCCTTGTCGAGCAGCTTGCGCATGAGTGCCCTGACGGCCGAGTAACTCGGCGCATTGGGAAGGGCGCGGCGCACCTCGCCGACAGATGCCTCTCCCTGTTCGTAGAGGATATCCATGATCTGTCGTTCGCGGCGCGTTAGGTGTACGTGATCATCCATGGGGACTTGCTAACTTTGCAGCACCAACATGCTGTTTATTTAGCACCCGATGGACGCGGAGCGAAAGTGCATCGTTAGACGGATTTGCTCTAAGCAGGGTTCTATTTAGGCTGAAAACATCGTAGGGACGCTCAGGCCGGCATCGCCTTGTCCAGGTCCAGACCGGCTGAAGTGGCGTACTCCATCGCGTCCTTGGCCGTCCCCTTGTTGGCCTGGGCGAGTGTCGACAACGCCGAGAACACGATCCACTCCTTCGACACCTCGAAATAGCCGCGCAGCGCTTCCCGAGACTCCGACAAGCCGTAGCCGTCGGTGCCGAGTACGCTGTAGGCGCCCGGCAACCAACGGGCGATCAAGAGCGGTAGCGCCTTCATGTAGTCCGACGCGGCCACGAACACACCGTTTTCGCCTGCCAGCAGCGTCTCGACATAGGGTCGTTCATCCGAGGCGCCAGCGGCGAGCATCTGCGCCCGTTCCGCGGCCACGCCCTGGCGGGCGAGTTCCGTGTAGCTCGTGACACTCCAGACATTCACGCGTTTGCCCATGGCTCGTAACGTCGCCGCCGCCGCCAATACCTCGGTCATGATCGCGCCGCTACCTAGCAGGTTCACCGACGCCCCCGACGAGCGTTCAAGCGCGTACATCCCGCGCACGATGCCCTCCTCCGCACCGTCCGGCATCGGCGGCATCACGTAGTTCTGATTGGTGAGCGTCAGGTAGTAGAAGACATCCTCCCGGGCTTCATACATGCGCCGGATACCGTCGCGCACGATGACCGCGAGTTCGAACGCGAACGCCGGGTCGTAGCTCACCAGGTTCGGCACTGTGGCGGCAATCAAGTGCGAATGCCCGTCCTGATGCTGCACGCCTTCGCCGTTCAGCGTCGTGCGCCCCGACGTACCGCCCAGGAGAAATCCCTTGCACATCATGTCGCCGCAGGACCAGATCATGTCGCCGACACGCTGGAAGCCGAAGATCGAGTAAAAGATGTAGAACGGCACCATCGGCAGCCCGTAGTTGGCGTACGCGGTCCCGGCAGCCAGGAACGATGCGATGGCACCGGTCTCGCAAATGCCCTCTTGCAGGATCTGGCCGTCTTCCGCCTCCCGGTACGGAGCGATGCTGCCCGCATCCACAGGCTTGTAGTGCTGGCCTGCGGGGGAATAGATGCCGGCCTGCGGGAACAGGCCGTCCATGCCGAACGTGCGTGCCTCATCGGGCACGATGGGCACGATGTACCTGCCGATGGTCTTATCGCGAAGGAGTTTCTGAAGCATCCGCACCATGGCCATGGTGGTGGAAACGGCACGCCCTCGAGAACCGTCCAGCATGTCCTGGAAGAACGAGAGCGGCGGCGGTGCCAGGGTCGGGCAGCTTACTTCTCGCTTCGGTATCGGCCCGCCCAACGCGTCGCGGCACGCCTTCAGGTAGCGCACCTCGTCGTTATCGTCCGGCGGGCGGTAGAACTCGGCGCGTTCGATGGCATCGCGCTCGAGTGGGATGCGCAGCCGCTCGGCAAGCGCCAGTCGTTCGGCGGGGTTTAGGTACTTCTTCTGGTGCACCGTGTTGCGACCTTCGATCTCCGGCCCGAGGCCATAGCCCTTCACCGTCTTCAGAAGCAGCACGACGGGCTTGCCGGTCACCTCCTCCGCCTCCTTGAAGGCGGCGAAGATCTTCTTGTGGTCGTGCCCGCCGCGTTTGATGGAGCGGATCTCCTCGTCGGTGAGCGCACTCATCAGGTCCTTCAACGGCTGGTTGTTCTCCACCCAGTGCTCGCGCACGACATCCCCGGGCGAGACCGTGTACATCTGGTAGTCGCCGTCCACGGCCTGTTCCATGCGCGCCTGGAGGATGCCTTCGACATCCCGCTGCAGGAGCACGTCCCAACCGCTGCCCCAGATCACCTTGATGACGTGCCAGTCGGCACCGCGGAACGCCCGCTCCAACTCCTGGATGATCTTGCCGTTGCCGCGCACCGGACCATCCAGCCGCTGCAGGTTGCAGTTAACCGCGAGCACGATATTGTCGAGTTGCTCGCGGGCCGCGATGGCGATGGTGCCAAGCACTTCCGGCTCGTCGGACTCGCCGTCCCCGATGAATGCCCAGATCTTGCCGCCGTTGTCTGCCTTCAGACCCCGATGTTCGAGGTACTTGGCGAAGCGCGCCTGGTAGATCGCGCTCGGCGTGGATAAACCCATGCTCGCGCAGGGCATCTGCCAGAAGTGGGGTAGCCGGCGCGGGTGCGGATAGGACGGCAGGCCACCGCCATCTGCCAACTCCCGACGGAAGTTCTTGAGTTCCGTCTCCGACAACCGACCCTCCAGGAAGGCGCGGGCGTAGATCCCGGGGGCCGTGTGCGCCTGGAAGTGCACCTGGTCGCCGCCGTAGCTGTCGCTTCGCGCCCGGAACACGTGGTTGAGGCCCACTTCCATCATGGTCGAGGCCGAAAGGTAGGTGGCGATATGGCCCCCGACACCGGATCCGCTGTCGTAGGCCTGCAGCACCATCGCGGCGGCGTTCCAGCGCAGAATGTCCTCGATGCGGCTCTCCAACTCGATGTCACCGGGGTAGGGCGGCTGTTGCGCCAACGGGATGGTGTTCTTGTAGGGCGTGTTGAGCGCCGCGTCGGTCAGCACGATGCCTTTCTGGGAGAGTTCGTGCTGCAGGCGCGCCAGCAGCGCCTTGGCCTCGTCGTTGCCGCGCTCGTCGAGGACGCCGGCGAGAGCCTCGATCCACTCCTGTTGCTCGAGTTCCCAGTCGGCCGAGGATTCCATTAACAGCGGTTCCGCCAAGATGCTTGGTCCGTGCCTGTCCGACCCCACGAGAATACCGGCATTGGCGGGTAGGTTGTATGCTTCGGCGGTTTCGGTCTCGGGTCGAGCCTGAGGTACCCAAGACTTGGGGCAAGTACGCCTGCTGCGACGTCGTCAACCGCGGGGTCGCCGTTTGGAAGGGCCGCGTGTTCGTCGCCACCCTCGACGGCCGCTTGGTCGCCCTCGACGCCGGAACCGGCGAGGTGATCTGGGAAATACTGACCATCGACCCGGAACGCCCCTACACAATCACCGGTGCACCGAGGGTCGTAAAGGATCTCGTCGTGATCGGCAACGGCGGCGGCGAATACGGCGTGCGTGGCTACGTTACGGCCTACGACTGGGAGACGGGCGCGGAGCGCTGGCGATTCTGGACCGTCCCGGGGCCTTCAATTCCGGTATCGACCTGACGCCCCTGCTGCCGCCCAAGACCGTTGAGGCGCGGGCTGCCATGTTCGAATCGATGAACGGCCACCTCGCGGCCTGGGATCCCGTCGCACAGAAGGAAGCCTGGCGCGTGCAGCATCCGAGCACCTGGAACGGCGGCGTGCTGACCACCGCCGGCAACCTCGTCTTCCAGGGACGATCCGACGGCTATTTCGCCGCCTATGCCGCCGACACCGGCGAACTCAAGTGGGAAACGCCGGTACACACGGGCATCGTCGCCGCCCCCGTGACCTATACCATCGACGGCGAGCAGTACATCGCGGTCATCGCCGGTTGGGGCGGCTCGTTCACGCTGTTCACCGGCGCGCCGCGGCACCGGGGCAACGTCCTCTCCGAGGGACGCCTGCTGGCCTACAAGCTGGGCGGCGAGGCCCAACTGCCCGAACCGGACGTCACCTATGTGAACATCCCCGAACCGCCCGAGATCGAACTCAGCGAAAAGGAACTCGCCAGCGGCGAGATGCTCTACCACACCTGGTGTTCGTCCTGTCACGGCTCCGACGTCCACTCGGGAAGTTCCGTGCCGGACCTGAAATACCTACCTGCCGCGGCCCACTCGCGCTGGAACGTGATCGTCCGCGAAGGCGCGTACGCCACCGTCGGCATGCCGGGATTCAAGGGGATCCTGAGCGAGGAGGAGTCCCGCCTCGTGCACGGCTACGTCGTCAACCGCGCCAAGACGGCAATCGCCGAGTGCCAAAGCGACTACCCGAAACAATACCCAGAGGTGTTCGAGACGGCCTGCACGAAACGGGTCATCGTCGACGCGGGGCCGTAACGAGTCATCGAGGTGTCGTCGGCGGGTGCTCATCCGCACCCGCCGATACGATAGTCTCGAGTCGTAACACGTCGCCCCGGAGTCGCCCTGCCGACCC
>LXNJ01000686.1_pt1 | contig 22406 bp, 20 predicted proteins | sample 809081 | NCBI WGS metagenome assembly LXNJ01 (sample SAMN04870510, study PRJNA318959) | sponge metagenome | biome: sponge; feature: marine sponge reef; material: water | host: Petrosia ficiformis | place: Greece: Milos, Mediterranean Sea | collected 2013-05-29 | depth 5-7 m | reverse complement strand
AGCAGCCATAGGCAGGTCGGCTTGATCTGGCCGAGGGCCCTTGAACTGCCTTTCCAGAAAACGGGACAAGGCAATCATCCTCTGCTGCACCATCCGGTCATCCGCCTGCCTCCCCCCTTGCCGCTCCCAGCAGTTTCCATCCTTGTCGGTGATCGAGACCCGCGGAGCCCCCGCTCCCTCGCGCTGATCCTCGTCACGGAAGTCGAGGTCCGTCACATCGGACAATAACTTGGGAATCGCCCCAAGACCCACCGCAATCGCGCTTAATACACTGGTCTTGCCGTCCCCATTGGCGCCGTGAAACACGGTCAGCTGCGGATCGAGTCGCAGCTTGAGTTGCTCAATGGCGCGGTAGTTATCGATTTCTACAGACTTTAGTTTCACGGAAGAACCTCCCTGGGCTCGCCGATGAGGGTAGAAACTCCAGGTGCAATGACTCGCCAGATTTCATACTTGCCTGGCCGGTCTAACGAGTTGCCGGCATTGTCATTGCTGGAAAACCGCTACGATACTATGGCCCCATTCCCGCCCATCTCGCAGGTCGGACTTCGTGATCACAGGAAGGTCGCGAAACACGATTTGGGAAACCCGTTTCTTCGCACGTCCCTTCCGCTCGTAACCGATCACCCAACGGAAGATGCTCCCCACTTGCGTCTTTTCCGCGTCGTCATCAGATATCTCGTCCAGGGGAATACTGGCTTCTTCGCCCGCATATTTCGCACCGGACGTAAGATCGGTCAGACGTGCGGTGAATTCCAAGTCGCTAATCTCAGTAACGTAACCTTCCCACTCCTGCAACGCGTGAAAGGTTACGCGTGACGCCCTGCTCAATCGTCGATTCGCCACTGTGACAATCGGTGAGAGAAAATCAATGTCCTGTTCAATGCGGTAATCGGTCGACATCGTTGACCGACAAACACCATGGTTCCGCACATTCGTTGCCTCCGAGCCCGAGATATGCTCCATCGCCAGCCAAACGGCTCGGTCTGCAATTCGCACGAGGTACTGCTGCGCACTTCTTTCATCCAAATCGTCGGAATAATCATCCGCGTCGGCCTGGTGTACCGCTGTCGATAGAGGCGACGTCAGCATCGACTATTCCTCCACTGCCTCTGCTAATGACATGTGAAAGAATATCGGTAAATGGAACCTGCAGGAACAGTATAAATTGTCAGCACGACGTACGCGATCGACATTCACTTGCCGTTCCTTATTCCAAGCTGTTATATGCGGGCAATTGCTGTATATGGATCTTCTGCCGGATGAGCGTCCGGTCTGGCGACTGACAGTGCATGATGACGGGTATTGCACACTATCGCCATCCATCTTGCGAAAGCGGCATTGCCGTTCCCATTTCAATTTTCGTCGTGGTCGAATCTACCGGTGTGAAGACCACAAATGGCCGATATGGCGGGACATTCGCCTGACTTTAGCAAGGGGAAAACGATAGTTGTGGTGCCTCGACGCGGGCTTGATGGGCCACCAAAGTCTCTAAATCCGTTGGACATCACATAAATACCTGGAAACCTGGGCCGAATCGCCCTTGTCATTGACGTGTTTGATGAGTATATAATGACATCCTCAGACTACAGGAATCGTCCACAGGGATCACGGGTTTCTGTGGTGGAAACCCGACGTCCGTTTGCCCGCCAGTGCCACTCAGAAGACATTGAGCGATTTGAAATCCATAAGTTGATTCGTTATCGGGATTTCTCCCCGTTTCCCATATTTCCTTTTTCCCGATGTCGTTGTTCGCTATGAGTAGTTTGCTGAGCAGGAACAGGAACGACAATGAACGAACTCCAGGCGGATCTATTTAATTCAAAAGAGCCGGATGCGATTGGAGTTTCGCCGATTCCGGCGGTGAACGTCGCCTCAGTACCGCAACGCAGCCCATTACGATACCCTGGCGGAAAAACCTGGCTGATCCCGCATATTCGGGCATGGCTTCGGGGGATCAAGCCGACGCCACGGCTGCTCATCGAACCATTCGCCGGTGGCGGGACCGTTTCGCTAACCGCTGTAATGGAAGGGTTGGTGGACCGCTGCCTCATGGCGGAACTCGACCAGGATGTGGCTGCTTTCTGGCATGCGGCGTTGAAATACGGTCCCGAGCTTTGCGCTAACGTAATGCGTTTCAAGCCGTCACGGGACGCTGTAAACGCGCTTGCGAGTAAACGTCCTCAAAACCTGCTGGAACATGGTTTTCGTACGCTCGTGTTGAACCGAACGCGACGGGGCGGGATACTCGCTCCCGGTGCGGCACTGAGCCGCGCGGGTGAAAACGGGAAGGGCGTTGCGTCCCGATGGTATCCCGAAACAATCGTTAACCGCTTGTGGGCAATTGCGGATCACACTCACCGTATCGAATTTCAGGAAACAGACGGTGTGCGCTTGCTGGAAGCGTTCGTTGCCGATCGCGGTTGTGGTAAGGTAGCGAATGCCGCCACTGTGGTTTTTGTAGACCCGCCGTACACTGCAGGAGGTAAGCGAGCGGGTAGAAGGCTCTATGCCCACAACGAGGTTGATCATCCGAAACTGTTCGAATTGCTTGCTGATTGTCGTGCGGAATTCCTGATGACCTACGACAGGGCGCCGGAAATCGTATCCTTGAGCGAGAAATACGGTTTCCATGCGGTCCGGGTAATCATGAAGAATACACATCACGCAAGAATTCCGGAACTGATCATTACACCCAAACCGGTGTTTGTCCATTGAGTCCACGATATAGCATCGCGGAGTGGTACGGGCAACCGTTCCTTGAGCTGTCACTCGCTGCCCGTCGACGGTTGGCTAAATCAGCCTTACAGGAGGACACCGAGACTCCGCCTTGTCCGTACCAGTCAGGCCGGCCTCCCTGCCGAAAACGCGGCGGTGTGTGTTCAATTCAGCGTTATGAAGGGAACGCAGGTGGAAGACTGGGTATACCGAACGGTGATCCGGCGATTGTGTGTCCCGCACGATTCGAAGACAAACAGCTACTTCTGAGGTGGCTCGCCGAAATCGTTGGCTTTTCGCCGAACGAAGCGATGGTAGCTTGCGAAGTACCTTTTATGCGTGGCACTGGCACCGACAGACCGGCGGGAAAAATAGACCTTGTTGTCGCCAAAACAACCAATGGTAACCTCAATTGGTATGGCCTGGAAATACAAGCAGTCTATTTTTCAGGCCCAGGCATGCGGTCGGAGTTCTCAATCTTGCGAGATGATGATCATCAACAGCCGCCCTACCCCGGTTCCGTACGTCGGCCAGATTGGCGCTCTTCGAGCGCAAAGCGTCTGATGCCTCAGTTACAGATCAAGGTTCCGACACTTCGGCGCTGGGGATCGAAAATCGCGGTTGCCGTCGATCGTCCGTTTTTCGAATCGATCGGAGGCCCGAGCGCCGCCCCGAGTCGAGACCTTAACGACGGCGATATTATCTGGCTCGTCCCTGAACTCAGACGAAATGAGGACGGGTACTTTGAACTCTCACGCGGCCACTGGGAAGTCCTTACCCTGGAAGACACCAGCAATAAACTGCTTGCGGCGAAGACAATTCGCCGCGAAGTGTTCGAGCGAGAGCTATTAAACAAACTCGAAAGGCTTGAATAGTTCGACACGTTACGCGCTGATCGCCTTTGACGTCGACAATGTCTGATTCTGTGATGACGTATTCCCCTTGCTATCGTTCATCGATCCAGTCCTTGAAGTTGCCGGACTTTCCTGTCTGGATGTAATCCTCCCACCTCGGACGTCCGTCCATTGCTGGCTGGATTTCCTGGCCCCCATGAAAATCCTCATCACCGGCGCTACGGGCGTCATTGGCAGCAGGCTGGTTCCGGCGCTGGAGGGCAAACACGAACTTCGCCTGTTGAGCCGGCGTGCGTTTCCGGACGATTCCCGCTGGCGTCAGGTGGACGTGACGGATATCGAGCAGGTGTGCGATGCCGCGGAAGGGACGGACATGGCCATCCACCTGGCCATCGCCACGGGAAGGGAGGGCGACTTCGAGGAAGACGCCTTCAACAGCCAGCGGATGGATGTCAATGTCAAGGGCACCTACAACCTCTTCGAAGCCGCCCGGCGTCATCGGCTCAAACGAGTGATCTACACCAGCAGCCTTACGGTTGTCTGGGGCTATCCCCCGCCCCAATGGGTCGATGGCGACGCGCCGGCGAAACCCGTGGGGACCTACGCCCTGACCAAATATATGGGCGAAAAAATCGCCGAATACTACGCGGAAACTCACGGTATCTCTGCACTCTGCCTGCGCATCCCGAAACCATTCGATATTGACGATCCTGAAAGTAGAAATGCGCCCATTCTGCCCCAGTGGCTCGCTTTTCCCGATCTCATCCGGGCCTACAAGCTCGGCCTGACCGCGCCCGACGTCGGTTTCGAAATCGTCACCCTTGCGGGTGAAAGCAGCAGGCGCCGGTGGGACCTCTCCAGGGCGGAGAAGATCCTCGGATACCGCCCCCGGTACCGGCTGGAAGACATGGGTTACACGCTTCGCGAAGAACCGGATTCCTACGACCGCCCCAATATCATCACGCCCGCCTGATTGGCTGACCTCCCGTGCCTTGCCGCCGGCTCCGTTACAGCTTGCCGTTCACACGTTTTTCTTCGTAAGTTACGGGCCGCAGCCACGCGGTTTTCGCGCCTGGCAGCCTTGAATTGTCAGCGTGCGATGACACTACGCTTTCACGTCTCGACATCAGGGAGTCAAACATGGAATCCTTGCCCCTGCTTTCAGGCGACACGATGCCGGTGGTTGGCCACGGCACCTATCCGCTGAAGGGCGAGCAATGCAAGCAGGTGATCAAGAAAGCGCTTGAACTCGGTTATACCCACTTCGATACGGCCTGGATATATGGAAACCAGCGTGAGATCGGCGAAGCGCTCCGGGAGGCCGGCGTGGACCGGTCGAAGCTGTTCATCACGACCAAGGTCGGCCAGGACTACCTGAAGTATGACGTTGCGATCAAACAGGCGGAAGAGAATCTGCAGTACCTGCAGATGGACTACGTGGACCTGTTGCTGGTTCACTGGCCGCCGGTTGACGTGCCCATGGAGGAAACAATCGGTGCCTTCAACGAGATCTTCGACGCCGGCAAGGCCAGAAGCATCGGCGTGAGCAACTTCTCCGTGGAGCAGATGGAAGCGGCATTTTCCGTTTCGAAAGCGCCAATCAGCGTCAACCAGATCAAATACCATCCGGGCTATGAGCAGCGCGACGTGCTCCGGTGGTGCCTGGAACACGACGTCGTCGTTACAGCCTACTCGCCGCTTGGGAAGAAGAACATCCTCGAGGATTCCGTACTGACAACCATCGCCCGCAGCCACAACAGGACGTCCGCGCACGTGGCGCTCAGATGGCTGATCCAGAAGGGCATGAACGTCATTCCAAAGGCCAGCACGGACCGGCATCTCAGCGCCAACCTGGACGTTTTCGACTGGGCGTTGTTGGAAGACGAGATGGGCGCAATCGACGGTATGGCCGATTAGCTCCCTTATTTTTAATTCATCGGAAATTTGCGTGGATGAACAGGATGGACAGGAAGTAAAGGATCCGCGATGAGCTATGACGCCATTGTCATCGGCGGGGGAATCGTGGGGACGTCCACCGCCTACCACCTCGTCCGCGCCGGCGCGAGGACTCTGCTCGTTGATCGAAGGGACACGGGCCGCGCCACGGACGCCGGGGCGGGCATTCTGTCACCCGCCACCAATACCCGGGATCCGGACCCATGGCAGCGTCTGGCCGCTCATGCGGTTGGTTACTATCCCGGCCTCATCGAGAGCCTGGAATCGGAACAGGAAGGAGAAACCGGATTCGCCGTCTGCGGCATGATGATCGTTGCCGTTTCCGAAGACGAACTGGAACCCTTCGACGTCGCCCGCCGGCACATTTTCAATCGGCGGAATCGGCAAGGAGGGCCCTCCGCGGAGGACCTCTACGAAATATCGTCGGACGAAGCCCGCAAGCGGTTTCCGGCCCTGGCCGGCGTGCAGGGCGCCATCTACTACCGTGACGCGGCCCGCGTGGACGGCCGGCTGCTGACGGGGGCCTTGCGCCGGGCCGCGGAGGCCAATGGCCTCACCGTCCGGGAATCGGGCGTCGAAGCGTTGCGCATGGAGGGCGATACGGTCACCGGCGTGATCACGGATGCGGGGGCCATTTCGACTGCCGACGTTGTCATCGCCGGCGGGGCGTGGTCCCACGCGTTCGGGCTTCAACTGGGGGTTCAGATCCCGGTCGAACCGCAGCGCGGTCAGATCATCCATCTGGGATTGCCCCCTGCCGCCGATACGGCGTCCTGGACGATCGTCAGCGCCGTTCGCGGCCACTATATGGTGCCCTGGCCTGACAGCCGGGTGGTGGTGGGCGCCACGCGGGAAACCGGATCTGGATTCAATGCCCGTACAACGGTCGCCGGCGTGCGGGAGGTGCTCGGCGAGGCGCTGCGGGTGGCGCCCGGCCTGGCCGCGGCGGAAATTCGCGAAATCCGGGTCGGTCTGCGCCCGTACACACAGGATCTCCTGCCGGTGCTGGGTCCCGTTCCGGGCAGGAAAAACGTCTGGCTGGCCACCGGACACGGGCCCACGGGCCTGCAACTCGGCCCGTACAGCGGTAAGCTCATCGCCGACCTCATTACGGGCAATGACCTCCCGATTAACCTGGACGCCTATCGGATCACCCGCTTCTTCTCGTGAAGAACCTGGGGCTCCGCGTCGCCCTGAACCCAATTTCTGCGTGAAGGGATACGGAGATTTCGATGTCCGCCGCTGACTTCAAATGCCTTCTCGTGAGCCAGGAGAATGACGCGTACGTCCGCAGGGTGGAGCGCAGGTCCGTCGATGCGCTTCCTGAAGGCGACGTTCTGATCCGGGTACATTACTCCTCGCTGAACTACAAGGACGCGCTGTCGGCCACCGGACACCCCGGCGTCACCCGGCGCTATCCGCATACGCCGGGCATCGACGCGGCGGGCGTTGTTGAGGAATGCAATGAAAAACGCTTCATGCCGGGCGATGAAGTCATCTGCACAAGCTACGACCTCGGTGCGAACACGCCCGGCGGATACGGCCAATACATCCGCGTGCCCGCCGGGTGGGTCGTCCCGCTTCCCAACGGCCTCACCCAGCGCGAGTCCATGGTCTACGGCACGGCCGGACTCACCGCCGCCATGTCGCTGCACAGGCTGGAACGCCACGGCGTTGCACCAGGAAGCGGCGAGATTCTCGTCACAGGCGCCACGGGGGGTGTCGGCAGCCTGGCCGTTGCCATCCTCGCCCGGCTGGGGTACTCGGTTGTCGCGGCCACCGGCAAGCCGGATCGGGAGCGGTTCCTGCTCGATCTCGGGGCGAATGCGGTTGTGCATCGGAACGAAGTCGACGATGCCGGCGGACGTCCGCTGCTGGCGGAACGCTGGGCCGCCGTGGTGGATACCGCGGGAGGCAATATCCTGGCAACCGCCCTCAAGTCCACGCGGAGCCGCGGAATCGTCACGTGCTGCGGTCTCGTTGCTTCCGCGGACCTGAATATAAGCGTGTACCCGTTCATCCTGCGGGGCGTCAGCCTGCAGGGAATCGACTCTGCTGAATGCCCCATGCCGGAACGGACGTATATCTGGGAGAAAATCGCCGGGCCCTGGAAGATCGATGCGACGGACGCCCTGGTAACCGAACGCACGCTCGAAACCCTCGAACCTGAGATACAGCGCATTCTCCATGGCAGACAGACGGGCAGGGTTGTGGTCAACCTGATTGAGAAATGAACCGCGCCAGAATCGGTGTCATCGGCCTGGGACGCTTCGGCGTGCAGCACGCCCGCGTCCTCGCTCAGTTGCCACACGTCGAACTCACGGCGGTCTGCTCCCGTTCCGCCGAACGCGCGGGCAGCATCGCTACATCATACGACGTGCCCAGGCACTATACGGACTATCGCGACCTGATACGGGATCCCGACGTCGATGCGATCGACATCGTCACCGAAGTGGACCGGCACACCGAGATCGCGCTTGACGCGCTTCAATTGCGCAAACACGTCTTCAGTGAAATCCTGCTGACCGACAGTCCGGATGAGAACGACCGGCTTATCGACGAGACGGAAAGAAGCGGCGCCGTGTTCATGGTCGGGTTCCTGGAGCGCTTCGACGTGCGGCGAGCGAACATCAAGCAGAAGATCGACGCGGGCGAACTGGGAGAACTCGTTTCCATCTACGGCCGCCGGAACATCTGGCGCGGTATTCTGGACGCGCCGCGTTTCAAGTCCTATCCCCTGGTCATTCAACCCGGGATTCACACCATCGACCAGTTGCTGTGGATGGCCGGCGAGGAAGTCCGGGAAGTGTATGCCAGGAACCGCAGTATGGCGGAACCCGGTCGCCCGGATACGTGGTGGGCCATGCTCACCTTCGAAAGCGGTCTCGTCGGCGTCATCGAGCAGAGTTTCTTCATGCCCGACGGGCGGCTCTACTGGTCCGACGCCGGCCTGGAAGTGGTGGGCACAGACGGGACGGCTCATATTACCGAACCCAACGACGCCGCCTGGATCTGGACCGGCGAGGCGACGTCCAGCCCGGACCTCTATCTCTCGCCGGAGCTCCACGGAAGAATCGTGGGGGCGCTGGAGCAGGAACTCACCCACTTTGCTGACTGCGTCATCGAACGTCGGACGCCCGCGCACGGCACATTGCGGGATGCGCGCAATGCCCTGAACGTGGGTCTGGCTGTCGTAGCGTCCGCGCGGGAAGAACGGGCGATACATCTGTAATCACGGAGCATGCCACATGACCAAATCCGACGACATGTACCGGATCGGCGTGGCCGGTGAAGACATTACGCCTCCGGTGGGCATCTATCTGGCCGGATTCGCCGCCCGCACCGAACCCTCCACGGCCGTCTATCATCCCTTGAAAGCCAACGCCATTGCAATAGACGACGGCAACGATCCGCTGATCATCGCCAGCGCTGAGATCCTGGGTTTCTACGAACACACCGAAGAGGTCCGGTCCCGCATCCTGGCGGCGACGGGAATCGCACCATCAAACATGATTCTGAGCGGATCGCACACCCACTGCGGGCCGTGCATCCGCGACATGGACCGGCATCGCCACGGCGACCTGGACGAGAACTACATCGAAGAACTCTTCGAGAAGGTCACCCGATGCGCGACAGCCGCGTGGGAAAGCCGGTCGCCCGCCCGGCTTCGTTTCGGTACCGGACAAAGTGACATCGCGGTTTCCCGCCGTAAACCCGACGGGAAGGGCGGCGTTGAGTGGAAACCCGGCGCCGAAGCGCCCCACGACCACGACGTGCCGGTCATGATCGTCGAATCACCCCGCGGTGAGCTCCGAAGCGTCATCTTCAACTACGCGTGTCACCCCACCAGCCGGAGCGGCACGCTCATTGGGGGCGACTACGTCTGTTTCGCCTGTGACCAGGTGGAATCGATGTACCCGGGCGTCACGGCGTTCTTCCTCCAGGGCTGTGCGGGAGACCAGAAGACACGGCCCGTCGACCCCGCATCGGAGACATTCGTATCCAGAAGTGTCGATGAAATCCGCGACATCGGCGTGGACCTGGGGGAATCCGTGGTCCGAACCCTCGCAACGGGCGCGCTCGAGCGGGTTACCGGTCCGATTTCCGTAAGCCAGACCATCCTCAACCTGGATACCGAACCGATTGACATGGACCTCGTAAGGTTGAGCCTGAAAGACAAGCCGGCATTCGTTCAGGCCTGGGCCCGGCATCTGTTCGAATGCGTCGAAAACAACATACCAGTAGCAACCAGCATTCCATTTGAAATTCAGACCGTGCGTTTCGGAAACACCCTGGCGGTGGTCACGCTCGCGGGAGAAATGACCGTGGAGCACGGCCTGCGGCTGAAACGGGAAGTCGGTCCGCACTTCGACAACGTACTGGTCATGGCGTACACCAACGACATCGTCGGCTACGTTCCCGTCAGGCGTCAGATCTCCGAAGGCGGCTACGAAGTCTGGTCCAGCCAGCAGTACTGGAAACGTACGGGACCCTACGTGGCCGAAACCGAAGACCGGATCCACGCCGCCGTGAGCCGGTCCCTCGGCATCACATAGGATTGGAAAGGCCGGAACAATCCTTCTTCTCTGGCTCGGCCTATATGACTGACGTCTTGCCTGAAATCGCCCTGGTCCAGATGGACGTGAAGCCGGCGCGGCCGGACCTGAACGTGGAGCGGATGCTGCGTTACATCGACAGAGCGCGGGAGGCGGGCGCGGAACTGGTTGTTTTTTCGGAACTCTGCATTTCCGGCTACATCCTCGGCGACCTGTGGGAGGTGGACGCGCTCGTCGAGGATTTTGCGGCATTCAGCGAAACGATCCGCGAGGCCAGCAGGGACATGGTCGTACTGTTCGGGAACGTGGCGGTGGACCGGGCGAACATCGGAGAGGACGGCCGCATACGCAAGTACAATGCCGTTTACGTCTGCGCCGACGGCCGCTACGTGGCACGCGAGGACGTTCCGGCCGGACTTCCGGCGGGCGTTCAGCCCAAGACGCTGCATCCGAACTACCGGTTCTTCGACGACGACCGCCATTTCTACTCGCTAAGGAAACTCGCCGATGACCGAGTGAGGTCGGTTTACGACTGGACAGAGCCGTTTGAGGTCCGCCTGAGGGACGGCCGGACGTTCCGCTTCGGCGTGCAACTCTGCGAGGATATCTGGTGCCAGGACTACGGCTACGAGCGTGATGTCCTGGATACGCTGCGCGTCTTCCACGACCGCGGGGCGCAGGCGCTGTTCAATCTTTCCTCGTCCCCCTGGACCTGGCAGAAGAACGTGAAGCGAAACCGGGTCGTCCGGGAAATTCTGACGCGTTCACCCCTTCCCGTATTTTATTGCAACCATGTGGGAGCGCAGAACAGCGGCAAGAACATCATCGTGTTCGACGGAGATACGACGGTCTACTCCCCCGAAGGCGATATACTGCGCCGCGCGCGTCCCTGGCGGGAGCAGATGGTCCTGACCCGGAACGGAGACCCGCCGGCCGCTTCCCAGGACGAGATCGCCGCGATCTGCGACGCCATCCTGACCGGACTGCGGCATCTGGACGACGTCCGCGAGAGAGAGAACCGGTTTCTGGTAGGCGTCAGCGGAGGCGTCGACTCGAGCGTGGTGGTATCCATGCTCGTCCAGGCCTTTGGGGCCGAGCGGGTGTTCGCGGTGAATATGCCCACGCGGTTCAACGCATCCATAACTCAGGAAAACGCGAGACAGGTCTGCCGGACGCTCGAGGTGGATTTCCTGAGTTGTCCCATTCAGGATCTGTACGAGTACCTGTCCGATAAGATTAAAGGCGTGAGCTTTTCCAGGACGCCGGGCGACTATTCCCGGCTCGTGGACGAGAACCTGCAGGCGCGCATCCGGGGCGCGGATATACTGCCCGCGCTGGCCGCGAAGTTCGGGCTGGTCTTCACCAACAACGGCAACAAGACCGAAACCGCGCTGGGCTACGCGACGCTCTACGGCGACGTGAACGGCGCCGTGGCGCCGATCGCGGACCTCTATAAGGTCCAGGTGCTGCAACTGGCGCGGTTCCTGAACGGGCAGATATTCGGGAGGGAGGTCATTCCGGGTAACCTGATCAGCGGGGAGACGGTGCCCAGCGCGGAATTGTCCGAAGCCCAGGACGTAACTCGGGGCCTTGGCGATCCCATCAAGTACGGTTACCACGATGCCATGCTTCGCCAGATCATCGAATATCGGAAAGATCCGGCCGATTTTCTGCATTGGTTCGTGAACGGAGTTCTGCTGGAAGAGATTGGGTGGAACGACCGGGAGAAATTCCGGGCCTGGTTTCCCGACGTGAACACCTGGATTGAAGACCTCGAGTGGATCGCGCGGCAGGTGAGGGTCAACTATTTCAAGCGCGTCCAGGCGCCGCCGATCATTGTGCTCAGCAAACGCGCCTTCGGGTTCGACTTGCGCGAAAGCCAGTTGCCGGCGTACGAGACACGGCGCTACGGTGAGTTGAAAGCGCTCGCGCTTTCCATGGAGATAACTTAGAGGCGGTGAGACGGCAGACGCAAGACGGTAGAAGACATCCTTGTCCGATTGGTTCTTCCTTTATGCCTCCGGCAGGAAATGAAACCGCACGCGGCATACAATCTCTCACGTCTCCCGTCTACCCCCGGAGAGGTCTGCGCAACGGGCGGTACGCGAACCGCCCGTACAATAATACCGGACATCCGCGAGTTGATTTCGCAATGCCACGTCGTTGTCCGGTGGGCCGGTGTTATCTTCTCCCGTCTCACGTCTTCCCTCTCCCGGAATCTAGAAATCTGTCGACGAGGTGATCAGGAGTGACTTCAATTGAAGACGCAATTTCACATATAGAGGGCACCGTAGGCCTGTCCGCCCGGCACCTGGAATCCGGCAGGGAGATCCAACACAACGCCGCCGACGTGTTCTTCACCGCCAGCACGCTGAAGGTCCCCGTACTCGTGGAACTCTACCGGCAGGTGGATCTCGGCGCTGTCGACCTGAACCAGCGCGTCGAACTCACCGACCGCCATCGCGTGCCCGGCTCCGGCATCCTCAAGGAAATGACAGCGGGCATCCGCCCCACGGTGCACGATCTGGCCATGCTGATGATTATCATCAGCGACAACACCGCGACGGATATTCTATATGATCTGGTTGGCGGCGACAATCTCAACAACACGTTGCGGGAACTCGGACTCCGGACGACACGCATCCCCATGACGGTCAGGCAACTGCTCTTCAGCGTCGTCGGTCTGGACCCAGGGAATCCGGATCATACCTACGAGACATGCGCCAGCCGGCTCTTCAACCAGGAATACCTACTCGACGGCGCGGGCTACGACATCGACCGGTCCGACGTTTCCTCACCCGGCGATATGTGCAACCTGCTTGAATTGCTGTATTCCGGCGATCTTCTATCGAACGCATCCCGGAACGGCGCCCTGGACATCCTGAAGCGCCAGCAACTCAGGACCGTGATTCCCCATGCGCTGCCCGTTGGGACGGACGTTGCGCACAAGACGGGTTTCTACCACGGCGTGCGCGCCGACGTGGGCATCGTCTTTTCGCCGACCGGTCCATACGCCGTTGCCATCATGGCCAAAGATGTCACGTGCCCCGACCGACTGGTCTTCGACCTCAGCCTTGCCACGCTTTCGAGGGCGGTGTACGACGACATGGTCGAACAATCGGATCAGGGGACGTATTAAGGAGACACGCTAAGTGGGGACGGCCGTTGAAACCAACCTGACCGCGCTCAGAAACTCCAGGTATCCGGGACGCGGCATCATTATCGGGCTGACGCCCGACGCCAGGCACTTCGTGCAGGTCTACTGGATCATGGGCAGGAGTACGGGCAGCCGGAACCGGGTCTTTCTCGCCGAAAACGAGACTGTCAGGACCCGGGCTTTCGACGAGTCCGCGCTGAAAAACCCTTCCCTGGTCGTGTATCGCCCCATCAGAGTCCTGAACGCCCGTCACATCGTTTCCAACGGCGACCATACGGACACCATTTTCGACGCGATACGGGACGGCGGTACCCTTGAATCCGCCCTGAACACGCGGACCTTCGAACCCGATCCTCCCATCTTCACGCCGCGCATCGCCGGCATCGTGGACCTTGACGACAGCGGGGCCGCCTACAGGATCGCCATTCTCAAGGCTCTCGCCGGGAGCGGTGAATCCACAACCAGACAATACTTCAGCTACGAAACGGCCATACCCGGAATCGGCCACTGCATCACGACGTACAGAGACGACGGAGATCCCCCGCCTGCGTTTTCAGGCGAACCGTATGCCGTAGAGCTGCATAACGGGATCGATACGACCCGCGATTTTTACTGGAAACTGCTTGACGAAGCCAACAGGGTAGCCCTGCTCGTCAAGTTTATCGACGTGGAGTCGGGAAACGCCGACCTGAGAATCGTCAACAAGTACCGTTAACGGAAATGCTGAATACCCTCAAACACTTCTGGCCCGCGATCGTCTGCGCCGTTGTCGCTCTCGCGTTCTGGGACACGCCCTACGTCAAACCTTTCAGGGTCTTTATGGTCCAGGTTCACGAAATGGGCCACGCGGCCGCGACAATCGGTACCGGGGGCGAGGTCCTTGAAGTCCGCGTCAACTGGGACGAATCCGGCCACGCAAAGAGCCGGGGCGGTATTTTTCCGGTCATCGCCTCGGCCGGTTACGTCGGTTCCGCTTTCCTGGGCGCCATTTTCATCTACGTCAGTCTGTGGCCCCTGCTGCAACGGATTCTGCTTGCCGGTCTCGGCTGTCTTTCCATCGGGGTGGCGGTCCTCTACACGCCTTTGGGAAGCATCGATTTCCTGTTCGGACTCGCGAGCGGCTTCCTTCTTCTGGTTCCGGCCGTCCTGCTGCCACGGGTTGCACAGTGGGTGGCCACGTGGATAGGCGTCATGCTCTGTCTTTACAGCCTCTATGACTTCCGCACCGATCTGTGGCAATATACCGAACGCACGGATGCCGGCATCCTGGCCCGGCATTGGGATGCGCCGATTCTGGCCTATCCGATCGCCCTGGTCTGGGCGCTCATCTCCGTCTACGCAATGTATCGGTCCATGAAGTCGGTCGTGCGGAGGGGTCGGGTGCGGGAAGCGCGTGACGTCCCGCAGGACGACGCGGCTTCCGCCGGCAAGGAATAAGCCGAGGTCTCCGGGAGCCGGAGTGCGCGCGGAAGACGCGCCGCCAACCGGTTCCGGTTTATCGCGATGCTCGAGGTTGCCCGATATGCATACCAGCAAGGTCCTTTCCGCCCGGGATTTCGAATTCTGGCGCCGCGATGGGAACGGGCTTGTGCGTGTCCCGTTCGATTCGTTCTGCCCCGACTACCATGAGTCGGACCGCACGGGCGTTGTCTCCCCCTTTCTGGAAGACGGCATCCTGCACACCGCGCTCGCGATTCTTGGGCTGACCACGGCCTTTTACGATGCCTGGCGCGCCCGGACGGACGACTTCTTCATCTATCCCCAGCACTTCGCCATCCTGGACATTTCGGCGGAAGGGGTCAACTCCGGGAGCGGCCGCCTGCGCCTGGACAGGGACCGCATGGGGTGGCCGTGGGGGAATCTGGACGTGTGGCCTGACTCCCAGTGGGTACCGTCTGACGGCAGCGTTTACGGCGCGCTGAAGAGGGCGTTCGATCTGCATATCAATCGCCTGTTCTGGCCCGAGTCGTTTGTCCCGGGTGAAGGTGAAAACCGGTTGCCCGAATACGCGTTCAAAATCATGCGCACCCGCCTCAAGGCGGTGTTTTATTACAAAGCCGGCGAGCCCAATATCGAGATTCGCGGCAATACGAACGCGAAAAAAGTCGCGGACCAGAGCGTCTGGCGGATATCCCAACTCGAAGGTCTGTCGGCGGAGCATTTGCCAATGGCTGTCGATGAGGAAGTCTCAGGAGCAGGCCATTGTTGCGTGGAACGGTATCGCAGGGTAGACCCCGTACAGTTTTTGAAAGACGTGGGCGGTTGCTTCGAAAGCGGCGGGTAGAAGACGTACTGGCGAGAACGACTCGATTTTCAGGGTATCCGATGCAAATCGCGCGAGGCTCACATCGGCGACCGGGGGTGGCCGGTTCCGGCCATCCCGTCCGCGTGGGACTGATCGGCGCGGGAAAGTTCGGCACGATGTTCCTGGCGCAGGCCCGCCGGATTCCGCGTCTGCATGTACTGGGCGTGGCCGATCTTTCTATTGACCGGGCTCGTAAGGCGCTCGCCCGTGCTGAGTGGCCCCCTTCCCAATTTGCCGCAACGGACTTCGACAATGCCCGTAAGACCGGCGCCACCCACCTCACCGAGGACGGCGACGCCCTCGTCGGCGCGGACGGTCTCGACGTGGTGGTCGAAGCCACGGGCAATCCGCTCGCCGGCATCCGTTACGCCCTGAAAGCCATCCACGAAGGCCGCCACCTGGTTATGGTGAACGTCGAAGCCGACGTGCTTGCGGGTCCCGTACTTGCGCAGCGGGCGGAATCCGCCGGCCTCGTCTATTCGCTTGCCTACGGCGACCAGCCCGCCCTGATCTGCGAACTTGTCGACTGGGCGAGGACCAACGGTTTTGACGTCGTCTGCGCCGGCAAGGGCACAAAACACCGGCCGGTCTATCATGAATCGACGCCCGATACGGTCTGGGACCACTACGGGATTGACGCGGAAACCGCCGCACAGGGAGGGATGAACCCGCGGATGTTCAATTCCTTCCTGGATGGCACGAAATCGGCCATCGAGATGGCAGCCGTCGCGAATGCCACGGGGCTCGAGCCGCAGCCGGAAGGGCTGAACTTTCCGCCCTGCGGCATCGACCGGTTGCCGGACCTCTGCCGGCCCCGGAGCGCGGGCGGTCAGCTCTCCCACAAGGGAACGGTCGAGGTCGTTTCCTGCGTGCAGCCGGACGGCACACCCGTCGATCAGCACCTGCGATGGGGTGTCTATGTAATCATTGAAGGGTCGGGAGACTATATCCGGCGCTGCTTCACCGAATACGGCCTGCCAACGGACGCCTCCGGACGGTACACCGCTATCTACCGTCCCTATCACCTGCTGGGCATGGAACTTGCCACCAGCGTGATGCGGGCCGGGTTGCACGGTGAAGCCACCGGCTCTCCCCGCGCGTTCGTAGCCGACGTCGCCGCCACGGCCAAGCGCGACCTCGCGGCGGAGGAAACCCTGGACGGTGAGGGAGGGTACCGCGTTTACGGTAAACTCAGGCCGGCGGGGGGTGCTGTCATGGACGGAATCCTGCCCATCGGCCTGGCGCACGGAGTCAAACTGAATCGCGGAATCGCCGCGGGACAGCCAATCCTTCGATCAGACGTGGAAATCGACGAAGACAGCGACGTTCTCCGCCTTCGCAGGGAAATGGAAGTACAATTTTAGGATGTGGAAGCGCGAGACTGTTTCGCGTTTCAATCACTCCCCCCTTGAGGGGGAGTCGCAGAAGCCGAGCCGGCCCCCAAACCTTGTCCTGAGCCCGTCGACGGGCTGGCGCCTGCCTGCGCCAAGCGGAGCGCGGCAGGCAGGACGGCTGATGCGGTGGGGGGATTTCTACAAAGACAGCCATCAGCGGTCAGCAATCAGCTTGAGGCAAGAACCAAAAGCCAAACAGAAGAACACTTACATAAAGAACATCGCAAAACCGGTACAGGGCGGGTTGTCTTCTACCGTCTCCCGGCTCCCCTCTCCCCGAATCTGGAAATCTACCAACGAGGATATCAACAATGCGCGCGTCAGAGAATCTTGGCAACGGGTTCCGCCACCACGGCGTCGCTACCGACATCGCAAACCACCGGGGGCTGGTCGCCACGGTGGACGGGCGGGGCCGCAACGTGGTCCTGCTCTGGCTGTACGATCATCGCGGCTGCTACGCCCTGCTGTTGATCGACGCTGAGACCGGCGACAGCGAACAGTTCGCCCTCCCGTTTCCGCCGGGCGATGACTTCAACGCCTGCCCTTTTTCGTCAATTCTCACCAGCGGCAACCTCTTCTGCAGCCATTTTCACAGCCAATTCCTGGCTTTCGATCCCGTCGCACGGGCGTTCACGTTCTGGCATGAGACCGTACCGCAGATGGCCATGGGGATGACCGAAGACGACGACGGTCGCATCTGGGCGGCCACCCATCCGGACAGCGGCGTCCTCTCTTACGATCCCCGGAACCGTGCGTTCAGGGACTACGGTCACGTCTACGAACAGAATTGGCGGCAATACCCACGTTCGGTTGCGGCCGACCGCGCCGGATGGATCTACTTCGGCATCGGCAGTACTGCCAGCCAGATCATCAGCCTGAATCCGGATTCCGGCGCCGCTGATCCTATTCTCTCCGAAGACGAACGCGTTCACGGGAGCGGCCACGTCTACCGCGACCTGAACGGGAAGGTATACGGGCATGCCGGAGGTAGTGACCCTGACTGGTTTGAACTCTACCGGGGCGCGCGACGGCCCGTCGGGGCGCTGGAGGACCGGAACGAAAAACCGATCGTGACGGGCAGCCAGGGCCTCTTCCACCGGGACTTCCCGGACGGTAAACGCATCATTGCCTGCGACCTGGAAACGCGCAAGCTGTCGGTTGAAGTTCCGGATTCCGGAGAAGTCCTTGAAGTCGACTTCGATTACACCACCGAAGGCGCCCATGTGATGGGGCTGGCCGCGGCGCCCGATGGGACCGTCAGCGGGGGCACCACGTTTCCCGCGCGTTTTTTCAGGTACGATCCCGCGACCGACACGTGGATCAACCGCCCCAACCTCGGCCAGTGGAACACCGTGGCCCGTCAGACGGACCGGTTTTTCGCGGGCGCCTACACCGGCGGACTCCTGCTGGAATGGGACCCCGCCGGACCCTGGGTGCCTACCGAAAAGGACAATCCCGGATCCAATCCGCGGTTTCTGACCGAATGCAAACCTGCCATCAACCGTCCCCACGTGTTACTCGCCCATCCCGACGGGAAGACCGTCATTCTGGCGGGTACGCCGGATTACGGCCGCACGGGCGGCGGGATGCTGTTCTGGGACCGGGAGACCGGATCGGGCGTTCTGCTGGATCACACCGAAATCCTTAGCGATCACAGCACAATGAGCCTGGTCGCCCTTCCGGACGGCAATCTCCTGGGCGGTTCCACGACCGATCCCGGAACCGGGGGCGAGCGAAAAGCGGAAGAAGCCGAACTCTACGTGATGGATGCCAATACGAGGCGGATCCTGTGGCGCGAGGTCGTCGTCCCCGGCGCACAATCCTATACGGATCTCTGCCCGGGTCCGAACGGCCTCGTCTATGGCGTTGCAGACCGGGAACGCTTCTTCGTGTTTGATCCCGAAACCAGAGGGATCCTGCGCAGCGAAGGAACCTCAGAGAATTACGGACTGACGGCCAGACAGCAAGGACCGCGCGTGTTCGTGGCGGCGGGCAGCGTCTATATGCTTTTCGTCAAGGGCATCGTCCGGGTCAACCCGTCCGACCACAGCCTGACCCTGCTGGCCGAGTCTCCCGTGCCTATCGGCTTCGGCGGGGACTGGCTGAACGGACGCATCTACTTCGGGAGCGGGTCGCACGTCTACAGCTACGGAGAATGCGAATAGGGGAGGAATACTACGGGAAGAGCAGTGGCGAAAGACAACGGCGACGCCCAGTCGGAAGGGCGTCGCCGTTGGTCCTGCTTTTTGCTTCTGATCCTGTCAATCCTGGTCGGTTTTTTATCCCGTCCAATCATGTAAGTTCCGGTTTCTGAATCAGGTGGCCTAGAATCTGAACTCCCGTTCCTGTACTCTGAATCCCAGGAGCGACGCGCGTCCCTCAGGGTCGACCTGGACGAGCGCGGCGAAATCCTCCGGATGCTTCCGGATGTCTTCGATAATCCGCTCGCGCTGCCGCTCCGGGACGTCGCAGTACCCGATTCCGAAGTCCACGTACGCCTTGCCGGCCGATGCCCATGCAACGGTCTCGTCCTTTCCCAGCCTTCCGAAGGGTTTTTCCGCGTGTCCGATTGCCACCGAATCCGCCACCCACTCTCCCGCGGACTTCTCGCGCAGCAGGACGTGAATGGGCACCCGGCGATGGGCCGTTTTACCGCGGATCAGTACGTTCTCCGCCGCCAACTCCTGCGGCTTCTTCCTGGACGTTTCTTCTACGGTCCAAGTGGAATCCGACTGCATGCTCAGTGTGACGTAGACCGTCTCACCCCGCCTTTGACTGACGTTGAGCCGCGCGACGTCATAATCGAGCCGGATACCCGAACCTCGCATCACATCCCTTAAATTCGTAACCTTCGCGGAGAGCCAGACCCTCTTTCCCGATTCATCGCGGCCAAGGGGGAGCGCGGCAAGGATCCCGATCTGCGCGATCAGCGCGGCTGCGAACCAGAAGTATCTCCTAACCATTGTCAGTGCCCCCCTTCTTGAGGTGACGCTCGAACCGGATCCCACCTAGAATCACGCCGATTCCGCACAAGATGAAGACCATTGACTTGAGAAGCAGATTGGTATCCCACTGAATGAAATTCTGGAAGATGACCCATGCCAGAAGCAACAGGCCCGTCCAGAAGGACGTCCTTCGTTGGACCTTTACAGCCGTATAGAGCAGGCTGACACCGATTGCGGCGACCGCCAGGTGAGCGCCAAGAGAAATCCCGACGGGCTGCATGGTCAACGTGCCGGAGGCCAGGAGAACGCCGGCCAGGAGAACCGCTTTCGAACGGTGTCTCAGATCGTCCCTATCCGGTGGCGTTCGAATCACGGAGGTCCAGACGGCAATGGCCGCCAGGAAAACCAGACCGAGCGGTACCGTCCACAACAACCCGGTCGATTGCCACGAGCGTTCTGTAAGTTCGGCGGCCACTTCCCGAAACGATTTAATGTAAGCCAGCAGCAGAATCCCGGCCATCCCGATAATCCTCGCGATGACCCCCATGACCCTTGCCGATTCGAGCCTTTCCAGCCGGAGACCCAGGCCGTAGAGCAGCGTGGCGATTACCGAAACTGCAAGAACGGCCGGCCAGGCTTCGCCGCTGTCGAAGGCCGCGCACAAGGGAATTGCCGCCCCTGCCGCCAGGATAACGCCGGCGAACGCAGACGTGCTGTGACGCTTCAGAAACGGAAGACCCGCAGCCCCGATCACAAGAGGATACCAGCAGAATGCATGCGGATTCCCCTCGGTATGGCCGACGAACCACACGAAGCTCGTGATGCACGTCAGGACCATGCAGGGTCCGCTCATTGTCGCATAGGCAATGACTCCGGTTCCGATCGCCCAGATCCCGAAGGCCCCGTACGGTTCGCCGTGCAGATTGAATATCTGAGCGATCAGTACCACGTTCGCGCCAAAGACCAGTCCGCCCAGCACGACAAGCGCCTCCCCGAGCTTCCTTCGGCTTCCCGATACCTTCCAGAGGTAGAACCCCGCGACCTCGAATGCGAGCAGCGTACTGAAAAGGAGCGCCATTTTCAAGGGTATGGGGATCTCTTCCCATCGTGACGCCACGAAGCTGATCGCGCCTCCGCCAATCAGGCACGCGCCGATCAGATAGAGGGCCTGCACAACCATGCCGCCGGATTTCCGGTTCTCCTCGTTCAGCGCATATCGTTTCTGTATAGCGGCGGACTGATCGGAGTCGACAACGCCTTCTTTCAACCAGACGTCAAGTTCCCGTCGAAGGGTAGTCCGGAAGGCAGGGGACACCAAACCGCTGCCCGAATCTTTCTCACCCATCGCTGCCCTTTCTGTCGCTCGTGCGGAATCGGAGAAGCCGATTTCCTATCGCATTCCTGGTTTAGTAATTCTGATTCAGAAATTCCAAACGAATAAACAAAACGGCGGTGTTGGGTCAAACCGCCGGGATCGTGTGCAACGCGATTTCTTTCACGGGTTCCAGAATACAGAAACACCCCGCTCAGGCCGTGACTTTCACAATCTCATACAGGAATTCAGGCGCAAAATCCGCTTCATTTTCCCACGTTAACGTATGGAAGTCAGGGTGGATTCGAAATTTCCTGAAATACTCCCTGTTCTTCAGCGGCGCAAAAACCGGGCCCCATATTTCATCCTTCAAATCCACTTCCCCTTCCACGCCATCATCGAATCTGAGCCAGATCACATAGTCGCCTGAATATCGGGCCTCAAGTACACGGGGTATCATCTATATCACTCCAGTGGTGGAATCTTGTTCAATGGGAGACGCTGTTCTGCGTATCCGAATCGCGCGACACGAACTAATGATCATCGCCGGAGTAGATCCACATCGGCTCCGTTTTGCCTGCCCTTGTGAAGCCGCACTTTTCGTAGAAATCGATCGCCGCTCCGTCCGCAATCAGCACGTGCTGATGGAAGCCTTCGTAGATTGCCATCAATCTTCTCATTAATTCCGATCCGATACCCTGGCGATGGTATTCGGGATCCACCAGCAGGTGCGGATAATATACGACAAGATGACCGTCCGAGATGGCATTCCCAAGCCCGACAAGACGGTCGTTATCCCAGGCCGTGAGCAGGGAGTGGGAGTTCATCAATGCATCGCGAAGTTCGTTCGGCTTGTTCGCGGACGACCATTCATTCGCCGAGTAGAGCTTCAATATGGCATCGAGCGGGATATCCCGGGTCTCGCTGTAGACGATTGAGGAGCCAGGCAAGATTATCTAACCTTTCGCGTTTGCGTCCGAGTTGAATGGTGTTCAGTTTAGGCGATAAATCCTGAAAGGGAATGCACGCACCATCGCCAAACGGAAATCGTCTCCTTGAGCGGAATAGTGCTCATAAAGCGTCTTTCGCGCGATAAATAATGCATTAGAAGGTGTTTCGCCATCGGACAAGGCCGTGAAAAAGCGTTGGATGGTTTTGGTGGAGGACTCGCCCGATTCGTTGTTCAGAATTAGCGCGAGATAATACCGG
>LXNJ01000685.1_pt1 | contig 22411 bp, 11 predicted proteins | sample 809081 | NCBI WGS metagenome assembly LXNJ01 (sample SAMN04870510, study PRJNA318959) | sponge metagenome | biome: sponge; feature: marine sponge reef; material: water | host: Petrosia ficiformis | place: Greece: Milos, Mediterranean Sea | collected 2013-05-29 | depth 5-7 m | reverse complement strand
TCCCCCGCCGAGACAAGGCGGGCGGCCCGCAGGTCCGTAATCTAAGTTCGGTGGGGCGAGAGAAGTCCAAACGGGCTCGGCCAGGGCCGCGGACGGATGGCAGTTGGCGGCGGGCACGGAAAACGGAGCAGACCAGCGAGTGAGGAACGTTGAGAAGGGCTGAGCGGATCGCCGCCGGGTGGCCGGGGGTTCCCGGGGTGGCGGCTGCGCTGGCCGTGGCGTGCGCGTCTGGGGCCGTTGCCCCGGCACAGGCGCAGCTGGGGATCCTGGGTGGTTACAACCGGGACTCCATTACCGATTTTTCCCCCGCCGCGGGTCATTCGCTAACCGATCAATCCGACGGCTACCACCTGGGTGTGTTCTACAACCTTGAACTGGGGCCCCTGGGCATCCGGCCGGGGGTGGTCTACCACCAACTGCCGGAACTGGTCTCGGAAACGGGCGGTGCTTCGGTCAACGGCGATGTGAACGTTCTGGAACTGCCGCTGGATATTGTTGTGAAGATCCCTGCCCGCTTCCTGGGCCCCTACGCGGTATTCGGGCCGGTATTCACATTCCCGTCCAGCTCGGTCCCGTCGATCAACGATGCCCTGGCTTCGGCTCCCACGCGGTTTGACATTGGCGTGGGGCTCCGCATTAGCCTGGGCATGACGTTTTGGCCAGAGATCCGTTACGGGTTCTCTCTGGGCAGCCTCTTCAACGCGGAAGGCCTGCACATAGGCGGGATCCCCCTGGACGGCGAGGGGGATCCCAGGCTCGACAGTTTCATGTTCAGGCTGGGAGTCAGTCTCTAGGCTCTGATCACCTGGTTCCGATTGCCCGGACCCTGACCACCGGGGGGCGCCCGCGGATCAACACCCGAGGGCGGTGAATGCCCGCCTCGACGTGCGGCAGAAGCTGGAGCGACGGCCTCCGCGACAGACCTCCGGGGGTCCGAAACTGGAGCGAAGGCACCCGCATGTTCATGGCACCGCCGCCGGGCGGCCAGAAACCCCTCCGCATCTCGTTGGATCGTACCTCGATTGTAACGGTATGCTCGGCTCCGTCGCGGACTATTCGGATTTCCATGTTCCCGCCGCCCTCCCGGGAATCTTCCTCCGCTTCTTCCGTTAACCTCCACACCAACCAGCCGGACCCTCCGCTACGATCCGTAACGTCGTGCCCGTCGATTGAAATGATAACGTCCCCCGCCTGAAGACCAGCTTCTGCAGCGGGCGACTGCTCGCGGACGCTCGTTACCAGAAAACCTCCCTCAACTCCGAAGTGCCCGGCCAGCTGGTCGCCCAGCCGTTGCGCCGAGACGCCGGCCGGGGGGGCAAACAGAGCGTAGTCGCCCGCGAGGATGCTCACTCGGTCGCCGAGTCCCTCAACGAGATGCTGGAGCGAGTCCAAACCCTCAAACATGACCGGAAGGTCCATGACCCGAAGGTCGCCCTGCTCGTCCAAGAGGCGCTCGCGGAGCTCCTGCACCACTCCGTGACGCTCCCGGACCGACAACGCTTCTTCCACCGCCTCCTCACGGACCCGCTGCAATTCCTCCCGGGCCTGCCTTTCGGCGGCGGCAGCGCGTTCCATTGTCGCGTAAACGGTTGTGGCAGCGCGCTCCGAGGGCTCGCCCAGCTCCACCTGTATGGTCATGGTGCTCCCACCCCGCATTACTCCGAGCTCGGCGGTGCGGCCCGGCGGCGTCTCCCTGAGCAGTCTCCTCAGCTGGGTAATTCCCTCCACCCGTTCGCCGTTCCAAGACACAATCACATCATCGGCCTGAAGGCCGGCAGCGGCCGCCGGGCCGTCCTCAACCACGCTGGAAACGAATGCGCCGTAGTCGGCCCCCGTGCTCTCTGCCCCTTCCGAGCCAACCTCGGCGATCATCACCCCCAGGTAGGATCCTGATCCCGCATACACAACTGACAGTTCCTCCAACACGCGGGGGGCTTCAACCAGCATCCTCCGCTGCTGCGCGGTCGCGTCCGCAGCGAATGCCAGCGCCAGTGCCAGAGCCAGGCCCGCTGTCGCCGCCGGTGACGAAATCCCGTCTGCCCTTGTTCTCCGTCCAGTCAGATTCCTGATCATTCTTCCCCTCCTGGGTTCATTGCGAGTGGTGGCCGCCGGCCCGTCTGGTGGGCCGCCATTCTGGAGATAGGAAAACCGCGGGGCACGTGTGGTTGCCTGCCCGTTCCGCGGGCGTGACTTCTCGACCTGGCTCCGTCTCGTGCCCCGGCAGCACACCACAGGCGGCAAGCCGAGGCTGGGCAGGATATCGAAGATGGGTACCTGACCAAGCTGCCACCGCCTCGGTTTCTGAATCCGGGCTTGCCCACCAGGGGGCGTCCACACACGAGCGGCTGTGGAGGTCGCTGAAGTACGAGGTGGTATACCTCCACGAGATTCGCGACGGAGTGGAAGCGCGACACGGTCCCGTCATGGTGCATGACTCCTACCCGTTGAGTATCCTACGAGGGTGCGCGGTACCCCTGACAACCCGGAATCCGTCCACCGAGGCTGACCCGGCACAATGAGTCGCAAACCACGCAGTCACGCAGAAGCTCCCGGCCCCATCGCCTACATGGCGAGCAACAGCGTTGCGGCCAACCTGTTGATGTTCGGCATCCTCGTCGCGGGAGTGGCATCGCTATTCGGACTCGAGCTGGAAGCCTGGCCCACCGTGCCCTTCAACCAGGTGGAGGTCTCCGTCGCCTATCCGGGCGCCACCCCGGAAGAGGTGGAGGAGGCCATCGTCGCCAAGATCGAGGACCAGGTCAACGGGCTGGGCGACGTGAAGGCGGTCAAGTCCGTGGCGGCCCCGGGCATGGCGTCGGTCAGGGTGGAAATGCGTTCGGGCACGGACATGAACGATGCCTTGGCCGATGTCGAAGCGGCCGTCGGCCGCATTCAGACTTTCCCGGGCGAAGCCGAACGGCCCCAGATCAGGGAGATGACCAACGCCCAGAGCGTGATGCGGCTGATCGTGTATGGCGATGTCAGCGAGCGTTCGTTGAAGGAACTCGCATATCGCGTCGAGGACGAACTCGCTGCGCTGCCCAACGTCTCCCAGGTCGAGACGAGCGGCGTGCGAAACTACGAGATCTCGATCGAAGTGCCCCTGCAGCGGCTCAGAGCCCTCGGGCTCACCCTGACCGATGTCGCCAACACGATTCGCCGCAGCTCCCTGGACCTGTCCGCCGGCAGCATCGACACGGAGCAGTCCCAGGTCCGGGTGCGCACCCTGGGGCAGAGCTACGATCAACGGGACTTCGAGGAGATCGTCCTCCTCAGCCGGGGTGACGGCACGGTCGTCACTCTGGGTGATATCGCCGAGGTGCAAGATGGCTTCCAGGCCACGGATCTGATTGTCCGGCACCAGGGTCTGCCGGCCGCCTTCGTCGAGGTCTCGAGGGCCGACGGCGAGAAGGTGATGACCGTGGCGCGCGCCGTTCGCCAGCACGTCGCCGACGAGGTGGCCCCTTCACTCCCGGACGGGGTGAGCATCACCATCTGGAACGACGAATCCGATGCATTCGAGGAGCGCGCCGCCATCCTGTTGAAGAACGGTCTTCTCGGCCTCCTGCTGGTGCTGCTCGCCCTGGGACTGTTTCTCGAACTCCGACTCGCCTTCTGGGTAGCGGTCGGTCTCGGCGTTTCGGGCATCGGCGCCCTGGCCGTAATGATGGCGTTCGACTTGGCGATCCACGCGGTCTCGCTGTTCTCGTTCGTGCTCGCCATCGGGATCGTGGTGGACGATGCGATTGTAGTCTCCGAACACATCCACCTGGAACGAATGAAGGGGACGCCAGGGGTCAACGCGGCGATCCGCGGCGCCCGGCGGATCAAGGTGCCTCTTATCTTTGCGGTGCTGACCACGGTCGTCGCGTTTGCCCCTCTGCTCTTCATTCCCGGAGGTGTCGGACAGACCTGGAAGGCGCTGCCGACCATCGTCATCGCGATGCTGGTGATTTCGCTGATCGAGTCGCTGCTGGTGCTTCCCAACCACCTGTCCCACCATCTTCACGGCCCGCACTGGGCGCCCCGATCGCGCCTGGACCAATTCGTGGCCCGGATTCAGGGTCGCGTCGATTCGCAGTTGAGCAGGTTCATACAGGGTCCGCTGCATCGCGGGGTGAGTTTCGCTACGGATCGACCCGGATTGACGCTCTCGGCGGCCGTCGCACTGCTCATCCTCTGCGGCGCCATGCTGCCGGCAGGCATCGTTTCGTTCACCTTCGCCACAAAGGTCGAGGGGGATTTCGCAACCGCCACCCTGGAAATGCCCGACGGGACGACGGCTCAGCGAACCTACGAGGTGGCCCGCGAACTGGAAGCGGCCGGTCACCGGGCCATCGAACGCGTCTCCGAAGATCGGCCCGACGACGCGCTTCCGCTGCTCTCAGGCGTCACGATCACCGTCGGCCAACGGCCGCGCGTCGAGGGAGGGGGACTCAGTCCCAATCCCAACCTGAACCCGGAAGCCAATGTCGCCACCATCGCGTTCAAACTCCTGGACGCGCAGCACCGGCGGATTCCCACGGGAGACGTCGTGCAGGCGTGGCGCGAGGAAGTGGGTGTCCTGCCCTATGTGCGCGGGCTCACCATCACCGGCGAGATCTACGACCTGGGCAACCCAGTCGAGGCCGTGCTGTCGCATCCGGATCCGGAGCGCCTCCCCGCGATCGCAACATCGGTCGTTGATGGTCTCCGCGAGGTGGGAGGCATCCACGACATACGCTCCGATGTCACCCCCGGCATCCCCGAGATCCAGCTCGGCCTGTTGCCCGAAGCGCGAACCCTGGGCCTGACCCTCGACGACCTCGCCGTGCAGACGCGAGCCGCGTTCTTCGGCGCGGAAGCCCTGCGGGTGCGGCGGGGCCGGGACGAGGTTCGTGTGTACGTGCGACTTCCCGAGGAACAACGCAACTCGATCACCGACATCGAGAGCGCCCTGGTCCGGACGCCGACAGGCGCCGAGGTCCCGGTGAGCCGGGTGGCTTCCCTGAGTTCGGGCAGGTCGCCGACCGCCATCCATCGCCAGGACGGTCAGCGCGTCGTCAGGGTTACCGCGGATGTGGATCCGGCGGTGATCTCCGGCGGGCAGGCCAACGGCATTCTGGAAGACGACATCCTTGCGGCGGTGATCGCCGAGGACCCTGAACTGACCTACTCCTTTGGCGGTGAACAGCAGCAACAGCTGGAATCAATGAACGCGCTGGGCCCCGGGTTCGGGATCGCCATGATCCTGATCTTCTCGCTGCTGGCTATCCCGCTGCGCTCGTACACCAAGCCGTTCATCATCATGGCCGTCATCCCGTTCGGGTTCATCGGGGTGATCCTCGGCCACTGGATCCTGGGCGTCGCCCTGAGTTCGGAGTCCTTCATCGGGCTCTTCGGCCTTGCCGGAGTCGTGGTGAACGATTCCCTGGTGATGATCGACTTCATCGATCAGGAACTCGAAGAAGGCTTCCCGGAGCGAGAGGCGATCATCGAGGGCGCCAAGGGGCGTTTTCGTCCGATCATGCTGACCTCGCTGACCACCTTCCTCGGCTTCACGCCCCTCATTCTCGAAGACGCCATCCAGGCGCAGTTCTTCGTGCCCTTCTCGGCCTCGGTCGGCTGCGGCATCCTTTTCACTACCGCCATCCTGATGTTCCTGGTGCCGGCGCTGTCTTCGCTCCGCCTTCGCTGGCTTGCGCGCCGTAGCGGCACTGCCTTCGGTCAAGCCCTCACGCCCGCGGTTTCCTGACCAGGACGGCCCGGGGCTCCGGGATCTCGCAAGCGGCCCGGTCGGGACCGGATGTCAGGCCACTACTTTGCGGACCTGCTCGGCGACGCGGAACTTCAGCTTCTTGCTCGGCTTCAGCGACGGGAACGGGGCGAACCGGAACTTGAAGTTCGCCGGAGCCACCTCGAGAGTGAAATGGTGGGCGATCATCAGCACGTTGATCATCAGTTGAAGTTCCATCCATCGGAAACCGAGACATCGGTGCGTTCCGACACCATAGGGCGCGTAACCGGGACTGCGGTGCTCACAGCGCGGCGGAAGGTAGCGGTCAATATCGAACTTGAACGGGTCAGGAAAGACATCCTCCATGTAGTGCGGGGCCGTCTGGGCGATATTGATCCTTGCACCCACGGGCAGCTCGTATCCTTCCACCACGCAGGAATTCATGACGTTCCGCACGGACACCGGCACGATCGGATACATGCGCAGGCATTCGGTCACGAACCGGTGAGTGATATCGACTGCGGCCGGTGTGAAGGCATCCCCGGCGGGGTCGCCGTTCCCGAATAGAGCATCGGCTTCGGCTCGGATTCTCGCGTAGTAATCCGGCCGTGACGCCATGGCGTAGACCACCAGGCTGAACGCGTCGCCAAGGTAGACGCTGGCAATCAGCGCCGCCGACAAAGCGAACCGCAGATTGGATTCCGGTACCAGCTGCGGATCGCTGCTGTTGAGGCTCAGGAGGTCGTCCGCCAGGTTCCGGGGGCAACCGGCCCGCTGGGCGGGCGTATGCACGCTCTGCACACGACCCAGAAGCGTGTCGATCGCCCTCGCCCTCCGTTTCATGCCCGGAGTCTTCAGCGTGAACTCCGGCAGAAGCCTCAACATGTGGACCGTGAGCGCCCTCTCCTTGTACTTCATCAGATCGTCGAAGATATCCTGCGAATCGACGCTGACGGACATGGGCGAGATCTGGGCGTTGATCATGCGCCGACACAGGCGCCGTGCCGAGTACGATTCGCCCACTTTCCAGTCGGCCATGAAGCCACGCACATGCTGGTAGAGCTGATCCACCTGACTCTGCAGCCTTCTGCGCGAATACGCCGGTGCCATGGCCTTGCGCAGTCGGAAATGATCGGCTCCATCGAGGGACGGCAGGACGCCCGACGCGCCATACACTTTCTCGAAGTTGGCAAAGTAGTCCCTGGCTCTCAGGTACATCCGCCCGTGACGGTTCGCCCAATGGTTTATCTCTGGACCCGCGAGGAAGGTCAACGGCTCCGAAAACGGCGGACTGAGTTGGTATACAGGGCCATGCTTCTTTGCCAGTTCGGCGAAGAGCGCCGGAAGGTTGCCGTCCCGCACGTGGGGACTGCGCAGCAGCTCCCGAAGCTTGATGGCCGGGACTCGCTTCGTCAGGTGTGCACGTCGAAGCAATGGCGCCGAAGCGTTCTGGATGACTGCTTCGGCAATGGACCGGCCGATGAGATCCATCTTGCAGATGAAATTGATGCGCTCTTCGGCTTCTTCGTCGAGCTTGAACATGAAGCGAAAAACGTCACAGGTGTTGACGAGGCATACAACGATGACACTTCTCGGATCGGGAATCATGTCGGAAAAAATCAAGTTGCTGATCCGCGTCTTGATCAAATGACCGACGGAAACCTCTTGGGGTCTACTGTGCGCGCCGGGCAGCCAGGTGGTACGCGCCAACGTCCAGAACTCGCCTTCGTGGTGCTCCAGAATCTTCTCTTGCACCAGACGGTCCAGAGTGAGATCGATGATGGATTCCGCGCGGAGCGCGAACCGTTCGATCCAGTACCGGGCGTTTCGCTTTCGTGGTTCCCTGGCAATCTCTTTCAGGATCGGGTCCAGCGCGGGGTCACCCGTTTCCGTCTCGTCCACGACAAACAGCGATTCAAGATCCGTGTCGATGCGCTCCAGGAGCGAAAGCTCCGCGAGGACGGCGCCGATGACAGCGCAGTTCAGTTGCCAGCCGGCAATCTGGTGAAAATAGCCGTTCTCCTCGTTGAGGAGCATCAGGATGAGCTCTTCGGGCAGGCTCAGGTGCTCGACCGTCACCTCTTTTGCAGCTACAGCCATCAGTCTCGCGCTCCTGCCTGGTCACCGAATCTCATGCTCGTCTCTCCTTCTTCGGACCCCCGCTCACGTCCGCCAGGCCGATTCGGCCCGTCGACTCGATCCGTGATGGTAACTCCGGATAGAACTGCCGACAATAAAGGCGGTATTTCCCGATCGGGCCGTCGGCCCGGGACAGCCGCGGCGGAACCCTGTACTGCTTCCGCCGCCATATGACGACATCCTGCTGGACGAAGCGCCTCTCCTCCGACAGGAAAAGGCGAGTCATCAGCCTGTGGCGCAGCGGCACCGGCAGGAAGCCGAGGCCCGCGAAAAATCGCCCTGGTCTACGGATTTCCCGTACCTGGGTAGCCAGGGTCAGTTCCAGTTGCATGTGCCCCACGGGCGTCGCGAGGACCCACATTCTTGCGTCCATGCCGACCGTCTTTTCGTGGATTTCGACGAACGAGAACCCCAACCCATGGACGTGGGTGACGGCCGAGATTTCGGAGTGGATGTTGATCACACCCGCGACCGTGCGAAGGTTCTTGAAGTCGAAGCAACTCTTCAGGTAGGCACCGTCGATTGTCAAGGGAGCGGTCGGTTCTACGTCGTGATAGCCGTGGGTGTAGTCCAGGTGCTCCAGGTCCACGGAGTTCTCCGTGGTTTCCTGCGGATGACCCCGGAAGCGCAGCGTAGTGGAGCACACGCTGCTCCAGTCAGTACCGGTGGGCGGTTCCTCCGGAAGGTGCCACTGCGGTGCAAGGTCGCCGCTGCCCCACCAGGCGAAGACCATACCGAGGATCTCGGCCGTCTCGTAGACCTCCAGCTTCGCGGCTTTGGGAGCCGGGGCATGGGGTACAGCCACGCATTGCCCGGTCGCGTCGAACTCGAACCCGTGGAATGGACACACGATGCAGCCATCGCGCACCACCCCCCCGACAGTCGGTCCCAGGTGCGACCCCAGGTGCGGACAGTACGCGCCGGCCACGCAGATGCGACCCTGCTCGTCGCACCAGGCGATGATGTCCTCGCCCATCCAGGTCTTCTCGATCAACCGCTTCTCGAGAAGAGTCTTGCGGTGCACGACGAAGTACCAGCCCTCGGGGTACGGCGGCAGCTCATCGATGCCGCGGAGCCTGGGTTCATTCAGTTTCGGAATCATTCCTGGGATTCCTTTCGAAGCCGCACCCCGCGGACAAGGGATCTTGTCGCTGGGAGGTCCCGGCTACAATGGCCCCTCAAATCGTGATCCGGGTTCGTTGACCCTCCTGCACACAAACTAATGCGGTTCGCGCGATTCACACTAACCCGCCCATATCGCCAAGTCCCGCGGGGCCGTCAGGACCGACCTGTCGGCCGTGGCCCCGTGTACCTGAAAGCTGCGCTTTGCCAGATCGATCCCGATCATGGTAACCTCCTCCATTGGATGCCTCCTCCCTCAAAGACACCGATTAGCCGCCGCTGTTCCATCGGCCTACTGTCAGGTGGTTACCGTACTACACCATCCCGCAATGTGAATCGGCACGAGCCGCGCTGCCGAAACACCTCCGCCCCGGCTGTAGCGGGCCGTCAATCGAGGTCTCGGCCGTGAACGGGAATATCGAACTTCGTAGCAGCCGACCGCCCGCCGCTTTACACTACCGCGTCAACCCGCCCCGGGGGTTTCGAGTGAGCGACCGGGGCTCGTCTTTTCGGCCCCCCGGCCCAAACCGAAGGAACCACCATGCCAGATTCTCCCACGACGGCAACTCCCCTGGGGAGGTTTTGTTGGTACGAGTTGCTGACAAGCGACGTTGACGGTGCTTCGAAGTTCTATAGCCAGGTCACCGGCTGGGAGTCGAGCGCGTGCGAGGATATCCCCTATACGAACTTCCTGAACGGCGGGAAGGCCGTGGCCGGGATGATGGTGATTCCTCCCGAACTGGTTGAGCACGGTGTGCCGAACCATTGGCTCGCCTACGTCTCGACACCCGACGTCGACGCTACCGCCGCCCGGGCCGAGGAGCTCGGGGGCAAGGTCGTGAATCGGCTCGAGATACCTCGGGTCGGCCGGATGGCCGTTATCGAAGATCCCGGCGGCCCGGTTTTCATGGCAATTCAGCCCGATGACGAGACTCCCGGACACGACGGACACCGGCAGCAGGGCGAGGTTTCATGGCACGAGCTCATCTCGACCGACATGGAGGCATCGTGCTCGTTCTACACGGAGCTGTTCGGTTGGGAGAAGACAAACCGCATGGACATGGGACCAGCCGGAGCCTACCAGATGTTCGGGCGGGGCGGGGTGAAGCTGGGCGGGATGATGAACCGCAACGACCAGATGCCGGTCCCTCCCTGCTGGGCTCTCTACATCCGGGTCGCGGACGTTGAGGCCGCTGCCGGGAAAATCGCGGAGGCAGGCGGCAGAATCACCGTCGATCCCATGTCAGTTCCGGGCGGCGACATGATCCTGCACGCCATGGACCCGCAGGGCGCCGCCTTCGCACTCCACGCCAGCTCGCACGACAACACCTGACCCCTTCTCGGGCGCTCCCGGATCCTCTATCCGGGCGGGGGGAGGTGGTCGGGCCCGGAAATCCGGGGCACCACGCCACGCGTGTTGAAACGCTCCATGGCCTCTCTCCGGGCGGGGTCAGCCGTGTACGCGGCCTCAGGGCCGCCCGCCGCCGGCATGCCCGACTCGCCGACCCCGGCGACTCCGGCGGGGTCGTAGGGGTACACGGCGAGCGCTCGGAACGGCAGTGGTCCCGAGCGCTCGCCGGTGGCGGTGTTCAGATCGCCGTCCTTGACCCATCCGTCGGTGTAAATCAAGAACGTCCGCACCCACCCGTGGGGCAACGCCGGGAACCCGTCCACGGGGAACGAGAGTGCGATTTCGTCCCCTGCGTTCTGAATCACGTAGCGATCGTCGCCGGCTTGCACCAACTCCAGAACATCCCCGTAGCGGGTGTACGCGCCGAACAGGTCGCGCCACTTGGGTGCGGTGCTCACTTCGGCGTAATCGAACCAGTGCGGCCCGTACCGTCCACCCTTCCTGAACTCGCGTGAAAAACCGCGGTAACGGAGCTCGGCTTCCGAAGGAGACAGGGCGGTGACCACGGTTTCCCCCTCCCGCGGGCTCCGCGGGCCGGTGGTGAAGAACGCTTCGTCCCAGTAAACCATCAGGTTCGTGCGCACCCGAACCCTGCGGTCCGGCCCGGCCCACAGGTCCCGCATGTCAACGATCACCGTTTTGTCCTTCCCTGACGGGAACCCCAGGTTGGGCACCGCCTCGACCCACTCCCCGTCCGGCCCCGTTACGTCCAGCGCCGGGAAATGCGGTGCGTACTCTTCGGTTTGGGACATGGCCACGTTGATGCTGGCGTCGGTCGGGAAGATCCACCCGGTCAGGAAGAGCGTGACGTCGCCGGAAGCCGCCCGGGGACCAAGATCCAGCACCAGCTCATGGGGATCGGTCAGCCCCTGGTAACGACCCAGGGGAAGCGAACCGACGAATGCGAAGTCCCTGGTTGAGAGGGCGGCCAGGTGATCCCGGCCCGCCTGGTCCGTGGCGCTGACCGGCAGATGCCTGGTGCCCGCCCTCCACAAATCCAGTTCTACCGGAGCCGGGGGAACAAAAACCTCGTTCACAAACACCTCAACAGAGTCGGAGTGGTCCACCGCGACCAGCTGAACGCCGTCCACGTAGATCGTCTCCCAGAGCTCTTCGGTTATCCGCATCTCGTAGCGGCCGTCGCGGGGCCGGAGCACTCCGGGCGGGAGGCGGCGGTATTCCTGCGACGGGAACGCCGGGGCAAACGCCTGCGCCCGGCCGCCCAAGATCCCGAGCGGCATACCCAGGGCACTCTTCCAGAGCACGTCGCCAACGAATTCGAACTCCTCGCCGTTCCAAAGGAACAACATCGGGCATGAACCCTTCAGGGTCTGCTGCTCTATCAGGTCCTGGTCGGTGCCGGGGAAATACAGGTCCTGAACGACTCCGTTCGGCCAGTGCACCCGAACCACGTCGGCCTTGAGGCGCGGTCCCAGGCCAACAAGTACGCGGGGCCGGGTCTGGGTCAGCATCTGGTAGGAATCGCCGGCCCGGACTTCAATCCGTGCTCCGATGCCGAACCTGTTGTTCTTGCGACTCCCCTCCCCCAAGCCGGTCAGGTCGAGCCGCATGTAATGGTTCGCGTTCCCGCCGTCGTTGCGGAGCAGCACGGGACGCCCGTCACCGTCCAGCAGAACCAGGTCGATGTCGCCGTCTTCGTTGTAGTCGAAGGCCTCCAGGCCGGTAACCACGCCGGGAGTCTCGGGCGGCAGGAAACGCGAGGCGTCTTCGAACGAGCCGTCCCCACGTCCTCGAAACAGCGCCAGGCCGGCCTCGCCCCGGGCTACCGCCAGGTCTTGGCTGCCGTCGTTGTCAAAATCAATGAACTGCATGGCGGCCGGCCGGGCACCCAGTGCCATTTGGGCATCCCCCGCCCCGGGGGCGAAGGTCCCGTCAGGTTGTTGCAACAGGATCGTCACGGTGTATCCGGGTTCGCCCGGAGTCGCCGCGCCGCCTGCTGTTGCAGACACCGGCGAGGCGACCGCCAGATCCAGCTTCCCGTCGTGGTTGACGTCCGCAAGCGCCACCGCCCAGGCATCGCCGGCCGGTCCGGAAACGCCTGCCCCCGGGCTCCCCGAAATCCGGCCCGACACGTCGCCGAACCGGCTGCCCCTGAGGTTGTCCATGATCCGGATCCCGCCGCCGGCCTCGGCCACTACCAAATCAGTGTCCCCGTCGTCGTCTACGTCGCCAAAGGCCGCGTCCGTGCCGACCGCACCGGGCGGACCCGCCAGGCCGAAAGTGGCCCCCATTTCGGTGAAGGTCCAGTCGCCGTTGTTTCGGTGTAGCGCGTCCGGGCCTTCGCGGGCCTCGAACGCGTCCAGATCTCCGTCATGGTCAAGGTCGGCAAACAATGCGCGACCGACCAACCCGGATGCCGCGACCGGTCCACCGCCGACCGATTCGAATCTCCCCGCGGAAGCGTTGCGGAGCGCTGCGGATCCTTCAGCCCCCGCCACCCAGATGTCCAGACGGCGGTCGTCGTCCAGGTCAACCCACTGGGCCGCCGAGGCACCGGGAAATTCGGTGCCTGCCAGATCCCCGCCCTCGGAGGTAGCATCCACGAACCTGCCAAAATCGACACGAAGAACCCTGAGTTCTCCTCCCCGCAACCAGAGCAGGTCTTCGTCACCGTCGCCGTCGTAGTCGCCCGCTACAATCGAAGCCGCCCCGCCCTCCGCGCGGTCACCGGTCGAACTCTCCCGCGGTGCCGTGCCCAAACCAGCCGAGATCTCGACCAACCCGGCCAGCTCTGAAGCCTCGGTAAAGCGCAGCGCCTCCAGCACTGCCGCGGGCTCCCGCACCGCGAGTGAGACCAGGAAACTGAAGTCCAGTTCAGGCACCCCGGCCAGGGTGGACGGCGGCTCGGCCAGCTCCTGGAAGCCCTCCTGGTATGCCGGCGTCAGCTCGAACACCGACTTGAATTCATCAAACGCGCCCCTGGCCCGCTGCACGAGGCCGGCGGGCACGTCGCCCGCGGCGGCAGCGGTCCCGACGTCCCTTAGACTCTCGACCACCTCCTCGTACCAGGGCAACGCCAGCAGCCCGAAATCCGGGGCCACCTGCCGCAACATCTCCAGTTCGGCGAGGGCCGCATCTGCCTCTCGGGACGGGGAAGACGCCGCGCCTTCCAGAAAATGGTCAGCCCGGGCGACGCGCAGGGCCAGGTTCCCGGGTGATGACTCCAGTGCCCTGCGCAGCAGCTCCGCGCGCTCGGCCCGCCGGCCCGCACCGGCTTCAAGCGATGCCAGGGCCCAGAGGGACGGCACATGTGTGGAGTCGGCTTTCAGGCTCTCGTCCAGTAGGGACCGAGCCTGCCCGGCGTCGCCTTCCAGCACTCGAATTCGCGCCAGCGCCAGGATCAGATCGGGCGCGTCCGGGGCACGCCGCCGGGCTTCGGTCAAATGTTCGGAAGCCTGGTCCAGGTCACCGGACTTGAGGGCCACGAATGCCAGTCCGGCCCATCCGGCTGCCTCTTCGGGAGTCAGATCGACCAGTCGCGAGTAATCTGCCCGGGCATCGTCCAATCTGTCCTGCTGCAACGCCGCGTCGGCCTGTGCGCGGATCGTCAACAAGTCAGAAAGAGGTAGGTCGGGCACCGGCGCGTCGCCGCCGCACGCCTGTAAGAGCACCGAGACTCCCGCGGCGCGCCAGAGGCTCCGGCACGATGGCCCGGGGCCGCACCCCGCGGAAACCCTGGGGCGTGGCATCACCGTCCTCCGCCCGGTTGTTGGATCTCGATCTGCGTACCGGCCGCTACAGGACCCGTCATTGTCGTCTCTCCATCTGGCCACCGCACCGAAATACTGTCCGCCTGCACAGCGTCGCCCAGGCCGGCCAGTACCGGATTGGTTTCTGATTGAGACAGATAAGAACCCGACACTCCGACGTAGAAGCGCCGGGCGACCCCGCCGGCAAACACCTTCACAATCGAGCCAATCGCATGGAAGTTGGGCGCGCTGCCCCGCAACCGCACTCGTACCCATGCGCCGGGCGGGGCGGTGTCATTCCGAAACACCTTGGGCGCGCCCCCGTTCGCCGTGAACACAAGGTCCAGATCGCCGTCGCGGTCCAGGTCGCTCGTCGCAACACCGCGCGCCACGATCGGTTCGGCAAATCCGCCGCCGACTCCGGACCCAACGTCCATGAACTTCCCGCGCCCGTCGTTTTGGAACAGGATTGGAGCCTGCTCGAAATCGACGTCCCCCTGCACCCGGCGTATCTCGGGTTCAATGTGTCCGTTGCCCAGCACAAGATCGACGTTGCCATCGCTCGACAGGTCCGCGAACCGGAGCCCGAAGGTCAGCGGCAGGAGGGTCGGCCGCGTCAGCCCCGCCGTGCCCGCCAGATCCTGGAAGGTCAGTGGCCCGATTGCCGTGTACAACGACACGGCCTCGTTCGAGAAGTTGCCGATGGCTATGGAGAGTTGTCCGCGGTTCGTGATGTCGGCAACGTCGATCCCCATTCCCGCACGCGCCCTGCCCGACCTGTCGAATGCAATGCCCGCGTCGAGGCCCGCGTCAGCGAAAGTGCCGTCGCCCTGGTTGATGTAGAGGAAGTTGGGGTAGGTATCGTTGGCCACGGCCACGTCAGGCCACCCGTCGTCGTTGAAGTCGTCAACCGCGATGCCGAGCGACTTCCCTTCCGCGTTCAGCAGGCCCGCGGTCTCTGTAACGTCGGTGAACTTGCCGCTGCCGTCGTTCTTGAGCAGCCGGCACGACTCGCCCTCGTATTCCTCGGGCGTCGCGTACGACTTGTTCACCCCGTCGCGACTGAAGAACAGATCGGTCTCGGGGGTCCAGTCCACATAGTTGCAAACCAAGAGGTCCAGCCAGCCGTCTCGGTCGGCATCGAACCATGCGGCGGCTGTGGACCAAGCCGGGTCCGCGGCTCCCGGGCTGTTGCCTTTTGCCCCCGCCACGGCGGTAACATCGGTGAACCGCCCACCGTCGTTCCGGTACAACCTGTTGTCGCCGACAGCAGTCACGTACAGGTCCTGGTCTCCGTCGCCGTCGTAGTCCGCCGCCCAGGCCCCCATCCCGTAGACCGGGTCGCCGAGCCCGGCTTCGGCGGTCACGTCGCTGAAGCCGGGCTCGGCACCGGGGCCGTCGCCAAACCGGTTTCGATACAACCGCGGGCCCGCCCCGCGGTCTTCGCCGCGCCCTTCCCACCCTGTCGAATTCACAAAATACAGGTCCGGCCACCCGTCGCCGTCGTAGTCGAAAATCGCCACGCCGCTGCCCATCGTCTCGGGCATCCACTTCTCGCCGAACGCTCCCGTCGCGTGGCGGAACGCGACTGCCCATTCCTGGGTCACGTCTTCCAGCCTGATGCTGGTGGACACCGCCTGACTGGCGTCGGTCGCATAGACCGATCGCCCCACGGCGTATTCGGGTACCTCATTCGCCGGGGCGTCCCCTTCTCCGCAAGCCGCGGCGCCGAACAGGCTGCACGCCAGCACCAGGCCGGGCCGCGGCATCAACGGTACTGCCCCGGAGGCACGGTCAGGTCGTGCGTGTGAACCGGCTGCGACATCAGGTTCGCACCCGGGTTGTTCGCCAGGAAATCTCTGGCAAGAGCGCGGGCGGCTTCGTCGATGGAGTATTTCTCAAAAGCCTCTTGGGCAGCGTCTGCTTCGGCGTCCCGGCCGAGCGCTCGCAGGCTCAGCATGCGGTTGTAGTGTGCCTGCCTGTGCTCGCGATCGATGGCAAGTACTTCTTCGAAGGCCGCCAGCGCCTCGGCGTACCGGCTGGCCAGGTACCGCGTCCTCCCCAACTCGAACCAAGCCGCCCGGTCCCCGGGAAAGGCCGACAGGGCGGCAAGATACGCCTGCTCCGCCAAATCGTAGGAACCGTCTGCCTGGTGGGCACCTCCCCACACCCAGGCCGACCGGGGGTCGCCCGGAGATACCTGCTCGGCCTCGCTCAGACGCGCCAGCGCGTCTTTCAGGTTGCCAGTGACGAGGGCGGTCCGGGCCAGGTTCAGCGGCCCGTCCACCCGGTCGGGGGCGAGCGCGGCCACCCGCTGGAAGGCATGGCGGGCCAGACGGGTGTTCCCCCTCAGGAGATTTGCGATCCCGTAGTCGTTGTAGCGCTCCCACTCCGGCTGAGCGCTTGTTCCGGGGCCATCGCCGCCGGGCCCGGCGACAAGGGTCAGAGTGTCGGCGGCGATTTCGGTCACGGGCAGGTCGGGCACATCGGCGAATTGCCTGAAGCCCTCCGGCCGGCTGCGGTATGCGAATTCCGTGTACGGCCGGTCGAATTTCCTCCACAAAAGGCGGGCAGTGACGGTCAGCGGCCCGTCGGCCCTGCCGGGGTCCCGGGCCAGAGCGGGCACGCGCACCTTGTATTGGGCGACATCCGCGGTACCCGGGCCGATCACGTTCGCCGCCGCGGTGACCCGAATGTCCTGGGCGTTCCGCTGGTGGATTCGGGCACCCGCCGAGTCGAGAACGATCGACCGGAATGTATGCGCCATGGGGTCCAGGTGTCCGTCGGGTCCGATCAGTCCGGACGCCGCAAGAATCTCTCCGTCCGGAGCCCGCACCACGAACTCCAGCCACCCCTCGTTCGAATCGTTGGTCCCCCCCGGGAAGGTGTGCCCGACTCCCCGGTTGCGGACCACTACATCGAAGGTGACTTCATGGCCGGGCACGCTACCGGGGGCATCGGCCGCCGGGCCCAGATCCGAGACGGCAACCGACCGGGGCAGGCCCGTGACCGGGTCGGCGTCCGCATTTCCCGTCCGTGCGGCGAAAATGTCTACGGTCAGTTTTCCGGCCCGCACGAATTCCTCGGTCATCCGCAGGTGCACCGAATCGCCTCGTATGAACGGAAGCGCCGTGTTCACCGCCAGGAACCGGTGCGACCGGACCATGCCGCCTTCCGCGGAAACATCCCCAAGCGGCGCAGGTTCGGGCGGCATGTGGCAGGTCTGACACTGGCTGGCCGCCGGAGGGAGATAGAACGTGCGGGATGCGTTCCAGGCGACTCCGCTGTCGTGCCAGGCATCGTATTCGTTCTGGCCTCTGATCCACCGGTACCCGTTGACGGGCAGGTCCAAACTCACTTTGTGGCAGGTGGCGCAGAATTCCGCGGTGTGGTGGAGGGGTTTCAGCATTTGACTGCGGTGCACATCCGGGCGGGCACGGAGGGCGGCGTCGTGCACGGTCCGGCCGATCGACCCGTCCGGGGCATCCGCCAACAGGTATGGGTCTTCGGTTTCGTCGGCGATGTTGTAATTGCCGTTGCCCGTATTCCCGTGCGTGCGGTCAATCGCGTGGCACGACAGGCACGTGAGCCCCGCCTGAGCCTCGACCGAGGACGGGTCGATCGGCGACTCCATTGCCCCCGCCAACATGAGGGCCGGATCGTGGCACCCGCTGCACCATTTGCTCTTCGCCCGCCCCGCCGCGCCAGGAGGGAGCCCAAACGAACGCAGGTGTGCCGCCAGGTTCTCTTCGGTGCCCAGCGACTCTTCACGCATCTTGTCGATGGTCGCCGCGTAGAATGGGTTGTTGAACGAGGCGAAACGGTGCGCCGAAGCCGCCCACTGCTCGGTCACGTCCGGGTGGCAGCGCTGGCAGGTCTGCGCTCCGATCATGACATCGGCGGCGAAACCGCGTTCTTCCACCTCGGCCGCCACCCTTTCTGCAAGGTCCGGGCCCCCCCCGTCGTGGGCCCCAGGTACAGCTCGGGCCGAGCGGCGGGTGATGATCCGTGACGGCAAGTGGGTTCCCGTTCCAGTGGTCGCGGGCGATGGGAAGAACGGGCTCTCCGGAGACACTTCTCCCTCGAAACGCTCCGCCGGGCGCTCTCTCCCCCCGGGTCCTTCCGGCCCGGCCCCGAGGGTGGCCGCCAACCGGGCCTCCGGCGTCAACCGGGGACCCTCGTAGGTGATCACATGAACCACGGCGAGCAATGCGAACCCGCTCGCTGTAAGCGCCGCGAACCTCTTGGCGCGGGACCCCGGCGGCCGCGCGTAACTGACCAACCGGTGGCCTGCGTAGGCCGAGACGGCAAGCAGGGCGGCACCCACGTGAGCCCACCACGCCCACCGATTGGCGTGCGAGGCCGATTCGGTGAGGATGAACAAGCCGGTAACAGCCAGCCCGCCCCCCAGAAGACCAAGTGCCAGCCCGGATAACATCGAGGCCGGCCGCTTCCGCTCCAGAACCTTGGGCAGGTGGAGGCCCAAAAAGGCGAACAGGAGCACGGCGAGCACCAACCCGACCGCGGTATGTGCCAACACCATTGCCTGTAAGAACTTGGGCAGCGACTCGGCACTTGGCGCGAAGCGGGTCCATCCGCCCGCTTCGGCGGCCCGGTTCAACAACAGGTAGAGAGTGTTTGCCAGCATGAACCCGGCCAGGCCGAGCGTGACCGCGAGGAATCGCTTGAACCGGCGCGACAGCAACGACGGCAGACGACCCCGCCGGGACGTTATCTCAGGGGCCATACAAGAGGCAGCACGAAAACCGTGATCAACCCGAGCACAACAAACAGCGGCAGCCCGGCCCGGGTGTAGTCGGTGACCCGATAGCCGCCCACGCCCATCACCAAGAGGTTCACGGGATGGCCGAACGGGCTCAGGAAGGCGCATGAAGATCCGAGCGCCACAACCATCAGGAGTGCATGGGGAGAAAGCCCGAACTCGGCGGCCACGCTCAGCGCCACGGGCGTCACCAACACGGCCACGACCGCGGTCGGGACCACCTGCGCCGCCACCCCGCACACCAGGAACAGCGCCGCCAGCAACAGTCGGGAGCCGCCCGCCCCCGCCCTGCCAACCACTTCGGTCGCTATCAGCTCGGCCGTGCCGGACTCCTCCATGGCCAGCCCCAGGGCAATCATCCCGGCCAGCAACACAATGACCCGCCAATCCACCAGTTGGTAAACTTCGCTGCCCTTGATGCAGCCGGTCGCGATCATCAACAATGACCCGCCAAGTGCCGCCACGTAAATCGGCATCAGGCCCAGGGCGGCGGAGCCCACCACGGCCAGCATGATGGCCGCCGCCGGGGCCGCCCTCTCCAGTCTGAACGACTCGCCCGGGTCGGCGTTCATCACCAGGAAACGGCTGTCCCGGCTGAGTTTGGCCACGCTCCGCGGACGACCATACAACAACAGGGCGTCCCCGAACTCCAGCGCCATCCCCCGAAGCCCCGATGTCGACAGGTTGGCCACCCCGCCCCGCCACACCGACAGCAGCGACAGGCCAAATTTCCTCCGAAAATCAAGGTCCCTCAGCGACTTGCCGGCCGCCGTGGAACTGGGGGCAAGGGTCACCTCGGCGAACACCGCCTGATCTGATTCCAACTCGGACAGGGGCGGCAAGGCATCTCCGGGCTCCAGGGCCTGGAGACCCATCAGTACATCCCGGTCCGCTCTGTCTCCGTCTATCGCCAGCCGGTCACCCGCCTGCAGCTTCACGTTCCCGCCGGGAAGGATGATCATCTCGCCCGCACGTTCGATACCGATAACCGTCAACCCGAAGGCCCACGACAGCCGCGAACCGGCTAGCGTCACTCCGGCCAGCCCCGACCGCTCGGGCACATTCAACCGCAACAGGGAGTTGTCGAGCCCGTACCTGGCAGCCGCCTGGCTGAGGGTCACGGTCCGCACGCTGGCAAAATCCTCGCCGGGGACCAGTCCCCGGATGTCCTCGAAAGGTCCGACCACCAGAAGCCGCCCCCCTGGTTCGATCGCAGTGGCTCCCGTTGCCCTCTGGCCCCGGTCGGCACGCCCGGTGGTGCCGTCTTGGCCGCCCGGAACCTCTCCGGCCGAACCCAAGACCCGTACCCCCAGTTGATTGCTGAAATCGACCTCGCGCAGCGTGCGGCCGGCCAGCTCCGAACCCTCCGCCACCTCCACCTCCGCGGCAGCGGTGGCACGCTCAAGGAAGGCCCATGGCGTGGACTGCCGCCGGTCCCCCCCGGCCGCGGAAGCCGGCAACAGCGAACCCCAGGCCCGCAGCTCGTCGCATGCGGCCCGGCGCCCCTTCACCACCAGTTCGTCTCCGCCCCGCAAGGTGAAGAGGCGGTCCGGAGCACGGGTCAGCGAACGTCCGCGACGGACCGCGAGTACGTCCACCGCGAGGGCGCGCCCGATCCGGGCGCCGACCAGGGTTCGGCCGTGCAGCAGGCTGTCGTGCGGCAGGCGTAGCGTGAAGAGTTCCCCTGCCAGTCCGTACCGCTGGCCAAGGCCGCGCCGACCCTGGTCTTCACCGGCGGACGACGACCGCGCCGGCAGCAAACGAACCCCAAAAAAGACCATATAGACGATCCCGGCCGCGAGGGCGGCCGCCCCCACGGGGGTGAAGTCAAAAAACCGCACCGGAGCCTCTCCCGCCGCTACCAGAGCTTCGGAGACCAGGATGTTGGGACCAGTCCCGATAAGCGTGGTCATCCCGCCGAGGAGTGACGCCCAGGCAAGCGGGATCAAGAGGCGGGACGGCGGCATTTCAAGACGTTTGGCTATGTCGAGCGCCACCGGCAACAGCAGGGCGGTAGCGGCGATGTTGTTCATCACGCCAGACATGAGACCCGCGGTCAGCATCAGGAGGGCCGTCACGCGCAGGGGTGAGCGGCCGGCCAGTCCCATGACCCGCCTGCCCACAAAGTTCGCCACCCCGGTCCGGTACAGCCCGCCGCTCAGCACGAGCACGGCCGCGATGGTGACCACGGCGGGGTTGGCGAACCCCTCAATCGTCCGCTCCATTGGGATTGCCCCCAGCAGAGCCAAGGCAACCGCCACGCTCAACCCCACGGCATCGTAGCGCACGCGCCCCGTCACAAAAAGGACCGCGGCGGCCGCCAGCACCGCGAGGACAACGACTACATCGGCGTTCATCGGGTTGGCGGCGAGGGTGATGTTTCGCGAGCCGCGAGCCCTTCCCGGGCCGTGCCCGGTCGCAAGCCGAAACGTGCCCGGTCGCTGAACAACAGCAGCGGCACGTCGGTCTCGCGTGCGACATCCAGGGTCAACTGGCCGATGGCCGATCTCGGGTCTGCCCGCCTGGGCAGTCGGAGCACAACCAGGTCCGCCTGGTCCTGCCGTCGTTTCAGGTCCGCGGCCACGTCCTCGGTGCAATCGAAGTCCACCTCAAACCCGTGCGCTTCGTCTCTGGCCAGAGTCGCCAGCAAGCGCTCTACCCGCGCCCGGGTCTGGGGTGATGCGTCCTTCGGAAGCACGCCCAGGTAGGTGATCTGGGCCTTTATGTGCCTCCTCCCCAGGCTCGCGAGCAGAAGAGTGCGGAGCCGGCTGTGCCTGGCCGTCTCGGACACCGGGATGATGATCTTGCGGGCGTTGTCTACCCGCCAGCCCGGCCCGGCTCTCAATATCACAACGTTGGCGTCGATCCGGCGCAGAAGATCCTCAAGACGCAGTGTTACCCTGCTGTCGGCGATGCGCGCCAGCCCGAGAAGCACGGTCTCGCACCTGTGCGTATTGGCCGCGTCTACTATCTCGTCCCACACACTGGGGGCGAACGTGAACAGGGTTTCGGGTTGGATGTCGGTCACCACGCTGCTCCAAAGGGCCTTCTGGAGCAGGTCCGAAGCCTCGGCAATCTCCTTCACCGTTCCGGAGAGTTCGCCCGGGACTTCGCGCCCGGAAAGTTCGCGGGCGCGGGCGGAGTCGCCGGTCTCGGTCACGGCCGGGGGCGCCTGCACAACGGACATCAGCATAACCCTGCCGGAACCGGGGGCCTGGAGCGTCGCCCCCACGTCGATCAGGCCCTGGACAGTTTCCGGGTTGGCGATCGGAATCAGCACCAGCGGTCTCATGCCCCGCAGCCGCGCCAGTTCGGGGTCGGTGGCCAGCGCCGAGACATCGGCCAGCCCGGCACCGCGCCCGACCTGCGCCAAGTAAAACCCGATCCCCACAAGCAGCCATACCACGATGACAATTCCCGCCAGCGGGACCGCAAACGCCTGAAACAGAGCCAGCGCCAGGCACAGGGCGGCACCTGCGGACGGCAGTACCGGCACTCCCCTTCCACCGGACCGGCGGTGCAGGAGAAGC
>LXNJ01000684.1_pt1 | contig 22413 bp, 15 predicted proteins | sample 809081 | NCBI WGS metagenome assembly LXNJ01 (sample SAMN04870510, study PRJNA318959) | sponge metagenome | biome: sponge; feature: marine sponge reef; material: water | host: Petrosia ficiformis | place: Greece: Milos, Mediterranean Sea | collected 2013-05-29 | depth 5-7 m | reverse complement strand
GAGCTTTCGTGGAATTGGAACAGGGGGTGGAGGGTCTCGTTCACATTTCCGAGATGTCCTGGACACAGCATATCCGCCATCCGTCCAAGCTTGTCTCAATTGGCGACCAGCTGAAGGTTGTCATTCTGAACGTGGACAAAGAGGGCCAGAAGATCTCGCTTGGCATGAAGCAGACCACCGACGATCCATGGCTTTCGCTGGACGAGAAATATCCCGTGGGTACGCGTCTTACGGGCCTGGTGCGCAACCTGGTCAATTTCGGAGCGTTTGTGGAAATCGAAGAGGGAATCGATGGACTGGTCCACATATCCGATATATCCTGGACACGGCGGGTGCGCCATCCCAGCGACGTCGTCAAGAAGGGCGAACAGGTCGACGTGGTTGTACTCAATATAGACAAAAAACGTCGCCGCATTTCCCTGGGACACAAGCAAACCATAGAAAACCCCTGGCCTGAACTGGCCGTCCAGTACGCCGTGGGCAAAACGACGGATGGGAGGATATCCCGGCTTCTGGAACGCGGAGTCGTGGTCGACCTGGAAGGCGACGTCGAGGGTTTCATTCCGGTATCGCAGCTGGGGCTGTCTGATCTACAGACCCCACAGACCCACTTTTCGGAACATGACGAGTTGCCCCTCAAGGTCGTCGAATTCGATGAAGAACAGCGCAAGATCGTATTGAGCGTGAAGGAATATCTGAGAGACGCCGAACAGGCTGAGATCGATGCCTATATTGAGAATCACCAGCCAAAGCCGGTCACGGTCGGCGACGTGGTGGGTGACGCGGCCGGTACTGAGGCGAGCACCGGGGATGCAGATTCTGAATCGGATTCCCAGGCCGGCGCTGAAGCGCAAGTCGAAGGGGAGGATGCCGAATCGCCCGGGAATGCGGAGTCGGATGCGCAACCCGAGGCCAGTACCGAAGCGTCCGCCGAAGGGGCAGAGACCGGGTTGGCCGGCGACGTTCCAGGCGAAGACGCTCCACCTGCCGCGGAACCATCCGGTACTGACGACGAGACGGAGGCTGCGCCGAAGCCGGAAGCCTAAGGATCCAGGGACAGCGGATTTGCTCGAGACAGAGAGTTGGGGAGTTGTCCTCAACTCTTTGTTGTATGGACGCTATAGATTCCGCACATGCAGCGCAGCGAATACAAGGAATTGGTCGGATGAACGGAAACGCCAGAACCGTATCGTTTTATACACTCGGCTGCAAGTTGAATACCTACGATACGGAATGGTATCGCGAGCAATTCAGACGCGAGGGGTACCGGGAGGTCGGGTTCGGACGCCAGGCTGACGTTACGGTTGTGAATACCTGTACGGTGACGGGACAGGGCGCCGCCCAGTCCAGGCAGATGTTGCGCCGGGCGCATCGGATATCGCCCGAAGGCACGGTCGTGGCCATGGGCTGTTACGCGCAAACCGACCCCGATGTGCTGGTCGAGATGCCTGAAGTCGATCTCGTTGTGGGTACGGCTGAGAAGACCCGACTGCTCGATCTGATCAACGATACCTGTTCCATCGGCCGAAGTTTCGTGACCCGGCGCAGGACCGTTGAATTTCAGGAAATGGATATCTTCAATTTCGGCGGAAGGGCGCGCGCGTTCGTGAAGATCCAGGAGGGCTGCAACGAGTTCTGTTCATTCTGTATCATTCCGTTTGCGAGGGGTCGGAGCCGCAGCCGCAGTCTGCAGAGCTGTCTCGACCAGGTGCGGAGGCTGGTTGACGCCGGTTATCAGGAAGTCGTCCTTGCAGGCGTGCACATTGGAGACTACGGTGCGGATCTGGACGGACATGGACTCCTTGATCTGTTCGAGTCAATCGAGCGGATCGAGGGCTTGCGGCGGTTTCGGGTGAGTTCGATCGAAGCGTCGTACATCAGCGATGCGATGGTCGATTTCTTCTCGTCGTCAACCAGGTTCTGCAGGCATCTGCATATCCCGCTCCAGAGCGGTGACGATGGAGTTCTGACATCTATGCGCAGGCCGTATACGCGTGCGCGTTACCTCGCGCTGATCGAGACGCTGGCGGAGAGGATGCCCGAAATCGGCCTGGGCGCGGATGTGATGGTGGGTTTTCCGGGTGAGACCGATGAGGCGTTTGCCAATACGTTCGATCTGATTGAAAGAGGCCCCCTGGCGTTCCTGCATGTATTTCCCTTTTCACCGCGCGCCGGCACGTCTGCTGCGAGAATGGGCGGTGAGGTGGATGCCGCCGTCAAGAAGCGGCGAGGCGCGCTGCTGAGGCGTCTTGGTGCGCGGAAAACAGAAGCCTTCAACCGCCGTTTCACGGGGCGGACCATGAACGTACTCTTCGAAGACAGACGCGAGCCGGGCACGGGATACCTGCAGGGCGTTACCGACAACTACATTCGCGTGTTCGCCCCGGGGCCCGAAAGCGCGAAGAATTCTATCGTGTCTGTGCGGCTGACTGACGTGCAACCCGATCGGGTCACCGGCGAACTGGCGGACGGCAATCCCGGGATTCGCCGGCACGAGGCGCTGTCCTGATCAGGGGCGCGCAGGCCGCCCGCGCCGATGTGCCTGGTGCGATTCCGATTCTCTGAGTATATTCGTCCAAACCTGACCGCGTGACGCCGGCAACTGGCCTCCCGGCCTGAACCGCCCCCGGGCGGGTGAACGATCGATCCGCGGCCGAACGCTCGTCGTGGAATCAACATCGGCCGGCGCCGTCTCAACGCCCGATGTGCATCCCATCCAGGCCGTTGCCGGGCACCGGCATTCGTATTATATCCGTATGTGTACCCACAGGCTCAAGTTGACGTTGATCCGTATCCGGCGCATTGGCTTTCTCATTTTTCTGGGTTTGCCGGTGATTCCCCTGTATTCCGAAACCGCAGATCCGGTCACGCTGTTCCGGGACGGGCAGTTCGACCTGGCGAAGGGGGCTTTCACTCGTGCGTTGAATGCCGATCCCGATAATCCGGTGGCGCTGTATCATCTGGGCCGTCTGACCCCGGAGGGGGCGAAATCAAGGGAATATTTCAATCGTCTCCTGAAGTCCCACCCCGGGCACGAACTCGCGGACGACGCGTTGTTTGAGTTGGCGGAAGCGGACTATGCCGGGCCCTCCGGGCGGATTTTTCGTGCGGCGGACCGTTACAGACGGTTGCTGAACGAATACGGAAGCAGTCCCCTGGCGCCTCTTGCACGGTACCGGTTGGGGTGTATTTACGTGACAACCCAGCGGCCGGACTCGGCGCTTTCCGTCTTTCAATCCATACTCGACGCCACCCCTCGTTCAGGAATTGCGCCCCACGCCCGTCTCGGCCGGATAGAGGCACTCCTGACGGCCAGGCGAATCAGGGAGGCGCAGCGCGAAGCCGGCGCACTGGGGGCAGAAAGCCCCCCACCGGCGGTCTCGGCGCGGCTGGCGGTACTGAATGAACTCCTGAAAGGCAGGGATTCGGCGGGGAGGGTCTGGTTGCGCGTGGGTGTATTCGGGGTCGAAGAGAATCTGCGGCGTACTTCCGGCCGGTTGGTCCGGGCCGGATTTCCGGTTCGGGAAGAGGCAGCGAGGGTTACCGGTTTGCGGGTCCTGCTGGTCGGGCCGTTTCCCGACCGTTCCGCCGCCGAGATTCAGAAGCCCCGCGTGGAGAAGGCGGCCGGGGTGGCGCATTGTGTAATCGTCGAACGAGACCAGGGAATGTGAAATGGCACGGCCAAGAGACGTCACGCCCGCAATGGAACAGTACCTGCGTTTCAAGGACGAACACAGCGATGCCGTACTGCTATTCAGAATGGGTGACTTTTATGAGACGTTTTACGACGATGCCAAAGAGGTCTCCGGCCTTCTCGGGCTGGCATTGACGTCCCGAAACAACGGCCGGGGGGGCGAAAGCGTGCCGATGGCGGGCGTGCCTCATCACGCGCTCGATACCTACCTAGCGAGGTTGATCAAGGCGGGTCGCAAGGTCGCCATCTGCGAACAGATGGAGGCGCCGCAGAAAGGCAAGGCGGTCGTGCGGCGGGAGGTCGTTCAGGTGGTGTCTCCGGGTACCGCCCTCTCGGACAACCTGCTCGATCAGAACCGGAACAACTATCTGATGGGTCTCTGGGTGGAGTCGAACCGGCTGGGCGCCGCGGTAACGGATCTGTCCACTGGTGATTTTCGCACCATGGAAAGGGACGTGGAGGATCTGTGGGAAGTGCTGGAGCGAATCAGCCCTGCCGAAGTACTTGCTCCCGAGTCGTGGGCTGACGCCAATGAGGATGAAATGGCGCGACGCATGCCGGGCACGCTCCTCGTACGTGCGGAAGACTGGCATTTCGGATTTGCGTATGCGCACGATTTGCTGCTGGAACATTTCCGGGTCAATTCGTTAAAGGGCTTCGGCTGCGACCTGCTGACTGTGGGCGTCAGCGCGGCCGGCGCGGTGCTGGCGTACCTGAAGCAGAACCAGAAAGGCGCGGTCTCGCACGTCACGCGTCTGTCACGAGAGTCCGACAGCGCGTACATGGGCCTCGACCTGGTAACCCAGCGGAACCTGGAGCTGATCTCATCAATACAGGAAGGCCGGCGGGAAGGGACGCTGCTGTCCCTGCTGGATCGCACCTGCACCGCCATGGGAGCGCGGACGCTGCGGGCATGGCTTTCTCAACCGCTGCTGAATGTATCGAGAATCGAATCGAGGCAGGATGCCGTGGAAGACTTCGTACGTCATCCGTTGCGGCGTGAGTCGGTCCGTGCCGCCCTCAAGCATGTCGGGGACCTCGAGCGGTTGATGTCTCGCATCTGCTGCGGACGCTGCAGCCCCAGGGACCTCGTGTCGCTCAAGACATCGCTGCAGTCCATACCCGGTTTGCGGGACACGCTGGATGAGGCGGCTGCGGAACTGCTGGTGAAAGCAAGGTGTGACGGGTTGCCGGATTCAGGCGAACTGGTCCAGCTGATCGACCGTACGGTCGTGGACGAGCCGCCGTTCCAGTTGAGTGACGGGGGCATCATCAGGGAGGGCAATAACGCGGAACTCGACGAACTTCGCGACGCGGCCTCCGGTGGACGCCGGTGGGTGGCTGAACTCCAGGCGAAAGAGAGGGAGCGTACCGGCATTCCATCGCTGAAGGTCGGATACAACAAGGCGTTCGGGTACTATATCGAAATCACGAAGGCCAATATGGACAGGGCTCCGGACGACTATCTCCGCAAGCAGACCCTGGTCAACGCGGAGCGCTTCATTACTCCGGCGCTGAAAGAGTGGGAAGCAAAGATCCTCGGGGCCGACGAACGGGCGAAGGAACTCGAGAAAGAGCTGTTTCAGCAACTCAGGGGCGAAGTTGAGGCCTGGGTTAACGAAGTGCAACGAACGGCGCGCACCGTGGCCGTGGTGGACGTGCTGGCCTGTCTTGCAGAGGTGGCTGCGGTTAACGACTACGTCCGTCCGGAAGTGGATGAATCGACGGGTATCGATATTCGGGAGGGTCGTCATCCCGTTGTTGAAGGGTTGCTGCCGGCGGGCAGGTTTGTGCCCAACGATTTCTTCGTGGATGGCGAACACGAACAGGTGCTGATCATTACCGGTCCGAATATGGCCGGAAAATCCACAATATTGAGGCAGATCGGTCTGATCGTTTTGCTGGCGCAACTGGGCAGTTTCGTTCCGGCGAGGGCCGCGCGCGTTGGTGTGGTGGACCGGATTTTCACACGTGTTGGAGCGTCTGACAATCTGGCCAGGGGCGAGTCCACGTTTCTTGTGGAGATGAACGAAGCCGCGAACATTCTGAACAACGCCAGCCCCAGAAGCCTGGTGCTTCTGGATGAAATCGGCCGCGGCACCAGTACCTTCGACGGGCTCAGCATTGCCTGGGCAATGACGGAATATCTGCACAACACGGCGTCCATACAACCCCGCACGTTGTTCGCCACGCACTATCATGAATTGACGGAACTCGAGGAATCGCTGCCGAGGGTGAAGAATTACAGCGTGGCGGTCAGGAAGGAAGGTGACAACGTAACGTTTCTGCACCGGCTGGTGCCCGGTGGATGCGACCACAGTTACGGCATTGAGGTGGCGCGGCTTGCCGGAATGCCCCGCAACCTGATTGCAAGGGCCCGTGAAGTGTTGTGCAGGCTGGAAGCAAACGACCTGACTCCCGCGGAAAAGAAAACGGAGGCCTCGGTGGTCCGTGAGCCTGCCGTCGCCATCGGACAGATGAATCTGTTCGACCTGCCACCCGAAGACCCGGTCCTGAACGAGTTGCGAAATCTGGATCTGGGCAAGACAACGCCGCTCGAGGCTCTGGTTACTCTGGATCGGTGGAAAAAGGAGATTGAAGGCAGGAAGTGACAGCCGCCGCCCCGCGCATCCGGAAACGGATGAACGTCCTGAAAACCGCCAGCTTTAGTGTACGGACACGTTTACCGGGCCTTTACAAGACGTCGTCAGATGTTCCGTTGAAGCGCCGAACGGATGAGACGCCCGGCACGGAGAGGATCTTTTTCCGGAGGTCGCTCAGCTGTGCGACGTTTCTGACCTCTACGGTGAACCGGTTACCCACGTGGCCGCCGTCGGTGTTCAGCATACCCTCGATCACGGGCACGCCAAGCCCGGATATGGCCTGGCTGATGTCCCGGAGGAGATGGGGACGGTCCACGCCGCTGACGCGTATCTGTACCGTGAATGTCGTCTCTTCTTCGGAATTCCAGTCGACGTCAACCAGGCGGTCGCGGCCTCCGGGGAGATTTGAAATGTTGTGACAGTCCCTTCGGTGAACGGAGATGCCCTTGCCCCGTGTAACGACGCCGAGAACGACATCACCGTAAATGGGCTGGCAGCATCGGGCAAACTGAATCATCAGGTGATTCAGACTGTGAATGACGATCGGGTTTTTTCGAACCCTTTTCCTGGGTTCCGGACGCTGCCGTTTCGGGGCCGGGCGGGCCGCCGGAAAGATCTGATGCACAACCCGTTCCAGTGAAACGGTCCCGTTGCCCAGGCTGGCGTAGAGATGTTCAATGTCCCGGAGGTTGAAGTGTGCGGCTGCCGCCTCGAGCTTGTCTTCGGCGGTTCGCTTACGTCGTCGTTTGAGTTCGCGGTCAAGGATGTCCTGGCCAAGCCGGACGCTTTGGGAATACGCTTCTTCGCGCAACCAGCGCCTGATACGGCTGCGGGCTTTCGCGCTCTTGACAAAATCGAGCCAGTCACGATTGGGTCTCTGGTGTGGTGAAGTCATCACCTCGACGGTACTGCCCGTCTGCAGCGGGGTAGACAGGGGGACCATCTGGTCGTCCACGCGGCTGCCGGTACATCGCAGACCGACATCGGTGTGCACCGCAAATGCAAAGTCCAGCGGCGTGGCGCCCTCCGGTAGCTGGATGAGGTCGCCCTTGGGCGTGAAAACGTAGATCTCGTTCGGAAAGAGATCCACTTTCAGTTCATCCATGAATTCCTGCGGATCGCTGGTTTCACGCTGCCACTCCAGAAGGCTGCGCAACCAGGCCATATGGCGGTCCATTTCGGACAGGCCGCGCTTGCCCTCCTTGTAAAGCCAATGGGCCGCAATCCCGACCTCTGCGGTCTGATGCATTTCCCGCGTGCGGATCTGCACTTCCAGCATCATGCCGTTCGGGCCGACAATCGTGGTGTGAAGCGACTGGTACATGTTGCTCTTGGGTGTGGCGATGAAGTCTTTGAAGCGCGCGATGACAGGCGGATACATGGTGTGCACGAGGCCCAGAACATTGTAGCATTCCGGTACGGTTTCCACCAGAATACGAAGCGCTAGAAGATCGTAGATCTCGTCGAACGTTTTTCCACGCACGTTCATCTTCTTGTAGATGCTGCTGAAATTCTTCGAACGGCCCGTCATATCGGCCTGAATCCCCGCTTTGGTGAGCGCCTCCACAAGCGGTTTCCGGACGGCTTCGATGCATGCCTCCCGCTCCTCGCGGGTCAGATTGATCTTTTCCTGGATGTACCGGTACGCTTTCGGTTCCAGCCACTTGAGGCTGAGGTCCTCAAGTTCCGCCCGCATTCGGGACATGCCAAGGCGGTGGGCAAGGGGCGCGTAGATATCGCGACTCTCGTAGACCATGCGTTCCTGGCTTGAAGGCCGCATGAATTTCAGGGTGCGCATATTGTGCAGGCGGTCCGCCAGTTTAACGAGAACCACGCGGATGTCACGGGCCATCGACAGCAGCATCTTGCGGAAATTTTCGGCCTGTTCGGACTCGGGGCTTTGGAAGGAAAAATCCTTGATTCTGGAAACGCCATCCACGAGTCCGGCAATCTCAGGTCCGAAATGGGATTCGATCTGGGAGAGCGGAACCCGGGTCTCGTCGACAACGTCGTGCAACAGGCCTGCGGCGATGGTGGCGGAGTCGAGGCCGAGGTCGATCAGAATCCGGCATACGGCCACGGCGTGAGAAATGGCGGGATCGCCCGATTTGCGTTGCTGGTTGCGATGAGCCAGTTCGGCAAAGTGGTAGGCTTTGGCAATAAGGTGTAGATTCTGGTTCGGACGGACGTCGATCGCAGACCGGAGCAGGTTCTGTAATTCGGGGAAAGCTGACTCGGCGTCGATGGCCGGGAGGGATTCGGATCCAGCCGTCAGCAGCGCCACGGAGACCTCCATCGCATTAAATCGGCCCGCGTGCCGGGGCCGTCTCTAGGCGAATACCATCAGGCCTCTCAATTTAACATATCCACGTGTCAGAGTCAACCGCCAGCGGCGTACGCCCGGGGTCGTGAATGCAACCAAACGGTGACCCGCGCGCGGCGTTGATGTCCGGACTTCGCTTCCTGTCGCCGCAAACCGTCCGTTCCTGAAAAGCTGTTTTAAGATTGCCGGTGAATAACAGCGTTCGTGGAGGTTCGACATGTCCTTCGAAGAGATCCGGGGAGTCGTGGCGGTGTTGGTCACGCCATTCGACGTCCGGGAAGAAATCGTTTTTGAAGATATCGGACGGCAGGTGGAGGCGGCGGTGGTATTCGGCATCGGGGCGGTCTGTCTGCCTGCCTACGCGAGCGAGTTTTACAAGCAGTCGGGACGAGAGCGCCTCGCGGTTGTCCGCGCTGCGGTAGCGTCCGCAGCCGGGAGGATTCCGGTGGTCGGTCAGTCGAACCACCCGTCGGCCCGGCAGGCGGCGAATTTCGCCCGGGCAAACGCGGATTCCGGCGCCGACGTCATCAGTTTCGCGATTCCGAGACAGTTCGGCACGACGGAAGCGGACCTGCTGGGCTATTGCCGGACCGTCTGTGACGCGGTTCAGGTCCCCATCCTGATACAGGATTTCAATCCAGGCGGACCGACCGTCGACGGGGTCTTTTGCCGTCGACTTCGCGAATCTTGCGATAATTTCAGATATATCAAGCTGGAGGAACCGCTTCTGGGTCCCAGGCTTCGCGGAATTCGAGAGGAAACGAACGATCAGATCGCCGTGCTGGAGGGATGGGGGGGCATGTATATGCCGGATTTGTTCGAGTGGGGCGTTGCAGGGGTGATGCCGGGGCTCGGGCACGCGGACGTGATGAATCGGATCTGGGAACTTGGTTCGGCCGGCGACGTGGACGGCGCGCTGGACGTGTTCGAAGGGATCCTTGCGCAGATTGTCTTTTCTCTTCAGGATATGGAGCTGTACCTGGTGGTGGAGAAGCGTCTGTTGGCCGCGAGGGGAATCATCGGACATTCAACGGTACGCAGCCTCGCGTTGACACCGGATCGGGAAACATTGTTGCACGCGGACCGGCTGAATGAGCGGGTGTTGCAGGCCGCCCACGGGTTGGGCCTTGCGCGGCGCCCTCTGGACTGACCCGAAGTGCGAGTTTTCGCTTGCCTGAGCAGAGAGAACAGGCTAAATTGTCGACGTGTGACATTGCGCCCGCAACAGTGCGGGAGGTCATTGGTCAATCGAGGAGTCGGATCCGTATGCGAGGACCCCGATACAACACGGTGATGGAGCGCTGTCATCCCCGAACGGAGACCGTGCCGCTGTCTTTTATCCTCCGGCATTCGCTCGATCCCGATCCATTTGCAAATACGGATCTGGACGTAGAAAAACTGGATGCCGTCAAGAAAGCAATCGAGCCCACGTTGACCGGCCGGAAGTACGAGGTACTGCTCCTGCGCTCGCAGGGCAAGTCCATGGCGGAAATCGCGATGCTGCTCTCCGTGTCCAAGAGTACGGTGCGGAATTATTACCTTCAGGCGATAAGGCAGATCCGCGAGGCGCTGGGCGTCGAAACCGAAACCGCCCGACCGCCTGCCGGAGAGGAAGGGGTGGAAACCGTTTCCACGGCTAAAACGTAGTTGGACGGGACGGAAGGCGCAGGTACATGGGCAGCTGTTGGCTGTCTTTTTTTATTTGACCGTTAAACAGCCGGTCCGGCTGACACCAAAGAGAAGAAAGGAGCCTGCGATGGCGGTATTTCTCCACACCAGGATTCGGGTAAGCGACCTGGACAGGTCGGCGGCGTTTTATTGCAACCATTTCGGTTTTGTGGTGAAGAGCAGGTCGGAAAAGTCCCCGGCGGGAAACCAGATTATGCACCTGGAATTGCCGGGCAACGCCCATACCCTCGAGCTGACCTATTCGGACGATTACGATCTGAATGTTCCGGAGGATCTGATGCATCTTGCAATCGGCGTGCCGGATCTCATTGCGTTTTGTGACGGCCTCGAAAACAAGGGCATCGAAATCTGGCCAGGCGATTGGCGTGAGACGTTTCCTGCGGGACGGAAGATGGCCTTCGTGGACGACCCGGACGGTTACGAGATCGAACTGCTTGAACGGACGTAATGAAGGAGCGCCGGGCTGCGGATACGGTTTTGTACGCTTCGTCCTTCTTTCCGTCCGGACGGAACCGGACCCGACGGCGGTGCGGCTAACCCCGCTCGGGTACGCGCCAGTTGGGATGCCAGACGGAGCTTTCGGGTACGGTTTCCTCAGACCAGCTGTTCTGCATGGTCTCGAATCCCGGTAGTGCCGGGCCAACCACAGTCTCCCAGAGTACTTCCACGTCTTCGAAGGTCTGCAGCTTGTGGTCCGCGTTCCCTCTCTCGTATTCGTCAAGCAGTTCCTGTGCCTTTTCGCCCAGCCAGCGGACCTCGTCTGCCACCATGCGTTCGCCAACGCGGCGGTCTGACTTCCGGACCGTTGGTCCCATTGCAAAATGGGGTCCGGGGGCGTCTTCGGGAGGCAGCCGGGACAGGTCCACGCAGTCGGGGTGCAGCGCCCAGAGCAGGGACGTCTCGACCTTACCGGCATGGTCGCCGCCGCTTTTCCCATCTTTATCGAAGCCGGGCTGGTTGGCTTCGTGGTCCGGCAGGCCATAGAGCCTGGTGCCCACGTGGGGTTGCACAAGGTCGATCAGCGTTTTGAGGTCCATCCAGTTGGGCCCGTAGTGGCCCGTTATGAAAATGGCGGCGTGGAAGCGGAGGTGGTCCGCCATCCGGACGTGGTAGCAGATGTTCTTGAAATGCTGCCAGGGCGGCATGCAGGTCATCCAGGAGCGTTTGGCCTGCCCCACCGTTCGCTCAAGCCACAGCGCGTAACCGCCCAGTTCGTGTATGTGCCAGAAGTCCGGCGGGGCAACGATTCCACCGTGCGCCCGTGCGGCCTCGCAGGCGATGCCGTGGGCCTTCAATCCATCCAGGCCTACCGCGTCATGCGGCCCGTGGGGTTCGCAAAGGCCGTATGGGAAGTAGACAAGCGGGCAATCGTCATATGCGGCTTCCAACTGATCGGGAAACATGCGTTCCCACTGTACCTGGCGCATTGCGAATCTCCTTTCGGATCGTCGAATGCCGGAATGAACCGGCTGAGACTGAATGTTGCCGCGACGGGCGGTGGGCGGCCCCGGCTTGCGCTTCTATTGCACCCTGCCCCGGCCGGCAACGGCCCAGACGGCTTCCACAACTCCGTTCCGTACCGCGTAGGCGGTATCGTGCAGATTGGTGGTCATGCCCTGGTGCTGGGGAATAATCGAAAGGCGTTCCCCTACCTGAAACGCATGGTCGCAGGCGCCAACGTCAATATGTCCGTGTTCTACAGACATGCCGGATATTCTGGCATCGGGGTGTTCCACGATGTAACCATATGGAATGGGGGGATAGCTCGCGAAGGTTTTCTGGCCGCCATCCACGATAATTCGTTCGGGTGTGGGGGTGCTGACCACGGTCACGATCATGCGTTCGGCGCAGGTGATCGGGTTCGGCGGGTTGTCCGTGTGATTGATTCGGCGCATCCCCTCGAAAACGTAGGAGCCGATGCGGGTTTCGGTGCAGCCAATCTGTTTGGAGACGGCCTCGCTTCCGGTCCCGCCCCCGCTGACAACGGGTACCCGGATGCCGGCGTCTTCCAGCAGCACTCGTGTCCGCGCCAGAAAGGGTTCCGCCTGCGGCCGGCTGGGATAGGTCATGATGCCCTTGAAATGGAGGCCGGGCAGCTGTACCACTTTGCGGGCGAGTTCCAGGGCTGCCTCGGGAGACTGGACGCCGCAACGGTTTCCGCCGGTATCCAGCTCGATCAATACGGGGATTTCGGGTTGCCCCGCCTGTTCTGAAATGCCGCGGGCCGTCGCCTCCGAATCCAGGGCTACGGTTATTGTTGCCCTCTCCCGGAGTCTGACAAGGCGATCCACCTTTCTGGCGCCAACGATGTTGTATGGAATAAGGACGTCGGTAATCCCCGCGTCCACCATCACCTCCGCTTCCCCCAACTTCTGGCAGACAATACCGATGGCCCCTGCCTGAAGCTGCAGGCGGGCTATTTCGGGGATCTTGTGGGTCTTGGTATGGACCCGAAGCGCAATGTTGTGCCTGCGGCAGGATTCGGCAAGATCGCGGATATTTCTGGACAGTATGTCAAGATCTATGGTCAACGCGGGCGTATCCAGATCCTCCACTCGCATGGGAAACATCCTCTTCAATCAGGGTTTAACCTTGATTAGTAATTCTTACGGGGAAGTAAAACCGAATATATGCAAGTGGATAAAGGTGATTCAACGGCTGATTACCAGGATACACCAGGTCACCGGACGTGAACTGAAAGAATATCCTTTTTGATGACCGTTACGCCCCGTTTCAGGGGTTTTCGTTGCGTTGCGGAGTTGCTGTTTTTTCGGATTGGGGTTAAAGGATGACCTGGACGGGTAAGTTAAGTGCCGGGACGGGATAATTCAAAGACAAAAGCACGCGCGTGATTTTTACGCTATTGTTGATTTCGCTTGACAGCGCTTGCCCCGCCCGGCTAATTTAACAGCCCGTTGTAAAGGCCCATCCGGGCTGCCTGCCTGTGCGGTGCACGCTTGCCTGCGCGCAGCGCGCAAGCAGGCAGACAGGCGGCCGGCTTTCGTGTCCGAACACGGGCGTTGCGCTTCATCGCCTGCAAAGCGACGCTAACAGCGGGCCGTTTAGGTCTGGCACAACGTGTCACAAGAGCTTGAGGGGTGTGTTTTGACAATTCAGGTTGGGTTTATTGGCGCCGGCGGTCGGGCGAGATCCCATATGCGGGTGTTACGGGCGATTGAGGACGTTGACATTGTTGCGGTTTGCGACGTTCGGCGCGAAACCGCCGAGGATGTGGCGGGTGAATACGGCGCGAGGGCCTATACGGACCATCGGAAGATGCTGGACGGCGAGTCGCTGTCGGCCCTGTATGTCTGTGTACCCACTTTCGCGCACACCGACGCTGAGATTCTGGCGGCGAGGCAGGGTGTGCATCTGTTCGTTGAAAAACCCGTGGCGCCGACGATGGAGAAAGCCCTTGAAATCCTGGAGGCCGTGCGGGAGGCGGGCGTATTGACCTGCGTGGGATATCAGCTGCGCTATTCCGGTATCGCACAGCAGGCGAAGGCATTCCTGGAGGGTCGAACCATCGGGATGGCTGCGGTCCACAGATGGGGCGGGCTGCCGGGAACACCGTGGTGGCGCGTGATGGCGCAGTCGGGCGGGCAGATCGTCGAACAGACCACTCATCAGGTGGATCTGCTTCGCTTTCTCGTGGGAGAGGTGGCGGAAGTACACGCCTATTACGCGTTGCGTACGCTGGAAGACGAAGAAAACCTGGATATACCGGACGTGCATTCGATCAATCTGAAATTCGAATCCGGGGCGATCGGCTCGTTGACCTCAACGTGCACGTTTCGAAACGGCGGCGGGACAGGCCTCATGTCGTTCGTGATGAAAGACATGCGAGCGGAATTCGGTGCGGAAGGACTGGTGGTCTATCCGGCATCCGCGGCAGACCCGGGACCGGTTCAGCGTGATGCCGGAGATATTGACGAGATTTTTATGGATGCCATTCGCAAGGGCGACGGATCGGCCGTTCTGTCAGACTACGAGGACGGCGTCCGTTCACTCGACGTGACCCTTGCGGCCAACCGTTCCGCCGACAGCGGCCGGCCGGAAGCGCCCTTTTTCTCAAGTTTCGGCGCCGCCGGTGGGGAACCGGCGGCTGATATCCGCGTGTAAACATGCGTACCTGCAGCGTGGATCCTTTTACTATTGGGGCAGGGGACCTATTGGAGGTTGACCTATGAAGTCACAGCGTCACCGGCGGCCACGTTCCGGCCGGATTCTGGTCGATTATCTGAAGTCGATCTTCTTTGCTGTTTTTCTGGCTGTATTGATCCGGGCAACGCTGGTGCAGGCCTATCATATTCCGTCAGGTTCCATGGAGAACACGTTGATGGAGGGCGACTATGTTCTCGGCGACAAGCTGACGTTCGGTACGCAGATTCCCGATCGTCTTCCCGTTCTGAACTACAAACTGCCTTCCTTTCGATTGCCGGGTTTTCGTTCTCCGAAACCCGGCGATCTGGTGATTTTCGAATATCCGCAGGATCCGTCGCGAGATTTCATCAAGCGTTGTATCGCAGTGGAAGGACAAACAATCGAGATCAGAAACAAGGTTGTTTACGTTAACGGCAAGCCATTCGTGAATCCCGCGGGCGTGAAGTTTATGGACCGGCGCACCCAGCCGAAACGGTATAGCCCGCGCGACAACTACGGCCCCTATCTGGTGCCTCCGGGCCATGTATTCGTGATGGGTGACAATCGGGACAACAGCGACGACAGCCGGTTCTGGGGACCGGTTTCACTCGACAGAGTGAAGGCCCACCCGCTTCTTATCTACTTTTCCTGGAATTCCGGCGCGCCGCTCTGGAATCCGTTCGTAAAGATTCGATGGAGACGGCTGGGCATCGTCCACTGACCGTCGCACGGTGTTTCCCTTAAGCGATGGCGGCCAAACACCGCGAGACGGGATGAATCGACGACCGGACGCTGAGATAATTCGGAGACGGGACACGGATGCATCTCGAACAAAGGAAGGCGGGCCTTATGTTCAGACACCATACCGGTTTTCGGGTGTGCCTGATATGTCTTTTCGCGATGCTGAGTTGCGGTCCTATACCGGAAGACACCGCCAACAATCCGACCGGCGATGCCGATGGCGACCGGGTGTATTCGAACGACGAATGGGGATTCCGGATTACGGTCCCCGACGTGTGGGGATGGACGGCCCAGACGTCCTTCCAGACCCGGGAGCCGAATGGATTGCCCAGGGTTGAAGTCGTGATGAACCGCGAGCCAATCTCCGGATTCTCGGCCGTACTGACGTTAAGGCCTCGCGCGCTTTCGGAAAAAGCGACACTTCAGACCGTTACGGCCGAACTCGAGGAGGAGTTCAAGTCCACCTTTTTGGGATACGCGGCCCAGGAGAAGCGTGCGTTTCAGATTTCCGGGCGCGAGGGCATCGAGTGGATCTTCCGTACGGTGTTTCTGCGTCGACGGGGAGACCGGTTTTTCGTTACGGTCGTGCTGGACGGGCAAAAGGCTTATCTGATGATGGGAAACGGGACTTCCGCCGCCTTTCCCGTTGATGAATACCGTGATATCGCGGAATCTCTGGAATTCCGATAAAGTCGCGACAGAGATGGGAGCAGTGTTCTGTCCGGGAGATAAATTGCCGGAATCGGCGGAAGAATGGTGAGGTATTTTTGGGACAGGACACTAGAGGCGAGCGGCGTATATCCCGGGTCCTGACGACCGGGTCCGGGCGCCCTGAGTATTGGCAGGGAGTTCCCCGGCTGCATCGGGGTTGGTAAATCCGGCTCGGATTTTCAACGGACTGCTAAAGGGTTCCAGCGGGACTGAACATCGTCCCGGGCGGCCCTTTTTTTATTTTGTTGCGCCGGTCAGTCCACCGGCTCACAACGTCTTCGAATCGTCACCAGGCCGAGTCCTTCGGTCTGAAGGGCTTCCCGGAAGACGCTGCGCATGCGGTCCTCCGGGTCCTTTTCTTCAACCGTCCAGATCGAGTCGACGCCGCAGGCCGCCGCCAGATTTTCGATGCCAATGACCGGTCCGGGTTTTCCGGCGACCAGGACGCCTCGGTCCGGGGTGGGCTGGCCCCCTGTCGTGAGTGAACCGGCGTTGTCGAGTACCACAAGCAACAGATTGGCGCCGGTTGATCCGGCGTGGATCAACGCGTTGACGGTGCTGTGGTAGAAGGCCGAGTCGCCCGTAATGGCCACGGCGCGTTCCCCAACGCCCGCTTTCTGGAGTCCCAGCGCCGCACCGACGGCGGACCCCATGCACAGTTTCGTGTCGAGGTATTGGGCGGCAATCACAACGCAGCCGGGATCGGCGGTGAGGAACGGGTTCTGGCCGAGGGCAGCCGCTTCTTCACGCAGAGCGGAGAGGACGTCGTTGTAAGGGCAGCCGGCGCAGTGCGACTTTCGGTATGGCTTTTCCTCCTGCCAACCCGCTTCCGTGAATACACGCTTTGGCGTCAGTCCGGGCAGATGCGCCATCAGCGCCTCCTGCATCTGCCATCGGAAAAGTTCACCTTCTCCGGGGACATGCTCACTGCGTTTGCCGATGACTTTGGGGGTGACGCCGCCGTCGTACCCGATGGTCTTAATGCTGTCTTCCAGATACGGGTCCACTTCTTCAAGCACGAGGATCCGTCTGCACCGTTCAAGAAAATTCGTGATCAGGCGCCTGGGAAGGGGATAGAGTGAGCCGAGCTTAAGGCACCTTAGCCCCGAGGTATCTGCACCCTCAAGCGCGTCCTGAAGTTTACTGTGGACGAATCCTGACGCGATGACGCCCAGTTCTCCGGCGCCGTCGATCCGGTTGAAGGGAACTTCCTCGAACGATTGAGAGATGTCCCTGAGATTCTGATGGAGCCGCCGGTGATTGGGTATGCAGTTGGAAAGGGACGAAATCCAGCGCATCGGTTCTCTGTCCGGGTCCAGCGCGTGAAGGGACGCGGGCCTGCGGACCGGGGGCAGGTCGGCTTCGCAGACGCTGAAGCTCCGGGTAATGCGCAGGACCACGACCGTACGGAACGACTCGGAGAAGTCGAACGCCCAGCGCATCATTCGCCGGCCTTCCGCCGGCGTCGCGGGCTCGAGCATCGGAATTTCGGCCAGGGGGGCGAAATACCGGCCGTCCTGTTCGTTCTGCGACCCCCACGCACCGGGATCGTCGCCCATGAGGATCACCAGCCCGGCGTGTACGCCGGTCATATTCAGAACCATCAGGGTGTCCAGCGCCACGTTCATGCCCACGCTCTTCATGCACACGAGCGCCCGGCGGCCGCCCTGGGAGACTCCCGCGGCCACGTCCAGGGCGATGCGTTCGTTCAGACACCACTCGGCTTCGTGGCCGTATTCCGCCGCCGTGTCGGACATTGCGGTAAATGTGCCGGTGCCCGGCGAACCGGGATACCCCGTAACGCAGCTGGCACCGGCCTCGATTGCGCCCCAGGCCAACGCCGTGTCGCCATTGATTCGCATTGCATTCATCAGGGCATCTCCATTGTAGTTTTGCATGACTGCAGACGGGACATCGATAGTACCCGAAGATTTCGGGCTTGTCAAGCGCTAAAGGAAATTTCCAGGGGTTGCCGCAATCTGAGATCCGGTAGCACTGCCGTTTTTCGTCCGTATATCAGATCAATCCGATGAGCCGCCAGTAGAGGAAGTTGAGGGGAATGAGAAACAGGAGCGAGACCAGGGCCAGGAGAACCATGAGACGGATGAACTGCCCCATATGCACGTAGCGGAAGCTGTACGCCAGGATAAACGGCGCCGCCTGGTACGGAAAGAATCCACAACTTGCGACAATGGCCATACAGAGGGCGGCGGGAAGCGGAGCGATGCCGGTCTGGCCGGCGACGTCCAGGAGTACCGGCGTGAGGATGGCGGCGACCGCGGCCGTGTCCGCCAGAAAATTGAAGGGCAGAATGAAGGCGGAGAGCACACCGAGTTGGGTAAGCAGGCTGCCGTCGAAAAGATCCAGCCATTCCGTGAACTGGTTGGCAAGCAGGGGGCTGAATCCGGTGGTTTCGAGGGCGTGGCCAACGGAGAACGCCGCGGCGATGTAGATGAGAAGCGGGAAGTTGATCTTTTTCAGCAGATCGGGATGCAGGGGCCCCAATCCGGGGAGATAGCATGCCAGAACAAGCCCCAGGCCCACGTAGGCCGGATGGATGCCGTGCAGCGCGTCGGTTGCCCACAGCAGAATGCCCGCAAGCAGGATGCAGAGGGTTTTCTTCTCCGCGGGGGTGACGCGGTCGGGGACTTCATTGTCGCCATCCAGATTCGTCCGGATGCGGTAAGCACCTCTCACCGGCAATAGCAGGCGGATCAGCGCGTAACAGCACGCGACCCGGCACAGCGAGAAAACGGGAAAGAGATACAACGTCCACTGGCCCCAGTAAACGGTGATGTCCCGGGATTCAAGGACGCCGAAGACCACCAGGCTGGGCACCGAAGCCGTCAGAACGCCGGTGCCGCCGTAGTAGGTGGAACAGGCCAGGGAGAGGATCAACGCCGCGCTCACCCGTGAACCGGGGGGTTCGCCCAGCGTCCGCAGCAGGGTGATGATGAGGGGCATGAGGATCAGGATTCGCACAACCCCCGAGGGGATGAGAAGCGCGGACAGCATGCCCAGCACGTGGAGGGCGAGGATGAGCCCGTTCAGACTCCCGATGCGCCCCAGGACCAGGCGCGAGAGCCGTGTTCCCAACGGGGTTTCCGTGATGCCCAGGCTGAGGGCCATGCCGGCGAAGATGAGCCAGACGGTTTTGCTGGAGAACGGTCCGAAGGCGGTCTCGAACGGGAGGACGCCCAGGACAGGGAAGAGGACGATCAGCAGCAGGGAACTGTATTCCAGGGGGACCGGTTCGAAGGTCCACAGCACGATCGTTGCAAGAGACAACGCCAGGGCCAGACGCGGTACCGTATCCATGTCTCCCGGATACAGGATGACGACGAGCGGCAGAAGAACGGCCAGTATCAGCCCGGCTGCGGTTTTTCGGGTCATTGCGGAAGTGCCATGATTCGTTGTGTGAACGCGGAAGACCGAAAATAGACAAAGTACTCACAAAATGCAATGAAATTAACGGGTTATGCGTGGTCCGGACTGTTGATCGATGGTTCCGGCGGATCGAGCAAGCTGCACGTGCAACATAACCGAAGCACTTCGTTCCGCCGCACAGGGAACTTGACCGCGGTTTAAAGATATCGGTATCTTCGTCGCGTTTCACATATCAAATGGTACCGGGACAAGGGCGCCCGATATTCCCGCCTCAGGGTTTCACACGAGACCTGCCGCGAGATACCCTATACGCTTTACCCGTCGCATCGCCGTGACGAGACAGGAACGCCAATGGAGTACACGATAGAGGTAGAAACCCCCGACGTCCTGCCGGAATACGGGAAGGTGCCCATTGCCTTCGAGGTTAAGCGCCGCTTTCGCATCGAACGGGTATCCAATGGCCTCGGGGGAATCCGGCTGATCGAGGAAGCCGTGAATCCGCCCTACGTCAAGGACTACGACCGGCCCGACGGCCCCGAACGATGGGCCCGCAAACCTTGGGACCTGTCGAAATGGATCTTCCTGGGTGCCTTCCTCGATCACGAGCGCATCGGCGGCGCCATCGTCGCTTTTCATGGCGACGGCCTGAACTACTGCGAAGGGAGACGAGACCTCGCGGGCCTGTGGGACATTCGCGTCCGCCCGGAGGACCGGGGACGGGGCGTGGGTAAGGCGCTGTTCCAACAAGCCGAAATCTGTGCCAGGATTCGTGGATGCACGCAATTGAAGATCGAAACCCAGAACATCAACGTCGCGGCCTGTCGCTTCTACGAACGCATGGGCGCCGGTCTCGGCAGAATTCATCTCTATGCCTACGCTACCGATGGCCTCGACGAGGTGGAACTGACCTGGTACAAGGATCTGTAGTGAATCGGCAAATTGCGATCAGATTCGACGTGTGACGACAGGATTTCAAGGGTGTACCGGTCCTCCGCCCGCGCGGGTGTCATCGTCTGAAATGCGTCGATCCTTCAACGGTTCACCTGCGTGTTCTTCATAAGCCGATCTGTCTACAGATCGGCTTTTTTCGGTATCATTGGAACTTGCGCGTTTGCCGGGCGGGTCTGCGAGGGACAGGCGCATCCGCTTGACTTTACGAACGGGGCTCGGCATATTTGCAACCCAGGAGACTCGCGAATTCGATACGGCATGACGAGGAAGTATGAAGAACGGGCGCTTCAACGGAATCTATCCGGCCGTCGTGAGTCCGCGGAACGAGCGCGGCGGGTTCGGCGTGGCAGCGTTTGAACGGGCGTGAATCCGTTGGCTTTCACGACCGTCATCGAAAGGACCATCCGAAATGAGTTTCGTGACAATCGTGGTATTTGCAGCGTTTTTTATCGCCCTGTCGCTGACAATCAGGCGTCCGGCAAGCGCTGGGACACGCGATATCGGGGACGGGTTCGCGCTGCACGGCGTGGCCGCCCCGGTGTCCCGTGCGCGCGGGGTGGCGGCAACGGTTGACGGCGGTGGGCGGCCGATTGTTCTGGCGTGGCCGATGGACCACCGGGGCTGCGGTTCGATTCTGGTGATCGACGCCCTGACGGGGCAGGTGGAACAGATTCCGACCCCGTTCGGGATGGCTTCCACGCCCTTTGCCGTACTCCTGTCCACACGGAACCGGTTCTATTCCTATTTTGACAAATTCGTGGAGTTCGACGCCGAAACCCGTCGCTTCACGTTCTGGTCCGACGCGCCGCGGGATTTCGCCATGTCGTTTACGGAGGACGATAACGGCACGGTCTGGACGTCCGCGTATCCCAATTGCGAACTGCTCAGTTACGTTCCGGACAGCGGCGACCTGATAAACCATGGTCCGCTGAACGATGAGACGTGGCCGCAGTACCCAAGGACCATCGCGGTGGACAGTTCCGGCTGGGTCTACGTGGGCATCGGCTCCACGCGCGGGCAGATCGTGGCATTTAATCCGGAGACCGGGAAGCGGACCACGCTGGTTCCCGAATCTGATCGCCGGCACGGCGCATCAACGGTCTACCGGGGGGTGGACGGAAAGGTGTATGGGAGACCGTTCAGCGAGGGACCCTGGTGGGCAATGCTTGAAGGCGAGGTGACGGTTGTGGATAATCCCGCCGCGGAACAGCCCGTTCCGGCCGGCAGCCAGGAAGCGGTCCTGGACAATTTCCCGGACGGCTGGTCGCTCGACGAGATTAACCTTCCGGAGAAATACGTCGAGATCAGGGAGGCAGAGAAAGTAAGGCGACTGGCAATCGATTATGAATCGGCGGGTTCCCACATTCTGTCGATCGCGGAGGGTCCGGACGGCAGGATCCACGGATCGACCGGGCATCCACTCAGGTTCTATACGTACGATGCACAGGCGGATACGATCATTGACCGCGGCCTGTGGGACCTGAGCGGACACCTGAACGCGCTGGCCGTTCAGGGCGAAAAAATCTATTGCGGGGAGTATTCGGGCGGCAGACTCTGGGAATACGATCCGCTTCGGCCCTGGGACGATCGTGCATCGGAGGACCCGAACCCGAGGGTCCTGGTTTCCGTAAGTCCCACCATTATCCGCCCGCACGCACTGCTGGCCCATCCGGACGGCAGGCGGCTGATCATGACGGGAACGCCGGGCTACGGTTTGACAGGCGGAGGGATGCTGATCTGGGATACGGAAACCGAGCGTCACACGCTGTTGACTCACGAAGATCTGCTTCCCTCCCACAGCACGGTATCGCTTGTGGCCCTGCCCGACGGGAACATCGTGGGAGGCACGACGATCAGTCCCGGCACGGGAGGGGAGGCGCTTGCAACGGAGGCGGAACTCTACATTCTGGATCCGGACGAAGGCCGCGTGTTGTTTCGAGAAGCCGTCGTGCCCGGCGCCCCGGAGATTCGTGACATGCTTCGGGGTCCGGACGGACTGATCTACGGCCTGGCCGCCGGATCCGCGTTCTTCGTTTTCAATCCCGAATCGCGCGAGGTCGTCCACTTCGAGGAAAAGCTGCCATACGGCGATCCGGCGGGCCAGCAGGCGCCCAGGATCCTGGCTACGGGCCCCGGCAATATGATCTATGCACTGTTCCGGGACGCGATCG
>LXNJ01000683.1_pt1 | contig 22479 bp, 17 predicted proteins | sample 809081 | NCBI WGS metagenome assembly LXNJ01 (sample SAMN04870510, study PRJNA318959) | sponge metagenome | biome: sponge; feature: marine sponge reef; material: water | host: Petrosia ficiformis | place: Greece: Milos, Mediterranean Sea | collected 2013-05-29 | depth 5-7 m | reverse complement strand
CCTCGCGGGCGCGGGTGCGCTGCTCCTCGCGCCAGAAGGAGATGCCGAGCAGGACGGCGCCGCAGGTGATGGCGGAATCGGCCACGTTGAAGATCGGCCAGTCCATGAAGCCCAGGTCGATGGGGCCGATGAAGTCCACCACTCCCCGGTCCCAGCGCACCCGGTCCACCAGGTTGCCGAGCGCGCCGCTGAGGATGAGCGAGATCGACACCACCTTCACCCGGTCCCCGCTCTCGCTCTGGACGAAGAGGACGGCGAGCAGCGCCATGGCCAGGATGGTCACCGGAATGAAGAACCAGCGCGGATCGTTGCCGATCGAGATGCCGAAAGCCGCGCCCCGGTTGAAGGCGAGGGTCAGCGGCACGAGGCCGTCGAGGATCTCCATCCGGCGTCCGCCGCCCAGCACGTTCAGTGCCCAGCGCTTGGTGATGACGTCGAGCAGGAGCACCGCCGGAAGAATGGCGGCGAGGATGCGGAGTTTGCTGTTCACGTTCCTGGGAGGGTCGGGATGGAGGCGGCGGGAGTCGAACCCGCGTCCGCGAGTGGGTCCGGCGAAGCTTCTACGTGCGTAGATCGCTGTTGCGCTTCATCGGGTGATCGGTCAGCGACCCGCCGAATCCCCGACTAGCCGTCGAGAGTCTCGCCCGCGGCGCGACGGCCTCGCCCCGGGCCAGCCCAACTTGTCGACGCCTGCAGGGCCTGCCTTGGGCGGGCGGGCCAGGAGACGGGCTGTGAGAAAGCTCAGGCAGCCATTGCCATGTGATTGTTGGCAATTGTGTTGATTCCGGGTTTTGCGAGGCCCGGGCCTCGGCACGCTACCTCGCGTTCACCAAACACGTCGAAGCCTTTACGCCCCCGTACGGTTCGGTGCAGACGGCTCAGGGTCCGTTGCACGTTCTCCTTGCTTGTGGTGGTCGCCGATTCGCCCGCGTCCGCCGCGCTCAGGCGGCGCTCGCCAGCTCCCGTTCAAGATAGCACTTCAGCACTTCCCGTGTTTCCTCGAGGGTGGTCAGCCCGAAGAGCCGGGTCCGGAGCCGGCGGCCGTTGGGAAGCCCCTTCGTGTACCAGCCCATGTGCTTGCGGAACTCGATTACCGCCTTCCGGTGATCCCTCTCGAAGTCCACCGCGTTCTGTGCATGCTCCAGGCAGATGGCCAGGCGCTCGGCCGGATCCGGAAGCGGGGGCAGGCGCTCGCCGTCGAGCGCGGCCCGGGCCCCCGCGAACACCCACGGGCTGCCGTGGGAGGCGCGCGCGATCATCACCCCGGCGCACTCGGTCTCCTCGCGCATGCGGAGGGCGTCCTCGCCGGTCTTGATGTCGCCGTTCCCCACGACGGGGATGTCCAGCGCGTCGACCAGGGCCGCGATCTCGTGCCAGCGCGCATGCCCGGAGTACATGTCCGCCCTGGTGCGCGGATGCAGCGTCACCACGGCGGCGCCCGCGTCCTGGCAGCGCAGGCCGATGGTGACCGGGTCGCGGGTCTTCTCGTCGAAGCCGCTGCGGATCTTGGTCGTCACCGGCAGCGGCGTCGCCCGCGCCACCGCGCGCACGATTCGCTCGACCAGCCCCAGATCGCGCAGGCAGCCGGAGCCGCCGTTGCGCTTCACCACCTTCTTGACCGGGCACCCGAAGTTGATGTCGATGAAGTCGGGGTGGTACACGTCCGTGACCAGCGCCGCCGCCTCCGCCATGCGTTCGGGGCGGGCGCCGAAGATCTGCACGCCGATGGGCCGCTCCTCCTCCTCGAAACGGAGGTAGGCGCGCGTCCGCTCGTTTCCGTGGCAGATGCCCTCGGCGCTCACGAACTCCGTCACCACCACATCCGCGCCGAAGCGCCGGCACAGCCGCCGGAAGGGCGACTCGCTCACGCCCGCCTGGGGGGCCAGGAAGAGAGGAACGTAGCCGCTGGTGGCTTCGGGAAGGTAGGGGAATCTCATGGATGAAAGATATCACACTTCGGCCGGGCGGTGCGCAAAGCGAGCCTCACGGCGGCCTGCGGAAGACGATCCCGCGGGCAGCTTGCGGAATGGGAAACCGACACAGATAATGACGCATTCGATGCTCGCGGCGAATACGACAAAACGATCGACAAAAGCGACAGACTCGGGGCAGGCCACATCACCACCGGAGACACCATGCACGCTCGTCCACTCAGCACGACGACCCGCGCCCGTCGAGTCCGGATCGGTCGCATCGGCACACTCGCCGGCCTGTGCGCGGCTGTCCTTCTCCTCTCTCCCGCCCCCGCCCTGGCCCAGGAAGCAGCGGCCGAGGGCACCTTCGTCCTCAACACCTTCTCGTTCCTTATCTGGGGCGCGCTGGTGATGTGGATGTGCGCCGGCTTCACGATGCTCGAATCCGGAACGGTGCGATCGAAGAACGCGTCGATGATCTGCCTGAAGAACATCGGCATCTACGCGATCGCCGGGCTCACCTACTACTTCGTCGGCTACGGCCTCATGTACGTCGACGTGAGCGGCTTCATCGGGTCGATCGACCTGTTCTATGGCCCCTCGGCCGAGGAGGCCGCGCTGCTGGGAGGGGATGAGGGCGCGCTTGCCGCAGTGGTCGAGAACGGCTACGCGGTCACCTCGGACTGGTTCTTCCAGATGGTCTTCGTGGCGACCACGGCCTCGATCGTGTCCGGGGCGCTGGCGGAACGGGTCAACATGTGGGCCTTCTTCGCGTTCACCGCGATCCTGACGGCCTTCATCTACCCGGTCATCGGGTCCTGGCACTGGGGTGGCGGCTGGCTCGCCGAGATGGGCTTCCAGGACTTCGCCGGGTCCACCCTCGTGCACTCCACCGGGGGATGGGCGGCGCTGGCCGGCGCCCTGGTGGTGGGTCCGCGCTGGGGCAGGTTCCGCAAGGACGGCACGGTCAAGGTCATGTCGCCCTCCAACATCCCGGCAGTCACCCTGGGGGTGTTCATCCTCTGGCTCGGCTGGTTCGGGTTCAACGGCGGCTCCCAGCTCGCGCTCGACGGCGCGGTCAACGCGCTGGCCATGAGCAACATCCTGGTGAACACCAACCTGGCGGCCGCCGCGGGCGTGATTACGGCCCTTGCGGTCTCGCGGCCCATTCTCGGACGCATCGATCTCTTCGCGGGTCTGAACGGCGCCCTCGCCGGCCTGGTGGCCATCACCGCCGGTCCCGACATCCTCGACGCCCGCTGGGCGGTGGCGATCGGCGCCATCGGCGCGATCATCTGCACCCTGGGTCTCAGGTTCCTGGAGGCGCGGCGGATCGACGACGTGGTCGGGGCGGTCCCCGCGCACCTCTTCGCCGGCATCTGGGGCACGCTCGCCACCTCGATCGCGGCGGGCGCCAACCTCGGCGTTCAGCTGATCGGCGTCCTGAGCGTGGGCGCGTTCGTCTTCGCGGTGTCCTTCGTGGTCTGGACGCTTCTCGAGAAGACCATGGGCGTCCGGGTGTCCCGCACCGTGGAGGAGCTGGGACAGGATGCCGCCGAGCTGGGGCTGGAAGCCTATCCCGAGTTCGTGCTCATGGTGGATCCCGACGAGGGTCAGGACTACCGCGATCCCTAGCAGCCCACGGACTGCCAGCCGGAGGGCCAGAAGACCTTGACCGCGTCCTCGCACGCATCCTTCGACCGCGCCTACCCCGACGAATCCTCACCCGGGGAAGCGGGGTCGGGAGGGTTTGCCCGCTACGAACTGGACGCCCGCTTCTACGACGAGACGTTCCGCGGAGACGGAAACCTCCGCGGCGTCTCGCGGCGGCTGGGCACGGCGCTTTCAAAGGCCTTGCCGGAGGAGCTGGCGCAGCTTCAGGAGGGGGTCGCCCGCCGATTCATCCACGAGGGGATCACCTTTACCGTGATCGGCGCGGACAAGGCGTCGGAGCAGATCATCCCGATCGATTGCGTGCCCCGTCTGCTCACGGCCGGGGAATGGGACCACATAGACCGGGGCCTCAGGCAGCGCCTGACCGCGCTCAACCTCTTCCTCGGGGACATCTACGGCGACGGCAAGTCGCTGCGCGACGGCATCGTGCCCCCCGACCTGGTGCTCGGGTGTCCCCAGTACCGGGTCGAGATGCGGGGCCTGCAGGTTCCCAACGACATCTACGTCTCCGTGTGCGGTACGGACGTGGTGCGAACCCACGACGGCTTCGCAGTGCTGGAGGACAATCTGCGGGTTCCCTCCGGCGTGTCGTACATGCTGGCCTGCCGGGCCGCCATGAAGCAGGCGCTCCCCCGGCTGTACCGGGCGCACAACGTGCGTGAGATCGCGCGGTATCCGGAGCAGCTGTACGCCACCCTGGCATCGCTGGGATCCTGGGCGGGTGCGCCCCGGGTGGCCGTGCTCACCCCGGGCCGCTACAACTCCGCCTACTATGAGCACGCCTTCCTGGCCGGCGAGATGGGCGCCGAGCTGGTGGAGGGGCGGGACCTGGTGGTGCATGACGGCATCGTATACGCGCGTACCGTCACCGGGCTGAGGCGGATCGACGTCATCTACCGGCGGGTGGACGACGACTTCCTCGACCCGGTCACCTTCCGCTCCGATTCGCTTCTCGGGGTCCCCGGGCTCTTTCACGCGTACCGGGCGGGCAACGTGGTGATCGCCAACGCCCCCGGCACCGGCGTCGCCGACGACAAGGCGGTCTACGCCTACGTGCCGGACCTCATCCGCTATTTCCTCGACGAGGAGCCCATCCTGGCCAACGTCGACACGCACCTTTGCCGCACGCGCGAGGGACTCGCGTACACCCTCGACAACCTCGAGGACCTCGTGGTGAAGGAAGTCGGAGGATCGGGCGGATACGGCATGCTGGTCGGCCCGCACTCCACCGCCGGCGAGCGCAAGCGGTTCGCGGCGCGCCTGCGCAGCCACCCGGAGAACTTCATTTCCCAGCCTGTGCTCGACCTGTCGCGCGCGACGTGCTTCGTGGAGGGCAACCTGGAACCGCGCCACGTGGATGTCCGCCCGTTTGTGCTGCGCGGCCGCTCCGACACCTGGATCGCTCCCGGCGGCCTCTGCCGGGTGGCGCTCCGGAGGGGCGGACTGGTGGTGAACTCCAGCCAGGGCGGGGGCTGCAAGGATCTCTGGGTATTGCGCGACGGAGGGGCACCGGACTGATGCTCGCACGGGCGGCCGCGGACTTCTACTGGATGGGGCGCTACTTCGAGCGCACCGAGCACACCGCACGGCTGCTCCAGTACCAGCTCACGCGCCTCGTGGACACCCCCGCCGACGAACTGGCGCTGGGCTGGAGGGTGCTCTACCGCGCCCTCGGACAATCGGCGCCCGTCACCCCCACCGTCGCCGACGAAGCCGAGTCCTTCCTGCTCGCCGATGCCTATACGCTCGCCGCGAGCCTGGTCGAGGAAACCACCAACCCCGACTCCATGATCCGCTGCTGGACCATGGCGCGGGAGAACGCCAAGCAGCTCAGGCCCTGGCTTCCGGTCCGGGTCTGGACCTGTCTCAACCAGGGCTTCTTCTGGATTCGGGACTGCGACTTCCCCAGGGCCTGGGCGGAGGGGCCGACGGCGCTGGCCGGCGAGGCGATCGACCGGCTGCGGATGCTGGCGGGCGTGGTGGACGCCCGCATGCCCCGGGACGACGCCTGGCGCTTCCTGGAGCTCGGCCGTTTCGTCGAACGTCTGCAGCACCAGGCGGCTCTGCTGGACGCCTGGGACCGCGTCGGCCAGGATCCCGGCGACGCGCGTTCGCTGTCCTGGGCGGGGCTGCTGCGGGTTTGCGCCGCCTATGAGTTCTACTGCCGCGCGCACTCCATGGTGATCCGCCGGGGCCCCGCGCTGGCGTTCCTGGCCCGCAACCCGGAACTGCCCTCGTCGCTGTGCTTCGCGGTGCGTCGCATCGAGGAGCTCCTCGCCGGGATCGATCCGAGGGGCGCGCGCTATCCCCTGGCGGCTCCCCACCGCATGGTGTTGCGCCTGTGCGCGGCCGTTGAGACGGACCCGATGGACGAGGGGGATCCCGGAGAGGGTCGAGGTTCCCTCGAGGGCCTGCTGAGGGACAGCCGGGCGTTGCACGGCATCACCGTGGCGACTTACTTCGACTACCCCGTGGAAACCGGGCTGCCATCGTGAGCGCGCGCTATTCCATCCGGCACGAGCTGGAGTTCCGCTACGACGCTCCGGTCCGGGGATCGGTCATGACCCTCTTCCTGTCTCCGGTCCGGGATCGACGCCAGCAACTGCACAGCTTCTCGATCGAGACGGATCCCGGGGGAGCGACGTTCGAGTTCCGGGGACCCTTCGGCAACCGGGGCCATTACTTCGACCGGCCCGGCACCCATCGGGCGCTCCGCATCGTCGCGCGCTCCAGCGTGGAGGTCTCTCCGCCCGAGGCGATGCCCGACCACCTGGAGCCCGGTGGCTGGAAGAGGCTCGCCTCCGGCATCCGGACCCCGGGACTGTGGCTCATGCTCGAGCCCAGCCGCTTCGTGAAGCCGTCATCCACCGCCCTGGAACAATTCACCGCCGCGCACGGCATCGAGAGGGAAGACGATGTCCTTGAGAGCATTCGCGCGCTGCTCTCGTGCCTCTACGAGGCGTTCGAGTTTGCGCCCGGCACCACTGCGGCCGACTCCCCCATCGAGCACATCCTGGAGACCGGGCTGGGCGTGTGTCAGGACTATGCGCACGTCATGATCTCGGTCCTGCGGGGCTGGGGAGTCCCCGCCCGCTACGTCTCGGGATACCTGGGGCCGGACCCCGGCATGGCCTCGACCCATGAGAGCCATGCCTGGTTGGAATGCTGGTTGCCCGGGTTGGGGTGGTGTGGTTTCGATCCCGCCAACAACTGCGACTGCGACGAGCGCCACGTGCGCGCCGCGGTCGGCCGGGACTACGCGGACGTTCCGCCGGTGCGTGGCGTGTTTCGCGGAACCGCCAACTCCGCCCTCACCACGCGCGTGGAGGTGGTCCGGGAGGAACACGGCGGGATCGAGCCGTGAGGAATCAACCAGTCGCCTCAACCGCATGGAGGGAACAAGATGTTTCCGACCGTAAAGCACGCGTCCTGCTGTCCACGCTCACCCTCGCTCTGTTGCTCTCGCTCGCGGGCCCGGTTCAGGGCCAGTCCGCCTCCATCGGCGCCGATGTCTTCAGCCGCTACGTCTGGCGCGGTACCGACTTGGGGGAGTCGATGGCCGTGCAGCCCGCGCTGACGTTCGGTTTCGGAGCGCTGGAGGTGGGGGCCTGGGGCTCCTACTCCGTCTCCGCCTCCGGCGCCGGCGCCAACGAGAACGACATCTGGGCCACCTATACCGTCACGGCCCCGAACGGCGCCTCGTTCTCGTTCGGGTTTACCGACTACTATTTCCCAGGCCCGGGAGCGGAAGGCTTCTTCGTGACCGACGCCCACACGCTCGAGTTGTCCGCTTCCTTCACCGGGCCCGAGAGCTTCCCCATATCGCTCTACGCCGGGCGGATGTCGCGCAACGACCCCGACAATTCGCTGTATCTGGAGGCCAGCGTTCCCGTGTCGGCCTTCGAGGAGGTCGACCTGAGCCTGACGGCCGGGATGGTGGCCGGCGAGAGCGACTTCTACGGCACCGAAGGGACGGCGTTCGTGAACCTGGGCATAACCGCCAGCAAGGACCTGGTCATCACCGAAGATTTTGCGGTACCGATGAGCGTCTCGTATATCGTCAACGCGAACCGCCTCGAAGACGACGGCCAAATGGATCACGAGCACGACCACGGGCCGGATCCCGACCGCGCCTTCCTCGTCTTCGGATTCAGTTTGTCGCCGTAGGCAGGCGGGACCCGTCCCTCCAGCAGAGAACAAGGAGCCGGACACACCGGGATTCAGGTGGCCAAGCGACATAGTGTAGCGGGCATCGTGCTCGCGGCCGGTTCTTCGACCCGGATGGGTCGGAACAAGCTTCTGCTGGAGGTGGCCGGCGAGACCCTGGTCCGGCGGGCGGTTCGGGTCTCGATGGAGGCCGGCCTGGATCCGGTGGTGGTGGTCACGGGACACGCGCGCGAACGGATCGAGCGGGAGGTCGCGGACATGGGCTGCACGCCCGTGTTCAACGCCGACCACGGCGCAGGCATCCAGACCTCGGCGGCCTCGGGTGTCGCCGGGGTTGTGGGCGCGTGCGACGCCGCCGTGGTGATGCTCGCGGACATGCCGTTCGTGACCGCGCGCATGCTGCGCACGCTGGTGGAGCGCTATGCCGGGGACGCGCCGCCGCTGGTGGTGTCCCGGTACGGGGGCGAGGTAAACGCGCCGCCGATGCTCTACGACCAGGCGCTTTTCGGCGAGGTGACCCGCATGCGCGCGGGGTGCGGGAGGGAGGTGGTGCGCCGCCACTACGACCGGGCCGTTCAGGTCGACTGGCCGGCGGCCCGGTTGCGCGACCTCGACCGGCCGGAGGATTACGAGGCCGTGGTCGAAGAGCTCGCCGGCCCCGGCTCGGACGCGGCGGTGGAGCGCGAGCGGCCCGGAGCGGACGCACCGGAGGTGGCGGAGGAGCTCGCCCAGCCCGGAGCGGACGCGGCGGAGGGGGCGGACGGCGCCTCCGGTGAGCGGAATTGACCGGCGACCTGCTCCGCCTGGCGGCGCGGATGGAGCGCGAGCGGCGGCCGTTCGCGCTGGCCACTGTCGTGCGGAGCGAGCGCCCCACCTCCGGCAAGCCGGGCAATTCGGCGCTGATCGATCCCGACGGAGCCATGCACGGATGGATCGGCGGGAGCTGCACCCGGTCCGAGGTGATCCGCCATGCGCTGGAGGCGCTCCGCCTGGGAGAACCCCGGCTGCTGGCTTTCGGGGCGGACGAGGAGCGCCCCGCCGACCTCGTCAAGGTATCCATGTCCTGCGCGAGCGGAGGAAAAGTGGAAGTGCACATCAACCCCGTGTTGCCGGCGCCCGTCCTGCTGGTGGTGGGTGATTCACCCGTGGCGCTCGCCCTGCTCGGACTGGGGCGCGCGATGGGGTACCGCACGGTAGCGGCCGCGTCCTCCGGCGAGGAGGTGGCCGGCCTCGCCGACGAGTGCGCGGAGGACCTCGCCGCCCAGGTGGGGTTGCTCGCGTCCCGCCCTCCCGGAACCCGGCTGTTCGCGGTCGTGGCCACCATGGGGCGGGAGGATGAGCGGACGCTCGCCCTGCTGGCGGGCGCCGGTCCCGATTACCTGGGCGTGGTGGCGTCCCCGAGGCGGATGCGGAGCGTGCGCGCGGTGCTCTCGGGTCTCGGGATCTCCGACGACGCGATCGGTCGCATTCGCGGGCCCGCCGGCCTCGACCTCGGCGCCGAGCAACCGGAGGAGATCGCCGTGAGCATCCTGGCCGAGATCGTCGGCGAGACCCGGCGGGCGGGTGGAGGTGGCGCGGCCGCGGTGGAGGCCGGGGGCGGCGAGGGGTCGGGAGGCGCGCGCGCGGCGGACGCTTCGGAGCGCGCACCGGAAAACGTTGCGCGCGCGGACGCGGCGGGCCGTGGTGGCGCGCCCGGCGGCGGCGACGCTACCTCCGCGGCCGCCTGGGCTACCGACCCCGTGTGCGGGATGACTGTGCCGGTGGCGGGGTCCCCTTCGGCGGTCCACGCCGGCCGGACCCTCCACTTCTGCTGCGAGGGCTGCCGCGGCCTCTTTGAGTCGACCCCGGAGGTCTTCGCCTCCAACCCCGCGACGGGTCCGGCGTGAGACCCGAGATCCGGGCGCTGCAGGAGGCGATGCGCCGGGCGGACTACATCGCCGAGCCGTCCATCGTCACCGCCGTCCACCTGGCGCGCGCGATGGAAAAGCCGCTCCTGGTCGAAGGGGACGCGGGGGTCGGCAAGACCGAGATCGCCAAGGTGATGGCCGCCCTCATGCAAACGGAACTCATCCGGCTCCAGTGCTACGAGGGGCTCGACGTCAACACCGCCCTCTACGAGTGGAACTACCAGAAGCAGCTGCTCCGCCTGCGCATCGGGACCGATGAGGCCGCCGGCGACCGCGCCGGCAGCGGGCCGGACCGCGGCGAGGGCGCGGGAGCGCGCGATGGCGGCCGCGACCCGGGCGCAGCAGGCGTCCCCGCACGCGATGGCGCCGGCGACCCGGGCGCAACGAACCCCGACGCCCGCGCCGACCACCTCGAAGGCGTCATCTTCGGGCGCCGCTACCTGCTCGAGCGGCCGCTGCTGCGCGCCATCACCCGCGAGACGCCTCCCGTGCTGCTCATCGACGAGATCGACCGGGCCGACCAGGGGTTCGAGGCGTTCCTGCTCGAGGTGCTCTCCGACTTCCAGGTGACCATCCCGGAGCTGGGCACCATCCGCGCGACCCATCGGCCGCTCGTCGTCCTCACCTCCAACCGGAGCCGCGAGATTGGCGACGCCCTCCGGCGGCGCTGCCTCTACCTGTACATCGAGCACCCGACCTTCGCCAAGGAGGTGGAGATCATCCGCGCCAAGGTGGCCGGGATATCGGACGCGCTCGCCGCGCAGATCACGCATGTCGTGCAGGGCCTGCGCGCCCGCCGTCTCATGAAGCCGCCCGGCGTGGCCGAGACGCTCGACTGGGCCCGGGCCCTGGTCACGCTGCACCAGGACCAACTCGACGCCGAGATCGTCGCCGAGACACTGGGCTGCCTCGTCAAGGATCAGCACGACATCAGCCTCGTGCACGCGGAGGACATCGAAACGCTGCTCGCGGGCGCGAGGGCCGGTTGATGCCGGGCAAGGAACTCATCGCCCACCTGGCTCGCTTCTCCGGCGAACTCCGCCACGTCGGCGTGCCCGTCGGCCTGCGCGACGAGATCGACGGCGCCGCCGCCCTCCGCTTCATCGACATCGGCGACCCGGAGGAGGTCCGGCTGGCGCTCCGCAGCGCGCTCAAGATCCCGCGCCGCTGGTGGACCGAGTTCGACCGCCTCTTCGAGGAGAGCTGGCGCCGGGCCGCCATCCCCCGCCCCGCCCGCGACCGCAACGTCCCGCGCGCGCCGCGCCGCTGGCGTGGCGACGAGAACGCCGAAGTGCCGCTCGCGCGCATCCGCCGCGAACTGGATGAAAGGACCGGCAGCGGCGAGGCCGAGGCGCCCGACGCCGACGGCGACCTCCCCGGCTACAGCCCGCGCGCGCTCCTGCGCCGGAAGGTCTTCGACGAGTGCACCCCCGACGACCTCCGCGACATGGAGCGCCTGCTGGAACGGCTCGCACGCCGCATCGCCACCCGGCCCAGCCGCCGCCTGGTGCCGTCCGGGCGCGGGCCGGTGGTGGACGTGCGCCGGAGCTTCCGCCGCTCCCTGGCCCACGGCGGCGAACTGGTCGAGCTGGCGCGGCGCGCGCGGGCCGTCGAGCTCCCCAGCCTGGTCGTCCTCTGCGACACCAGCGGGTCCATGGACGCCTGCTCGCGCTTCCTGCTCGCCTTCGTCTTCGCGCTGCGCAAGGTCACGCGCCGCACCGAGATCTTCGCCTTCAACACCTCGCTCACGCACCTCACCCCGTGGCTCCGAACCGGCGACGTGGCCGGCACCCTGGAGCGGCTCGCGCGCAACGTGGAGGACTGGTCCGGCGGGACCCGCATCGGCGAGTGCCTGCTCGCGTTCGTCGACCACCACTTGCGCCACACCGTGCGAGGCGATACCACGGTGTTGATCCTGAGCGACGGGCTCGACCGCGGCGACACCGGGTCGCTGGAGACGGCGCTGCTGGCCATCCGCAGGCGCGCCCGCCGGATCATCTGGCTGAACCCGCTCATGGGCGACCCGCGCTATCGCCCGGAGGCGAGGGGCATGCAGGCGGCGCTGCCGCACGTGGACCGGCTGGTGCCCGCCCACAATCTCGAGGCGCTGGAGGCGCTGCTGCCGATGATCGAGCGTTAGACGATGCGCGACGATCCCGGAATCGCCAGACTAAAGAACGCGCGACGGGGCCGGACCGACGCCCGGTTCCCTTCCCCCTCATCCTCGTCTGAAATAACCGGCAACGCTCGTGATCTCCGCTCACCCGCGCGGGAGCTGAAACGTTTCAGCTGAAACGTTGCACAGGAAAACCGGAGAAACATCCGCATGAAGATCCAGGACGGATTCACCATCGACGCGCCCGCGGCCGACGTGTGGGCGCTGCTCTCCGACCCCGCGCGGGTCGCGACCCTGCTCCCCGGCGCGAAGATGGGAGACAGGATCGAAGACAACACCTACTCGGGCGGGATGTTCGTGAAGGTCGGACCCCTCGCGGTGGCATACGACGGGACCGTATCCTTCCAGCTGGACGAGGCCGCGCGGTCCGTGGAGGTGCGCGCCCGGGGCCGGGGCAAGAGGGGCATGGGCACCGCCGACATGACCATGACCAGCCAGGTGGTCGCGCACGGCGACACCCGCACGGAGGTGACGATCGATTCCGATGTGGTCGTGACCGGAATTCTGGCCCAGATGGGACGCGGCATGATCCAGGTCGTGTCGAAGAAGATGCTACAGGAATTTGTGGGAAACCTCACCACAGCACTTGCCGAGCCGGCAGAGGAGGGCTGAGAAATGATTCCCCCGCAGTTCGACTATCACGCCCCCGGCACGCTGGACGAGGCGCTGGGGCTGCTCGGCTCCCTCGACGACCCGAAGGTGATGTCGGGCGGCCAGAGCCTGCTGCCGATGCTGAAGCTGCGCCTGGCGTCGCCGGCGAACATCGTGGACATCGGCCGCATCCCGGGCCTCGACACGCTCGCGGAAGAGGACGGCTTCCTGCGCATCGGCGCGCTGGTCACCGAGACCGACCTGGAGCAGTCGGAGGTGGTGGCGGAGCGCTATCCCATCCTGCTCGACACCGCGAAGGTGATCGCCGACCCGCTCGTGCGGAACCGCGCCACCATCTGCGGCAACGTCGCGCACGGCGACCCCGCCAACGACCATCCCGCGACCATGCTGGCGCTCGGCGCCCAGGTGGTGGCCACGGGACCGGACGGCGCGCGCACCATCGACGTCGGCGAGTTCTTCTTCGGGCTCTTTATGACGGCGCTCGCAGAGGATGAGATCCTGACCGAAATCCGCATCCCGGCGCCCGCGGCCCGCAGCGGCGGCGCCTACGTCAAGCTCGAACGCAAGGTGGGCGACTACGCGGTCGCCGGCTCGGCGGTGCAGCTCGCGCTGGCCGGGGACGGAACCGTGGCGAGCGCCGGCATCGGGCTCACCAACCTGGGCATCGCTTCCATCCGCGCGACCGCCGCGGAGGACGCGCTCACGGGGCAGGCCCCCGACGACGACGCCATCACGGCCACCGCACAGGCCGCCGCCGACGCCACCGAGCCCATCGCCGACCGGCGCGGCTCCGTCGAATACAAGCAGAACATGGCCCGCGTGCTCACCGCCCGTGCCATCCGCAAGGCGCTCGCGCGCGCAGGAGGATAAAGCGATGGCCAAACACAACATCACCGTCACCGTGAACGGCACGGCGCATTCGGCCGAAGTCGACTCGCGGCTCCTGCTCGTGCACCTGATCCGCGACGAGCTCACGCTCACCGGCACCCACATCGGCTGCGACACCACGCACTGCGGCGCGTGCACCGTGCTGGTCGACGGCGCGCCCACCAAGTCGTGCACCGTGCTGGCCGTCCAGGCCGACGGCGCCGAGATCGGCACCGTGGAAGGACTCGCGGGCGCCGACGGCATGACCGCGCTGCAGGAGGGCTTCCAGCAGGAGCACGGCCTGCAATGCGGCTTCTGCACCCCCGGCATGCTCATGACTGGGACCGCGCTGCTCGAAAGCAATCCGAACCCCAGCGAAGCCGAGATCCGCGAGGCCATCTCCGGGAATCTCTGCCGCTGCACCGGATACGTGAACATCGTCAAGGCGGTCGAATACGCCGCCGCGAAGACGGGGGAGGGCAACTGATGGCACCGAGAACATCCGCCAAGATCTGCGGCATGGGCCACTCCATGAAGCGCAAGGAGGACCCGCGCTTCCTGCAGGGCAAGGGCAACTACATCGACGACATTACGCTGCCGGGGATGCTCTGGCTGGACATCGTCCGGAGCCCCATCGCCTACGGCAAAATCAAGAACATCGACAGCTCCAAGGCGCTCGAGATTCCCGGCGTGCTCGCCGTGCTCACGGGCAAGGACCTGGAGGCGTACAATCTCCACTGGATGCCGACCCTCATGTCGGACACCCAGATGGTGCTCCCCACCGACACGGTCATGTACCAGGCGCAGGAAGTCGCCGGCGTGATCGCGACCTCGCGCTATGCGGCCGCCGACGGCGTGGCCGCGGTCGAGGTCGAATACGAGCCCATGAAGCCGGTGATGGACCCGTTCAAGGCGCTCGAGGACGACGCGCCGGTGCTCCGGGTCGACAAGGAAGGCCAGAGCGACAACCGCATCTGGCACTGGGAGGCCGGCGACAAGGAAGCCACGGACCGGATCTTCGACGAGGCCGATGTCGTGGTGCGCGAGAAGATGCACGTGCCGCGCATCCACGTGGCCTCGATCGAGACCTGCGGCTGCCTCGCCGACTTCAACCCGGTCGAGGGGCACCTGACGGTCTACATGACGACGCAGGCGCCGCACGCGATCCGCACCGTGCTCGCGCTGGTGGCGGGCCACGTGGGGCTCTCCGAGGAGAAGATCCGGGTGATTTCGCCCGACATCGGGGGCGGCTTCGGCGGCAAGGTGCCGGTCTACCCCGGCTACGTGATCGCGATCGCGGCGTCGGTGGTGCTGGGCACGCCGGTCAAGTGGATCGAGGACCGCATGGAGAACCTCCAGGCCGACTCCTTCGCGCGCGACTATCACATGGACGCCGAACTCGCGGCGGACGCCAGCGGCAAGATCCAGGCGCTCCGCATCAAGACGATCGCGGACCACGGCTACGCGGACGCACAGGCTGCGCCCTCCAAGTGGCCCGCGGGGCTGTTTTCGATCTGCACCGGGTCGTACGACATGGAACAGGCGTACGCCGAGGTCGACGCGGTCTACACCAACAAGCCTCCGGGAGGCGTCGCGTACCGCTGCTCCTTCCGCGTGACCGAGGCCGTGCACTGCATGGAGAGGGTCGTCGACACGCTGGCGCACAAGATCGGCAAGGATCCGGCGCAACTGCGCGAGGAGAACTTCATCCCCAAGGAGGCCTTCCCGTACCACTCCCCGCTGGGCTGGGAGTACGACAGCGGCGACTACCAGGCCGCCATGGACAAGGCCAAGGAGATGATCGGCTACGACGACCTGCGCAAGGAGCAGGCCGAGAAGCGCGCCCGCGGCGAGCTGATGGGCATCGGCGTGTGCAGCTTCACCGAGGTGCTGGGCGCCGGCCCGTCGAAGGACTTCGACATCCTGGGCATCAAGATGTTCGATTCGGCCGAGGTGCGCGTGCACCCGACCGGCAAGGCGATCGCCCGCTTCGGCACCAAGTCGCAGGGCCAGGGCCACGAGACCACCTACGCGCAGATCATCGCCGAGGAGCTGGGGCTGCCGGCCGCGCACGTGCAGGTCGAGGAGGGCGACACCGACACCGCGCCCTACGGGCTGGGCACGTACGCCAGCCGCTCGACCCCGACCGCGGGCGCCGCGGGCGCGATGGCCGCGCGCGCGATCCGCGACAAGGCCGGGAAGATCGCCGCGCACCTGCTCGAGGTGAGCGAAGAGGACCTGGACTGGGAGCCCGGCACCTTCTCGGTAAAGGGCGCGCCCGACAAGTCGGTGTCCATCCAGGACTGCGCCTTCGCCGCCTACACCAACCTGCCCCCGGGGATGGAGCCCGGGATGGAAGCGACCAACTACTATGACCCGCCGAACCTGACGTTCCCGTTCGGGACGTATATCTGCGTCGTGGATATCGATCGCGGGACGGGCGAGGTGAGCGTGCGGCGCTTCGTGGCGGTGGACGACTGCGGCAACATCATCAACCCGATGATCGTGCAGGGGCAGATCCACGGCGGGCTCACCCAAGGCATCGGACCGGCGCTGTATGAGGAGATGACCTACGACGAGGACGGGAATAACCAGGCCGGGTCGTTCATGGACTACCTGGTGCCGACCGCGGTGGAGACGCCGGCGTGGGAGACGGGGCATACGGTGACGCCGTCGCCGCATCATCCGCTGGGGGCGAAGGGGGTTGGGGAGTCGGCTACCGTGGGGGCGCCGCCAGCGATAGCCAACGCGGTGGTCGATGCGCTGGCGCACCTGGGGGTGACGCATGTGGAAATTCCGATCAGGCCGGATCGCGTCTGGGAGATTCTGAGGGAGAAGGGGGTGGCGGAGTAGGGGGAATGGACTTGGCCATGAGGAGCGAGCCCACGGCGAACACATCAAGCCATTGCTCGACAGGAAAGGTGGCGATCCAGGTGGTGCGGTAGGGTGGGAATGGTATCCGCCATGGCCTTGCCTAGAACGGCAGGAGTAGCATCGGCCAGAACGGCACAAGAAGCTCACACTTAAGGCCACCTGACGGTCCAGCGGGCATCGTCCCGGCATCGAGTTCGGTACGCGTGCGGAGCATGACAAGGCCCTAACAGAGCGCCCAGACGGGGCTCTGAACGGTCGCATTCAGCCATTGCAGCGCTCCAGATCAGCCGCTAGTTGTTCCAATTCTTGCGCGCGCTCCCGTGCAAGCTCAGCCAACGCAACCTTCCACCCAGACGGAGGCCTTCGGTAGCTGCTGGCCTCTGGCTGCAGCCGGCATTGCCGAATCCATGTGATGTTCAATGCTTCACCGACGTGTTCAAGGGTGATGCAACGGGTCGCGGCATCCGTTGCGTCGCGAAAAGTCACGTTTACACCTCCGTTGACACGACGAGGGGATGTGTCTACATTTTTGTAGACATCAAGGATCGTTTGAATTAAGTCCGGCACACCTGACACGGACGTGCTTCAACATACTGAGACGGAAAGGATGAGGCACGCTCACCAAGACCTAGGGCCGAACACCACCATTGATGGAACCATCGGTCGTGAAGTTGGTGAGTTGGTAGTTCCACATCATTTCATCCAAGCGACACGCGACACCGGTTACCGTAGTCTGGCCTTCGCGCTCGCCGAACTCGTTGACAACGCGTTGGACGCTCAGGCCAAGAGCATCGACATCAGCATCACGGAGGAAAGAAGAGCCGGCAAGCGGGAGATAACCATCGCCGTGCTGGACGATGGTTCCGGGATGGACAGAGCATCCCTTTGGCAGTCCCTAAGATTCGGCGGATCTGAGCGCTTCAACGGAAGGGAATCGTTGGGAAGGTACGGCATGGGACTTCCGAACAGCTCAGTGAGCCAAGCCCCCAGGGTAGACGTCTACACGTGGACGGACGGTGCCTCCCCACTTCACGCCTACCTCGACGTGGGCGAGATCGCCGAGAAGAGGCGCGCGGGTGTTGGAGAACCAAGACACACGCGGCTGCCGGAATCCGTCCCCCGCAAACCCGAGTCGGGTACTCTGGTCCAGTGGTCGCGGTGTGATCGACTACGCTTCAAGAAGGCCAGTACGCTGATTCGGAAGATCCGAAGACCTCTGGGACGAATGTATCGCCTAGCCTTGCAGCGGGGAGTCACGATAAGCGTAGACGGCGAGCCCATTCACCCAGTAGATCCGCTGTTTCGAACTCAAGTAGAGGGGCTTCCGGGGACATGCGAGCGTTACGGGGATCCCTTGGAGTATCGTGTGAGGCTGCCGGGCTTGGATGCGTCCGTCGTCTCCGCCCAGTTTACGGAACTCCCCGTCTCAAGATGGCAAAGCCTGTCCAACGCGACGAAGCGTGGTAGTGGCATCGTCGGTGGTGCCGGCATGTCCGTGCTCCGGGGGGGGCGGGAGATCGCCTACGGCTGGCACCTTTTTGGGGCGAAGCGTCGAGAGCACTACGATGATTGGTGGCGCTGCGAACTCCGGTTTGAGCCCGACCTAGACGAGCTTTTCGGGATCACGTCTAGCAAACAAGGAATCAACCCGACACCCCAACTACGCGCGATACTTGAACCCGACCTCGAGCGGATCGCTAGGGAGCTGAATGGCCGAGTCCGAATAGCATTTCGTGAGGCACGCCCGGTCTCCCCACACTCGGCGACGATGCAGGTGGCTAAGCGCGATCGTCTCTTGCCTCCGTTGAGAATCCCTGGAGGGACTCCGCGAGCCCCGACAAAGGGATACGGATTCCGCATCAGCTTCCACGAAGAGCCTCGGCCTCAGTTCTTTAATGTGAGAATCCTCGACGGAACTGTTCAACTCGAGCTCAACCGGAATCACCCGTTCTTCGAGTTCCTATACGCGCGATCTCACCTTAGTTCTAGCGACCTCGACCTCCTCCTTCTGGCCGCCGCGCGAGCGCTTCTTGATCTCCCCTCGGACGCGCGGGAGACGTTCCTGAGGAGTTGGAGCGACAACTTGGTCGCGTACCTTGACGGTTGACCGCGGTGTACTTGTTCCGCCCACATGTCGCAAGCTTCGAGAAGACGCACGAGGCGCTCCGCTGGTTGGCGAAGACTCTGGAGAACACATCCCCTTCAGAGGTCGAAGCGGTCCGCTCTTGCGCGCTGAAGAGGGTCACCGAGTTCCCTCTGAGTGAAGGTCAGGCTCTTCAACTTCGGATCGCCTTCTCGGTGCTCTGTGATCTCAGAGCTCACGACTGGGGCGTGGAGGTCATCGATGGAGAGGTGCGGGTTGCGCATCCCGACCGCACGGAGATGGATCCCCGAGCGCACAAGCGTCACATCCGGAATAGCTTGTTGGTCGAGCGAAATGCCCAACTTGACGAGCCGGCTACCCGACGGTTCGTCACGGGAATGGAGCGCCCCCGGAGGCACGGACACCGATTTCGGTCCGTCTTCTCCCTATTCCGTGATGGATCCGAACTCGCGACGGCCCTGGCTGACGCTCGGCGGATCCCGAGAGGACCGGAACGAATCTACGCCTTGCGACGGGTGATCGACCCCTATACACAAGTCGTGAGATCCGGCGTGAAGTGCGAGCACACCGGCCTAGACCTACAAGACATCTGGAGGTACTTCCGCCATACCTGGGTGACGCCATATCGGAGCGTTCCCGGTCGTCAGATCTCCTTCCTCATCCGGGATCGAGCTGTCGACAACCACCCAGTCATCGGCATCGGGTCGCTTGCCAGCTCAGTCGTTCAGCAACGGGAACGCGACCGCTGGATCGGGTGGCATCCGAGCGTCTTTATCGAGTCTCTTGAGGCCGACCAATACAAAGGCTGGGCTCGATGGCTGCGTGACCGCTTGGAGGAGTTGCTCTCCGAAATCTACATGAGAGACTTCCTCGGCGAAGGCATCATCACCGAAGGAGACTTGGTTAATCCCACCGCTGAAGCCATCGCACGACTGAGCATTGTAACCCAGCATGCACGCGATGCACACCGCCTCTACAGACAGGAGAGCCGGCACAAGGAAGTCGTCGGGGGCAATGAGGTGGACTGGGAGGCAAAGGCCAAGACCCACCTGTTTCGCGCGAAGCGAGCTGGGCGTGTAGCAAGTTTGCTCCGGGCCAGGCGTGACCTTATTCAGGCGGGCTTCACGAAGACCTCGCCGAACCGGCTTCGGAAAGTAGCGAGCACAAGCAAAGGTAGACGCGCAATCCTCACCGTTCTCCGATTCGTCAAGGCATCGCGCGTGGGTATCGACATGATGGACATCTCGGTGTGCGGTGCCGTGGATCCTTACCGTTCCATCTTGGGGGGCAAGCTTGTCTCGCTGCTTCTCGCTAGTCCGGACGTCATGGGGGCATATGCCGAACGGTACCGGGCTACCCCAAGCATCATTGCGTCCTCGATGGCAGGGCGGGCGGTGAAACGGACCCCTCGTCTCGTCCTGCTCATGACTACATCGCTGTACGCGGTTGCGTCGAGCCAATACAACCGGTTGAAGGTCCGTCCGGATCGTCACTCCGGGCATGGCACTTTGGAATACCGCGACTTGGCGCATACGGCCGGGTTCGGTAGCTACCACTTCTCGAAACTGACGATGAACGCCATGGAAGTCTTGCTCGCTCAGGCTGAACGAGGTCGGGAAGTGAACTCCATCTTCGGAGAAGGAGTGAACCCGAAGTTCAGGAAGGTGCGGGCGGCGCTTGAGAAACTCGGCCTGCCATCCGACACCTTGTTGCAGCACGGGTCCCGACGGATCGTCTATGGTGTACCGCTCGCCTCGAACTTCCGTGACATTTTGATCAGGCGCGCACGTCGCCCGAACTACATCCTCCCGACTTCTCGCGAGGGGACGCGGGACCTGATCGAGTTCTGGTATGATCGGTGGTTGAGCAAACGGATCGAGCGGGACAAGGTCTTGGACCGGGTCGCATCCCACCGCACCGACTACCCGATCAGCCATGGCGCTCGGGTCAGGTTACCCGACCTAGAGGACGCACGGCCACACATGTTCCTTGACGGCCAAGAGTGAGCGACCCCGAGGCAAACCGATGGGCATTTCCGTCGAATCCTGCACATAGAGAAGGTGCGGGCGAGGAATCGCCTCCCCGTTTCTCCTTGCGGCCAACGCGCCGCCAACGACGGAGGTCTAACATGACCCAATTGCCCCTTCTCAGCGAGCACGAACGCCAGGACAAGTACCTCGATCGACTGGGACAGGACTTTCAATTCCCCCTCTTCAACTCCGCTCAGGCGCTCCAGTCACAACGAAGGAGTGGCTACCGAGACACCGCTGCAGCGAGTCGTGAGATTGTTGACAACTCGCTGGAAGCGGGAGCGAGCCGGATCCATGTCATCTTTGAGAGGCCCACGAAGCGAGAGAAATACCAGCGCAGGGACGCGGTCACGTCGATCGCGTTCATCGACGACGGCGCGGGCATGTCCCCGGGGATGGCTCGCTTCGCTCTTTCGTGGGGCGGAGGTACTCACTTCGATCCGGAAGATCACTCCTTCATCGGCAGGTTCGGGTTCGGTCTCCCGAACGCGTCCATCAACCAAACTCAGAGTGTCGAGGTCTACACCCGTAGGTCGGCTGACCAACCTTTCTGCAAAGCATGGCTCGACATCAACGAGATTACAGAGGGGCAAAGTACGCAGTCCATCCCTCCTCCAGTCCAGGCAGAACTTCCGGACTTCGTGCAACAGTACCTGAAGAAGGAGAGATGGCATCTCGGTATCGGGACTGTCGTGGTCTGGGTCGAACCCGACCGGATCTCCTATAGGACCGCAAGTTCGCTACGTGAACACCTACTCCACGACTTTGGAGTTACCTACCGCTACCTACTCGACGACTTCGAGCTTTGTGTGGCGGGCAAGAAGGTCGGGAAGGCAGATCCGCTCTTCCTGATGCCGGACGCCCGGTATTACCGGAAACCGGAGGACCAAGGTGCGAGCGTCATCGTCGACGAAGCGATCCCGGTGCGGTACCATGAAGATCCGCGCACCGGGGAGAAGCACTTGGTGGAGATCGAGTCGCAGTCAGAACTAGGTGAGGTGAAGGACGTTGCCGAGGGTGCGATCCGGGTGAAGGTGGTGCGGTTTCGTCCCGGTTTCGCTGTGGGAGGGGGACCAATCCCGGGAATCGACAATGATGCCCGTGCCCGCTTCGAGATCCGAAAATCGAGAAGGGGAATGTCATTTGTGAGGGCGAAACGGGAGATCGAAACCGTTGACGCGTTCCCGAGAAGTGCATCCGACAAGGCCAGCCAACTCGGGGACTGGCCTCTACTTCAAGCACATGCCTATCACTGGGCTGTGGAAGTGAGCTTCCCCCAGACGCTGGATGAGGTCTTTGGGATCACCAATGACAAGCAGAGCGTCAGGCCCATTGAGGACTTCTGGAGACTTCTCGCCCAGGCTGGGATTGATCACGCTCTTCACAGGGAGCAAAAATGGCAGAGCGATGAGAGAAAGAGACTCAAGAAGGAACGGGAGACGGCAAAACTCGAGCGCGAGAACGAGGAGGAACCGTCGCCCGCGGAGTTCGCCGCGCAGACTGCGGATGCGGCGTTAGGCGAGCCGACCTCGGTCCCAGACCACAAGACCGCCGATGCCAACCGAAACTTCGAGCGAAGGGCGAAGGAGACAGCGGAAGAGAGCGGTACGGAGATGGATGAGGTCCGTGGAGCCCTTGAACAGCAGCAGCGGCGGCGGAAGTATAGGGTCGAGTACATTGAAGAAGAGCGCGGCCCCTTCTTCACACCTGACTGGGTAGGCCTCCAGCTGGTGGTCCGCATCAACAAGAGTCATCCCTTTTTCGCCACACTCTACAGCAAGCTCGTCGGGCTTCCTGGCGGGAGGCACGCGAAAGAGGCAGTCGATCTAGTTCTCTTGGCCCTGGCTCGTGGTGAAATGAAGGACAACGATCAGACGACCGAATTCTATCGAGCCCAGCGAGAACATAAGTGGAGCCCGTTCTTGGATACGGCGATGCGCACGTTGGAGCGGGCGGATCTGGACGAGGAAGAGGAGTACGAAAACGGTGTCGCCCGGGCAGATCGGCCCAAAGCTGAACATAAGAAGTAAGAAGGGGGCAGTGCCGGGTCGCTCCCTTTGGACCTGCCCCGGTTTCACGGACGGTTGGTTTTTGGGGTTGATGTTGTCTGATGTGGTCTGCCTCTCCCGTGCGGAGAGGGGTGGTGGGACCGGAC
>LXNJ01000681.1_pt1 | contig 22536 bp, 15 predicted proteins | sample 809081 | NCBI WGS metagenome assembly LXNJ01 (sample SAMN04870510, study PRJNA318959) | sponge metagenome | biome: sponge; feature: marine sponge reef; material: water | host: Petrosia ficiformis | place: Greece: Milos, Mediterranean Sea | collected 2013-05-29 | depth 5-7 m | reverse complement strand
GTTCGGTCGAGCCGGTATGGCGGGGGGGCTGGTAACAGCGCTCGATTCTGGCTATGGTGGCGACCATGGCGGAAGGCGTGCCGGGAGTCGCCCCGGTTCGGGCAGTTGCCGAGCCGGCATGGATGCCGGCGGCGCCAGACTGGCGACGGCTGTACTGGGCGGAGCGTGAACGAGCCGAGGCGGCGGAGGAACGCGCGGAAGAGCTGAAGCGGGCGGTTGGACGCGCGTTGCGAGGCGGGTGGCTGGAGGTGGCAGTTCGAGTCGGCGCGGCGCAAGCGGCTGGCGGCGGTGGCGGCGGCGCAGGAAGCGCGGCGTGCGGCGAAGGACGCGCTGGCGCTGCAGGCCGAGGTGTCGCGTCTGCGCCAGCTTCTCGCGGACGCGGGTGTGGCGTCGGGGCGGTACGGCTCGATATCGCTGCGGCGGGAGGTGGCGCGGCTACAGAAGGCGGCGCCGGGGGCGGAAGTCCAGGCCGGGAAGCTCCGCGAGCTGCACCTGGCCCTGATGAAGGAGCGCGAGGACACGGCCGCGTTGCGCCGGCTGCTGCACGAGACCGTACGGCTCTACGACGGCACCAGGAAGCTGCGCGACCAGAAGGAGCGGATCGTGTCGCTGTCCGACGACGTGGGGCGGCTGCGGCATGCGTTGCAGCGTTCCGAGGTGGGGAAGCAACGCCTGAAGGGTCGTCTGCTGCGGGCGGTGGAGGCGTTACGGTCGCGGGCGCCGGCGCGGGCGGCGCTTGAACTGCGCAAGGCTCTGGGCCGTTCGCTGCGCCAGAAGGCGGCGCTGCGACGGCTTTTGAAGGAGAACGCCCGGCTGCGGCGACGGATGAAGGGATGGGGCCGCCGGATCGCAGCGCAGGAGGAGGAGCTTGGGAGGCTCCGGGCGACGCGTGCGGTACTGTCGAAGGCGTTGCACGGGCGGCGGAGCGAGATGCGGGCGAGGCCGCCGCGTGGCCGGCCGCGTGGCCAGCAGCGGGGCTTTCCCGGGCATGGTCGGACGCCGCGGGCCGGCCTCGAGGAACGGATCGAGGAGCATCACCCGGCCGCGGAGGCGCGCCGGTGTTCGGGTTGCGGCAAGCCGTACGCGGCGGTGGGGGCGGAGGAGTCGGGGCTGTTGGAGATCGAGGTGCGTGCGCACCGGCGGGTGATCCGCCGCCCGCGCTGGCGGCGGCGGTGCGGGTGCGTGTCGTCGCCGGCACACGTCGCGGCGCCTCCGGTGCCGCGGCTGTTCCCCAACACGGCCTACGGGACGAGCGTCTGGTCGCGGGTGCTCTACGAGCGCTACGCGTGCCTGCGGCCGCTGCAGCGGGTGGGCGCCTGGCTGGGTGATCAGGGGCTGCCGGTGTCCGCGGGGACGCTGGCCGACCGCGCGCCCCGGTTCGTACCGCTGTTCGAGCCGCTGGGCGCGGCGATCCTCACCCGGCAGAACGCGGCGGGGCTGCGCCACGCCGACGAGACGACGTGGCGGGTGCAGGAGTTGCGCGGGGAGGGCCGCTCGGGGCGCGCCTGGCTGTGGACCTCGATCGGCAACGACACGGTGCGTTTCCACATCGACCCGAGCCGCAGCGCCGAGGCGGCGGCGGAGCTGTTCGGCGAGTTGGCGCCGGGGACGGTGATCGTCTGCGACCGCTACAGTGCCTACAAGCGGCTGGCGCGGGAACTCGGGGGCACGGTCACCCTCGCGTACTGTTGGGTCCATCTTCGCCGGGACTTTCTCCAGTGCGCTGCCGCCCATGTCCGCCTGGTCCCCTGGTGCGAGGCATGGCTGGGGCGGATCGCCGCGATCTACCAGCTCAACGAGGCGCGGCTGGGCAGCTACGACCCCGGCCGGCGGCGGCAGAGCGCGGCGTTCGACGCGGCGCAGGACCGGCTCCGGGCGGCGCTCGACGGCCTGTTCGCCACGGCCGAACGGGAACTCGCCGGCGTGGCGGAGCACGCCCGCGAGGGGAAGGCGCTGCGCTCGCTGGTGAACCACCGCGAGGGGCTCAGCGTGTTCGCCGACCGTCCCCGGGTTCCGCTCGACAACAACCTCGCCGAGCGGCTGCTCCGGGGGCCCGCCATCGGACGGCGCCTGTCGTTCGGCTCCGACAGCGGCACCGGGGCGCGGTTCACCGCGCTGATGTACTCCGTGATCGGCACCCTGAACCTCAACCGGATCGATGTCCTGCGCTGGCTCCAGAACTGGCTGGCCGCCTGCGCGGAGCGCGGCGGCGTGCCGCCGGACGACTTGACTCGCTGGCTGCCCTGGTCGATGGACGAGACGCGGCGGCGGGAACTCGCGGCGCCGACGTGACCGATCCCATCGAGTGCCGCTACTACGGACGCGACTTCACCGCCGCGGAGATGGCGCTGCTGCGGGAGCTGATCGCCGGTCCGCCCGCGCTGAATCGCTACGCCCTCTCCAAGGAGTTCTGCCGGCGCATCGGCTGGCACAAAGCCGACGGCGGCCTCAAGGACATGATGGCCCGCGTCGTCATGCTCGCCATGCACAAGGACGGGCGGATCCAACTGCCGCCGCCGCTGACACGCCGGAACCGGCCCCGCCCGATCGTCTTCGGGCCGGACACCGAACCCCCGGAGCTGCCGCCGCCCACCACCCTCGACGCGGTCCGCCCGCTCACCCTGCGGACCGTCGTCCGCGACACCCGCGAGGGCAGACTCTGGAACGAGTTCGTCGCCCGCTACCACTACCTCGGCTACACCACCCTGGTCGGCGCACAGATGCGCTATGCCGTGCTTGCCCGCGACGACATCCCGGTCGCCATGCTCGGCTTCTCCACCGCCGCCTGGACCCTCGCCCCCCGCGACCGCTTCATCGGCTGGTCACGGGAGATGCGCGAGAAGAACCTGCCGCTCGTCGTCGACAACCCCCGCTTCCTCATCCTGCCCTGGATCCACATCCCCAACCTCGGCTCCCACATCCTCGCCCTCGTCCGCCGACAACTGCCCCAGGACTGGAACGCCCGCTACAACACCACACCCGTGCTCATCGAGACCTTCGTCCAGACTCCGCGCTACACCGGCGCCGTCTACCGCGCCTCTGGGTGGACCCGCGTCGGAACAACCCAGGGCCGCGGGCGCTACGACACCCAAAACCGCTACGACAAGCCCAAAAAGGACATCTGGCTCCGGCCCCTGCGAAGGAACTGGAAGGCCATCCTCAACCGATAAATCCAACCCTCATACCGGCTCGACCGAACGCTTACGGTAGCGGCAGGAACGTATCGCACCTTCGAACGCGCCGGGCGGCGGGGTCCGGGAAAGTCGCGGCCCGCCGCCTCGAACCGCCCGCGGTCCAGCCGGTAGTACCCGGCCTCGCCGGGGTCGGTGGCGAGATGGACGCGCAGCGTCCAGGGACGCGGGATCAGTTGGCGGACCGGAAGAGCCTTGCCGACCTCAGAACAACCGGCGGAATCCTACCCGGAACCCGCCCCCGCGGCACGAACCGACGGCTCGGAAGTGCGCGGGCCGGCGCACCCACCTAGGAGCCTGCCCCGCAGAACGATTTCGGGACGTCATGGTGGGAAATCACAGTCAATTTCAACCACAAGAGAAGCCATCGGTGGTCGTATCTTGCGTTTATTGTGTGTGCCACGGCTTTTCGGTGGGACTTTTTGCCCGCTCTTTTTTCTGCGGCGCAGACTCCTAGAAGATTGGCTTTCTGCCCACCACGTAGGTCTGGTGGAAGTCTTCGTCCGACTTCGTCAGGTAGATGATGAACTCGATGAAGCAAATGATCCCGATCAGGATGTGCGGAGTCCACAACAGAATCCAGCTGAAGAACCACCCAACCGTGTTCACCAGCAGGAAGGCGATCCCGACCCCCGTATAACCCAGATAGAACTTGTGGACACCCCAGACTCCCAAGAAGAAGGTCAGCAGCGCCGCCGTGATGCGGCTCTTGGGGGCCGGAGGGGGAACGGTTGGTTGTGCGTCTGATTCCATATCGGAACTCCTCGATGCTGCGGTTGGCAGAATACAATTCCGATTCTACCTGACGGTGGTTGCCCCGGCAATGGAGCGCACCCTTCTCGGAGGCGGCCAACAGCAGATCGCGATCGCACTCCTGCAAGGGAGCCGCGTCAATGTCCTTCATTTCGAGCAGGCAGTCCACGGCCTTGCGCCGCCTCGCGACGTTCCAACTGACGAGTCGGCGATGGTGTCGGTCGCAGACGAGAACTCGGGAGTCTGTTATGGATGCTAAACAGGAGTTCCCGTCCCGTCTCATCGGCTCAACTCTAGGAGACTGGTCCTTCTCTGACCCGGACTCCTCGTCTCCGCTGCCGTTGATGCGATGCTCGAAGGGAGGAAGTCCGAACATCCTGCGGGTCATGTCGCTCATGCCCCGGAGGGTGTCTCCTCGCCCGGAGTCCTCTTGGAGGAGCTCTTCGAGAGTGAGATCCCGGATGTCGCGCTCCCCGGCATCGGGTTCCCCCTGACAGTCCGGGAAGACGCCCGGTGGTTCGTCCTTCAATCGGAAGGCACTCAGGATTGCGGTCTTGATCGGGAGGAGTAGGGGCAGATAGGAATCACATCACGCCGATATGACAGGAGTTGCCACCAAGACCACGAATGCAGAAGAGCGGAACGCAGGAATAGGTTCCATCGAGTAGGCCCGTCGTGAGCCAGGGTCGAATACGAGCCCTTCCCCCATATCAGGATTCGAAAATCAGGTGCAAGAAATCATTAACTCAACGGGTTATATCGATTCCCAAGCCGACCGGGGGTCGCTTTCGTACGAACAAAGGACAGACCCCCCCTTAGTTGCGTACTTATGTGCGTACCCCTCACTCGCGACCGATCTCGAAACCCGTTGGCCCCGTTGCGTTTCGGCCGCATGCCTCCGAATCCACTCCCCGCATTCTGGGCGGGGAGCGGGGTTGGGAGCGACCCCCCTCCGATCGGACGATCTGCGTCCCGGAAACCCGGCGCTTGTAACGCCGGTTGTTTCGGGTTCGGGGGTCGCTCCCAGCCCGCGCCTGCGGCGCGATTCATCCCTGCGGGAAGGCTACGAGCCCGCCTTGGCGGCGGGTGGAGGGGGCGGCCGGCGACGGCGCGGGCCGCCGCGTGGTCCTCGAAGCCGACACCGGCATCGAGCCACCGCTCACCGAGGCCGCTCACGGCCTTATGGCCCGGCTCCTGGGCAACCTGGAGCCGGAGGGTCTCCGCCTCGCCGAAGGCGACCGGGTCCGCCGGCGTGAGGTGGGCGGCGACCACAACGGTGCGCCGCTGCGCCAGGCGCGCACCGCTGCGGGGGTCCGGGGGCGGCGCCCCCGGTCCGCCAGGTGCTCCCGCAGCGGCGCGAGAGGCCGGGGGTTCGAAGGGGGGCGCAGCGCCCCCTCGCCAGAGCCCAGTGTTTAACACTGGGTAGGCTGGCCTAGCACCAAGTGGCCTTCCGGAGCGGGCGCTCTTCCCGGCCGAAGTGGCCCTGATGACGGTCGTCAGCAGGGCACACGGAGGCGCTGCTGTGGTCATCCGGCGAGCTTCGGTTCCGCGCTTTCGGTCCCGGCCAGGAACGCGGCCCATTGTTCCATGAGCGCCCGCCGCCGCTCGAACAGGTCGGTGCGCCGGTAGGCCGCCTCGATAGCGTTCGTGTTCACGTGAGCCAGCGCCAGCTCGCACACCTCCCGCGGGGCGTCGGAGCACTCCGCTGCCCAGTCGCGGAAGCTCGAACGGAACCCGTGAGGCACCGCACCGATCCCCAGCTGCCGGACCAGCTTCGCGATCGCCACCTCGTTGAGCGGGCCGCCGCGCGCCGAGGGGAACACCACCCCGGAGCCGTCCGCGAGCGCCCGCGCCTCCTGCAGCACCGCCAGCGCCCCCCCGGACAGCGGAACCCGGTGCTCTCGGTTCGCCTTCATCCGCTCCGCGGGAATGCGCCATTCCCGTCCCGCAAGGTCCATCTCCTTCCACAGTGCGCCGCGCACCTCCCCGTTCCGGCACGCCGTCAACACCAGGAACTCGAACGCCAGCGCGGTCGCGGGATAGGCCCCCGACGTCCGCACCGTCTGGATCGCCGCGCTCACCTCCGCATACGGCAGCGCCGGATGGTGCCGTGGCCGGACGCCGTTGCGGGGCAGCGCTGCGCTGATGGCCGCTCCCGCCGGGTTGTCCTCCCGGTAGCCCTGGGCCACCGCCCAACGCATCACCGCCGAGATCCGAGTCCGCACCCGCTTCGCCGTCTCCCGCTTGTCGTTCCAGATGGGCAGCAGGACCGCCATCACGTCCGAGGTGTGGATCCGGTTCACCGGCCTCCTCCCCAGCTTCGGCATGGCGTAGTCCCTGAGGCTCGAGCGCCACAGCTTCTCGGACCGGCTGCCGGCCTTCCAGCCGGCAGAATGGACCGCGATGACCTTCTCGACGGCTTCAGCGAAGGTGGGGACGGTCCGCCTGCGGCCGGTCACGAGCTCGCCGCGCTGGCGGGCCAGGAGGTTGAGGACGCACTTCTGGCGTGCCTCGGCGAGGCTGACGTGGGGCCAGGTGCCGAGTCCGAGGTTGCGGGGCTGTCCGTCGATGCTGATGCGCTGCCCCCAGGACTTGGCGAGGTGTCCGCGGGCGGTGCGCTTGACGCGGAGGGAGAGACCGCCGGAGCCGCGGCCGTCGCCGTAGCGTCCGGGTTCCTGTATGGTCTCGACGAAGCGCGCGGAGAGGCGGTAGGGTCGTTCCAACGGGGGGATGCGGGTTCTTTCGGGCATCACATGGGAAACACGAAATGGGTGAGAACAAGAGGGCTTCCGTTGTTCCCAAGGGGACAGTATAGCACGATAACCCGTTGTGATATGGCACCGTTATGGGACTGTAAGGCACTCTACGGGACACTTTGGAACCGATAGACTGCGGAGCGAGAGCGCAGCGGAACCGGATCACTCCATCCGCCCGCACAGCGATGGCGTGTGAACGCTGACGCCAGCGCACCCGGTGGAGCCGGCGCCGTTCGCCGAAGGCGGACGGAATACCCGATACCCTTCACCAGAATGAAGCGGCCGCTCCTGTTCACGGCGCGGACCGGGCTGCGGTCGGTCCTGTCATGGGCGGGACGGCAGCGCGAGCCGGATCCTCCAACCCCTCTCCGGGGGGTGGTTGCCCGGCCGGGCGCGGCCTGCGCGATCGCGATCTTCTGTTTCGCGGGGCTGGTCGTGGCGCAAGAGCCGGCAGTGAATGCAGATCAGCGTCCCGCCTCCTTCGACCTCGAGATCCCCCGCGTGGTGCTCACCGGCGTCCCCTTCGAGGTCATCGCGACCCCGCAGGGTGAGTCGGGGGATCCGCTCGCCGGTTACGCGGGAACGCCGCGCCTGACCGGAGTTGACCAGGTCGGATCCGGTACGCACCGGAATGACGGCTCGGTCGTCTTTTCGAGTGTCCTGGTCGAAAGCAGCGGACGGTTCCAAATCGCGGCGGAGGACGGCGCTGCCCGCGGGAGCGCGGGAACACGGGCCATTCCGGGCATCTGGTCGCTCGCCCCGCCGATACTCGCGATCCTGCTGGCGATCCTGTTCCGGCAGGTTGTGCTGGCGCTCGTGGCGGGAGTCTGGATCGGGAGCACCCTGCTCCTGAACTTCAATCCTCTGGCCGGCTTCTTCGAGGTGGGAAGCCGCTATGTCATCGGGGCGATTACCGACAGCGACCGCGCCCACATCATCGTCTTCAGCATGATGTTCGGTGGGCTCGCCGGGATCCTCTCGAGGAGCGGCGGAGCGCGGGGATTCGCCCAGCTCATCACCAGCTTCGCGCGCACCCCCCGCCGCGGTCAGGTGAGCACCATGGTGACGGCGCTCGTCGTCTTCTTCGACGACTACGCCAACGTCATCATCCGGGGCAACCTGATGCGGCCGATCACTGACGGTCTCCGGATCTCCCGCGAAAAACTGGCCTTTCTGACCGACACCGGCGCGGCCTCGGTGGCCAGCACCGTGATCGTCTCCACCTGGGTCGGCTACGAAGTGGGGCTCATCGATCAGGGCCTGGATCTGATCGACTATCCGGAAGACGGGTACTCGGTGTTTCTGCGCACCATCCCGTACCGGTTCTATCCCATCTTCTCCTTCGCCCTGGCGCTGGCGGTGGGGTTCTGGGGCCGCGACTTCGGCCCGATGCGCGCCGCCGAAGAACGGGCGCTGCGCCTCAACCAGCCGCTTCGCCCGGGGTCCGAGCCGGCTACGGAAGCGCTTGACGAGGGTCCGGGGGTGGAGCGAATCACCAAGGGACTCTGGATGGCCGGTGTGTTTCCCGTCCTGGCGGTCCTGGTCACCGCTGGAGTCGCCATCTGGTTGACCGGCGCCAACGCTCTCGCCGCCGAAGGGGTCACCTCCTACGGTGTCCGGGAGATCGTCACCAACTCGGATTCCTATGTTTCGCTGCTCTGGGCCTCGGTGGCGGGTTGCGTCACCGGCATCGTGTTGGCGGTCGCCCGCCGGATCCTGACCCTCGGCAACGCAATCAGCGCCTGGATTGCCGGACTCAAGTCCATGGTGCTCGCGATCGTGATCCTGGTGCTCGCCTGGTGCATCGGCGACGTCACCGCGGAACTCCACGCTGCGCAGTACCTCGTGCAGGTGCTCCAAAACGTCCTGAATCCGAGTCTCCTGCCCACGCTCACCTTCGTGGTTGCCGGGGTGATGGCGTTCGCCACCGGAACGAGCTGGGCAACCATGGCGGTGCTCATGCCGCTCGTGATCCCGCTTTCCCACGCGCTCGCGCAAAACGCCGGACTGGCTATCGCCGTGTCCGACCCGATCCTGATGGGTGTCGTGGGAGCGGTGCTGGCGGGGGCGGTCTTCGGTGATCACTGCTCACCGATCTCCGACACCACCGTGCTCAGCTCCATGGCATCGGCCTGTGACCACCTGGATCACGTCAAGACGCAGCTTCCCTACGCGCTGAGCGCGGCGGGAATTGCGATCGTCCTCGGAATCCTCCCGACCAGTTTCGGTGTGTCCCCGGGAATCGCGCTGATTGTCGGCATCGCCGCGGCGGTCCTGTTGGTGCGGCTCGTTGGCGCCCGCATCGAGGAAGGGAGCGCTTCGTGAAGACCGTACGACTGGGGACCACCGGCCTCGAAGTCAGCCGGCTCACGCTCGGCTGCATGACCTACGGCGACCCGGGGTGGCGTTCCTGGATCCTCGACGAGGGGGCGGCCCGCGACCATTTTCGGCGCGCTCTCGATCTGGGCATCAACTTCTTCGATACGGCCAACATGTACTCCAAGGGTGTCAGCGAGGAGATCACCGGGAAGATGCTCCGGGAATTGGCGCACCGCGAGGACTACGTGCTCGCCAGCAAGGTGTACTTCCCGGTCGCCAAGGGGCCGAACCGCGGCGGCCTTTCGCGAAAGCACATTCTGGCCGCCTGCGACGCCTCACTGAAGCGGCTCGGGCTCGACTACATCGATCTCTACCAGATTCACCGGTTCGACCACGAAACTCCGATCGAAGAGACCATCGAGGCACTGGATTCGCTGGTGAAGGCCGGCAAGGTGCGCTACCTCGGCGCGAGCAGCATGGCGGCCTGGGAGTTCGCCACCATGCTCTTCACCGCGGATGCCATGGACGCATCGAGGTTCGTCTCGATGCAGAACCACATGAATCTCGCGTATCGCGAGGAGGAGCGCGAGATGGTCCCGCTCTGCCTCGACCAGGGCATCGGGCTGATCCCGTGGAGCCCGCTGGCGCGGGGATTCCTGGCCGGGAACCGCACCCGCACGAGCCGGGACGCGACGCCCCGGGCCAGGGACGATTCCTACGCCGACCGCCTCTACTATGAGGAGGCCGACTTCAAGGTGCTCGACACCCTGATCGAGGTTGCCGCCCGGCTCGGCGAGAAGCCGGCGAAGGTGGCGCTCGCCTGGCTGCTCTCCGTTCCCGGCGTCGATTCGGCAATCGTGGGGACAACCCGTATCGAACAGTTGGTGGAACTCGCCGCCGCCGTGGACCTGACGCTCGATGAGGAAACGATCGCGGCGCTGGAAGCGCCCTACATCCCGCACCCGGTACTGGGCCACGATCAACCGGCGCCGCGGGACTGAGCGACCCGCGATCCGGCTGGCCCGGAACGCCATCGGGATTTCTCTGGTCGCCCTGGCCTCGCCGGTGGTGGCGCCGGCGCTGGTCCAGGAATACACCGACATCGCTGGGGACGCCGGCCTGACAGTGGTCACCGGTACGGGGGGGCCGGAGAAGAACCACATCGCCGAGTCCACCGGGACCGGAGTGGCGGTCCTCGACTACGACCAGGATGGGCTTCCCGATCTCTATTTCGCGAACGCTCCCTTCTGGGACGTTCCGGACGGCGCCTGGAAGGCGCGTTCCGGAGTTCTCTACCGGAACGAGGGCGGCCGGCGTTTCTCGGACGTCACCGAAGCGGCCGGCCTCATAGCCGGTGTCTACGGCCAGGGAGCCGTGAGCGCGGATTTCGACGGTGACGGTTTTCCCGATCTCTACGTGACCGCCCTGGGTCCGAACCTGCTTTTTCGCAACAACGGGGACGGGACGTTCTCGGAGGTCGGGGTGGAAGCCGGCGTTGCGGCTCCCGGGTGGAGCATCGGGGCCGTCTTTGTTGACGCCGACGGCGACCAGACGCTCGACCTCTTTGTCGCCAACTACATCGCCACGAGCGAGGCCGAGATCCGCGCGGGAGAGCGGACCCGGCGTTGGCGGGGGCGGGTGGCCGTGCTCGACGGCCCGCGCGGCCTGAATCCACAGACCAACCGCTTCTATGGGGGCCGCGGAGACGGCACTTTCGAGGATCTCACCGCCGCCTCCGGGGTCGGGGACGTGCCGGCGCGCTACTCCATGGGGGTCGTCGCTCTCGACTTCGACGACGACGGCGACCAGGACATCTTCGTGGCAAACGACAGCGGGCCGAACGAAATGCTCGAGAACCGTGGCGGGACCTTTCGGGACGCCGGGCTGCTGACCGGAGTGGCGCTGAGCGCCGACGGCGCGACGCAGGGAAGCATGGGAGTGGCGGCCGCGGACGCGGACCGGAACGGGTTCCCCGACCTCGTGGTCACGAACTTCGCCCACGACCACTACGCCTTCTACCAGGGCGTGGCCTCTTCTCTCTTTCTCGAGGACGCGGTGGGAGCCGGTATCGCGACCCCTACCTTCCGGCCGCTCGGCTGGGGAGCCCTGTTCTTCGACGTTGACAACGATGGCGACCTGGACGTCGCCTTCGCGAACGGCCACCTCTATCCACAGGTCGAGGCCGACCCGGCGCTCGGGGAGACCTACGGGCAGCCGGACCAGCTCTTTCTCCGGACAGGCCGGGCGTATGAACTGAAGACTCTGGGACCGCCGCTCCGCTCCTCCCGGGGCATGGCGCTCATCGACATCGAGTCGGACGGCCAGTGGGAGATCGCGGTTGCCAACCAGGATGCCTCCCCCACTCTCTGGGCTCGGAACGCACCCGTTGAAGGCTCCTGGATTCGGCTGCGGCTCGTGGACCCGGCGGGAGAACGAGACGCCCTGGGCGCCCGGGTGATGCTCATCCGGTCCCGCCAGTCCCGCTCGGTGCGCGCGGGGGACAGCTACGCGTCGGACAGCGAGCGGATCCTGCACTTCGGCCTCGGGTCCGCGGGCGCTTCGGAAGCGCAGACGGTGGATGTCGAAGTTCGCTGGCCGGACGGATTCGTCGAGGAACAGGCTGCACTCTCCGCCCGCGGAACCTGGCTCCTCCGCCGCGGCTCCGCGCCGGTCGCCCTCCCGCCGCGATGAACCGGAAGCGCCGTCTCGGAGCGCCGGCCTCTGGCCGGCATGGCTCGCCCGAGGCGAGCGAAACGCGCGTTGCCGGGAACCGGGGCGCGGCGCGCTACCCCATCGCAACACAAGCAAGGCAAACGACGCGTGCGCCCGCCCTCGTTGCTTTTTCGCTTGCTGTCGCCTTCGAGGTGGCGGCCGTCAGTCGCGCCAGCCAGATCGAGTCTGCGGCTGATGTTCGCGCCCGTATGGAGCGCGCCATCGCTCTAATCGCCGCCGAAGACACGGAGCGCGCCATACCCATCCTCCTTTCGGTAGTGGATGACGTTCCCTTCCACGGGCCGGCCCGGATGCAGCTCGGGGCGCTGGCGGTGGAGCGCGGTGAATGGGGAGTCGCGCTGGATCATCTGCAAGCCGCAACCCGTTCCTACGGCCCCGAAGCTCCGGAGGGGGCGATTCCGGTGCAGCGTCCCGGGCTGGCGTGGGCGCTCTATGCCGAGGCGCTTGGACAGACAGGCCGGTTGGAGGACGCTCTGGAAGCTACCGGCCGCTCGCTCCGCATCGCGCCGACCTACCTCCCGGCCCTGCTGGGGCGGTCCAACCTCGCTCGGCGACTCGCCGCGGTGGACGGGAACGAGCCGATGATCGAGTCGCGGGAAGTGCTTCTGGAAACGAGCCTCGATGCCGCGAGAAAGGCGAAGGAACAGGCGCCGGACCGGCCGGCTCCATGGACCGCGCTGGCGCGCGCGGCCGACGACGCCGAAATCCCCCAACTGGCGCAGTGTGCGGCCCGGGTGGCCTCCAACCTCGTCCCGGACGACCCGCGCGCCCTGTTCCTCGTCGCCTGGACATCGGTCGAGTTCGCTCCGGAGGAAGCCCTGGTGGCGGCGGAGCGAGCGCGGGCCGCCGGACTTCGGGACGAGCCGGCCCTCTGGATGACGCTCGGCCGCCTGCGCGCCTTCCGGCTGGACATGGAGGGATCGCTCGATGCCTACCGGGAGGCCCTGCGTCTCGATCCGGCCAGCGCCGGCGAGATGGCAAGCGTGGCGCTCGATGCGATCGTCGCCAGCGGGGACCGGGAACTGCTGGCGCTTCTCGAAAGCCGGGCGGCGCGCCGTCCGGAGGCCCTGAACACCCGGTTCGCGCTCGCGAAAGCCACGCTGCGAGAGGGGCAGGTGGAGCGCGCGGCCGGCGAACTCGTCCGCCTCGCGGAGGCGGCCCCGGATCACGCCGCAATCCTCACCAGCCTCCACGCCGCGCTGCGGCGGGCCGGAGACGCGCCGGCAGCCGAGGCGGTGCTGGCTCGTCTGGAGGCGGTGAAAGCTGCCGAAGCAAACGCTTGGGAGCGCGCCAACCGGGCGGAACGAAACCGCGGGCTTGCGCGGGATGCCGCCGCGGACGGCGATCTCCGGGTGGCGTTGCGGCTGTGGGAGGGGGTGTTGGAAGGCCGCCAGGATCCCGGCGCCGACTCGGCCGCACTCGCTGCCGATCTGGCCGAGTATGGATTCGCGCTCGAAGGGTTGGGCCGCGATTCCGAGGCGCTGGCCGCGTTCCAACGGTCGCTGAGGCTCCGCCCCTTCGACTCGGCAACACTTTTCGCGGCGGCGAGAGTCGCCCGCACCGTCGGCGACGGCGAAACGGCCGATCGCTATGCTGTCCGCGCCTTCCTCGCCGCCCCCGACTGCAGGTGACCGCCGGAGGGTGAGGGCTCGCCATTTGGGCACGGCACCCTCGTTGCTTTGTGCGTAGGCAGTCGACTTCGCTGACGACCTCTCAAGGAGCCTAAGCAGTGGAAAAACCGGGCGGATTAGACGACAATCCCTTCCTCCAATTCACATATCCGAATCCTGTGAACCGAATTCTCGGAGATTCTCCAGGAGAAGCTCATGACGCAACGTCTCCGCTTTAGGCGGCCGGCAGGGCTGGTGCCCGGGATCCTGATCCTGGTGCTGGCGCTTCCGGCCGCTTCCCTCGCCCAGGACAACGGGCTCATCCGCGGCACGGTTACCGACAACACCGGGGCGGTGATCCCCGGCGCGACGGTCACCCTCATGAGTGACGCGATCATCGGTGGTACCCGGTCCGGGGTCACCAACGAATCGGGGGTGTTCCGTTTTCCGGCGCTACCCGTCGGCGAGTACGCGGTCGAGGTGTCCCTCAGCGGCTTTGACACCGTGCGCTACGAGGAGGTCCGGATCGGCCAGAACACCACTGCGGCCCTCGACACCACGCTGAGCCTCTCGGGAGTCGCCGAAACGGTCCAGGTGGTCGCGGAGGCCCCGCTCCTCGACGTCAGCTCGAACGCTTCGATCACCACCTTCAGCGCCGAGCTGGTGGAGGAGTTGCCCACGGAGCGCAACTTCTACGACTACATCCACATCTCGCCCGGCATGAGCCAGATGAACAGCGGCGGCGGGGGGGACCGGACCATCGCCTTCGGGTCGAACCAGCAGTCGAATTCCTGGAACATCGATGGCGTCGAGACGAGCGCTCCCGAGACGGGTTCCTCCTGGGGCGAGCCGAACGTGGACATGATCGAGGAAGTCGAGATCATCGGAATCGGCGCCCCGGCGGAGTTCGGGAACGCCACCGGGGGCACCTTCAACATCGTCACCAAGAAGGGTGGGGACACGTTCAGCGGCACCGGGAACTACTTCTACCAGAGCGATGGCCTCACCTTCCCCGAGATCTACGCAGACGCCGATACCGGCGAAGCGGTCGCCGAGGGCACGCCGAATTCGTTTGCCTTCAAGCGAGACAATTTTCAGGATATCACCTTCACGCTGGGCGGTCCGGTCATTCGCGAACGCGTCTGGTTCATGACCGGCGGTCAGTACAACCGCGACAGTTCGTGGGAGGCGGGCAACAATCCGGCCGCTGCTACCGCCGGCCGCGAGGAGAACGACAAGATCACCCTCAAGCTGACCGCAAAGCTGAACGATCGGAACGAGATCTTCGTGAATTCTCACCTCGAGGATTGGGCGGGCATTGGCGGCAGCGCCCCGAACGTCGCGGCATCGGCGGCCAACGTCGAGCGGGGTTCCACCATCACGTTTGCGGCAGGGCTGACCAGCACGCTCTCGGACACCACGATCTTTGAAGCGCGGTATGCGCAGTGGGTGGCCGACGACATCCGGGATTCGCCGACCGGCAGCTACGAGATGCCGTTTCGCAACGATGACGCGGAGCCCACCACGACGTATTCGGGCGGCGTGATCTATCCGTGGGATTACCGGACGTGGAGCAACCAGTTCAACGCCAAGGTGACCCACTACGCCGACGACTTCCTTGGCGCGCAACACGAGTTCCGCTTCGGGGTCCAGGTCGCGCGCGGTGTCGCCGAAACTGCCGTGGCGGCCGGACCCAACAGCGCCTACCAGTACCAGTCGGGCGGTTACCTCTACCAGGTCATCCAGGAGCCCTATCGCTATGGCGGGATCTCCCGCGACTTCGGGGTCTTCGTTGACGATACGGTCACCGTGGGGGACCGCCTCACCCTGAACCTCGGCGTTCGGCTGGATCCGAACCGCGGAGAGATTCCCGCCTACGACCTCCTGGGGGTTCCCGAGGGCGGGCAGGAATCCGAATTCGTCGGAATCAATGCCGTTTCGGCGTCCGGCACCGCGCCCGGTTTTCCGAATATCGTGTCGTGGAACCTGGTCAGTCCCCGGGTCGGCTTCACCTTCCGTCCGGACGAAGAGGGACGCTCGGCCATCAAGGGCTTCTTCGGTATCCACTACGACCAGAACGTGATCGGGAATTGGGACGCCCCGGCGCCGGGACAGACGCCGTGGCAGCTCTACGCGCTGAACGAGGACGGCACACTGGGCGATCTGCTGTTCGCAACGACGGTGGAAGAGACGGCGCAGCCGGACAACCTGCTTGCGCCGCGCTCCTACCACTACACCGCCGCCTACGAGCGGGAGATCGGCAACAACATTTCAGTCGGAGTGCAGTACGTCCACAAGTACACCGACCGGATGGTGGGCTGGTCCATCCTGGGTGGACAGTACGAGTCGGTGCAGTGGGCGGATCCCTATACCGGAGCCCCGATGACGATCCTCAGCCAGACCGTGCAGCCCACGCTCGTCAAGGGCAACAGTCCGGGAGATTTCCCGGGCGCCCCGGAGAGGTACGAGCAGACTTATGACGGCGTGCTGTTCACGTTCGCCGCCCGGGACGCCGGCCTCTGGAACCTCCAGGGTTCCTACACGTTCTCGAAGTCGCACGGCCTGATCCCGCGTCCCTGGTCCGAGGCCCAGAACAACCCCTTCTATGGCAGCACGACGGGACAGGACCCGAACGCATACCTGAACCTGAACGAGGGGCAGTTGCTGCAGGGAGACCGGCCGCACATGTTCCGGCTACAGAGCGTGGTCTTCCTGCCCTACGACTTCCTGATCGGAGTGAACGCCAACGTCGAGAGCGGCAAACCGTATTCCCGGCAGGTACGCGCGGCTGGCGTCACCGCCCAGCCTGCGCAGAACATCATCGTCGAGAAGGCGGGTTCGCGGGACGGACTCCGGCATCCGACAATCTGGGGTTTGGATGTCCGCCTTGGCAAGCGGTTCGACCTGGGCAATCTGCAGTTGAAGCTCGACGCCTATGTCTACAACGCGCTCAACAGCACCGCGAGCATCTGGAACCAGAGTCTGCGGCTCGAGACTCCGGGTGAGCAGTTCATCCCGAAGAGCTGGGTAGAACCCCGCCGCCTGATGCTGCTGGCCGGCTTCGTGTTCTAGCCCTCCGATCCTCATCCAGGGGAGCCGCCCTTCGCGGGCGGTTCCCCTTTCCTGTATCCGGGATGCGCCGGGCAATCCCATATGCTCGCCCGCTCCACACCCCTCGTTCCCGGAGGTTCCCGAGATGTTGAAGAAGGTGCTCCTGGCGTTCGCCGTGCTCTTGGCCGCGGCAACCGCCACCGCCCAGGAAAACGGCTCTGATTCGGCCGGGGAATCCCGGTGGGAGAGCGACCACTCGATCATGGTGGACGGCGAGACCATCGAGTACGACGCGGTGGTCGCGAGCACCACCCTCACCGATAGCGACGGCGAGGACGCGGCGAAGCTCTTCTACACCGCTTACTTCCGCACGAACGGCGCCCCGTCCCGGGAGCGGCCTTTGGTCTTCGCCTACAACGGCGGACCGGGATCGGCCTCCTTCTGGTTGCACATGGGGATCATGGGACCGCGGCGGGTGGTCACGCCGGAGATCGGCCCGCAGGGCGCGCCTCCCTATCCGCTTGAGGACAACGCCTACACGCTTCTCGACATGGCCGACATCGTGATGGTGGACCCCATCGGGACCGGTTTCAGCCATCCCATCGGGGACACCGAAGGCTCCTACTACTGGGGCATCGACGAGGATGCCCGTTCGCTCGCGCAGTTCGTCCGGCGCTTCCTGAGCGAATACGACCGCTGGAACTCGCCCCGCTACCTGCTGGGCGAAAGCTACGGAACGACCCGCTCCGCGGTCCTGGCCCGGCATCTCCAGCGGGCCAACATCGACCTGAACGGCATCGTGCTGGTCTCGGTGGTGTTGCAGTTCAACACCATCCAGTTCGCACCGGGCGACGACATCCCCTACATCGTCAATCTCCCGTCATACGCGATCACCGCGCGGTATCTGGATCGGCTCCCCGGCGGCTCTCCCGACAACCTGGACGCCTTCATGGCCGAGGTGGAGGCCTGGTCGCTGAACGAATACGCGACGGCTCTCCTCGCCGGCACGACCCTCGATCCGCAAAAGCGCGCCCGCGTGATCGACCAGATGCACCTCTATACCGGCCTCAGCAAGGATTTCATCGACAAGTCGAACCTGCGGGTGACTGCACCCGCCTTCGAGGCGGAACTGCTCCGGGACGAGGGAAGGATCGTGGGACGACTGGACGCCCGCTTCACCGGACCGGCCGGCAGCGTGCTGGGCGCCCGTCCCTCGCACGACCCGCAGTCCACCGCGATCAGCTCGGCCTACACCTCGGCCTTCAACAGCTACCTGCGCGCCGAGTTGGGCTACGACGGCGACCGGGAGTACGTGCCGAGCGGCGCCACCCGGAACTGGAACTGGGGCCGGCTAGGTGGCGGCGGTTTCTTCGCCCGTGGCGGCGGGACGCCCAACGTGGCGCCCGACCTCGCGCAGGCGATGAAGCGGAACCCCGACCTGAAGGTCCTGCTGGTCAACGGGATCTACGACCTGGCCACGCCCTACTTCGCCGCCGTCTGGTCGGTCGAGCAGATGGGACTCCCTCCGGATCTCCGGGCCAACATCGAGCGGGCGGACTTTGCCGCCGGTCACATGATGTACGTCGAGGAGTCCCTCCTGCCGCAGTGGCGGGAGGACGTCGGCGGGTTTATCGAACGGACTTCGGGGCGCTGAAGGGACTACTCAGCTGAAGAGCGCCTTGACGCGCTCGGCAACCACGGCGTCCTGGCCGGGGCGGAGCATCCACGTCGAGATTCGGAGCTGACCTTCTCCCGTCCGGGAGACGGCCACCGGGGGGTCTCCCTCCAGCAGCCTCGCGACGGCGTCCTCCGACGTCACGCCCAGATCGCCCTCGTTCCAGCGCACCACCACGTGGGGGACGTGGTTGGCGATTTCCGGGACGTGGGTCTCGCAGCAGAGACCGGCCACACCTCCGAGGACTCCCATGACCCGTTCGGCGCGAGCATCGAGTTCCTGCCTCTCCGCTTCGTGGTCGAGAGAGAGGTAGCGCTCGACGGCCGCGACCAGGCCCATGATCTCTTCCTTGCCGACCTTCATGCCGCGGCCGATGCCGCCGAACGGGCTGATCGCTCTGCGTGCCGCCCGGATCAGGTCCGGACGCCCGAGCAGTAGTCCGGTGGCCTGCGGGCCCCGGAGCCCCTTGCCGCCCGAGAAGGCCACCATGTCGAAGCCCTCTTCGACGTAGATGTGCAGCCGTTCGGGCGGCGGGATGTCCGCCGCGGCGTCGTTCATCGTGGGCACGCCGTGCGCCCGCGCGACCTCGACCCACTCGGCGCGGCCGATCTGGCCTCGCGGGTCGGCGAAGTTGAGGAAGAACATCATGGCCGTCCGTTCGTTGATCGCCGCCTCGAGTTCCTCCCGGGTGTCCACCCAGACGATCCTTGCCCCCACCAGCTCCATCTGCGCCTGGTAGCCGGTGTTGTGGGCGCGCTGCTGGATGACCTCGTTCTTCATCCCGGTGGTGTCCGGGAGCATCTGCAGCGTCTCGTCGTCGTCGCCGGCGATTGCCGCTGCGGTCCCGCAGGTCATGGCGGAGGCGGCCCCTGCCGAGATCATGGCCGCCGGCACCCCGATCAGCCGGGCGATGTGGTCGCCCGCGCGTTCCTGAAGTTCGGGCAGAGGCACGAAGTTGCGCGACGCCGCGACCATGGCGTCCGTGACTTCGGGCGGCATGATGGATCCCCCGAGGACCGTCACGGTGCCGACGGCGTTGATCACGGGCTGGATCCCCAGCCGTAGGTACACCTCCTCGGGTGCCGGGGACGCGCCCGGCCCGGGCTCGGAGCCGGTCCCGCAGGCCGTCGCTCCCAGCACGGCGGCCGAGGCGCCGCTCTGCAGCACGCGCCGCCGGGTCATCGTCACAGACATGTCTTCCTCCTGATTCGGGCTCACGAACCGCGCCGGTGCAGGATGCCGTCCCAGCGCGGCGCGCCTTGCCGCCCGTAGTCGAGCGGGAGCTCCCGCCAGTCCTTCCGCGCGCGGCCGTTCAGGTCCCAGGCGAGCAGCCCGTCCTTGAAGGCCATTTCGCAGACCAGCCGTTCGCCGCCGTCATGGCGCGCGCCGAAGCTGTCCACAAAGCCGAACTCGCCGGACTCCTTCTCGAGGACCGCGATGTCGGCGATCGCGCCGGCCGAAAGGTGGCCCAGTTCCTCGCGGCCTATTTGCCGGGCGGGGTTCCAGGTGGACTGCCGGATCACGTCTTCGAGCGACTCGCCAAGCGCCAGGAATTTGCTCATCGTGGTGACCTGGTCCTGCATCCCGGCATTCATCGACCCGATGTGCAGGTCGGTCGAGATCGAGTCGGCGGGGAATCCGGCCTCCAGGCAATTCGCCGCCACGCTCCATTTGAAGCTGCCGCCCCCGTGCCCCACATCGAAGATCACGCCCCGCTCGCGGCCGGCGAAGAGCCCCGGGTTGGGCGTTCCGTCCTCGAGCAGTTCCCGCCGGTTGCCGGAAAAGCAGTGCGTGTAGATGTCTCCCGGACGGAGCTTCTCCCCGAGCAGCGTCTCGAGCGGCCGTTCGGGGTGATCGGTACCGAAATCCACCATCACCGGGATTCCGACCGCGTCGCCGGCGCGAACCGCCTCCTCCACGGGATACCAGTCGGGGGCGGCATAGTGGGCGGTCTTCACACCGACGATGACGTCGGAGTGCTCCCGGGCGAGGGCCGCGGTCGGGTCGGCCTTCATGTCTTCGAGGTCCTGCTCGATGTCGCCGCCCCGCATCCCGTGGCCAACGATGTTCGCGAGCGCCAGCACGCGCGTCCGGCTCCGGCTGATGACCGTGTCGCGGAAGGTCGCGAAGTTCCGCCAGCCGGCGCAGCCGGCGTCGAGAACGGTCGTGACCCCCGAACGGAAGGTGTAGCCGTCGGGATAGAGGCTGTTGTCCCCGGCGTACGACCCTCGCTCGTTCGTGCCCGCGAAGACGTGGACGTGCAGGTCGATGAGCCCGGGTGTGACGTAGAGACCGTGGCACTCGATGACCTTGAAGGCCCGTCCCGGGTCGATGGCCTCCTCGACCGCCGCCACCCTGCCGTTGTGGACGGCGACGTCGCGCACTGCGCTCAGCCCGTTCCGCGGATCGATCAGGTGCCCCCCCTGCAAGAGGAGGTCGAACTCGGGCTCGCTGGCCGAACGGGCGGAACAGGCCAGGGTGAAGGCGGTGGCGCCAGCCAGAAAGTCGCGTCGAGAGATCCCGTCCTTCGTTCCGGGCATCTGACTGCCTCCTTGGCGCCGCTACTCGCGCCAGGGGTAGGGGGGCCGCTGCCGGTGCCAGTCGGTTTCCCGCTGGAACGCCATTCCGAAATCCAGGACTGCCTGGTCGTCCATGGGCGAGCCGACGATCTGGAGCGAGAGCGGCAGCCCGTCCTCGTCGAATCCGCAGGGGACGGCAAGGCCGGGGAGACCGACCAGGTTCGCGATGTAGTTGAGGCGCGGGGTGGCGCCGCTCACGTCATCCGGCGGTTCCCACTCATTCCGCGCCGGGATCGGCCAGCCGTCCCTCACGACCCGCAGCGCGGCCCCGTTCGGCCAGGTGGGAGCGATGACCGCGTCGTAGCGGGAAACGATCTCATCGGTCTCCCGCACGAGGTGGTTGCGGATCCGCTGCGCGGTCAGGTAGTCGGCCGCGGGCAGCATGCGCCCCGCCATCCAGCCGGCGCGCCGGTCCTCGTTGAACGAGAACATCTGCGCCGCGCGCCCGTCGTCGAAGAGCGACTTGAAATTGGTGCCGCTCTCCACGGTCACGATCGTGGTGAAGAGAGCGCCGGTGGGAAAGAGCGGCAGCTCGATGTCCTCGATCTCCACCCCGACGGCTGCAAACACGTCCAGCGCCTCCTGGAACACGCGCCGGGTGGTCTCCGACTGGGAGAGGAGGAATTCGGGCCGGTGGACGCCGAGCCGTTTCCCGCGCATGGAGCCCGGGTCGGCGCGAAACACGAACGGAGGGTCCGCGGTCGAGGTGTCCCGCCGGTCCCGGCCGGCAATCACCTCCAGCACGTGACCGCAATCCTCCGCCGAGCGGCCTACCGGCCCGATCTTGTCGAGGCTCCAGGAAAGCGCCATGCACCCGAACCGGCTCACCCGCCCGAAGGTGGGACGAAGCCCCGAGGCTCCGACCGCCGATGCGGGAAACACGATGGAGCCGCCGGTCTCGGTGCCGATCCCGAAGCCGATCAGGCCCGCCACCGCCGCCGAAACCGTCCCGCTCGAAGAACCGAAGCTCGTGCGGTCGAGCTTCCACGGGTTGAGCGCCGAACTGGTGTTCCCGCCCGCGAACTCTCCGAGCGAGTTCTTGGCCATCAGGACCGCGCCGGCCTCTTCGAGGCGGTCCACCACCCCGGCGTTCCGCTCCGGCACGCGGTCCTGGAAGATGCCCGAACCCCAGGTGGTGCGGATACCGCGCGTGTCGAGCAGGTCCTTCACCCCGTAGGGGATCCCGTGCAGGATGCTGCGTGCGTTGCCCGCCGCCAGCTCGCGGTCGGCGCGCCCGGCGGCCTCGAGGGCGTGGTCGCGCGCGATGGTGACCATGGTCGCCAGCTTCCCCTGGTGGTCCTCGCGCGGCTCGCTCGGAAGCTCGAAGGGAGGGACGTCCAGTTCCTCGGCGCGATCCAGGTACGCTCCCGTCAACTCGACCGAGGTGAACGATCCGTCGCGCAGGCCGGCGGCCAGCTCCGGCACCGTCCGGAAGAAGGTGGATTCGTCGACTGCCATGGGTCAGCCTCGGCGGAAGACGGTGAGTGGTGGTTCGTCGGGATCGAGCGGGAACTCCCGCAGGGTCCGCTGGACGTTGATCATGTTCTCGACTGCCCGGCGGAGCCGATCGAGTTCGGCGGGGTCCTCATAGATGCCCCGGGGCCCCTGGTGGTCGAGCAGGGTCCCCACCGTTTCGGCGGAGAGCTCGCCGGTACTCTCGACCTCGGCGCACGCCTGTTGCCACAGGACGCCGGCGGTGCTCGCGGCGGCCAGCGCCGCGAAGTCGCGTCGTCGCACCCGCCGCTAGAGGCTGTTCATCGCCTCCGCGATGTTGTCGAGCGCCACCTTGATCAACTGCCGCGAGGTGCCGAGGTTCATGCGAACCCAACCCTCGCCGCCCGGACCGTAGTTCGACCCCGGGTTCGTGTA
>LXNJ01000680.1_pt1 | contig 22556 bp, 19 predicted proteins | sample 809081 | NCBI WGS metagenome assembly LXNJ01 (sample SAMN04870510, study PRJNA318959) | sponge metagenome | biome: sponge; feature: marine sponge reef; material: water | host: Petrosia ficiformis | place: Greece: Milos, Mediterranean Sea | collected 2013-05-29 | depth 5-7 m | reverse complement strand
ACGTCCCCTGTTCCCTTGCCCTTTTTCTTGTTGCGCCCAAGAAAAAGGGCGAAAAAGAAGGGCGCCCCTCGGCGGGGGGCCGGTTTTTCCGTGAATCACTTCAGAGGCACGAATGGGAATTGGGCGGCCTGCCAACCCTTCAGAATCACCAGCGCAATTGCGCTGGACGGATAAACACGGAAAAACCCCCCAGACCCCCGGTCGCCAAGTGTGAAATTCACTGATGAGGCGAGACCTACCCCCTGACCCCCTTCCTGAAGGAAGGGGGAATGGTGATGGGCCAATGTACACGGCTTGCGCAGGTGCCGGGACGGCGACTTCCTATCAATCCGAGTGTCTTGAGAAGGCTGGCATGGCGCTTTCTCGCCTTACACCCCTTTCCTCCAGGAAAGGGGGCCTGGGGAGAGGTTTGCGCCCATCCCGGTCGCCCACGTAATGGCGCTGACGTCACCTGATTCGGTTTTCGTTCCTGGCTGCCTTTGATTCTTGCTTTTGTTTCAAGCTGACCGCTGAAGGCTGATAGCTGCCAGCCGATTCTCGCCGTTGATATCACGGAATTGCCTGCAGAACACGATCGACTTCCGCTTCGGTGTTGTAGAAATGCGGCGAAAGCCGGACGCGTCCACCCCGAATCGCGCAAACGACCCGTGCGTCGCACAGCATCCGGTAAACCGCGTCGGTGGCGATCCGTGAATGATGGAAGATCACAATGCCCGACTTTTCCCCGCACGCCCTGGAACTGATCACCCGGTAGCCCTTTTCCTCCAGCCCGGCACAGAGTTGATCGGTCAATGACAATACCCTCGCTTCAATGCTTTCGATGCCCACGCGATGAAGGAGATCGAGGCCGGCCCTCAACCCATGGATGCCCACGGTATTCAACGTGCCGCATTCAAATCGTTGTGCATCCGGCAAGAGCGTGGTGTCGTACGACAGGAAATCCCTCGGCTCCACCACGTTCGCCCAGCCCAGATTCACCACGCGCAGGTGTTGCCGGGCCCGGTGTGAGCAGTAGAAGAGCCCGATTCCCTCCGGACCCAGAAGCCATTTGTGGGCGTCGGCCGAAACAAAGTCGATTTCGGCGTCCGCCACGTCCAGGGGCAGTACGCCGAGGCTCTGAATCACATCCACAAAGAAAAGGACGCCCCGCGCTGTGCAGAATCGGCCGATTTTCCGGAGGTCGTGCCGGAATCCGCTTGCGAACTCCACCGAACTCACGGACAGCACGCGCGTCCGGTCATCCACGGCATCCAACAGGTCGTTCAGCGGGATACGGCCGTCAACCTCCGGAACGCGCCTGACCTCCACGCCCTGGGACCGCAGGTTCAGCCACGGATAGACGTTGGCCGGAAATCCCCGATCGGGAATTACAACGTTGTCGCCCGGCCGCCACGTCAATCCGTTGGCTACCATCAGGATCCCTTCGGACGTGTTCTTGACGAAAGCGATCTCCGATGCGTTTGCGCCGATCAGACGGGCGGCCGATTCCCGTGTCTGCGAACATACGTCGTCCCATTCGGGCAGGTTTAGCATGCCGTTTCGGGTCAGATCCTTCAGCATGCCGTCCATTGCCCGGTATACGCCCATTGAGATTGGCGCGATTCCGGCGTGATTCATGTAAATCCAGTTCCGGGTAACCGGAAACCCGTTCCGGATTTCCTCGATATCGATCTGCGCGCTCAACCCGGGAACCCCGTTGAAATCCATGTGAAACGGCAGATGTAAGGGTACCATCTGCCGTGTGCGTTCACGCCGCCTCGACCTTACTCCAGTCGATAGTTCGGCGCCTCTTTCGTCACCGACACGTCGTGCGCGTGGCTCTCCCGGACACCGGCTGAAGAAACCTTCACGAATCGACCGTTCCTCCGGAGCTCCAGGATGGTTCTCGTTCCGCAATAGCCCATGCCCGCCCTCAACCCGCCAATGAGTTGATAGATGAACCCTGAGACCGAACCCTTGTAGGGTACCTGCCCTTCAATTCCCTCAGGGACCAGCTTGTCGGATTCGACGTCTCCCTGAAAGTATCTGTCCCTGCTTCCGCGCTGCATTGCGCCCAGGGAACCCATACCGCGATACACTTTGAATGTGCGTCCCTGATAGATCACCGTCTCTCCGGGGCTCTCGTCCGTCCCTGCAAAGAGGAATCCGATCATCACGGAATTCGCGCCGGCCGCGATGGCCTTTGTGATATCTCCCGACTGGGTGATTCCGCCGTCCGCGATGGCCGGGACGCCTGCCTTCTCCGCGACCTCGGCGCAGTCCATGATGGCCGATACCTGGGGTACGCCGGCTCCGGCGATGACCCGCGTGGTGCAACTCGCCGAAGGCCCCATACCCACCTTGACGGCATCCGTTCCGGCCAGAATCAAATCCCGGGCCGCTTCGGCCGTCACGATGTTTCCGGCAATCACTTCGGTTTCCGGAAAGCCGTTCTTGATGCGTTCCACGGCTTCAAGAACACCCCGGGAATGGCCGTGCGCCGTATCCACGACGATCACGTCCACGTCCCGGTTGACCAGCGTTCCAACCCGGGCTTCCAGATCACCCCCCACCCCAACCGCGGCCCCTACGCGGAGCCTTCCAAGCTGGTCCTTGCACGCGTTCGGATACTGGATTTTCTTTTCGATATCCTTTACGGTGATCAGGCCCTTGAGGACGCCTTTATCGTCCACAACCGGCAGCTTTTCGATACGATGTTCCTGGAGAATCTCCTGTGCTTCTTCCAGAGAGATTCCCAACCGGGCCGTCACCAGCCCCTTGTGCGTCATGACTTCGGACACCTTGCGGTTCACGTTTTTTTCGAATCTGAGGTCCCGGTTGGTCAGGATGCCCACAAGTCTCTCGCCGCCGTCAACGATCGGCACTCCGGAGATTCGATACTTGGACATCATCTCAAGCGCTTCACGGATATAGTTGTCCGGCGATAGCGTCAACGGATCGACGATCATACCGCTTTCCGACCGTTTCACCTTGGCCACCTCTTCGGCCTGTTCTTCGATGGACAGATTCCGGTGTACAATCCCAATGCCGCCCTCCTGGGCAAGTGCAATTGCAAGCCGGGCCTCGGTTACCGTATCCATGGCGGCACTGACCAGAGGGATATTCAGCCTGATCCCGCGGGTAATCTGCGTGGTCAGGTCCACCTGAGCGGGCAATACTTCGGATTTCCCGGGAATCAACAACACATCGTCGTACGTCAGTCCCTCTTTGGCGATTTTTTCCGTGGATCTGTCCATTGATGTCTCCCTCGTGAAGAAACGGCGCATCTTCGCTAACAGTCCGTTGATAAAGTCGCTCTGCAGGCGAGGCATTGTGGCAGTAGACAAGGCACGCGACCGCGTCGAATCGGGGGATTCGGGGAGGGAGCGCAACGCAGTAATACGGCCACAGGGACCGGACGCCTGTCTGCCTCCTTGCGCGCTGCGCGCAGGCAAGCGTGCACCGCACAGGCAGGCAGCCCGGATGGGCTTTTTCAACGGGCTGCTAAGCCATGACATCATACCCGGATACAGGAAACCCCTTGACACACGTGTCAAGGGGTTTGCACAACTTACCGTTTCAAGGCGGGGCGCCTCCGCCGCACACTGGCGATCGTGGGCGGAGAAGACCTGTCCTTGACGGCGAGCGTTCCGTGACGAAACGCAAGGCAGGGTGCCCAGATTCTGTTGCGCATGCAAAACTCCGGGTGCGACTGCAACGACAGTTCATCCGTCTGACGAGTCCTCCAATATACGGGATTACCAGGGTTGTGTCAACAGGCATCCGGCGAGCATTGCGCGGCGGGCGTTTCCGGCTCATCCGTCGTCGGGGTGCGGCTTTAATTCGGAGTGGAATCGCAATAAACAGACATGGATTTTGCCTTGACATCCAATTTCCTATTCGTTAGATTTCTATGTTTCTAGGTGTAGCATGTGTCTATGCGTCTTGGTACCAGCACTTTACGCTGAATCGACGGTGCGGCGCGGCTGTATCGTCGAGGAGTTGCCGTTATGAAATTCCGGCTTTCGGATGGCGTTGTTCTCATTCTCTGCGGTTTTCTGTTCCTGGGGCTGTTCTCATCGGTCGAGGCCAGAAGAAAGTCTAAAAAGGACGAGCACAAGCCGCGCGAGGCACCCGTGGACTCGGGGGCGATGTCAAGGAAGCATGTTTATTTCGGCAAGCGATATCTGGATAACAAACAATACGAAGACGCCAGGGTGCAACTGACGAAGTCATGGAACTTCAATTCGCGGAACGCCCAAACCGCGTACTATCTGGGCAAGTTGTACAATGAGACGGAAGAACCCGGGGAAGCAATAACCTGGTTCAAGAAAGCAATTGAACTGAATCCGGCGGGTCCCAATGCGCGAAACGCGCTTTACTACCTCGGCCAGCTCTACATACAGGAAGGGATGCTCGAGGAGGCCATCGAGGTATACGAAAAGCTTCTCGCTATAGCAAAGAAATCCGAAAAGCAGGTCCAGTACCTGCACCGGTTGGTCACGCTTTATATTGAAATAGAAGATTACGATTCGGCGCTGAAGCATACCCGCCGCTGGGGCGGGTTGGAACCGGACAATCCCGACGTCCAGGATGCGATTGCAAAGCTCACCCTCTATATGGGTGACGAAGACGAAGCCCTCAAGGAGATGGAGCGGCTGCTGGAAATAAACCCGGAAGATTACGCCACGCTGGACAATCTCGCCAAGTTGTACGTCCGCATGGGCATGGACCAGAAGGCGTTCAATGCGTATGAGAAGCTCCACGCTCACAGTCCGGAAGATCTCTTCTACCTGGATCAGTTGCTGAACCTGGGGAAACAACTGAACAAGTCCAGGCGGTTTCAAATCAATATTCTCAGAAAAATGATCAGGCTCCAGCCCGACAATCTCAACGTCGTGGAGCAACTGGCCGATCTGACAGGGGATATCGGTCTCGTCGACAGAGGGCTGAGACTGGATCCGGGAAACGGAAAATTCAACTACATGAGGGGCGAGTACCATCACAGGAAGTGGAAGAAATCCAATGCCGCGCGGGATTCCGTCAATGCGCTGAAATGGTTCAGGAGGGCCGCCAAGGATCCTCTTTGGGCCGGAAACGCCAAACGGATGATCGATGAAATCGACCCTCCCATGTCCGAGGAGGAGAAGAAGAGACTGGAATTCTTCAAAAAGAAGAAAGATGAGGAGGTAGATATCGAAGGGAAGAAATAAGGCGTGCCGGTCTCTGTAGAATCGACGAATTCTCCGTTCTTTCGTCCGGACAATATTCAAGTTTCCGTGGCTTGCCGGCAGCCCGGAATCCGCAATTCAACCGTTGCCGGTTGGCGACGGTCTGCGCTTCTCTCGCGCTTTTACAATCGCAGCGAACATTCACATCAACTGGGGGATTGAGGCATGGTTGAACTTTATGTAAACGGCGGGCCCTTCATGCACCCGCTTCTGCTTATGCTGCTTTTCGGTATTGCGGTCAGTATTGAACGTTTCTGGTCGCTTTGGCGGTCTTCCATCGACACGCGGGAGTTTTTCACCGCGGTTCAGGAAGCGCTCAAGCAGCGGGGTCCCGAAGGCGTGGCCGAAGTCTGCGCAAGTCACAGGGGTCCGGTCGCCTCGGTTCTCCATGCCGGCCTTCTTCGCCTGGACCGGGGGCTTGAACACGTCGAAAAGGCCATAGAAGAATCCGGCGCCATCGAGATGGCCTTTCTCGAAAAAGGCATGGTCTGGTTATCCACCGTAGCCAATATCGCTCCGCTGCTCGGTTTCCTCGGCACCGTGAGCGGTATGATCACCGCCTTCGACGCCATTGCGAAAGCCGGCGACGTCGAGCCCAGTATTGTGGCCGCCGGTATTTCCGAAGCGCTCATCACCACGGCATCCGGCCTGGTCATCGCCATTCCCATCCAGGCATTGCACAACCTTTTCGTCTCCAAGATCGACAAGATCATCATCGATATGCAGGAGAGTTCCTCTCAGTTCATCGACGAACTGATCCAGGCCGGCTACGATACGCCCGCGGGAGAATAAGCCATGGCGAACAAGCCACAGTTGACAAGGCGAAACAAATCCAACCCCGAAATCCCGACGTCGTCCATGGCGGACATCGCTTTTCTGCTGATTGTCTTCTTTCTGGTGACCACCACGATGAACCAGGACAAGGGCATCGGCATGCAGCTACCGCCCGCCGGAGAAAACAAGAAGATCCAGAAGAAGAATATCTGCAACGTCTGGGTGAATTCGGCAGGTGATATCCTTATCAACCTGGAGCAGGAGGTACCTCTGGGGCAACTGCGGGCCGACATCGAGCGGCGGCTGAGCGAAAACGACAAGCTGATCGTTTCTCTCAAGGCCGACGAAGAAACGGCCTATAACGATTTCATCGACGTTCTGGATGAGATCAAGCTTTCGGGTGCAACGCGGATTTCACTAGCATCCCCGGAAAAGTAGGTTCTTCCGGCAACAGGAGTTCTCAGCATGGCGGATTTTTCAAAGAAATCAGGGGTACATACGTCCATTCCCACCGGTTCGATGGCGGATATCGCCTTTCTCCTGCTGATCTTTTTCATGGTCACGACGGTCTTCGTACGCTACCGGGTCACGGGGATCGTATTGCCCAGGGCTGAAAAGGTCGAGGAAATCAAAACGCGCCGCCATATTTCCTACGTCTGGATCTCCGCGGACCGGAAGGTCTATATAGACGACAAAATCGCCCAGGTCAACCAGGTTGCGCCCATCTTCTACGAACGCCGGGTGCAGAACCCGCGGCTGATCGTCTCACTCAAGTGCGATACACGGGCGCCTTACGGGCTCGTGTCCCAGGTGATCGAGGAACTGCGCAAAGCCGACGCCCTCCGCGTCAACTTTGCCACCGATCGAGAGAGGTAAAGCGTATGGCCTATATCAAAGGGAAGGAGATCGTCCGGAGAAAGTACCCTGAATTCGACCTCAGGAGTCGTTATCCGAAAGTCTTCTGGACGTCGGTCGGTATCTCCTGCGCCCTGCACCTGATCATGGCGATCCTTTTCCCCACATTCGATATACGGGCCTCGGCGGGGAAGAAAGACCAGATCATCATCCAGATGGAGGAGATCCCGGAAACACGCCAGATTCAGCGGCCGCCTCCTCCTCCACGGCCGGCCATGCCGGTTGAAACCGAGAGCGACGACGTACCCGACGACGTGACCATCGAAACAACCGACCTCGACCTGGATCAGGCCCCCGTAGACCTGCCGCCTCCGCCACCAGGCGCAACCGAAGCGCCAATGGAAGAAGAAGTGATGGAGTTCTGGAGCGTGGAGGAAAAACCGGAACTGATCAAAGGGGTCAGCCCCAAATATCCTGAAATTGCGCGCAAAGCGGGGCTGGAGGGCAATGTATTCGTCAAGTTCATGGTGCGCAGAGACGGGCGGACGGACAGGGTTCAGGTGTTGAGGGGCCAGGAGATTTTCAGGCAGGCGGCCATGGATGCGGTCAGACAATTCGTATTCAAGCCGGCCATACAGAACGACAAGCCGGTGAACGTCTGGATGACCCAGGCCATTAAATTCAAGCTGCACGATTAACCCCAATTGAAAAAACAGCAACTCGGCAACGAGACGAAAACCCCTGAAACGGGGCGTACCGGTCGTCAAAAAGGGACATTTTTTCAGTTCACGTCCAGTGACCTGGTGTATTCTGGTAATCAGCCGTCAGATCACCTTTATCCATTTGCCTATATTCGATTTTACGTCCCGGAAAAATAACGAGTCAAGGTTAAATCGCCTTTATCGACTTGCATATATTCGGTTTTACTTCCCCGAACAATTACGAATCAAGGTAAAATCCTCGCCAGACAGTTTCAACTTTGCGGAGGCCATCACATAACCGGTGGTGGCCTTTCCGCATGTCCGAGGCGATTAACATCGTCCGGAAATTTGACAACATTCCCGGTTTGTAAATCGCGTTCCAGTTAACCCGTTTCATCGAGAGGACCACCTGCCATGCGTTGTCGACAGTCTTTGCTTCTGGTCTCGAGCCTTCTATTCTGCCAGCCCGCGTGGGCTCAAGTCGCTCCCGAATCGGCGGAAAAATACAACGCCGGTCAGGCCCTTTTCGAGAAACGGCGCTATCAGCAAGCCCTTCAGGCGTTCGAAGACGCCGTTAAACTGGATGGCAACAATGCCCAGGCCTATCGAGGCATGGCCAAAACCTACCAGAAGCTCAAGGATTCGGACAAGGCCATTGCCAATTTCCGAATGGCCACGACGGTAAAGGCGGATTACGTTGAAGCCCATTATGAATTGGGGAACCTTTTCTTCAACCTGAAGAAGTACAAGGAGGCGCAGGCGGCGTTCAGGGCGGTGCTGAATCTGGACGGCAATTTTCAGAAAGGCAATGCACGGACGCTCCTGAAGGGGGCCTATTCAAGGCAGGGCAGGGACTACCTGCTCAGAAAAAACTACAGGAAAGCGATCGAGGAATACGAAAACGCAACACAACTCGATCCCACGGACGCCACCAATTACTACAATCTGGGTCTGGCTTCCAGACAGGCCCGAAAGTACAAACAGGCGGAGAGTGCATTTACTACGGCCGTCGAGCTCAATCCCACGTACGCCAAGGCCCATCGACAACTGGGGGACCTGTTTCGGCTCACGAAGAGAAACAGCAGGGCAATCCGGAGTTACAGCCGCGCGATCGATAGCGATCCCAATTGCAAAGACAGGAAGAATATCAACGCCTATCGCAGCCTGGCCGTCGTATACAATCGAACGAAACAGTTTTCAAAGGCGGTTGCCACGCTCAGAAAGGCCGTTGCGGTGGCGCCCACCAAGAGAGACAAGGTCAGGATCTACTCCGCGCTGGGACATTCGCATGCACTTGGGAAAAACTACAAGAGCGCGGTCTCCGCGTATCAGCAGGCGCTCGCCCTGAACTCCCGGGACAGCGAGGCCCAGTACCGCGTGGCAGAAGCCTATTTGGAACTCAAACAGTACCAGAACGCCCTCAACTACGCCAGAAGAGCCGTCTCGGACCGAAGGTTCGGTGTGCCGGCATACGTCATCATCGGCGACGTTTACGACGCGTGGCGGCCTCAAGGCTGGAAGGAAAAGGCCATCAGGAGCTATGAGAGAGGGCTCAGAGATCGCAAATACAAGAAGTACTGCGAGGACAAGATCGATCGTATCAAGAATCCCGTAGACACCGGAGAGTAAGAACCCGAAGCATCACACCCGGCGGGCAATCCACATGCGCCGGCGCGCCCCCAGGTTTAATTCCACGCACTGAACATTCCGTTTCGCGTCAGAGTCGTTCGTCTCACGCAGACCGCCGGTCGCGTTGCGCCGGGGCCCGGACGCCTGCGCGAGCGAATTCCACGTAACGATCATCCTCCTGTCTTACCGGCTGCAGTCCACGGGTTCATGCATCCACAAAGCGCTCTAACACCCCCGAAAACGACCTCGTCTTGACGCTCGAAAACGTTACGTTTCTTCTGGCTTTTCTGGGCTATCTCGGGCTGTCTGTCAATCTGGTACTCACGGCCAGGGGTACGTTCAGCCGCCCGACCATCGCCATGGTTGCGCTGATTGCCGTCGTCCACGTTTACCTGGTCTGGGCTTTCCGGTACGATTGGCAGTTCGCCATGGCCGTCCGAAACGGCTACGCCGGATTCTTTATCTTCCACTCGGCGCTTCTGTCTATCGTAGCCGCGGCGTTCGTTCCGCCGGTGATCTGCAAGCCCCTGATCGCCCTGTCGTTTCTGATTGTTTCCGCCGGCGCCACGGGAGCCGTGTTCCGGTACGAAGTCGTCAGCATCTACCGTATTCCCGTGCTGATCAACGCGGGTCTCGGCCTGGGATTCCTCGTATACAATCAATACCGCAGAATCAAACCGGCCGGGTGACACGCGAAAGACCGGTGGCGGCCGGGTTTTGCGCGCCGGCCCGGACCCAAATGACCTCGATTGCAGAAATCCGCCGGCGTCTCGCCGGACATCATCCGCAACTGGCTTCCGGAGACCGGGTTCGCGCCGCCGTCGCAATGGTCCTGCATCCATGCCAGGGAGCGGTTCACCTGCTGTTTATCGAGCGGTCGCGGCGCGACAACGATCCGTGGTCGGGCCACGTCGCGTTCCCGGGGGGCATGGTGGAACCCGGCGACGGAAACTCGCGCATGGCTGCACAGCGCGAGACGCGGGAGGAGATCGGCCTGGATCTCGGAAGGGCAGAGTACCTCGGTCGACTGGATGACGTCACCGGCGCTACCCTTCCCATCCTCGTGTCGGGTTTCGTCTACAACGTCGCAATCAGAGATCGGCTTCGTCCAAACCACGAAGTCAAGGATGCATTCTGGGTGAAGTTGAACGTACTCGCCGACGCCGGACGCCATGTTGAGCGCAGCTTTCGAATCGACAACGCGGAACGTCGTTTTTCCGCAATCGAACTGCCGGGTCCGCGCCAGCGTGTCCTCTGGGGCATTTCATACCGCCTGGTCTCGCAACTGGTCGCGCTCCTGGGCTACCCGTTCCGTTCATCGCTGCCTGCCAGCGGCGCGCCTGGTTCCAAACCCGGAGCGGAAGGATGAATTCAGCCGATCTCTGCCATCTCCCGGCGGTCGAACTGCGAAATCTTTATCAAAAGCGGGAGCTCTCGCCCGTCGAGGTTACGAGAGCCGTGCTGCAGCGGATTGAACGGCTGAACCCCGCCTTCAACCCCTTCGTCACGGTCACTCCCGAACGCGCGCTGGAACAGGCGGATCGCGCCGAACGCGCCTATATGGGGGGTGAGGCCGGAATCCTGGCCGGCATTCCCGGCTCACTCAAGGATCTCACCCCCACAAAGGGTATCCGCACTGCCCGGGGATCCCTGCTCTACAAGAACTGGGTGCCGGATTACGATGCGCCGCTTGCGGAACGCCTCTCAAACACGGGGATGGTCCTTCTCGGCAAAACCACCACCCCGGAACTCGGCTGGAAGGGTGACTCGGGAAACCGGATCAACGGCCCGGTGCACAACCCCTGGAAGCACGGCCGTACGGCCGGCGGATCCAGCGGAGGCGCCGCTGCCGCCGTCGCCCTGGGTATGGGACCGGTTGCCCAGGGTACGGACGGGGCCGGGTCCATTCGCATCCCGTGCGGTTTCTGCGGTCTGTACGGACTCAAGCCGTCCTGGGGTCGTGTTCCCCAGTACCCGGCCAGTGTGGTTGAGTTGCTCTCCCACGCCGGCCCCGTCACCCGCACCGTGAAGGATGCCGCGCTGATGCTCACGGCCATGGCCGGCGCCCACCCGATGGATCGCCTCTCGCTGCCCGATTCCACCGATTACCTCGTGGAAATGGAAGGCGATATCTCCGGTCTGCGCGTTGCCTGGTCCCCGAATCTCGGGTACGCCCGGGGCGACCCCGAAGTCCTGTCGATCGCGGCGGCGGCTGCGGCCCGGTTCCAGGAACTCGGCTGTCACGTCGAAGAGGCCCATCCCGGACTGCCCGATCCCTGGGATATCGCCGACACGATATGGTCCGCATCGTTCGCGGGCGTGTTCGAGGACAACCTGGACGACGTCAGGCATCTCCTGGACGCCGGCCTTGCAGCCGTGATTGAAAAGGGGAAATCCGTCTCGGGGGCCCATCTGGCAATCGCGTACGCGCGTCGCAATGACTACTACCACGGATGGCGTGAATTCATGAGCGCTTACGACCTGTTTCTCTGCCCGACACTTCCCGTTACAGCCTTCACCGCCGGGCACGACCATCCAGGCGAAATCGCGGGCCATCCAACCAGCTACCTCGGCTGGACCGCTTTCACGTACCCGTTCAACATCACCGGGCAGCCTGCGGCCACGGTTCCGGCCGGGTTTGCAGGCGACGGATTGCCGGTCGGCCTGCAGATCGTCGGGCGCTGGCGTGACGACGCGGGTGTGCTGCGTGCCTCCGCGGCCTTCGAATCACTCGCACCCTGGAATAAGATACAACCGGCCGTGGAACCGATGGAATAAGTGTGACGCCACGAGACTTCCGAAACGGCGGCGAGCCGGGGAAACCGGGCAACAGGGCCTGATTACCGGGAAAGGACGGACCGATGATCATCAAACCCAGAATCCGGGGATTCATCTGTACGACGGCGCACCCTGTCGGCTGCGCGCACAGTGTACAGGAACAGATCGACTGGGTAAAGAAACAGCCCACGCTGAAAGGCTACCGGAACGTGCTCGTCATTGGCGCCTCAACGGGTTATGGGCTGGCCGCTCGAATCGCTGCCTGTTTCGGTGGCGGCGCCAGAACCGTGGGCGTTTTCTTTGAGAGGCCGGCCCTGAGGAATCGCACGGCCTCGGCGGGATGGTACAATTCGGTTGCCTTCGAAAGCGTCGCAAGGGACGCGGGCTATTACTCGAAAAGCATCAACGGCGACGCGTTTTCCGACGAGATCAAGGAACAGGCCATCTCGGTCATCAGGAAAGACCTCGGAGACGTGGATCTCGTGGTTTACAGCCTGGCGTCACCGAGGCGCACGCATCCCCGATCCGGGGCGCAATACACCTCCGTATTGAAAACCGTGGGTGAACCGTACACGGGCAAGACGGTCGATATCCACACGGGCGTCGTCTCGGAAGTTACCATCGAGCCGGCCACCGACGACGAAATCGGCAATACCGTTGCCGTCATGGGCGGAGAAGACTGGGATCTGTGGATTCAGGCTCTCGAAGCGGCGGACGTGCTTGCCGAGGGCGTCCGCACGGTTGCGTTTACCTATATCGGACCGGAGCTGACCCGGCCGGTCTACGGCAACGGCACCATCGGTAAAGCGAAAATTCACCTCGAGGCCACGGCCCGGGAATTGGACGCGCGGTTGAGGAAGAGAAACGGACGCGCCTACATCTCCGCGAACAAGGCCGTAGTCACCCAGTCCAGTGCGGCCGTACCGGTGGTATCGCTCTACATTTCGCTGTTATACAAGGTCATGAAGGAGAAGCATATTCACGAAGGATGTATAGAACAGATGTACCGGCTTCTGAAGGATCGACTCTATGCCGGACCGCCGGTACCCACCGACGAGAGCGGGCGCATCCGCATTGATGACCTGGAATTGAGGGAGGACGTGCAGTCGCGCATCGAATCGCTCTGGCGGTCCGTTACCACCGAAAACCTGGAAGCGATTTCGGATGTGCGGGTTTTCCGCGAGGAATTCCTCAAGCTTTTCGGTTTCGGCCTACCTTCGGTCGACTATATGGCCGACGTCGACCCGAACCAGCCCCTCTGGTGTCCGTAGAAAAACCCCCATCCGGACTGCCAGGCGGCAGCCTGTCCATCGACGAATTGTTCAATCCTCTCCCCGACGATTGAACGTCTCTTTCCCAACGTCGCCCCTGCTGCTCCTTCCGTTATTCTCATCTCTTTTCCAGCCAACAGGTTAAGTGCATCCGGTTCCCCTGGCACGCCCTTTGCGCTCTTACAGGTGGTCGGGATTCACCAACACCGGACTCCTTGCAGATCGGCACGCTTCCGTGGAGTTCAGTCGCGTTCCTGACGGACTCCAAGGAGGCCCGTATGATGTCCCGAGTGCTGAGCTGCGCCACCCTGGGTATCGACGCCTACGTCGTACGCATCGAGACCGATCTGGATTATCAGCTTCCCGCATTCTCGGTGGTCGGTCTGCCGGACAACGCCGTCAAGGAAAGCCGGGATCGCGTAACCGCCGCAATCAAGAACTCCGGCAGGGTCTTTCCGAATCGCCGGGTAACGGTCAATCTTGCGCCCGCGGACATCCGTAAGGAAGGCTCGGGCTTTGACCTGCCCATCGCCGTGGGTATCCTGGCCGCGTCCGGAGACATCTCGCCCGAGATCCTCTCGCAATACACGGTTCTCGGTGAGCTTGCGCTCGACGGCGCCGTCAGGCCGGTCCGGGGCGTCCTGCCGATGGCCGTGGAGACCCGCCAGGCAGGATTCAAGGGCATCATCCTCCCACGCGAGAATGCCCGCGAAGCAGCCATTGCGGGCGGTATCGACGTGCATCCCGTCGGCGACCTGATGGAGACGCTGGACTTCCTCGAGGGCTATCGGGACGTACCTTCGCTCAAGGTCGATATCGACCGGATCTTCAGCCAAGCCCTGAGCTACCGTATCGACTTCCGCGACGTCCGGGGCCAGGTTCACGCCAAGCGAGCACTGGAAGTGGCGGCCAGCGGCGGCCACAACATCATCATGATCGGCCCGCCCGGTTCGGGGAAGACGATGCTCACCCGCCGCCTGCCCACCATCCTGCCCGACCTGACCCTGGACGAAGCCATCGAAGCCACCAAAATCCACTCGGTGGCCGGGCTGCTGCCGCCGGAGACCACCCTGGTGGCGATCCGGCCCTTTCGTTCCCCTCACCATACCATTTCGGACGCCGGCCTGATCGGCGGCGGACCTCACCCGCGGCCGGGCGAGGTCTCACTTGCACACCACGGCGTGCTCTTTCTGGACGAGTTGCCCGAGTTCAAGAAGCATGTCCTCGAGGTCCTGCGCCAACCGCTCGAGGATGGCTTCGTCACCATTGCCCGGGCCATGGTCTCTCTGACCTATCCCGCACAATTCATGCTCGCCTGCGCCCTGAATCCGTGCCCGTGCGGATACTTCGGCGATCCCAGGAACGAATGCACGTGTTCTCCGCCGATCATCCAGCGGTATATGGCCCGAATTTCCGGTCCGCTTCTGGACCGGATTGACATTCACATTGAAGTTCCGGGGGTCGAATACACCGAACTCGCCGATGAACCCGGCGGCGAGACGTCCGAATCCATTCGCGAAGGCGTGAATGCGGCGCGCCAGGTGCAACTGCATCGCTTCAGGGAAAAACAACATCTGTACTGCAATGCGCATATGGGCCCCGCAGAAATTCGTGATTACTGTCGGATCGACGGCAAAGGCGAGGAACTTCTCAAAATGGCAATTACAAAGCTGGGACTGTCGGCACGCGCCTACGACCGCATCCTGAAAGTCAGCCGCACCATCGCAGACCTGGAAGAGGAACAGGAAATCAAACCCCAGCACGTCGGGGAGGCCATTCAGTACCGCAGTCTCGATCGGAATCTCTGGATGTAACTTCGGGTCGGCGGCTGAGGCAACGGAAACGCCCGAGCGAAGCCCGTCTTCGACTCTCCCGAGGCAGGAGAACGCCGATACGATCCGACGTCAGCCTTGAAACCCACCTTCCGCCTCATGCAGCCCCGAAAAATCCCTTTCCGTTTGTCCTGACGTCATCCATCCGCTATATTAAGGACGAGTTGTCACCCTTATTCAACGTCACTCCTGTAATCCGTCGGCTGGAGCGGGTGTTCTGTTCCGGAAATAGGTTGCCAAAATTCGGCTGACGAGTCGCCCGGCTCGCAAGGCGCCTCCGACCTGCGAAGAGTCTGCGAGCGAGGGCAACGCAGCGAGACGGGATGAATCGTCGGGAGAATGGTGAGATATTTTCAGGACAGGACACGATGATATGAAGGAACCGATCGTCTATCTCAACGGAGAACTCGTACCTGCCTCTCAGGCCGCAATCAGGATTTACGACCTGGGCATCATTCTGGGCGCCACGCTCACCGAAATGACCCGTACGTTCGCCCACGCGCCGTTTCGCCTGGACGATCACCTGGACCGGCTCTACCGGTCGTGCAAATACGCCGGGATTCAACCGCCGCTGTCGCAAAGCCGGATGCGGGACAAAACCCTCGAACTCATACGGGCGAACAGGGAACTGATTGATCCCGGGGCCGACCTTGGCATCGTACACTTCATCACACCGGGAGAAAACGAGATCTACGCCGGCAGCGCCGCGGGAAGCGTCCGCCTGACGCCAACCGTCTGCATTCACTCCTTTCCACTGCCCTTTCGCGTCTGGCGCCACCTTTTCGAGGCCGGCGCGCACGTTGTCACACCCGCCTTGCGCCACATCCCGCCCCAATGCCTGGATCCGAAATCCAAGAACCGTTCCCGCCTGCACTGGTGGCTGGCCGACCAGCAGACCCACGCGGTCGATCCGGAAGCGATTACGCTGCTTCTGGACCTGGACGGTAACGTCACGGAATGCGCGGGTTCCAACTTCGCGGTCGTCGCGGACCGCACAATCTACTCCCCTACCACGCGCAACATTCTCCAGGGCGTCAGCCTCCTCACTGTCCGGGAACTTGCGGCCGAACGCGGTCTCGACTGGATTGAAAAGGACCTTCAGCCATACGACGTGGCGAATGCCGACGAGGCCTGGCTGACCACCACGCCATATTGCATTGCGCCCTGCACCAGGTTCAACAACATCCCGGTCGGAAGCGGAAAACCCGGCCCGCTGTATCGTGAAATCCTGGACGCATGGAGTACCCGGGTCGGGCTGGACATTGAAAAGCAGATCCTCAACGATTGATGCAGGCAACCCGGATCGATACGGTAACGATAGAAGCCCTGGCCGAGTGCCTTGTGCGTTTCGAATTGAGCCATGAAAATCGCCCTACTGCTCTCCGGCGGCGTTGACAGTTCCGTGGCCCTCAATCTGTTGTGCAGCGAAGGGCGCCACAAGATCACCGCCTTCTATCTCAAGGTCTGGCTGGAAGACGAACTTGCCTTCCTTGGCGACTGCCCCTGGGAGGATGACCTCAAGTACGCGCGCGCCGTCTGCGAACAGGTCGGGGTACCGCTCCGAATCATCCCTCTCCAGGCCGAATACCTGGACCGGGTGGTCTCGCACACGGTGTCCGAACTCAGGGCCGGACGTACACCCAGCCCGGACATTGTCTGCAACCGGCACATCAAATTCGGCGAGTTCGCGGCCCGAATCGACGGCAGCTACCACAAAGTCGCTTCCGGGCACTATGCCCGAGTCGAAGAAGCCAATGGTACCTGCTACCTGAAGCGGGCGCCGGACCCCGTCAAGGACCAGACCTACTTTCTCTCCCGACTCAGCCAGGCTCAAGTCAAACGCGCGCGTTTCCCCGTGGGGTATCTCAACAAACAGCAGGTCCGTAAATACGCACGGGACTTCGGTCTGCCGAACCAGGACCGCAAAGACAGCCAGGGCATCTGTTTTCTGGGCAAGATAAGCTACCCCGAGTTCGTCAGGGCGCACCTTGGAGAAAAGCCCGGCGACATCGTCGATGCGGAAACCGGCGCCCGGCTCGGCCGCCACCGGGGCTACTGGTTCTACACCATCGGACAGCGGGAAGGGCTGGGCCTTTCCGCGGGCCCCTGGTACGTGGTCGCGAAGGATACCCGCGGCAACATTGTCCACGTGTCCCACAGGAAACACCGTGACGAGCGGTCATTGAGCCGCTTCAGGGTTTCAAGTCCGCACTGGATCTCAGGGGCTCCCGGGCGGCACGACCTTCATGTCAAAATCCGGCACGGTCCCGGGCTGGTCCGGTGCCGCATAGAATCCGACGGTAATGGCGGCCTGAACGTTCAAATGACGGAGGCCGACGCCGGCGTAGCCCCGGGACAATCGGCCGTCTTCTACGATGGCGATATCTGTCTGGGGGGCGGTGAAATTGCGTAGGCGGATTTCAGCATGCATTGTTGCCCGTTCAACCCTGAAGCCGACATCCGCCCTGCCGCGGTGAGCTTCATACCGGTTCGGGAGCGCGTTCCTGCATATACCGGATACCCTCCTCAATCTCCGTTCTTTTCACTGTGTCGCACGTCACCGCCCGGCCGATCGTCTCCGGAAGGACAAACCGGATCACCCCGTCCCGCGCTTTCTTGTCGCTGGCCATGCGGCCGATCAGCTTGTCCGCTTCAAGTGCCCGGGCGCCGGAAGGAATCCCGAGTCTTTCGATCAGCGCGTTCTGGCGCTGCAGATCCGCCGGCTTCCAGAACCCCTTGATGACGCCGATTCTGCCAGCGGCCAGCATACCCAGCATAACGGCCTCTCCGTGTTTGTAAACCCTGTAATCCGTCACTGCCTCAATGGCGTGTCCCACCGTGTGACCATAGTTCAGTATTTCCCTCAATCCCGCCTCGGTCTCATCCGCCGCCACGACGCCCGCCTTTATTCTGCAGTTTCGTGCAATCAGAGACACCAGTTGTTCCGGTTCAATCGCCAGATCCGCCACTTTCTCTATCTTGCTCTCGAGGAATCGCACGAGCGCTTCGTCCCGGATCAATCCGTGCTTGATCACCTCCGCCATCCCGGCAACCACCTCCCGCCTGGGCAGGGTCATCAGCGTTTCCGTGTCGACATATACCAGCTTCGGCTGATAAAACGCCCCGATCATATTCTTGCCGAGCGGGTGATCGACCCCGGTCTTTCCTCCCACGCTGGCGTCGATCTGCGCCTCCAGGGTGGTCGGGACCTGCACGAAATCGATACCGCGCAGGTAGGTGGCCGCCACGAATCCGGCGGTGTCGCCCACGACACCGCCCCCAAGTGTGACGATACAGCCGCGCCGGTCCAGGCCCGCCCGAATCAGGTCGCCATATATCCGGCCCGCTGTCGCCAGTGTCTTGAATTCCTCTCCATCCGGGATCTCTACCACCGTTGCCGCCACACCCTGCGCCTCGAGACCGGCCCTGACCGGATCCAGGTAGAGCCGCGCCACCGTCGGATTGGTCACGATCGCTGCAATCGAACCCAACCCCCTCGCCGCGTACGCCCTGCCGAAATCGGACAATGTCCCGTGTCCAATCATGATCGGATAGCTCCGGCTGCCCAGATCCACCCGCACGGTTTCCATACCGCTCGGTACGCGTTTAGATTCCATAGACAGCAGCCTCCCATCGCCTCTATTGAAATTCGATACCTTCAAGTGCCGTTAACGCCAGTTGAACCGTCTCTTCCGGCGTGCGATGTTCCGACGACTCCACGAATGCGTCCGCCCGGGCGTAATACGGCGCCCGGACGGCAAGCATCGACCGGATCTTCTCCATCCGTTCTTCGTCGTTCACTCCGGCCATCAGCGGCCGTTCTCCCTCCGTCCTGCACAGGCGTGTGGAGATGGTCTCCGCCGATGCCCGAAGACACAGGCAGACGCCGGATGCGCGAATCGTGTCCCAATTGCCTTCCTGTGTCACCGCGCCGCCACCCAATGCGATCACGGCATCGGGCATTCCGGCCGCCCTCGCCACGCAACCCCGCTCGATACGCCGGAATGCGGCCTCGCCGTCTTCCGCGAAGATCCGGGGGATGGACTTTCCGGCCGACGCCACGATCAGCTCGTCCGTATCCACAAATGTCCGATTCAGACGCTGTGCCAGAATCGGGCCGATTTTGCTCTTTCCGGTTGCCATGAAACCGGCCAGGAAAATCTGTCTGCCCTGCAGCGGAGAAAAATGCGTAGTCGGACTCACATTTCCTCCGGCGCTTTCAGGCCCAGCAAATGGAGTCCGGCTGCCAGCACGGCGGTAATCGAATAGACGAGCGCGATGCGTGCCCGTGTCAGCGGAAGGTCGTCCGAAATGACCCTGTGGGCGTTGTAGAACCGGTTTGCCTCGGTGCACAGTTCGATCAGGAACCCTGCAATGAGAGAGGGCTCACAGGTCTCGGCCGCGTTCCGGATTCGCTCCGGAAACCGCTCCATGCACTTGACCACGGCCACGGTTTCGGGTTCGGACAACAGAGAAAGGTCCGCGCCGGACGGCGGAACCGCCCCTCCGTACCTGCGCAACACGCTGCAATACCGGGCATGGGTATATTGAACGTATGGGCCGGTCTCACCGTTGAAATTCAGGATCTCATCCCAGTCGAAAACCACATCCCGCGTCCGGCGGGAATCCAGGTCCGCATAGACCACCGCACCGATGCCCACGTCCCGCGCGATCGCATCCTTGCCGGGAAGATCCGGATTCTTGTTCTCGACAATTCCCCTTGTCAACTCAATTGCGCGGTTCAACACGTCCTCCAGGAAAATCACGTTTCCCCGGCGGCTCGACATCCTTCCTTCCTTGAAGGAAATAATGCCGAACGGGACGTGGACACAGTCCTTTGCCCATTCATAGCCCATCCGCTCCAACACCTTGAAGAGCTGCCGGAAATGCAGGGACTGCCCGGCGTCGGTCGTATAGATCAACTTGTCGAAATCGTAGGTCTTCTTCCGGTAAATCGCCGCCGCCAGGTCCCGCGTGAGATAAACACTGGTATCATGTCCGGTCTGGATGATGGCAGGCGGCATGTCATCTTCGTCCAGCATCACGACGAGGGCGCCTTCACTCTCCACGGCAAGCCCTCCGGCCTTCAGTTCGTCAATGACGGGACCGACCTTGTCGTGGAAGAAACTCTCGCCGGTATATTCCGCAAACGTGACGTCCAACAGCCCGTAAATCCGCTTGAAGTCCTTGACTGTCTCCTCTCTGAACCAGTTCCAGAGACGAAGCGCTTCGGCGTCGCCCGCCTCCAGTTTCTGTGTCCAGTACTTTACGGCGTTGCCGAGAGACGGGTCTTTTTCCATCTCGGCATTGTACCTCACGTACAGATTGAAGAGCTCATAGGGCGGATTCTCACGAATCGCGGCATCGTCTCCCCAGCGCTTGTAAGCGGCGATACTCATCCCGTGCTTGGCTCCCCAGTCCCCAAGGTGGTTGATGCCGATCACGTCCCATCCCGTGGCCTCGTACAGCCGGCAGAGCGAGTTCCCGATTGCAGTCGAACGTATGTGAGCGATCGTAAACGGTTTGGAGACGTCCGGCGAGGAGAAATCGATCACGACCGTCTTTCCCGCGCCCACGTCGCTCCCGCCGAATTGCCCGCCCCTGGCGAGAATTTCCGAGAGTGTCTCCCGAACGAATTCGGTCTGGCTCACGTAAAAATTGAGATAAGGCCCTGCAGCCCGTACCCGGGCGATGCGTCCGCCGGGCCGTATCCTTTCCCCGAGGTCCCGCGCGATCTGATTCGGCGCTTTACGCAGTGTTTTTGCGAACCTGAAGCACGGAAGCGCGTAATCGCCCATCTCGGGTTTTGGAGGGACTTCAATCAGGGCCCTCACCTCATCCCGGGGCACGTCGGTTGCTGTTGATACATGCGATACGATTTCTTCAACAAAAGGATTGACCATATAGCAGCACCTCTCCCCTCCAAGCCCCCTCAGACAAAGCTGTCGGCTATCAGCCGTCAGCTGTCAGCAATCAGCCGTCAGTAACCTCTCCCCCCGGCCCCTCTCCTGTGAGGAGAGGGAGAGGGGAGAGATTGCCTGCCTTGTGAGGTTTCTTCTCGTGCCGGAGGCAAGGAGAATAACGTACCGGGCAAGGATTTCTTCTACCGTCTTCCGTCTCCCCGATTTTATCGCTTCTACGGTTTTGACGCCAGGTAGAGTGTGGCGATTCCAAGGGTCAACCGGCGTTCCACGGGCTCGAGAAACCCCGTCTGTGTCAAACGCGTTCGAAATGCTTCACCCTCCGGGAACCGCATTACGGACTCATAGAGATACCGATACGCCAGAGGATTCCGGGAAACAAGCCGACCGATTCCGGGAAGGATGAATCTGAAGTAGAAGAGGTAAGCCCTGCTCAACAGAAACGCCCTGGGACGGGAAAACTCCAGAATCGCCAGCCGGCCGCCCGGGCGCAGGACACGGAGTATCTCGTGAAGGCCGGCGGTCAGGTCCGAAAAGTTCCGCACTCCGAAACCAATCGTTACGGCGTGAAACCGTGCATCCGGAAACGGCAGCCGTTGTGCATCTCCACAAAGCAGGAACAGTTGGCCGGATTTTCTTTTCTGCTTTTTGTTTCCACGCCGAAGCATCGGCAGGGAAAGGTCGGCGCCCACAACCCGCACGCCTGGGTCGCGAGCAGCCGCTTCAAGACCCAGATCCGCCGTTCCGGTTGCCAGATCCAGGATCCACCAGCCCGCTTTCAAATCCAGTGCGTCGACTGTCCACCGCCGCCAGAGAATATCCACACCGGCGCTCAACAGGTGGTTCAGCAGATCGTACGTTCCGGCAATCCCGTCGAACATCTGACGCACGAAGGTCCGCCTGGCATTGCGTTCCTTACCGTCGGAATCGGCCACCGCTACGCCCGAAACCGGCCGATTATCGCCCGCTTCATCACGTCGACGGGCGGCTCGATGCCCGTCCATATGGCAAACGAACGCGCACCCTGGTACACGAGCATATCCAGCCCTCCAAACGCCGGCGCTCCCGCGGACCGGAACTGGCGCATCAGGAGCGTATCCAGCGGATTGAAAACCGTATCGTAGAGTACCAGTTGCGGATGTACAGCGTCTGTATCCGCGAGGGGCGTCCGCTCCACGTCCGGATACATCCCCAGCGACGTTCCGTTCACGACCAGACCGGCATCCGCAAACCGTCTCATTTGTGTGCCTTTCGTGAGATCACCCGCGTCGATTGCCTTACCCGTTATCCGTTGCATATCACGCGCAAGCAGCTCCGCCCGGGCAACGGTTCGATTGAGAATGCTCACCCGTCGCACTTCGTTTCGCGTCGCCAGCGCGTACGCCGCCGCCCGCGCAACGCCTCCCGCGCCGAGAATTACGCAATGCTCCGGCAGCACGGCGAGACCCGCGGTGCGCTCCAAAGCGGTGGCCAACCCGTACACGTCGGTATTCTGCCCGACAAGTTCGCCATCCTTGAGAGACACCGTGTTCACCGCACCCACGGCCAGTGCTTCTTCCGAAATCCGGTCCAGGTGCGCCATCAC
>LXNJ01000679.1_pt1 | contig 22589 bp, 16 predicted proteins | sample 809081 | NCBI WGS metagenome assembly LXNJ01 (sample SAMN04870510, study PRJNA318959) | sponge metagenome | biome: sponge; feature: marine sponge reef; material: water | host: Petrosia ficiformis | place: Greece: Milos, Mediterranean Sea | collected 2013-05-29 | depth 5-7 m | reverse complement strand
TGGGAGGTCGGTACACGCCGGATCAACGATATCCACGGCGGTGGCTGGCTGACTCTCTACCAGGTCGTCCAGCGCTCGTCGAACATCGGCATCGCCAAGTTCGCAGAACGGCTCACGGAGGGGCAGCAGTACACGAACCTGCGCGACTTCGGATTCGGCACGCGGACCGGGGTCATGCTCCCGGGAGAGGCGGCGGGCATCCTCAGAAGGCCGGAACAGTGGTCGGCGCTGTCGGGCCAGTCCCTCGCATTCGGCTATGAACTCTCGGTGACGTCGTTGCAGATGGCGATGGCCTTCGGGGCCCTGGCGAACGATGGCTGGCTGATGGAGCCGCGCCTCATCAGGGAGGTGCGCGACCGCGACGGGACGCCCGTGCGCCCGGCCAGCCCCCGGTCGGTGCGGCGCGCCGTGCCGCGGCGGGTTACCGAGGCGCTGACGCCGGTTCTGGTCGATGTCGTGGAGCAGGGGACGGGCACGCGCGCGCGAATGACTTCGTTTCTGGTCGCGGGCAAGAGCGGGACGGCCCGCGCCATAGGGGACAACGGACGCTACGAGGGCAATGCCTACTTCGCCTCATTCGGCGCCTTCTTCCCCGCGGACGATCCACAGCTTCTGCTCTTCGCGAAGCTGGACCGCCCTGCGGGCGACTACTACGGAGGCGCCGTTGCGGCCCCCCTGACACGGGCGATGCTGGAGAGCCTGTTGCCGACGCGGCGCATCCCCGTGGATCGGGACGCGCTGGCCCTGGCGCGGCGCCCCGTCGCGGCCGAGTCGGTGAGTGAGCCGCTGGTGCGCTTCGCGGCCGCCACGCGGGAGCCCGAGCCACTGCTTGCCGCGCCGCTCGCCGATCCTTCGGACCGGCGCGCGGGAAGCATGGCGCTTCCGGATCTGAGCGGGACTCCGATCCGCGTCGCGCTCCGAAAACTGCACAGGATGGGCCTGAGGGTGTGGCTCGATGGTGGAGGAGCCGTGCTCATGACGATTCCCGCGGCGGGAACCGGGGTCGTGGCCGGTGACACCGTGCGAGTGCTGGGGCAGGAGGGGTGACCGTGGCCATGGAACACGTGCTGGCGGCGATCGAGGATGCCGGAGTGATCGTTCGGCGGATGGCGCCGCCACGTGGCCAGTTGAGGCGCCTGGAGGTCTCCGGCGTGCAGCAGGACTCGCGCGCCGTGACCCCGGGCGACCTCTTCGTGGCCTGGGCGGGGTCAACGCATGACGCCCACGAATTCCTGGGCGGCGCCGTGGCGGCGGGGGCCGCGGCTGCCATCGTGGAGCGGCCGGTTCCGGGCGTGTCCGTCCCCCTGATCCAGGTCGACAACGCGCGCCTCGCGGCGGCCGTGGCCTCCGGCTTCGTGGCTGGGGCGCCGTGGCGCAAGCTGCGCACCGTCGGCGTTACCGGCACGAACGGCAAGACGACGACCGCACTGTTGTTGCGTGGCCTGTTGGGAAGGGAGGCGCGGTGCGCGGCGATCGGCACGCTGGGCGTGGTCGGCCCGGACGGCCGTCTCGAGGCCGGTACGGCAGAGCTCACGACGCCCGGGCCCATAAGGCTGGCGGGGTGGCTCGCCGAGCTCGCCCGCGACGGCGTCGCGGGAGTCGTGGTCGAGAGTTCCTCCCACGCGCTCGATCAGTTTCGCCTCGACGGCATTCGCTTCGATGTCACGGCCTTCACCAACCTGACCCGTGATCACCTGGACTACCACGGCAGCCGAGACCGGTACCTCGGCGCGAAGGCACGCCTGCTGGACCTGGGGAAGCGGGGCGCCACCGCCGTGATCAACGCCGACGACGAAACCTGGCGGGCGCTCCGTCCCACGGGCCCGACCGTAACCTACGGCGTGCGGTCGTCCGCGGACCTGCGCGCGGCCGGAGTCCGTCTCTCGTCGCGCGGCTCCAGCTTCGAGCTCGTGTGGCGGGGTGGCCGGTATCCGGTCGATCTGCCCCTGCCGGGCGGCTTCAACGTCTCCAACGCGCTGTGCGCCGCCGCATGCGCCCTCGCACTGGGCCAGGAGCCGGGCCGCGTGGCGGAAGGACTGGCCGAAGCCTCCCCGGTGCCGGGACGTCTGGAGTGCATCGTGCGGAAGCCGTTCGATGTATTCGTCGACTTCGCCCATACGCCCGACGCCCTGGATCAGGTCCTGAAGGCGCTGCGGCCGCTGGTGTCGGGACGCCTCATCGTGGTGTTCGGGGCGGGTGGGGATCGTGATCCGACCAAGCGCCCCGAGATGGGAGCGGCGGCCTCGCGCCACGCGGATCTGGTCGTCGTGACCTCGGACAACCCCCGCACCGAGGACCCGGCGGAGATCGCCGCGCAGGTGTCGAGCGGCGTCTCGGGAGTCGACGCCGTGGAGATCGTGGACCGGCGCGAGGCGATATGCCGGGCGCTGGACGGGGCCGAACCGGGCGACGGGGTGCTCCTCGCCGGCAAGGGCCACGAGACGTACCAGATCGTGGGGACCGAGAAGCGGCCGTTCGACGAGCGGGCGATCGTGCTCGACCACCTGGGAGGCCGCGCATGACGGACACGGCCTTCGGTTGGAGCGACGCCTCCGTGCGGCGGGCGCTTGGGCTGTCCGGCGGAGATCCCGTGTGCCGGTACCGTGGCGTTTCCACCGACACGCGCACCCTGCGGCACGGCGACGTGTTCGTCGCGCTCGAGGGGCCCCGCTTCGATGGACACGAGTTTGCGCCGGAGGCCGTCGCGGCGGGGTGTGCGGCCATCGTCGCGAGGCGCGATCCCGGAGACCTCCCCGTGCCCGTGTATCGTGTTGCGGACACGCTTACCGCGCTGGGCGACCTTGCCCTGCACCGGCGCAGGCACGCGCGCATTCCGGTGGTCGGGATCACGGGATCGTCGGGCAAGACCACCGTGAAGGACCTCACGCTGGGCGCGCTCTCGTCGACCCCGCATCCGCACGGCACGTCGGCAAACGACAACAACCGCGTGGGCACGCCCCTGACGATCCTGTCCATGCCCGACCGCGCGACGTCGCTGGTTCTGGAAATGGGCACCAACGAGCCCGGCGAGATCGCCGAACTGGCCCGGGTTGCACGCCCCACGGTCGGAGTGGTCACGACCGTTTCGGAGACGCACGTCGAGCGGCTCGCGGATCTCTCGGGGGTGATGTCGGAGAAGCTTGACCTGCTCCGTGCCGTCGACAGGACGGGGATCGCCCTGGTGGGCGACGAGCCGCCGGAGTTGGCGCGCGAGGCCCGCAGGATCCATCCCGATGTTGCGGTTAGCGGCTGGTCGGACCGGGCGGACAGCGATCTGCGACCGTTCGACGCCCGCCTGCGGGCCGACGGCACGTATTCGTTCACCTGGATGGGCGAGCCCGTTTCCATGCGGATTCCGGGCGCTCATAACGTGTACAACGCGCTGCTGGCCCTCGCTGTGGCGCGCTCGTTGAACGTGGCGCCGACCCACGCCGTTGCGGGCGTCTCGGCCGTCGCGCCCCGCGCCCTGCGCGGCGAGGTGCGCACGGTGGGCGACGTCACCCTCCTGGTCGACTGCTACAACGCCAACGCGGCGGGAATCGAGGCCGCGATCGCCACCCTTGCGGGCATGCGTTCCCGGGGGCGCAGGGTGGCCGTGCTTGGCAGCATGCTCGAACTGGGACCCCGCTCGGCCGCGATTCACCGCGAGACGCTGGACGCGATCCTGGGCGCGGACATCGACCGGTATGTGGTGACCGGGGCCTTTGCCCGGGCGGCGGGCGACTTCGTGGACGACCGCCTCGTCGCCGTGGCGCGCATGAACGACCTGGCCCGGCGTCTTCCCCGGCTGGTCGGCCGGGGTGACACGGTGCTCCTGAAGGCTTCCCGGGGCGTCCGGCTGGAGCGCGTCATCCCGAACCTCGAGGCCGGTTTCGGAGGAGCACGCGCCTGATGCTGTACCACCTGCTCCCCCGGCTGGAAGACGTTCACATCGTCTTCAACCTCTTCAACTACCTCACGGTCCGGTCCGCCGGCGCGATGGCCAGCGCGCTGGTGCTGATGTTGATCCTGGGGCGTCCCTTCATCGCCAGCATGCGCGCGCGCGGCATCGTGAACGTACCCCGCAACGGACTCGACCGGGGCCAGGGTCCGAAGGTCAACATGGGCGGGGTGCTGATCGTCGCGGTCGTTGCGGTCTCGACGCTGCTCTGGGCCGAACTGACGAATCCGTACACGATCATCGCGCTCGTGGTGATGCTGTGGATGGGATCGATCGGCTTCCTCGACGACTACCTCAAGGTCGTGCGCAAGACGCCGCGCGGTCTGGTCGAGCGCTACAAGTGGGCGGGTTCGCTGGGGCTTGGCCTGGCGCTGGGAGCGTTCCTCGTCACGTGGGGCCCCATCGCGCCGGTAGGGGCCACGACAACGAACCTGCCGGTCTTCGACGAATGGCAGCTCGTCTTCACTCCGGCCGCGTACCTGCTGTGGGTGACCGTGGTGCTCAACGGCGCCACGCACTCGGTGAACATGACCGACGGGCTCGACGGACTCGCGCCGGGTCTGGTCGCGATCGCCGTCGGGACCTTCGGCATCTTCGCGTACGTGATCGGGCGAGTGGACACTTCGGCGTACCTCGGGCTCTTCTACCTGCCCGGCGCCGGAGAGCTGGCCGTGTTCGCCGCGGGAATCACCGGCGCGGCGCTGGGCTTTCTCTGGTTCAATGCCCAGCCCGCGCAGGTGATCATGGGCGACACCGGCTCACTCGCGCTGGGGGGCGCCATCGGGGCCATGGCGGTGCTGCTCAAGGCCGAGCTGCTGCTGCTGGCGGTGGGCGGCGTGTTCGTGGCCGAGGCGGCGTCGGTGATCATCCAGACCCAGTACTTCAAGTACACGAGACGGCGCTACGGCGAGGGTCGGCGCGTCTTCAGGTGTGCTCCCATCCATCATCACTTCCAGATGATCGGATGGAAGAACGAGCAGGTCGTGGTCCGGTTCTGGATCCTGGGAATCCTCTGCGCGATGGTCGGCTTCGCCACGCTGAAGCTGCGATGAAATCAAATGAACGAGAGACAATTGCGGTCATCGGGTTGGGCGCCAGCGGAGACGCCGCGGCGCGGCTGGCCCTTGCAACGGGAGCGAGAGTTCATGTCACGGATACGAGCAGCGAGGACGCAGTTGCAGCCCGTGGAGCCGCTTTGCGGGATCTCGGAGCCGAGGTCCGGCTGGGCGGACACGCGCTGGAGAGAATCGCGGCGGCGAGCACCGTCGTCGTCAGTCCCGGCATCCCGCCGACGGCCCCCGTGCTCACCGCCCTACGCGCACGGGGCGTCGGTTGGATATCGGAGCCTGAGTTCGCCAGCCGGTTCATCCAGAGTCCACTGACCATCGTGACCGGCACGAACGGAAAGACGACCACGGCGGCGCTGAGCGCCCACCTCCTGCGCGAGGCGGGCGTTGACGTGGCCCTGGGGGGGAATATCGGCGGCAGCCTGGGCCCGCCGGCGTCCTCCCTGGCCGCCAGCCGCCCGGATGCGGACCGGATCGTGCTGGAGCTGTCGTCCTTTCAATTGGCCGACATTCGGGACCTCACCCCGGACGTGGGCGTGATGACCAACCTGGGCGTCGATCACATGGACCGGTACGCGACGGTGGAGGACTACCACCGCGACAAGCGCCGGCTCTTCGATGCGGGCGACGCCGACACGACCTGGGTGCTGAATGGCGACGACCGCGCGGTGCTTGACATGGCGCGCGGCGCGCAGGGCTCGCGCCTGACCTTCTCGCTCGAGACCTCCGCCGCGCCCGGAGCATGGCTGGACGGGGACGAGCTGACGGTGGATACGGGCGGGGGTCCGCGCCGGGTCGCGAGGACGGCCGACGTCAGGCTGGTGGGAATGCACAATCTGGCCAACGCGCTGGCCGCGCTGCTGGCGGCGGCCGCCTCGGGGGCCACGCTCGACACCGCGCGTCGTGGTCTGCGCTCGTTCGCGCCGCTGCCGCACCGGCTCGAGCCGGTCGGAACGGTGGACCGGGTGCGGTGGATCAACGACTCGAAGGCAACCAATGTCGCGGCGGCCGCGGGGGCGCTCAGGAGCCTGGACGGTCCCGTGGTCGTTCTTGTGGGCGGGACGGACAAGGGGGAGGACTTCGGTGAGCTGGCGAAGGCGATGAAGGGCCGGACTCGCGCCGCCGTCGCGTTCGGGGCCGCGGGGCCGCGGGCGGCGGCCGAGATGGCGGGACGGGGGACCCCGGTGGAGCGCGTCGATGGCGCCTTCGAAGATGTGGTGGAAGCGGGCCGGCGACTGGCTCGGCCGGGCGACACCCTGCTCCTCGCGCCCGCGTGTTCCAGCTTCGACATGTTCGAGAACTACGAGGCACGTGGCGCCGCGTTCCGGGCATTGGCGTCGGTATCCGGGAGGGCCTCGCGATGACGGTACTCGGCGGCGTCTCGCGCTCCCGGCCTGCGCGCCGTCGTCGCATGGGGCGGCCGCGGCGGCGGGCCAGGTGGGCGCTCGACGTCGCTGCCAAGGCGCGCAGGTCGCTTCCCGAAACGGGGATCGGGCAGGGCTGGGAGCCGACCACGATCATGGCGTTGACGGCCGTGCTGCTGCTCTTCGGCCTCCTCACGCTGCACAGCGCGAGTTCCGTGATGGCGCAACGCGGAGACCTTCCCCACTACCACTACGTGGCCCGGCAGGGAATCGGGGCCGCGATCGGGATCGTGCTCATGGTGACTTGCGCGCGCATCCCCACGCGGTGGTGGCAACGGTTTGCGCATCACATCCTCGCTGGAGCGATCGTCCTACTCGTCATCATCATCCTGCCCTTCACCGAAGCGATCGCGCCGTCGGTCAACGGTGCCCGCCGCTGGCTCCGCGTCGGCGTGACCTTTCAACCCTCGGACATGGCCAAGCTCGCGGTCGTCGTGTGGACCGCCGCGCTCGCGGTTCGGAAGCAGCCGCTGATGCGCAGCATGCGTCGTGGACTGGCGCCGTTCATCGTCGGGTGGGTGCTCGTCCTGGTTCCGGTTGCGCTGGAGCCGGACTTGTCCACGGCGTGTCTGATCGTCGCCGTGGGGATGTCCATCGTCTTCGTGGCCGGCGCACGCATCGGACACTTCGTGGTGCTCGGCCTGGCCTGCATTCCCCTGGTCGGCCCCATGCTCGTTTCCGGATACCGTGGCGCCCGTTGGGAATCCCTGTTGCTCAATCCCGGCGTTACACCGGACGGCTCGGCGTTTCAGAGCTACCAGAGCCTCGTGGCCATCGGTTCGGGCGGGGTGACGGGGGTCGGCTTCGGAGAGGGACAGCAGAAGTTTGGATTCCTGCCCGAGTCCCACAACGACTTCATCTTCGCCATGATCGGCGAGGAATGGGGACTCGTCGGCACCGTCGCCGTAATTCTCTGCTTCCTTGTCATGATCGTGCTCGGTTTCAGGATTGCGCGCCGCGCCAGGGACACGTTCGGAGAACTCCTGGCCGTCGGAGTCAGTTCGCTGATCGGGTTCCAGGCATTCCTCCACATCGGAGTGGGGCTCGGCGTCATGCCGGTGACCGGCCTGTCGCTGCCGTTCATCTCCTACGGCCGCAGCAATCTCGTGGTGATGCTGGCGGCTGTGGGCATACTCGTCGCCGTTGCCCGGGAAGCTCCGGGAGGCGAAGTGAAACGCGCCGGGGAGGGGCCGGGATGATGGTGGTCTTTTCCGGCGGAGGCACCGCGGGCCATTTCCATCCGGCCAGGAACATCGCCGAGGCCCTGTGCACGACCATGCCCGGCGTGGAGCCCTACTTCGTGGGCACGACGGGACGCATCGAGGCCGCGGAGCTTCCCGCCCTCGGTTATCCCTACAGGCTGCTTCGGGTTGCGGGTCTCCGCAATCCCGTGAGGGAGGCGCGCCGGCAGGGGTCGCTGCCGGTTCGGGCGCGCCGGGCACTGGCCGCGGCCGGAGACAGCCTGCGCGCCCTGTGGCTCCTGGCCGGGGGCGTCCTGAGGTTGCTTCCCGACTTCCGGAGGCGGGAGGCGGCAGCCGTGGTCCTCACCGGAGGCTACGTGTGCGCCCCGGCCGGCATCGCGGGACGGTTGCTCGGCCTTCCCGTGATTCTGCAGGAGCAGAATATGCATCCGGGAAAGACGACCCGGCTGCTTGCGCGGTGGGCAAGCCAGATCCACCTCGCGTACCCGGAGGCGAGCGCGGCGCTCCCGCGCCATGCCAGGCGAAAGGTGATTCGGAGCGGCAACCCGATCCGGCCACTGCCCCCCGCGGAGGCCCGGGACAAGGCCGCCGCCCGCCGTGCACTGGGACTGCCGGAGACGGGCACGCTCGTGCTGGTCGTGGGCGGGAGTCAGGGCGCCCGCAAGATGAATCGTGCAGCAATCGAGATTCTGCAAGACGGATTGCCGATCGATGGACAATTCGTCCTGTGGGTGACCGGACGAGCTCACCACGGCGCGGCCGAGGCGGCCCTGACCGGGTTGGCCGCCGATCGATTCGCGGTCGTGCCCTACCTCGAGGAGGGCGCGATGTACGAGGCGCTCGCGGCGGCCGATCTGGTGGTTTCGCGGGCTGGGGCCATGGCCACCTCGGAGTTTCTGGCGTGGGGACTTCCGGCGATCCTGATCCCCTTGCCGACCGCGGCGGGCGATCACCAGACGGCGAACGCGCGCGCGCTGGCCCGGGCCGGGGCGGCGGTGCACCTGCCCGAGACCGGGACGCTGACCGGGGCGCGGCTCTGGCGCGAGGTCCGGAAGCTTCTCGATACGCCCGGCAAGCTGGATACCATGTCGCGCGCCGCTGCCGAACGTGCGCGGCCCGAGGCCGCCCGGGAGGTTGCAGCCGCCATCGCCGACCTGCTGGGCGCCGACCGGGAGACATCGCGATGACGCCCCGGCTGCGCTCCCTGGCTGCCCGCGGTCCCATCCACTTCATGGGGGTGTGCGGCGCCGGCATGGCGCCCCTCGCCGAGATGGTGCTCCGGAGCGGGGCATCGGTCACGGGTTGCGACCTGGTGGGAGCCCGCTCGGAGGAGGTTCTGTCCAACCTGGGGATGAGGTTCACGCGAGGTCACGATCCCGCGCACGTCGAGTCCGCAGCCGCGGTCGTCGTGACCTCCGCGGTACCCGCCGACCACCCCGAGCTCAGGGCCGCCAGGGCCCGGGGAATCCCCGTGCTCAAGCGTTCGGTCGCACTCGGGCACTGGGTGAACGAGGGGCGCGTCGTCGGCATCGCCGGCACGCACGGCAAGACGACGACGACGGCCATGGCCACGCACGTGCTGGAACACGCGGGTGTCGACCCCACTGGCGTCGTCGGTGGCGAGGTTCGCGCCTGGGGCGGCAATCTGAGGCCCGGCGGCTCCGACGTCTTCGTGGTCGAGGCGGACGAATACGACCGCTCGTTCCTCGACCTCGATCCCGGGGTGGCCGTCGTGACCAATCTCGAAGCCGACCACCTCGACATCTACGGCGATCTCGCGGGGGTCCGCACGTCCTTCTCCGACTTCATCGACCGCCTCGATCCGGCCGGCACCCTGTGGGTCTGCGGTGACGACCCCGGCGCCGCGCGGATCGGTGTGGAAGGGGGGAACCGCACGCGGAGCTACGGGCTCGGCGCGGGCGTGTCGCTGCGTGGGACCCTGGTGCGGGACAATCGGGTGGGGAGCGTCTTCCACGTGACCGAGGACGGCATCAGCGCGGGTGACATGACCGTGCCCGTCCCCGGGCTGCACAACGTTCGCAACGCGCTGGCTGCTGCGGGCGTCGGGCGATCGTTCGGCGCGGCCTGGGACGATATCAGGGCCGGACTCGCCAGCTTTCCCGGCGTCGGGCGGCGTTACGACGTCCTGGGAATCGCCGACGGCGTGCAGGTGATCGACGACTACGCGCACCACCCCACGGAGATTTCAGCGACGCTGTCGGCCGTGCGGCGGGCCAACCCCGGGCGGCGCGTCGTGGCGGTGTTCCAGCCCCACCTGTACACCCGCACGCGTGATTTCCACGCCGAGTTCGGCAGGGCCCTGCGCGTGGCCGATCTCGTCTGGGTCACCGACGTGTACGCCGCCCGCGAGAAGCCCCTGCCGGGGGTGACCGGCGAGCTGGTGGCGCACGCGGTGTCGGAGACGGACACACGCTATCATGGCCAACTGGCCACGCTTCCCGCGAGGGTGGCCGGGGACCTCTCGCGCGGCGACGTGTGCGTCGTGATGGGTGCCGGTTCCATAGAGAGCGCGGGACCCGCGATCCTTGCCCTGCTGGGAAATCGCGGGGAGGAGCCACGATGAGCCGCACCCTGATCCCGCCGCGGGAGGCAGGACCCCGTGCCCGGCGCGGCTTCCGGGCCGTGATGACAAAAATTGCCAGGCGCATGGCGTTGATGCTGGGGATTGTCGGCGCCGCGGCCGTACTGGTATTCGCCGGCCTCCGCCTTGCCGCGCGGCTGCCCCATTTCCGCGTCACCACGGTGGAGATCGCGGGCACGAGCTACCTGACGCGGGCCGAAATCCTGGGTGCGGCCGGGATCGAAGCCGGAATGAGCGTCTGGGAACAGACGTCGCAACTCGAGGAACGCATCGAGGCGCTCGCCCTTGTGGAGTCGGCGACGGTCGAGCGGGACCTGCCGTCGACGCTGTTGTTGACGATCGACGAGACCGAGCCCGTGGCCCTGGTCGCCGAGCCGATTGTGGTGCCGATCGACAGGGCCGGGAATCGCATCCCGTTCGCCCCGCGCACGGCCCTGCCGGATCTGCCGCTGGTGCGCGACATCTCGCCTGGGGCCGCCGCTCCCTCCGCGCTGCCCACGCTGGCGCACGAAATGTCGCGGCTGGCGGAGCAGGTGCCCGAGATCTTCGCGGTCCTCTCGGAGGCGCGGGGCGGTGATCGCGAGGTGACGCTGCTGCTTGGCGAATCGGGCGTGAAGGTGCGCTATCGGCCCCCGTTCTCCGAACCGAGGCTGCGTGCCGCGATCGTCGTCCTCAACGACGCGGCGAAGCGGTTTCCTGAGCGCTCTCCCCACGAGGTGGACCTGCGCTTCGAGGACCAGGTGGTCGTGCGGACCGTGGCGACAGCGTCGGCGGGGGGAGGATAGCGTCGATGAGATCGATACTGGTCGCGGGGCTGGATGTCGGGTCGACGACCACCCGTGCGGTAATCGGGCGGCTTGTACGGGACTTCAACCGCCCCGAACTGCGCATCGTGGGCGTGGGGCGCACGCCCACGGTAGGGGTGCGCAAGGACATGGTTACGGATCTTGAGGGCGCGACGAACAGTATCCGGGTGGCGGTCCAGGAAGCCGAGCTGATGGCGGGGATGCGCGTGGACCGGGTGTACGTTGGCGTCTCGGGTGACCACGTGAACGTGAACCGCTCCGTCGGTGTGGTGGCGGTTGCCGCCCGCGAGATCGCGCCCCGGGACGTGGACCGCGTACACGAGGTGGCGCAGGCCGTGCCACTGCCGCCCGACCGCGAGCTCATGCACGCGATCCCGCTGGACTATCAGGTCGACCATCAGGGTGGCATCAAGGATCCCGTCGGGATGAGCGGCACGCGACTGGAAACGGATCTGTTTCTCGTTACCGGGTGCGCCACGGCCCTGGGCAATGTCGTGCGGGCGGTCGAGAGGGCGGGCTACCGGGTGCAGGATGCGATCGTCGAACCTCTGGCCGCGGCTCGCGCCGTGGTGCCCGAAGACGAGAAGGAGCTCGGGGTTGCAATGGTGGACATGGGGTCCGCCACGACCGGCCTGTCGGTCTACTACGAGGGCAAGCTATGTGACCTCGAAGTACTGCCCCTGGGGGGCTCCATGGTCACGAGTGACCTGATCCGGGGCCTTTCCATCCCGTTCGCGGAAGCGAGTCGTGTGAAGGAGCAGCACGGCGCCGCGCACGCGCGCATGGTGGACCCCACGGAACTCGTGGAACTGCCGGGAGCGAACGGCCACAACCGCAAGGTTGCCCGCAGATTCGTGGCGAGCCTCATGGAGGAGCGCCTTCAGAGCATGTTCCTGCGAATCAGCCGCAGGCTCAACAGCACCTTTGGCGCCGATTCGCTGGCCGCGGGCGTCGTGATTACCGGGGGCGTGGCACATACGCCGGGCATTGTCGAACTGGCCCGGAAATGCCTCGCAACGCCTGTGCGGGTCGGCGTGCCGCGCGAGGGCCTGTCCGGGCTGCTCGACGTCGTTGCCGCTCCCGGGTTTTCCGCCGCAACGGGACTCGCGTTGCACGGTGCCGACTACTTCATGGATACGGGTGAGGGCGCTTCCACCGTGGCCTCGGGCATGGTCACGCGAATGGGAGCCTGGCTCAAGGAATTCTTCTAGTGCGGACCTGTCAAACCACGGGATCAAGGATCCCAGGAAAGGAGATGAAGCGATGATTTTCGAACTCGACGATGCCCCGAAAAACCGGGCCCTGATGAGGGTGATCGGAGTGGGAGGGGCGGGCGGCAATGCCGTCAACCGCATGATTGACGAGGACCTTGAGGGGGTCGAATTCATCTCGGCCAACACGGACGCGCAGGCCCTGAATCGTTCCAAGGCCCCGCATGTGATCCAGCTGGGCAAGCGTCTGACCCAGGGTCTCGGTGCCGGTGCCCGGCCAGGGATCGGCCGCCAGGCGATTGCGGAGGACTCGGACGAGGTCCGCGAGGTGCTGGAGGGAGCCGACCTGGTGTTCATCGCCGCCGGCATGGGTGGCGGTACGGGGACGGGCGCGGCTCCGGTCATAGGCGAGATGGCGAGAGAGATGGGCGCGCTGGCCATCGCGGTGGTGACCCGGCCGTTCGCGTTCGAGGGCAAGAAGCGCCTGCGTCAGGCCGAGCAGGGACTGGCGGAGCTGAAGCGCACGGTCGACACGATGATCGTGGTCCCGAACGATCATCTCCTCTCCGTTGTCGGGAAGGGGACGTCGTTCAAGGACGCGCTGAAGAAGGCGGACGAGGTGTTGCTGCAGGCCACACAGGGGATCAGCGACCTGATCCGGGTGAGCGGCGAGGTCAACGTCGACTTCGCCGACGTGCGCACCATCATGGCGTCGTGCGGAGCGGCGCTGATGGGCACGGGGGTCGGCCGCGGCGAGAACCGGGCCGTCAGCGCGGCCAGGGACGCCATCACCTCCCCGCTCCTCGACAACATCTCGATTCGCGGGGCCCAGGGCGTGCTCATCAACATCACCGGCGGTTCCGACCTGACGATCGACGAGGTCACCGGCATCTCGACGATGGTCCAGGAGGAAGTCGGGGAGGACGCGGAGATCATCTTCGGCACCGTCCAGGATGCGACGATGGAGGGTGAGGTCAGGGTCACCCTGATCGCGACCGGATTCAAGGAAGGCGGCGGAAGGCGGGAGGAGAAACAGGTGTTGCGCCCGCGCTTCGGGGCCTCCCCGGTCAACCGCGCGACCGAGCACAGGCGGGCGGCTGCCGGCGGCGGCGTCGAGCCGCCTGCCATTTTCCGCAGGGAGGCCACCGGGAGTCCGCAGGCGCACCTCGGTGTCATGCAGCAGCGCGATACCGCGGAGACAACCAACCTGCATTCCCTGGGATCAGGTAGTACAATGACACGACGCCCGGCCGCCGACGCCGGTCTGGGTGGCACGCGTGGTACCTTGATCCGCAGGGAGCTGGAGCTGCCCACCTTCATCCGGAGGAACTACGCCTGATCCCGAGGCTCGACAAAGGGACGAAACGCATGCTGAGCGCCGCGCTGCCGCTGGCGGCGGCGGCGCTCACCGTCGTCCTCGTCTCATGGAACCGCCCCGGCTTGCCGGAAACGGATGCCGTGGGCGGCGTTTATGCGAGCGCGCCCGAGGTAGTGGAGGTGCGTTCCCTGTCCACGGGCGTCACCTTCGGACAGCTCCTGGAGGACGCGGGCATGCGCAGTGCAGATCGCGGCAACCTTCTCCTTGCCTTCCGGGAGCAGGCCAACCCGCGGCGCATGAAGTCCGGCGCGGAGGTCCGGATCGTCCGGCGCCGATGGGGCGGGGACCCGCTTCGGATCGAGGTCGATCTCGACCGGGACCGCCTGGTCCGCCTCGAGCGCGCCCGAAGTGGATGGACTTCTTCGCTGATCGAGTTGGTGGCAACCACCGACACGGTTTTCGTCGCGGGGGAAATCCGATCCAGCCTCTGGACCGCCATTCTCGACAACGAGGGGCTCGGTGGCGTGCCGCTGGCGGATCGACGCCAGATGGTCGGGCGATTGGACCGGGTCTTCCAGTGGCAGATCGACTTCAGCCGCCAGATCAGGCAGGGCGACACCTATCGTTTTGTCCTCGAGCGTGAAAGGCGTCCGGATGGAAGCATGCGTTCCGGCCAGCTTCTCGCGGCGGAGCTGGTGAACGGCGGCCGACCCTACTACGCGATCCGGTTCGAGCCGAGCGACGAGTCGGCGAGCTGGTTCGATCTGGAGGGGCAGTCGGTTCGCCGCGCGTTCCTCATGAAACCGATCGAGCTGAGCCGGATCGCCTCCGGCTTTACCAACAGCCGGTTCCATCCGATCCTTCGGCGCTGGCGGGCGCATCGCGGCGTGGACTACGCCGCCGACTCCGGCACGCCGGTGCAGGCCACGGGCAGCGGCGTCGTGATTCGCCGGGGCTGGGGCGACTCCTATGGCCGGGTCATCGACGTGCGGCACCCGAACGGCTTTCTGACACGCTACGCGCACCTCAGCGGATGGGCGCGCGGGTCAGCGGTGGGTTCACGCGTGACCCAGGGTCAGGTGATCGGGTACGTGGGCATGACCGGGCTGGCGACCGGCCCCCACCTCCACTACGAAATGCACGTGGGCGGCCGGGCCATCGACCCCATCGCGATCGACCTGCCCGCCGAGGACCCGGTCCCCGCGGCGGACGTGGCGCGCTGGGAGCGGGAGCGGGACGGTCGACTCCGGCTGTTGCTCGGGCTTCCCGGTCCCGAGACATTCCGAGAGCGGCGTACGGAAGCACGGGTGGTGGACTCGGACGGCTGACCCGCGGCCCCTACATTGAAGACCATGGTACCAGCGCTCCTTTTTCTGCTCGTTGCGGGCGGCATTTGCGGTTGGGTCTACTATCGGCGTGAATTCCGCGTGCGCGCGCGTCCGCTGCTTCTGGCCGCGCGGATCGGGGCGGTGGCAGGCGTAACCGCACTGATCTGGAACCCGATCGTCGCAACCGCGCCCGCGGACGCTTCCCCGGGCCATTTCGTAATCCTCGACGCGAGCGCTTCCATGAGCGCCAATACCCCGGACGGTGTGCCGGTCTGGGACGCCGCTGTGGCGCGGGCACGGCAACGGGCGGCGGATGGGGCCCGGTTGCTCTCGGCTGGAGGATCCGTCACGGCGATCGATCCCGATTCGCTGGCCGCGGTCTCGCCATTGGCCGTCCGTTCCGTGCTCGGCGAGGCGGTTGCGATTGCGGCCGAAGCGGGGGCCAGGGAGATCACGCTCATAACCGACCGGCGCGTCAGCGACCCGGTCGCGATAACGCGGACCGCGAGGCAGCTCGGGGTGGGCGTGTCGGTCGACAGCTTGCGGGCGGCTGGCGCCAACCTCGGACTGGCCCGCCTTGTGGTGCCTGCCACAGCGGAGAGCGGCCAGCCGATCCGGGGCAGGGTGGATGTGCAGGGGACGTCGCGGGAGGATTCCGTGACGGTCATGGTCCAGGTCGATGGTCGACCGGGACAGGTACTCCGCCTGGCGGCCCCCGGGCAGGGAGGACTCGGCACCGCCGAATTCGCGTTGGCAGGACTCGCCGCGGGGTCGCACCGGGTGACCGCGCGACTCGATGTGCAGGACGCCTTTTCGCTGGACGACGAGCGGACGGCGGTCGTGGAGGTGGACCCGGAAGAGACCGGAGTGCTCCTCGTCTCGTTGGCACCGGACTGGGAGCCGCGATTCCTGCTGACCGTGCTGGACCAGGTTACGGGGCTGCCCGTGCGTGGATACCTGCGCGCGGGGCCCGGGAACTTCCAGCCCATGATGGGTGTTGCGGAGGAGGTGGACGAGGCCGGGCTGGAGCGGCTTCTGCGCCGCGCCGAAATGGTGGTCGCGATGGGCGTGGACGGCGCGGCGCTCCAGTTTCTGGAACGGGCCACCGCCCGTACGCGAGGCCTGATCGTCTTCCCCGCGGACGGCGCGGGGGCCACGTTGGCGGGCGTGGCCGCGGGCGCACCGCTGCCCGGAGAGTGGTATCTGCACGAGGCGCCTCCGTCGCCGATCGCCGGAGAGACAGGCCGGCTTCTCGACCTGCCTCCGCTCAGTGGCGTCCTCCCGCTGGTGGACGACGGAGGCGGGGAGGCGTTGAGCGTCCGTCTGGGGGGTGCCGGCGAGCCGGAGGCGGCCCTCGTGCTGCGCGACGAAGGCCGCCGACGCGTGGCTGCCGTGCTGGCCCGAGGTTTCTGGCGCTGGGCGTTCCGCGACGGCGCGCCGCGTGAACACTACCGGCGGCTGTGGGCCGCCGTGGGCGGCTGGATCCTGTCCGAAGAACCGATGGCCGGTGGTCCCGGTGTGCGGCCGGCCGAGCCCGTTCTTGGGCTGGGCGTCCCGGTTCGCTGGCGTGGCAGAGGGTACGAAGGAGAAGAGATCTCGTTGAGCGTCACGGATTCGGCCAGCGCGCCGGTGCTCGACACGGTCACGGTCGTCCCGCCCGGTGCGCTGTTCACAACGCCGCCCCTGCCCCCGGGACGCTACCAATACACCGTGGCCGCCTCCGATACCGCCGTGGGTACCCTCCACGTTGAGCCCTTCACCGGGGAGATGCTGCGACGCGCTCTGGATCCGGCCCAACTCACCGTTCCCGTCGGCGAGCGGGGACCGTCCACGCGCAGCGGCCGGCCGCTGCGGACGTGGCCCTGGCCCTATCTCCTGGTCCTTGGCCTCCTGTGCGCGGAATGGATCGGACGGCGGCGGGCGGGCTTGCGGTAGGAATGAGCATCTGGAGGCGCGCGCTCGCGCGAGCGATTCCCGCGTCGTTTGGCAGAGTGGACGCTGCGGCTCTCGAAGACCTGGAAGAGCGGCTAATCATGGCGGACTTCGGGGTGGAGGCCAGCGCGCGCTTCGTCGCCGCCGTGGACACGGAAGCCCGCAGGGGTCGGGTGCGGGACGAGAGGGGGCTGCGCGCGGTCCTCGCCGATCAACTTCGCGCCGTCTTCGACGGTGACGGGAGCGAGCCCCTGGCGGTGGCCGCCAGCCCCCCGACGGTGTATCTGATTGTCGGCGTCAACGGCGCGGGCAAGACCACGACCGTGGGCAAGCTGGCACACGGTTTCGTGTCGGCGGGACAGAGTGTGGTGGTAGCCGCTGCCGACACCTTCCGTGCCGGCGCGATCCCGCAACTCGCGCGATGGGCGGAGCGGGCCGGGGCCGACTTCGTGGGGGGCCAGCCGGGTGGCGACCCGGCGGCGGTCGCCTACGATGCACTCGAGGCGGCGTTGGCCCGGCGTACGGACATCGTGCTCGTAGACACGGCCGGGCGCCTCCATACCCACCGGGGCCTGATGGACGAACTGGCCAAGGTGGAGCGCGTGATCCGCAAGCGCCACGCGAGTGCTCCCCACGAGACGCTCCTCGTCCTGGATGCGACGGTCGGACAGAACGGACTCGTTCAGGCGCGGGAGTTTTCGCGCACCGTCGGCGTCACCGGCATCGTGCTTGCCAAGATGGATTCAACGGCCCGGGGGGGCATCGTCGTGGCGCTCCGCGACGAGTTGGGGATTCCGGTCCGGCTGGTGGGCGTGGGCGAAGCCCTGGACGACCTTGTGCCCTTCGAGCCGGAAGAGTTCGTCAGCGGCCTCGTAACATGACCCTGCTCGACAAGCCGGTGCAGTTCCTCAAGGGAGTCGGACCGAGGCGGGCGGAAGCGCTGGCCCGCATGGGGATCCTGTGCGCAAGGGACCTGTTGTACCACGTTCCGCGACGCTACGACGACGCTTCGACGATCACGCCTCTCGAGCTCGCACAGGTCGGGATGAACGTGACCGCGGTGGGAGAGGTGCGGAGCAAGGGCGTCGTGCCCACGCGGTCCGGCCTCCGCATCTTTCAGGCCGTCATTCAGGACGACACCGGGATCATCACATGCGCCTGGCCCGGGCAGCCCTGGGTCGAGCGCGGCATGCGGGTGGGCGACCGGATCCTGGTTACCGGCCCGGTGAAGTTCTTTCATGGCCGCCAGATTCAGCCGCGGGAACACACGCTCCTCGCCCGTGCCTCCGATGGGGCCCGCTCGCCCGACTCGCCCGGCCGGATCTTCGCCATCTATCCGGCCTCGGAGGAGCTGTCCCAATGGATCTTCCGGCGCGTCGTCTCGCAGAACCTGGACTGGCTGCTCAAGCAGGTGAACGCCGAGGAGTATCTGCCGGAAGCGGCCCGGCGAGACTTCATGGAGCTTTCCGACGCGCTCGAGACCCTGCACCGCCCCCGCTCGCTCAAGGAGGTGGACGACGCCAGGCGCCGACTCGCGTACGACGAGCTCTTCTTCCTCCAGCTCCTGCAGGCAAGGGAACGCTACCGCGCCACGCGTGAACGGCCCGGAATCGCGTTCCAACGCACCAACGAACTCATCCGGGCGTTGCACGGACGCCTGCCCTTCACGCTGACGGGCGCCCAGATCACGGCACTGCGCGAGATCTACGCGGACATGACGTCCCCGCGGCGCATGAGCCGGATGCTCCAGGGCGATGTGGGTTGCGGGAAGACGCTGGTCGCCCTCTTCGCCATGCTGTTGGCTGTCGAAGGAGGGTATCAGGCCGCCATGATGGCGCCGACCGAGATCCTCGCCGAACAGCACGCGCAGCGCATCGGCGAGCTGGGGCTGGATGTCGCGCTGCTGGTGGGCTCCCTGACCGGCGCCCGCAGGAAGGCGGCCCGTGCCCGGATCGCGGATGGCGACGCCCGGCTGGTCGTGGGCACGCACGCGCTCATCCAGGAGGGGGTCGACTTCCGCGCGCTCGGCCTGGTGGTCGTCGACGAGCAGCACCGCTTCGGCGTCCGGCAGCGCATGGCTCTCGCCGAGCGGGATCCGGCCCCCGATGTTCTGGTCATGTCGGCCACGCCGATCCCGCGCTCGCTCGCCATGGCGGTCCACGGGCATCTCGACATCAGCGTGATCCACGAACTCCCCCCGGGCCGCCGTCCCGTCACCACGAGGCTCGTGGGCCCGGACGAGCGCGATCGCGTCTTCCGCGAGGTCGGGGAAAGGCTCGACCGGGGACAACAGGCGTACGTGGTCTACCCCGTGATCGAGGAGTCCGCGAAGACCGAGTTGCGCGCCGCCGAGACAGAGTACGACCGGCTCCGGCGCGAGGATTTCTCGGGGCGTGAAGTCGCGCTCCTCCATGGACGAATGCCCGGCGACGAGAAGGACGGCATCATGCGGGCTTTCCTGGCGGGCCATGTGGACGTGCTCGTCGCCACCACCGTGATCGAAGTGGGGATCGATGTGCCCAACGCCACTGTCATGGTGATCGAAAACGCGGAGCGGTTCGGACTGAGCCAGCTGCACCAGTTGCGCGGCAGGATCGGGCGCGGCGACCAGGCGGGGGCGTGCTTCGTGATCTCCGACGGGGCGGAAGGGGCGAACGACCGGCTGCAGGCATTCGCCCGTACGACGGACGGATTCGAGATCGCGGCGGAAGACCTTCGCATTCGCGGCCAGGGGGACTTCTTCGGGGCCGAGCAGCACGGACACCGAACGGACCTGAAATTCGCCGATATTGTCAAGCACGGCGACCTCATCGCTCCCGCCCGGGACCGGGCTCGCGCCCTGGTCGACGCGGACCCCCGGCTGACCTCCGATGACAACGCGCTGGTGCGGCTCCTGCTGGAGCGGCGCTACGGCGATCGGCTGAAACTCTTCGGGCTGGGTTGAACCGGCCATCACGCTTCCGGTAGCTTCCGAATCCAATGTCCCAAGTCAAGGATCTCCCCCGCCTGGCAGAGCAAGCGGTCACCGTTTCGGGATGGATCGCCTCGGTCCGCGTGCACGCCAGAGTCGCCTTCGTCGTTCTGCGCGACGGGACAGGCGTGGTTCAGGGCGTTGTCGTCAAGTCCGCCGTGTCGGAAGACACCTGGGCACTGGTCACCTCGCTCACGCAGGAGAGCTGCGTCGCGGTCGGCGGCGTGGTGCGGGAGGACGCCAGGGCGCCGGGCGGATACGAGCTCACCGTGTCCGACGTGGAGCTCATCGGCGCCAGCGACGAATACCCGATTCAACCCAAGGAGCACGGCGTCGAGTTCCTTCTCGACCACCGTCACCTGTGGCTGAGGTCCAGCATGCAGCGCGCGGGGCTGAAGGTGCGGGCGGAGGTGGAACAGGCTATTCACGACTTTCTGTACGGGCGTGACTTCGTCCGCATCGACACGCCCATCCTTACGGGGGCCATCGGCGAGTCGGCGGGCACACTCTTCGAGACCGACTATTTCGGTGAACGCGCGTTCCTGGCCCAGACCGGGCAGCTCTACGTGGAGAGCGCCTGTCCGGCCTTTCGCAAGGTATACTGCTTCGGACCGACCTTCCGCGCCGAAAAGTCCAAGACGCGGCGTCATCTGACCGAGTTCTGGATGGTCGAGCCGGAGGTGGCGTTTGCCGATTCCAACGACAACATGACCCTTCAGGAAGCCTTCGTCTGCTACATGGTCGAACGCGCCCTGGAGCGCTGCGGACCGGAGTTGGAGGTGCTTGGCCGTGACCTGAGCCGGCTGGAATCGGTGGTCGCTCCCTTCCCCCGAATCAGCTACTGCGAGGCGGTCGAGCGGCTGAATGCCGAGGGACGTGAGTTCGAGTGGGGCAGGGACCTCGGCGCCGTCGAGGAGACGCTCATTTCGGACTGGTTCGACCGCCCGGTCTTCGTCTACAACTACCCGAAAGAGGCGAAGGCCTTCTACATGAAGGAGAACCCGGCCGATCCGCGCACCGTGCTGTGCAACGACCTGCTCGCGCCCGACGGCTACGGCGAGATCATCGGAGGGAGCCAGCGGGAAGACGATCACGACCGTCTCCTGGCGCGGATCCGCGAAGAGGGACTGCCCGAGGAGGCCTACGAGTGGTACCTGGACCTGCGGAAGTTCGGAACCTTCCCGCACTCCGGCTTCGGATTGGGCCTGGAGCGGACGGTTGGGTGGATTACGGGTCGGCCGCACATTCGCGAACTCGTTCCGTTTCCGCGCCTGATCAACCGTCTGAAGCCGTGAGCGTGGGCGCCGACGCCCTGACGGGCTGACCGTTGGCCACGCTGGTCATCGATCTCATGGACCGGCGGCCGATCTGGGCGCTTCCGGATCGTGCGCGAGAGCGCATTGCCGCCGCGGTGCCGGCCGACTGGACGGTGAAGTTCATGGAAACGCCGGCCGACGGTTCGGGTGACGGGATGCAGCGCGCGCCGCCTGAGCTGCTGGAGGCGGTGAGGGGCGCGCGCGTGTACATGGGATACGGGATCCCCGCGGAGGTGCTCGAGGCCGGCCCCGGGATCGAGTGGGTGCATTCGGGCGCCGCCGGCGTGGGTTCCTCGCTGGGTCCGGAGATGCTTTCCAGCGAAGTACTCTTCACCAACTCGGCCGGCATCCACGCCGAGCCGATGTCCGAGACGGTGCTCGCGATGATCTTCCACTTTGCGCGAGGCCTCGACCTGGCTGTGCGGGCCCAGCGTGAAGGGCGCTGGAGCGCACCGTCCTACTGGGCGGCCGATGCGCCGGTTACGGAGGTCGGCGGAGCCACGGTGGGGATCGTCGGGTACGGCGGGATCGGCAGGGCGGTGGCCCGCAAGGCCGCCGCGCTGGGTTGCCGGGTGCAGGCGGTGCGCAAGCGGCGCGCGGCGGGGGGTGGGGACGGGGTCGAGGTGGTTGCCGGAGACGACGGGCTGAACCATGTCCTGTCATGGTCGGACTACCTGGTGCTGACGGTTCCCGAGACCGGGGATACGCGGGGAATGATGACCCCCGAGAGGCTGTTCGCGATGAAGCCCGGAGCCGTCCTGATCAATGTCGCCCGCGGAAGGCTGCTCGACGAGGATGCTTTGCTGGAGGCGCTGAATTCGGGTCACTTGCGTGGCGCAGGACTCGACGTATTCCGGGAGGAGCCGCTGCCCGGCGGTCATCCGTTCTATGCGCACCCGAACGTGGTGATGACTCCTCACGTGTCCGCGACGACCCGCCGTTTCTGGGATCGTGAAACGGACCTGATCACGGACAACATCGGCCGGTTCGTACGCGGCGAGCCCTTGCGCAACCTGGTCGACAAGGACGCCGGATACTAAAGGACGGCTCTGCTCGCCGGCGCATCAAGTCCCCGGCGTGCGCGAGTGTGGCCGCCGGTTGATGGCCTGTCGCCGGTTGAGGCTGGTCCCGGCCAGTTCGCGAGCCGTGTCCCGCCCGGCGCCCCGCGTCCGTTCGCTCCAGACGGCTTGGGCCTGGCCGGGTGCCGGGCGGCCCGCCGAGTCGCGCGCGCGGTCAAGCAGCCTCAGCGCGGCCGACTCCGGGTATTTCGGCGGACTCGGTCGTCTTGTCGCCGACTCCGAGAGTCTCGCCTCCGGTGCCGTTCTCTGTCGTGTGGCACTCCGCTGCCATGTGGTTCTTCACTATCGTTTGGCCCTAACCTCCCCGGGTTCAGCCCGTCCCATTGCAGCATGCCCGTGTCCCTGCTTTTGCCGCGGAAACGCGGGCTGCGGGCGGGCCGCTCACCCGCCTGC
>LXNJ01000678.1_pt1 | contig 22630 bp, 19 predicted proteins | sample 809081 | NCBI WGS metagenome assembly LXNJ01 (sample SAMN04870510, study PRJNA318959) | sponge metagenome | biome: sponge; feature: marine sponge reef; material: water | host: Petrosia ficiformis | place: Greece: Milos, Mediterranean Sea | collected 2013-05-29 | depth 5-7 m | reverse complement strand
CTCATCGGTCAGCTGCTGCACCGGCCCCAGGTCGTCCAGGATCCAGTACCCGCGCCCGTACGTCCCGATCACCAGGTCGTTGAAGTGCTCCTGCTGGAAGATCCCGTAGTACGGAGTCGGCGGCAGGTTCGGCATGAAGCGCTGCCAGCTGTCGCCGTCGTCGTAGCTGATGTAGAGCGAGCTCTCGGTTCCCAGATAAAGCAGCCCCGGGCGCACCGCGTCCTCCAGCAGATACCGCGTATAGTCGACGGGATAGTTGTCGACGCCGTCGGTGATCCGGGTCCAGCTCTCGCCGAAGTCGTCGGTGCGATAGGCGCGCGCCTCGAAGTCGCCCACCTGGTGGTGCTCGATGGTGATGTAGGCCCGGGCCGCGTCCCAGCGCGAGGCATCGATGCTGCGCACCACGCCGTCGGGGGGCAGATCGGGGATGTTTTCGGTCACGTTGGTCCAGTTGGCGCCGTTGTCGCGGCTCACCTGCATGAGCCCGTCGTTGGTGCCTGCCCACAACACGCCGGCCTGCACCGGCGACTCGTCGAAGGCGTAGATCACACAGCAGAACTCCACGCCGATGTTGTCCGGGGTCAGTCCTCCGGAGATGGTCTGGCGGGACTTGTCGTTGGTGGAGAGATCCGGGCTGATCACCTCCCAGCTCTGCCCGTTGTTGCGGGTACGGTGCACGTGCTGGCTGGTGACGTAGAGGGTGTTGGGATCGTGCGGCGAAAGGAGCAGCGGGAAGGTCCACTGGAAGCGGAAACGCATGTCCTCCGCAGGCCATCCCAATGTCGACATGGGCCAGACCTCGACGTCCCGGAACTGTCCCCTGGCGACATCATGGCGCACGACGATCCCGCCCGCGGCGCCGGCCCCGGATGCACTCGACCACACGATGTTGGGATCGCGCGGGTCCGGCGTCGCGAAGCCGCTCTCGCCTCCGCCCACGCCGCGCCACTCCCCGCGCGGGATGCGCCCGTTCGAGAAGAGCCCGCCCATGCGCGAATTCGATGGCCCGCGGAACGAAGGTCCGTCCTGTCGGTTGCCCAGCACGTTGTAGGGGATCGCGTTGTCGGCGGTCACGTGGTACATCTGCGCGATCGGAAGCTGTACCCGGAACCAGGAGCGGCCCCTGTTCTCGCTGACCGAGAATCCGCCGTCGTGCGCCACCGCGATCCGGTCCGCGTTCAGCGGGTCGCTCCATATGTCGTGGTGATCCCAGCCGGGGGCGTCCCCGGCGAAGAGGAAGTTGGTGGTCTCGTGCGTTTCGCCGCCGTTTCGGCTCACGCTGTAGCTGGACGACAGGAAGTAGACCTCGTCGCGGTCGTCGGGCGCCACGCCGCAGCGCGTGTAGTAGGCCTGCCGCGTCGCGAGGTCATGGCTGTATGAGACGAGGCGCCAGTTGTCGCCTCCGTCGCTTGTCCTCCAGAGCTCGCCCGAGTCGGTCTCCTCTCCGTCGACGGGCACCCCGTCTCCCGTCTCGATGAGGGCGTAGATGCGGTCGGAATCGGACGCCGACATGCAGAGCCCGATCTTGCCGATGCGGCGCGTGGGGAGCCCGTTGCCCTCGATCTCGCGCCAGGTGTCGCCCCCGTCCATGGTCACGTGGATGCCGCTCGCGGGGCCCCCGCTGTCCCGCTTCCAGGTCTTGAGGTCCAGGTCCCACGTGCTGGCCATGATCTTCCGAGGATTGTGCGGATCCATGACCATCTCGTAAGCGCCCGCCCCCGGGTCCACGAAGAGCACAAGCTCCCAGCTCTCGCCCCCGTCGAGGGTGCGGTACACGCCCCGATCCTCGGACGGCTGGTACGCGTGCCCCAGCGCGGCGACGTAGACGATGTCCGGATCGGCGGGATGGATGAGGATGCGGCCCACCCGCCCCGTCCCTTCCAGTCCCATGTGCGCCCAGGTGTCGCCGCCGTCGGTGGACTTCCACGCGCCGTTGCCGATGGAGACGTTCGACCGGATGGACGACTCGCCCGTCCCGGCCCACACGATCGCGTGGTCGCTGGGCGCCACCGCGAGCGCGCCGATGGAGTGCACGGGCTGGTCGTCGAAGACCGGCTCCCAGTTGAGCCCGGCGTCCTCGGTGCGCCAGATGCCGCCGCTGGCCGCCCCGGCGAAGTAGATGTTCCGGTTCCCGGGCACTCCGACCACGGACGCCAGCCGGTTGCCGACCGGACCGATGTGGCGGAAGCGCAGACCGCTCAGATGCTCCTCCGGGACCTCCTGGGCGGAAAGCGGGACTGCCGGGAGCGCAAGGCCCGCAGACAGCCAGAGGCCTGCTACCACCGCAAGGCCCGCAAACAGCGAGCGGCCTGCGACCAGCGTGAAACGGCCTGCGTTGGAGGGCGCGGTCATGCGGAAAGCGGTCACGAATGCGGAAATGCGGGATACGGTCATGGTCCTGGCTCCACCGGATTTGGAAGCACCGAGAATCTGGAAAGTCAGCCGCCCCGAGCCATCAGCACCCTGTGGATCGCCTCCACGGTCGCGTCGGTGCGGAACTCGATCAGCTTGCGACCGTGCTCCAGGGTCTGCTCGACCGGCAGGATGCTGATGCCGTTGATCGACGCCTTGTCGGCCGCGATGCGCTGCTGGAGCCGCACATGCTGCGGGTCGTCGTTCATGATGATCGACGTGATGTAGTAGTCGTCGTGGAGGCCCTCCAGCCGGGGATCCTCGTCGATCCCGAGCACCTCGCGCTGATACGTCAGCACGTCGCCGTAGTTGTAGTACTCGCGGATGTGGGCGATGACGACGTCCTCGTCCGCCCATGTCTCCGAGAGCTCCGTGGCCGCGGCCGCCATGCCGCGCTGGTTCCCGCCGCTGTCGCCCAGCATGAAGATGCGGGTGAACCCCTGGGCCTTGAGGCTCACCGCCATGTCGCGCAGCACGGCCTGGTAGGTCTCCTGCGAGAAGCGGATGCCGCCCGGCGAACTCGCGGCCTCCGGATTGCCGGGCTCGATGGTGACGATGGGCGCGACCAGGGTGTTCCCGAGCCGGCGCGCGATCGCATCTCCCATGACCCGCAGCACGTGGTTGTGTTTGCCGGTCGTGAGGTAGGGCCCGTTCTCCTCGATTCCGCCGGTGAGGATCAGGGCCGTGTTGGTGCCCTCGCGCATTGCGTCCCGGACCTCGAGCATGGTCAGCTCCTCGATCCAGACGTTGTCCAGGGCCTCGATGGGACGCTCGAACTCCATCATGTCGAGCATGTTTTCTCCCTGGGCGGCGGCCTCTCCCGAGCCTGCCGCGAAAGAGATGCCGAGGGCGACCGCGAATGTCGCCAGCGATGAGTTTTTCATGACGAACCTCCAGACGGTGCGACAGCAGCTGCATGACGGAACCTGGACATGACCTGACAGCAGGAACCTTCATGACCATGCGCGCGCGGGAGCGCACCGGCAAGACCGGCCGGCCCGCGCGGTCGAAATCGCTTCCGTCCTGGTTCACCGAAGGTCTCAGAGAACTCGGTGTGTTCCCATCACCGTCATCACGCTCCGCGACGATCGATGCTCGAATCGTCCCATTCCGCCATTTTTGCGCCGGGAAGGCGCTGCCAGATTGCGAATCGCCGATTGGTCGTCGATCCTGTTTTGGGCCCGCGTTCTGGCAATCGCGGCAGCGAGCGACAACATTAGGGAGACCATGATCGCCTTCGACACGCTCAGCGCAGCCACCAGACTGCGGCAGGAAGCGGGCTTCAGCGAGGATCAGGCTCGCGTGCTCGTGGACACCTTCGCGCAGTGTGTGGACGAGAGTCTGGCCACCAAGCGCCATGTGAAGGAAACGGAAGAGGCGCTGCGTCGTGAAATGCAGGAGCTGGAAGCGTCGCTGCGTGGGGAGTTGGCGTCGCTGCGTGGGGAGTTGATGTCGCTGCGTGGGGATTTGACGTCGCTGCGCGGCGACTTGGAGCAGACGGAGGCGTCGCTACGCGACGAGTTGGAGAAGACGGAAGCGTCGCTGCGAGCCGAGATCACCGCATTGCGTGGCGATCTGGAGAAAACCGAGACTTCGCTGAGGGCCGACATGCGCGCGCTCGAACACCGCATGACGATCAAGCTGGGTGGCATCGTGGGTCTGGCGCTGGGAATACTCGTCGCGCTGGAGACGCTGGTCTTTTGATTGTCGGCACGGACCCGGTTGCGCGCGACACCCGCGTGTTGAGGCGGTTCCGTATCGATTTCGCGGCCGTGCATCGGATCGTGGTGCACGAGAACATGCACGAGGGTACCTGGAACCACTTCAGTTGCAAGGTGCCGGGCAGACCCGGACACCTGCTCATCACGCCCGGGCAGACGCATTTCTCGCGCGTAACGGCGAGCAGCCTCGTCGAGGTTGGCTCGAAGGGAAGGCCGGTCGGCAGGGAAGGGCGGCTCAACGTGAGCGCGTGGGCGATCCACGATCCCATCCAGCGCGCGCGGCCCGACATCGTGTGCGCGCTGCACGCCCACGCCCCCTGGAGCACCGCCCTCGCCTCCATCGACGGGTGGAGACTGGATGAGCGCGGGAGCCAGAACGCGGCCGTTTTCTACGGGAACTGCGCCTATTTCGGGTACGAGGGGCTTGTCACCGAGTCCGGCGAGGGAGAGCGCATGGCCGAGGCGCTCGGCGACAAGCGCGTGCTCTTTCTCGCCAACCACGGCGTGCTCGTCGTCGGGGACACCATCGAAAAGACGATTCTCTGGCTCTATCAGCTGGAGCGCGCGTGCATGAACGAAATGCTCGTGCTGCAGGCCGGCCGGAAGATTCGCCCGATGCCGATCGCGGCCGCGAAGCACAACGCCGAACTGTCCATCGAGTCCTGGGGCGAAGCGGGCTACCTCAGGGGCATGAAGGAAGTTCTGGACGCCGAGGGCCAGGACTACGCGGACTGACGCGGCGGGACCGCAGGCCCCCACGCGACGCAGTTCGGAATCTGCCTGGTGCCGCTTCAGGTTGGCGACGATCCTGCAGTCACACCAGGTCGCTCCTCGTCGGCCGAAGCGCTAGCTTTGTGGACATGCCGAACATCATGGAACGCGCGCGCGAGACTTCCGGACGGCTTGCTCCCACCCGGCTCGTCGAGAGCCTGAATCCCGGCGGCCATCCCGGCCCCATCCTTCGCTGCGCCCCGAGGTGGCGGCTCCGCTGCGTCGTCTTCGCGGCGTCTCTCACCTGGCAGCCGACTCCCGCCAGCGCCCAGGAACCCATCGTCGACGGGTTCCGCGGACACCCGTGGGGCAGCCGTGTCGACGACATCCCCGAGATCGCCGAAACCGAGCAGGTGGGCGAACGCGAAGGGCTGCGCATCTACTCGACGCCAGTGCGGCTGCTGGGCCGGGAGGCCCTCGCCGGCTACTACTTCCATCCCGATACCGGCGAACTGGTCGAGGGCGCCTACGTGATGGTGATGCCCCTGGAGAGCTGCCAGACCATCTGGGACCTCCTGACCCGCGACATCCAGCGCACCTATCCCGGGCTTGAGCGACAGGGCGAGTTGCCCTCGCGCAGGAACGCGCACCGGCCCGTCTACGAATCCGACTGCGAGTACTTCGTCTACAACTATCACCGGGAAGAATGGCGCATGGGGTTCGGAAACCCGGAGCCCCCCCACGACGAAGTACGCATGTGGATTCGCGTGAACGAACGAACGCCCCGGCTGCATGTGGAGTACAGGGGGGAGCGCGCCGAACCCCGGTAGAAACGCGGATGGCCTTGCCTTCCAGAGATTCCACGGCTCCGCCAGGGTGGCAAGATCGTCAAGTCCCCGCATTCCTATCCACCGGGAGGGAAAATGAACTCCGTCACGCTCCATCGATCGCGCATCGCCGGCACCGGCCTCCTCTTCTTTCTCCTTGCCTGCGCGCCTTCCTCCGATGTCGGCGAGGGCCCCGACGACGGCGGCATGGAAATCCGCGTCGAAATGGGCTCTGCGGATGATGGCGGGCTCCCGGCCGCGATCCTCGGCACCGCGCCCGCACCCCGCGGTGACAACGTCCACTACCTCGCCGGCGACGACGCCACCCGCGGATACCTGGCGGTGCCCGAGGGGGAAGGCCCCTTTCCGGCACTCGTGCTGATCCACGAATGGAACGGACTGGTGGACCGGGTGCGCCAGGTCGCGGACGCGATGGCCGATGAAGGATACGTGGCGCTGGCCGCGGACCTGTTCCAGGGCCGCACCGGAGCCAATCCGGACGAGAACCGTGCGCTCATGGCGGAAGCGAACGCCGATCCGGACGCGGTCATCGCCAACCTGAACAAGGCGGTGAACTTTCTGCGCGCGCGCGACGACGTGACCGGTGCGATCGGCACCATGGGGTGGTGCTTCGGCGGCGGCATCGCGCTCAGCTACGCGCTGGGGGGCGAGCATCACGACGCCACTGCGATCTTCTACGGGCGGCTGGTCACCGATCCGGCGGTGCTGGCGGGAATCGACCACGAGGTGTACGGCACTTTCGCGGAGATGGACGGCGGCATCCCGCCCGAACAGGTGAATCAGTTCGTCGACGCGCTGCGCGCCCAGGGCATCGACAACGACGTCCACATCTACGACGCCGTCAACCACGGCTTCTGGTTGCGCGTGGACGGCGATCCCGAGTTGCGCACCGCCCCAGCACAGGATGCCTGGGAGCGGCTCAAGGCCTACCTCGAGCGCACCCTCGCGAGCTGACGGATCCCTCGAGCAGGATCATGTGCAAGATGGCCGGACCGGAACCCGAGATGAGACTCGCTCGACACGAGTTGGAAGTGTGCGTGCCCCGGGCGGCTGTCTCAGGATGGCACCGGCGTGCCGCTCTTGTCGGTCTGCTGGCGTGGCTGCCGCTCTTGCCCGAGGCGGGCTCCGGCCAGGAACCAGCCGAAGTCGATCCCTCCGCGGGGGACGCGGGCGCGGTAGAGGCCGAGGGGACGGCCCCCTCCAACCCCTTCGCCGGGTTCGAGACCCATTTCCTCTCCAACGGCGTCAGGATCTGGTTCAAGCACCTTCCCGGCGCGCCCAACGTCTCGGTGAGCGCGGGGGTGCCGGTCGGTTCGGACGCCGATCCGCCAGGCAAGGAGCAGCTCGCCCACTTCACGGAGCACATGCTTTTCTCGGACCACGACGGCCGCACCGAGCAGGAGATCAAGGACGCGGTGGAGGGGATCGGCGGGCGGCGCAACGGCTTCACCTACCGCGACCACACCTGGTACTACGTCACCATCGGCCGTGAGCATGGGCTCTTCGCCATCGAGTGGCTGGCCGGCATCCTCTCGCCCCACGAGATGGACCCCGCCGTGGTGGACCGCGGGCGGCAACCCGTCGAGAACGAGATCCGCGCCCGGCCGCGCGAGTTCTTCGACCACCTTGTGGCCGCGCTCAACCCGGGGTGGCTCGCGCCCCCCGACTTCTGGGAGCGAGAGTTCGGCGTCGAGCGGCAGCGCCCCCCGTTCCCGGACCTGTGGCGGAGCCTGCAGAGCATCACCCCGGAGGATCTGCGCGGCTTCTACGACCAGTACTATTCGCCCGCGGTCATGACCGTCACGATCGTCGGCGACCTCGACCGCGACGAAGCGCTCGCCCGCGCCCAGCGCACCTTCGGATCGATCCCCGCGCGCCCGGTCGAGCGCTGGGCGACGGCGGCCGAGGACCCGGGGCGCGGGAAGTCCATCTACCGCTGGGGCTTCCAGTCCACGGCGCAGTACCAATCCCGCCACAAGCTCTTCTATGCCAACTCCGGCGAGCTGCTGACGGCGCTGTTCGTCCGCGACCTCCTCAACCGCAGGCTCAACCAGCGACTGCGTTACGGGGAACGCAAGGCCGTGTACGGCGCGAGCGCCAACCTGGTCATGCGCGGTCCGGCGGCGTACCTGCAGGTGAGCAGCCGCATCGACGAAGACGACTACGACTTCGCCACGGCCATCATCGACGAGGAGATCGAATACCTTCGGTCAGGCTCGCTTGCCACCGCCGAGTTCGAAACGGATCGCGCCGCCGTGATCGAACGTCTTCGCGGCGCCAACCAGACCCCGGAGTCCCTCAACACCTGGACCCGGCAGCTCTTATACGACCCGGCCACCTTCACCGACTTCCCGGATGTCCTCTCCTTCTACGAGAACCTGACCCAGAGCCAGGTCGCGTCCTTCGCGGCCCGCACATTCGACGAGTCCCGGCAGGTACTGACGGTGACACGCACGCAACCGCTCAGCCAGGGGATGGCGGTGCTTGCGGTTGCGGTGCTGGTCTGGATCACGCTGAAGGTGGTCGCGTGGGCGCTGACCAGGCCGGTTGAGATGAAGGCGATCCGCTACGTAGCGCATTTCCGGCTGCCCGTCCTCCTGCGGACGGCGTACACCCTCGGAATGGTGGCGTTCGCGCTCGCTCTGGGGCGCATCGCCGCAGTCGGGATCGGGTGGGGGGTGGACCGCTGGATTACGCCCGTCGACGACTACCTCATTCAGCACGCTGGCATCGGCGGTCTCCTCGTCGTCCTGCTCGCCGGCGTGGCGGTCCTCGCAGCGTGGCCTCCGCGCAAGCTGCTGCTCTTCGAGGACCACATCCGCATCAAGTCGCGCGCCTGGCGCTCGCGCATCCTCAAGCCCGACGACATCGAGGAGATCGCGATGGAGCGCGGCTCCGGCGCGTGGCTGAACCGGGGAGTCCTGCGAAGCCCTCCGCTCGCGTTCGGGCTGATCCGCCCCGGCATCCACCTCCGCCCCGTCAAGGGACGCAGCTACTTCTTCCGCAGCCGGGACACGGCGGAACTGGCGGAAGTGCTGGGCTCGTGGTGGGGAAGGCCCATATCACAGCGTCCGCTGAAGAAGCGCAGAAGGTCGCGGAAGGCAGAGCAAGCTGCTGAGGCGACCCGGGGCGCGCCCGCAGCGACGGGGCCTGGAGCAACGACATCCGGCAGGCCAGCGGCGACGACGCGATCCCGCACCACACCCGGCGTGACGATGCCCGGCGTCACAACCGGCGCAGCCGCACGCGGAGCCGCCCCTCCTCCTCCTCCCGGTCCCGCCGACCCCGAAGAAGACATCGACTTCGACAGCATCGGCCTGACCGAAGAGGAGATGCGCGAGCTGCTCGGGGACTGACCCCTCAGCCCATCCTTCCCAGCGCCACGAGCGGGTACTCGTTGGTGATGCTTCACCCGTGCGCGATGCAGCGGACGCTTTGGAGAACGGTGCCGCCGACCAGGGGAACCGCTCGAACCTGCTCTCCAGGTGCTCCACCATCCTGTCAGGCACCCCCGCCGCTAACGCGTATTTCTGCCAACGGCTCAATGAATCGACGACTTCGTCGATGACCGTGCCGCCGTCTTCCGGAAGGTCGTAGTTCCTCCCCACCTTAAGCAGGTCCTTACGCGTGATGCCGCGGAACTTGCCGTTGACGGACATCTGATGTTGCCGCGTCCACGCCTCGATCTCCGCGTAGGTGACGTCGTATGCCGGAGCCAGCCGCCAGCGTCCATGGGGGTCCATCAGAAACCCGAAGTTCTTCACCTCGGTCCGGAAGGGCGTCGGCAAAGACACCGGGCAGGCCCAGAAACGCCGGCTTGCGTGCCAGTTCGGGGAAGGCCACCGGACCGCGACGATGGAGGGGCAGGTGTAGTGGGGAAATGACGAGCCCGGACCCGCGAAAAGCCGGATCGTATTCGAGGGTTACGCGTCCCGTCGAAGCTTCTCCCAGGATGCCGACATCCCGCTCCCAGGGGCGCACCCGCACCACCGCGTAGTCAGTCACGGGCCGTCCTCCTCGAAGCCCGTTGGCGCACTCTTCCCCTGAGCCTGGCGATTTCGTAGGGGGAAACTTCGGGCATCGGGACGAACGCCTCGAAGGCCTGGAGACGACCCAGTCCGCGCATGACCCGAACCAGCTTCTCCGTGCCGATGCTGTGCCCGGCCTCGAGGCGGTCGATGGTGCGCGGGCTCACGCCCGAGTCGGCGGCCAGGTCCTGGACCCGCAGGTTCTGCTGGAGACGCAGCGTCTTGAGGCGCGCGCCGACCTCGCGCAGGACGTCGGGCGTGCGGCTTGTGGCAAGGATCGTAGCCATAGTCTTGACCTCCCTTCAACACATCGAAGATAGGTCAAGGACATGTGGTTGTCCACAACGTCAGATATGGCGTGTAATCACTGATAAAGGACGATTACACGCCGCATATGGCGTGTTCCTGGAGTGGATCAGTCGAGACGATCGCCGCGGCCGTGCAACCTCGCTAGCCGATCTCCGCCAGGGCCGCCATCACGTCCTCGTTGCTGGGACGGATGCGGTAGTCGACCTCGATGAACTTCCAGCGCACCACGCCCTCCCTGTCGATCACGTAGACGGCGGGGTGGGGGACCGGACGGCGGCTGTCGGCGTTGAAGAGGCCGTAGCGGTCGATCACGGCGTGGTCCGGGTCGGCAAGGATGTGGTAGTCGATGGTGCGGTTCTGCTCCTCGGCGACCCGGTCGATCATCATCTGCTGTTCCGGGCGCTCATCCACGGAGATGGCGAGGATCTCCGCGTCCGCCTGCTGGTCGGCGTCCAGCATTTCACTCAGCTCCCCGAGCTGACCGGCGCACCATGGTCACCAGTGGCCGCGGTAGAAGGCGAGGACGACGTTCTTCTGGCCGCGGAAGTCGGAGAGGGTGACGACCTCGCCGGAGTAGGCGAGGAGGGAGAAGTCGGGGGCGGGATTGCCGATCATCACGCGACCGGTGTCCTGCCCGGGCAGGTCGCGGCCGTCGGCGGGGCCCAGGTCCGTCGCCTGGCTGCCGGCTTCGGGCATTCCCTCAGGCGAGGGTGGCGCGGCGCCCCGGCGGCCGACCGCCAGGTAGAATCCACCCAGCAGCAGCACGGCCAGCACGATGGTCATGGCGCTTCGACGCGACATCATCTTCCTCCAGGGATGGATTCGGCGCGCGGGCGTCACGGTTCATGCGAGCGCCGGCGCGCGGGCCGTGAAGTTGGGGCCGGTGTTCCGCGATGCTTCCGGCGAGTTCCCGGTAAGGCGTTCGGCTGGTTTCGCGTAGGCCTGCCGTTACGTGAGGGTTTGGCTCAGTTCCTGGTAAGGCTGACGTAGACGCCGCGCACGAAGCGCTCGGGATCCTCGCCCCACATGGCGTCCAGGTCGGCGGTAGGACCGGCCGCGACCACATCGTCCTCCGACATCCCTTCGGCGATCATGCCGCTCACGCGCTCGCGCACGGTGGAGAGCATGTCACGGTATGCCTGGAGGGAGGTCTGGTCGGTGATCTCGCCATGCCCCGGGATGATGCGGGTCTCCGGCGTCGTGTTGGCGAGCGCGTACTCGGCGATGGCAATGACCCCGTCGACGTTCCCGCCACTGTCCACATCGATGAACGGATAGCGCCCGTTGAAGAACGTGTCCCCCATGTGCACGGCGTTGGCGTTCGTGAAGAACACCAGCGCGTCGCCGTCGGTGTGGGCGCTGGGCATGTGGGTTACGCGGATGTCCTCGCCGTTCCAGTGGAAGCTGACCCGGTCGTTGAAGGTCACCACCGGCAGCCCCTCCGGCGCGGACTGCTGGGAACGCCCCACCAGGTCGGCGAACTCGGCGGGATTCAGGCGGCGGTACACGTTCTCGTGCGCGACGATCAGGGCGCCCTCGCGGCCGAGGTTCTCGTTCCCGCCGGTGTGGTCGCCATGCCAGTGTGTGTTCAGTACCCAGCGCACCGGCATGTCGGTGACCTCCGCCACGGCGGCGAGGATCTTCCCGGTGAGGGGTGCGAACTGGTCGTCGACCAGAAAGGCGCCGTCATCCCCTACCGAGAGGCCGATGTTGCCGCCCGCGCCGAAGAGCACGTACAGCCCGTCGGCGACCTGCTCGGTGCGGATCTCGACCTGGGAGAAATCCTGCTGGGCCGCAGCCGACAGCGGGGCAAGCCCCAGTGCGGCCACCGCGACCAGCATCGCGCGCGGCAAGCGCGCCCCGGGCCTCACTGGCAGATCTTCCGGCCGGTGAGGAATACGACCGCCCCGCCCACCAGGGTGACGCCGACGGATGCCGCGCTGGAACTGACGACGAACCAGATCACCCCGGCGGACATCACGAAGGTGGCGATCAGCAGGACATAGAAGATCAGAGGATTGTGGCGAACAGCGGTCATCGACAGGTCTCTCGTCTGGGAAGGCGCGGAGGGGGCCCGTCCGTACGTGCCGGGACGGGGTTCTTGATGTCGAATCTGCCGACCCCGGGAAGGTGTGTCAACGACGGATGTGAAGGCCCCGCGACCGGGCTCAAGAGCCTGTCGACGCGCGCATCCGCAGACATGCGGCGACGGGGTTCCACGAGCGTGCAGGCCAGGGTGCCGTGAGCTGGCCGTCAGCGGCCTCCGAAGCCCGGACTGTTGTCCGACCCGGCACCTCATCCGCATTCTCCTTCTGTGGGAGTTGCGCAGGAACAGCGGGATTTGCATGGCGTTCGAGATCAGACCGGGCCGCGACGTTTCCGATGAAATCCGCCGTGTCGCGCGGGAGGCCGTGGACCGCGCCATCGAGGCGCTCCAGGGAGCCCGCGAGGGACGGTCCAAAGGCGTTCACGACGCGCGCAAGCGCGTCAAGGCCATTCGCGCGCTGCTTCGGCTCGCGGCGCCCCGGCTGGGGCCGGCCTTCCGCCGGGAGAACCGCTGGTATCGGGACGCCGCCCGGCAGCTGGCGGGTGTGCGCGAGGCTCAGGCGAGCCTGGAGACGCTGGACCGGCTGGGGGACTCCGAAGATGCCGCCCTGCGCCGGGAACTGGAGGCGCGCTACGAAGCTCGACTCGGGCTCCAGTTCGAGGGCACCCACGCCCTGGCGGTGCTGGTGGCCGATCTGGAGGAGGCCGGGGAGCGGGTCGCGAAGTGGCCCCTCGCCGGAGAGGGGTTCGAGGTCATCGAGTCCGGCCTGCACGCCACCTACCGAAGGGGACGACGGGGCTTCCGGCGGGCGCTGCGGGGTTCGTCCGCGACGGAACTGCATGAGTGGAGGAAGGACGTCAAGTACCACCGCCACCAACTGGAGCTGCTGGTCCCCCTGTGGCCCGATGTCATGACGGGGGCGGCTGCGACGGCCCGGCGGCTCGGGGATCTGCTCGGAGATCATCATGATCTGCACGAGCTGCGCGCGCTGCTTTCAAGGTCGCCCGGACTCCCCGGAGGCGGCCGCGAACGTGAAACGGTGCTGGCGTCGGCGGAAAGTCGGTCGCGCGAACTGGAGGCACGCGCCACGGCGGTCGGCGGGCTGGTCTACGCGGAGAAGCCGGGCCGCTTCATCGTACGGATGGGCGCCTACTGGGACACCCACTCCGGTTGCCGCGCCTGACGGCGCACTGACCCGACACCCCGGTCCACGGTGTTAGCTTAGGCGCCCGCATCGATCACCCTCCAACTCCTTCACGCCCATGGACCGCGCCCACTTCACGCAGGCCACCTTCGAATTCCTCACTGAGCTCGCCGCAAACAACAACCGCGAGTGGTTCGCGTCGAACAAGCCGCGCTACGAGGGAGATGTGAAGGCGCCGGCTCTCCGGTTCATCTCGGATTTCGGCCCCCACCTCGCGCGCATCAGCGCCCGTTTTCGCGCGGATCCCAGGGCCAACGGCGGATCCCTGTTCCGCATCTACCGGGACACGCGCTTCTCCAGGGACAAGAGCCCCTACAAGACATACACGGGCATCCAGTTCCGCCACGAGGCCGGAAGGGACGCGCACGCGCCCGGCTTCTATCTGCACCTGGAGCCGGGCAGCGTCTTCGTGGGCTGCGGCAGCTGGCGCCCCGGCGGCCCCGCGCTGCGGAAGATCCGGGAAGGCATCGACGAAGACCCGGATGCGTGGCTGGAGGCCTCGCGGGACAAAGGCTTTCGGGCGTCGTTCGAGCTGTCGGGCGATTCCCTCGTCCGCGCGCCCCGGGGCTTCAGCGTCGACCATCCGCTCATCGTCGATCTTCGGCGCAAGGACTTCATCGGAGTCGCGCACCTCACCGAGGAGGACGTCTGGTCCGAGGGATTCCTCGATGAATTCACCCGACTGTGCCGCGCCGCCGCGCCGTTCCAGCGGTGGCTGTGCGGGGCGATCGGGGTGGGGTACTGAGGCTCCGGATGCGGAAGCATTTCGTCTTGAGTGGGTACCGATAGAGGAAGTGTCCAGAGGGAAGGAACACCGGTTGGAAAGAGTGCCAGTGGTAACGCGTCCACTCCAAGCCGCGCGACGAGTCTTCTCCGGCGTGTTTGCGCTGGTGGCTTTTCTTACGCCTGCCCAGGGCGTAGCCGGGCTTCAGGACACCGGCTCGGTCATGGGCCTGGTGCTGGATCAGGAGGGCCTTGAGCCGGTGTCCGATGCCCTTGTGGCGCTCCCGGAATTCACCCACCACCGCACTCGGACGGACGCCGACGGGTGGTTTCGGCTCCTCAACGTACCCGCTGGGGAGGTGGTGGTGCGCGTCGAAGGGGACGGATTCAGCACCCTCGTCGAAACGGTGGAAATCGCTCCCATGGAGGAGTCGCTGATCCACTTTCATGTCCATCGTGTCTCGGTCGTGCTCGATCAGCTCTTGGTGGAAGTGCCGCGAGTCGACGATCGTGGGCGCGGACACTCGGAAGCGCGCGTAAGAGGGACGGGTGCGAGGTCACGAACCGCCGCCGACCTTCTGCTGACCGGCGTGCCGGGCGTCGCGGCCCAGCAGCCGCAGGGTGGAGTCGGGACCGGAGTGAGGATTCGGCTTCGGGGCGTGAACTCGTTCCTCCTCAGCGAGGAACCGCAGATCTTCCTGGACGGCGTCCGAATCGACGCCGGCGGACAGGATCGGGCGATGTTGACCCTCGAGCAGATACCCGCCACGTCCGTGACGCGGATCCGGGTGCTGCGCGGACCCGCATCGACATCGCGGTACCCGGGTGCCGCAGCGGGCGTCATCCTCGTTGAAACGATGAACCGGGGCGGATAAACCAGGCGGATAGGCGCCGGAGAGCCCGGGCCCGCACGATGGGCCCGAGTCCTCCCCCGCCAGACCGGGCCGGCCTCCGCACCCTGCGGAAACCTCCGGCCCCCCGCGAGGGAGGGCCGAATCGGCTTCCCCAGGATGTCAGATCAGCTTCCTACCTGCTCGTTCTGAGCGATTGGGAAACAAGTGGTCGTGCCGTACACCTGACCATACTGGTCGACCCCGTCCGGGTGATCGGAGCCGGGTTCACCGAGGTATGGGATATTGAACTGGGTACCCCGCCAGCGCAGATGGTCTCTCTGGCGATGACCGCCTTCAACGAAAAACTCTCGCCGGCGCTCTTCGATCACTTGCCGAATGACATCGTCCTGGGTGGGCAGGTCTTCAGCGGTCACCGGCGGAATTCCGGCAGCCGTGTGGAAGCCATCGAGAATACTGATCGCCGTGGCCAGGTCTCCCGTGATTGCGGAGGCCTCGGCAATGATCATGCGCGCCTCACGCGACGAGGCAATGATGACGTCCTGAGCCGCGCCCGCGACAAAACTCTCGGGCGTCTTGTTGTGGCGCCAGACGATCGTCGCGTTGTCGTGACCGATAAGTCCGGTTTCCATGACCGTCACCCGGGGGTCGGGCACGCCCTTCCATTGCACGTCGCGGTAGCTCGGGGCTACCGTCGACTGCTGGTTGGTATCGAGTTCGTTTGTGTTCGCCATCGAGTTCTCGCGCCGGTTTTCGCCATACTCCCGGGTCGCGTAGAAATCAAGAGCGGGATCGTCCACTATCGACTGCGCGTCGGCGATGGCGTTGGAGTACTGCTGCAGGTCGAGATACGCCCGGGCTCGGCCGATACGTGCCGCCTGCACCAGTTCCTGACCCCGGCCCGTCCCCAGCGACCCCGCGATACTCAGGGCCTCCGAGAACTGCTCCACGGCGATCTCCAGGAGCTGTTCCGGTGTCCGGACCACCCCGTCTCCGTTGAGCGGCGTTCCGCAGAAGCCCTCGCCGAAGACCACGTAGATGAAGCCCCCGTACGTCCGCATCTCGGCCAGGTATTGGGTCCGGTTCGGGACATCGGCGTCGGAAAAGGTCTGAAGCCGGTCAAAATGACTCTCGAGCATGACCCTCGCCCGATGGAGCCGGCCAAAGATATTGTCCTGATACTGTGGGAGATTCGCCGGAATGTCGCGGAGCTGCAGCCGCCTTCCGGTGAAGTTCCCTGATGACTGAATGTACTCGTCCGAGTGTTTGGCTGCGAAATCCACGTACTCATCCCACGCCCACTCGAAGTCGCCGATGGCGGATACCCGCAGGGTCCCCGCCAAGCCGGGATCCTCGATGTCCTCGGCCGTGACATTACCCGGAAGATCCACCTCGAGGAGCTCGGTCGTGTCGCATCCCGCCAGCCCGAAGGCCATCGAAAGCGCCACAACGCCGCGCAGCCTCCGCCACCACGGCACCATCTCGATCACTCTATTCATAACAGGTCCCTCTGTGGTTTCGTCTGAAGTCACCAATCCGCTTCCGGATCCCTCCGTCATCGCGCGCATCACCAGGTCACCCGCACTGTCGCCAGGAAACGTTTGAACATCGGAAAACCGTCCTGCGTATAGGCCGAGATCCCTCCGGGGTCGGTCGCCCTTGCGCCGGTGTCCCGAATCTCCGAATCGACGATGGGGTGCCCGAAGGCCTCACTCTGAGCTCTCCATACCCTCCAGAGGTTCTGACCCGAGAGCGTCAGGTTGAGCCGGGAGGCACCGAGTCTCGCGGCCATTTCCCCCGAGAAGGTGTGACTCAGCGACACGCTGCGCATCGTGAGCTGGGAGGCGTCGAAGATCCCCGACGGGTTGACTTCGCCGATCTCGTCGTAGCCGAGGAAGATCGGGTCGGTCTTCTCGTTGATCGCCTTCGTGTTCCGGAAGAACAGGTGGGAGCCGGCCGTGATCCCGTCCACCATGGTGTGCCCGCCGACGTATTGCAGGTCGACGTAGAAGCGAGTGTTGTCCTGTACCGAAACGGTCGCGTTGAAAGCCAGTTCGCGTGTGGGAACAGTCGAGCCTCGGTAGACCTCGGGAGCGGTCTCTCCGCTCGTGCACGGCACGGGAGGGCCTCCTCCCCGGGTGATTCGGGTGCCCGGCGCCGCGATCGGACCGCTCTCGCACATCACGTTGGTCGCGCGCGCCTGCAAGCCCGTGCCCACGATGTCGGACGACACCACCACCGGCAGGAAGATGGACCCGAGCGGGAAACCCACTGCGTGGCGCTGGCCCGTCCACCCGGTTGTGAAGTTCCGTCCGAACACCGGAATCGGGTCCAGTCCTCCCAGATCGAGCACCTCATTCCTGTTCATGTGGACCGCCAGACCGAACTCGACTCCCACGGTCCGACCCTGGTATGCATCTACACTAAGGCCCAGCTCGATGCCCTCGTTCTGAATCTCTCCGATATTCCTCAGCTGGGAACCGGGGAAGCCGGTCGAAGGCTTCACTGGAACGCTGATCAGGGCGTCCGTCCGCCTTTGGTCGTAGTAGGTGAACTCGAGACCGACCCGGTCGTTGAAGAACCCGGCGTCGAAGCCAATCTCGGTCTCCACGCCGACCTCGGGTTGCACGTCGGAGTTTCCGATCGTCGCGGGAGTCACGCCGCCCGCGCCCTGGAATCCCGGCTCCGGATTGTAAAGCCTCACCGCAGCGAACTGATCGGGCTGCTGTCCGGCTTTCCCCCAGGCTGCCCGGAGCCGCAGCGAGTTGAGCCAATCCAGGCCCTCCAGGGCGGACTCCTCCGAGATCACCCAGCTTGCGCTCAGCTTTGGATAGACCACGAAGTCGTAGTCCGCCCCGAAGGCCGAGTTGTCGTCTCCTCGCAGAGCACCGGTCAGGAAGATCCGGTTCTGCCAGGAGGCTTGCTCCTGAACATACACCCCGACAGTCTTGTTGCTGGAAAACCCGTCGGAGGTCTCTCGGACTTCTCCAGCGGAGATCGTCTCGAGACTGGGAACCGCAAAACGTGAGCCACGCCCTGCGAGCCACTCCGAGGACCGCTCGTAGTACTGGGCACCGGACGATGTCGCCAGCGAGAGCCCGGCAAAAGGCTCGTAGGTCAACGTGCCGGAGTAGTCGAAGCTGTAGTTGTCGGTGTTGCGAAACTCGAGCCTCTTGTCGCCCTGACGGCCGCTGATGCCAACCCGCCCCGACGAGTGGCGGTTGAGCCGGAAACCGTTGGTCTCCGCCTGGTCCAGTCCCACGACCAACCGGTGGGTGAGCCATTCGAACGGGCGATGCGTGGCCGAAAGCGTATAGATGTTGCGATAGACCTTCTGACCGGAATCGAGCAACTCGTCGTACAGGTCCGGCAGATACGCGATATAGCCGCGGAAAGCACCATCAAGGGCGTTGGGCGTCCCGGTACCGATCTCGCAACCGCCGCCAGGGCACGACCAGTGGAACCCGGTGACACGCGCGGGCTGGCGCCCCGTCGTGGTGTGCAGCTCGGAGCGAATCCCCCCGAAGCCGAAGTCCACCGTCAGGTCATCGCGGGGCAGCCAGTTGAGGTTCGCACGTGCGTCCAGCCTGTTGTTGGTATTGTTCGGGACGGGGCCTTCATCAAAATCCCAGCCCAGCGTGAAGTGATACCGGACCGCGTCGGTGCCTCCGGAGACGGTACCAACGCTTCCCATGGGCATCCCGACCTGGAAGTGCTCCATGCCGAGGACCTCGTAGTCGCGCTTGAAGACGTTCACCTCCACGATCTCACCGGGAGTGCACGGATCCGTCCCACGGCCGGTGCAGGTGTAGAAGCTCCCCGGCCAATGCTCCTTGGGATCCCGATACCAGTTCTGCCCGACCTTCGTCGTCAGGGTGAAAACCGGGGCTCCCCGAGCGCCTCGCTTGGTGATGATGTTGATGACCCCGTTCGACGCCTCCGTCCCGTAGAGCGTAGCCGCCGCCGGACCCTTGATGATCTCGAGGGATTCGATGAGTTCCGGGCTGATGTCGTTCAGGCGCGTGGACGGACTCTGCGTGCCAACGCCGAGAGATCCCTCGGCTCCCGGTCCGCCGCTGTTCACCCGGACACCGTCAATGTAGATGAGCGGCTGCCCCGAGAGGACCATGGATCCGGCTCCCCGGATGCGGATGTTGTTGCCGCCCCCGACGTGGCCGCCGCCGTAGGCCACGTTCACGCCCGGAACAGCGCCTCCCAGCATGGTCTCGAAGTTGTCCCGGGGAGCGATCATCTGCGTTTCGGCCACCGGGAGGGATCCGACCGTGGTCCCGAGGGAGCGGGCCTGCTGCTCCCCTGCCGTCCCGGTAACCACGATCTCATCGAGGTTGATCGCCGTCTCGACCAGGAGGAAGTTCACCTCCGTCGGGGTGTCGGCCGTGACCGTCACCGCCTGTTCCACGGTGCGGCGGCCGATCAGCGTAGCCGTGATAACGACGTCCCCCACCGGGACGTTCAGGAGAATGAATCTCCCGTCGTTGTTCGTGGCCACATTGATGCCGGTACCCTCGATCTGGATCTCGACACCGCTCAGGGGCGTAAGGCTGTTCGGGTCGGAAACCAGACCGGTCACCGTTGCGGTGTTCTGCGCCACCGCGGCGCCAGGCAACAGCGCGAAAAGGCACGCCACGAAGAATGGCGTACTTCGCGCAATTCCCCGCACAGCCGTCCAGTTTGCGTTTAGACCTCGCAGACACAAGTCGAACATCATGACCTCCGGGCACATGGTAATTGGGGGAATCGGGATTCGAGCGAGACCCCCACGATGACTATTCGCTACACTATCCATCAACGAGCACTCGCACCGGGATCATCGGCGCCGACCAGCCGCCGGAAGTCCGGGCTCTCGTGGAGACTCTCGAAGTTTCGGTCCTGGGGCAGGGTGCGCATACGACCGGGATTCAGTTCGACCGCCCGGCGGAGTGAATCGAGCGCGTCGGCATCCCATCCCATCCGCGCCTGTACGGCGGCCAGGGCCACCCAGGCGTTGTCGTTCTCAGGCGACTGGTCGCGCGCGGCGGCGGCGGTGGCCAAGGCCTCTTCCAGGTTCCCCTGCGCCATGCTTGCATTGGCGCTGCGCACCATCTGGCCGGACCGGAAGAGGTTGAGCACGCGCCGCAGTTCCTCCAGCGGCCGGGGATGGTCGTCCACCCGGATGTCCACCACCCGGTCGCTGAACCCGCCGCTCCCCGCGCGCGGAGCCACCACCAGGATGGCGCCCGACTGCTTGCCGCGTGCATCGCCCCCGGCAGCCTCAGCGGCGTCGAGGGCGTCCATGAGCCGCTCCGCCAGCGGACCGCTGGACGACTCGAAGGAAGCCGCCATGGCGTCGACCACTTCGGGACCCGCCAGAATGTTGCCCTGCGCGCAGTAGTCCATGCCGCAGCGGTGGCCCTTCCAGTCGCTGGCGCCGGTGCCGGTCCAGGCCGCCGTGCGGCCCTCCATGTCGAGGATTGCCACCTGGCGCCGGTCGCGCCCCTCGTCGCTCGCCACCATCATGTCGAGCGCTTCCTGCGGACTGTAGCCGCGCTCGATCAGGTCGACGCCGATGGCACCGTACATGGGGTTGGCGGATGCCTGGTGGGCGATGACCGCCACACCACCTTTCGCGTGCATGGCCCGGTTGCCGGCCGCGAAGGCCTTGGACTGAACCCCCATGCCCAGTTGGCCGGTGCCCGGGTCGCGCGCGATGATGGAGTAGGTTGCCAGATAGTCGGGATCGTCCTCCTGCGCGGCTACGTCTGCCGGCATCCAGCACGGCAGCACCGCGAGGATCAGGAGGACAGCGATGGCGCGGCCCTCTCTGGTGCCTGCTTTCATCAGGACCTCCATGGTTGAGGATGGAACCCGGTGTACCGCGGTTCACACCCTGCGCGGGCGCGCGAACGGCAGGTACATCCCGACTACGACGAGAATTGCGAGTCCTTCGAGGATCAGCGGATAGAAGACCGGCAGATACGAGGGCCGGGGGGAAAGGCGTCCATCAGGCGACGCCGACCGCGGCCTGGCCGCAGCGTACGGGCAATGGAGTGCCTGCCAGCGGGCGCCTCTGTCGGACTGGCTCGCCGGGCTTGGTGCCGGGGCAAATGACCGGCAACTCGAGGACCGCGAGGCTGGTGTTGTTGAGAAGGTGGGCGCTGTCGAGCAGCACGAGAGGGACTGCGGAGGGCCCGGAGGGGAAGAACATCCAACATGTGCCTCCTTGCGCGCGGGCTTCCCGAGGGAGCGGAAGAGGGGGCCCGGGCGGCACAAGTCAGATTAGCGTTGCCGGACAGGCAGGGAAAGAGCAGGCCCGACTCGGCCGGATTCCACGCAGGGTGGGAGGCGGAACCCGGGCCGAGTCGGCCTCAGGCCGTGCGCGGGCGCGCGAACGGCAGGTACATTCCGGCGACGATAACCAGGAGGAGTCCCTCGAGCACCAGCAGGTACCACGGCCATTCCGGCAAGATGTCCATGAGCGACGCGGACTCCGGCTTCTCCACGATGTACAGGTAGTTCGAGCCCACGAGCAGGTTGAAGACGAAGACGACCGCCGCGTAGACATGGACCAGCGCGAGGGTGCGCAGGGTCGAGCGAAGATCCGGCATGTACTTCTCCACCAGGATCACCCACAGCCCCGCGACCACCAGCGTGGTGTGGGACAACATCGTCGACACGAAGCGCACGTGGGGCAGTGCGTACGGGCTGTCGGGCTGGAGGACCCCCTGGACCGCCCCGGCGATCCCCAGATAGTACATGAGCGGACGGGTCCACGGCCGGTCCGTCCACAACCCGTAGATGGTGACCCAGACCATGGCTCCGCACATGTGCAGCGGGAGGCGCTCCGCCACCACCCATGCCCCGTGGAACGCGTACCAGAAGTGTCCTTCCACGAAGGTGATCAGGAGCACGGCGCTCATGCCCCGCCTGATCCGGCCCCGGGTCACCTCGCTGCCCGATTGCCCGAGACGCAGGGTCCCATAGCCGAGAACGGCGAGCACGGCCAGCGAGAACAGATGCGTGCGCCCGAAGATCACGAACGGGTGCACCGGGTCGCCGGAGGCAAAGAAGGAATCCAGGACGCCTGCCTCCCCAGAGTTCGTGCTTCCACGGGGCCCGGAAGAAGCCCGGATCGGAAGGCTCAGACTAGCGCTCCGCACCGGGCCGGGAAAGGGAGTTGAGGCACGCCCGCTGCTCCTCCGGCCCGCGGCGACGCGGCAGCGCATCCGTCCACTCCGCTTGTTGCTCCGGTTACCCCTCCTTATGGTGAGTTTCCACCCTGCCACATCCCGCAAGCGGAGTCATGAAGATGCTGCACCGCCTGATGCCCTCTCTCGCCGTCCTCACGATTCTCGCCGCCGGCTGCGCCCCGGCTGATGACGCGCCCGACCCGGTAGCCGAAGATCCGCAGGCGCAACTCCTCGCCCGCGCCGCCGAGCTCGAGCTGCCCGGAGAGTACGTGCTGCCGCCGGGAGACGCGGTGGTGCATTCGACGGCAGGGTTCGCGAAGATCCTGTGCTCCAACGTCTTCCTGTCCGGGCTGGATCCGGACTTCGCCGCCGAGCACGTCGGCTTTTTCAGCGCGCCCGCCCGGTACCGCGGCGCGGTGACCGACCGGGTGATCGACTACGAGAACCGGCGCGTGCACCTCACCCTCGCGGACGGCACCGTGCGGTCGGCCAAGCTGCACGGCGACCAGGGATGCCTGGCGCTCCCCATCGGTGAGGACGAGCCGTACTACGAGACGGTCGAGGTGGTATCGACCCTGCCCGACGCCGA
>LXNJ01000677.1_pt1 | contig 22680 bp, 19 predicted proteins | sample 809081 | NCBI WGS metagenome assembly LXNJ01 (sample SAMN04870510, study PRJNA318959) | sponge metagenome | biome: sponge; feature: marine sponge reef; material: water | host: Petrosia ficiformis | place: Greece: Milos, Mediterranean Sea | collected 2013-05-29 | depth 5-7 m | reverse complement strand
GGGGTTCAGCCACCTCATGTGGGTGCTGCTCCAGCCCGGCGACACCTGCCTGGTGCCCACCCCCAGCTACCCGATCCACATCTACGGGCCGCTGTTCGCGGGCGCCCAGATCCGGGAGGTGCCCCTCGCCGCGGGCGACGAGTTCGTCCACCGGATGCAGCTCGCATGGCACTACAGCCGGCCCAAGCCCCGGGTGGCGGTGATCTCGTTCCCGCACAACCCCACCACCACCTGCGTCGACCTCGACTTCATGCAGAAGGTGGTGGACTGGGCCCGGGAGCACGACATGCTGATCGTGCACGACAACGCCTACGCCGACCTGGGCTTCGACGGCTACCAGCCGCCGTCGATCCTGCAGGTGGACGGGGCCAAGGACTGCGCGGTGGAGTTCTACTCGTGCACCAAGTCGTTCTCGATGGCCGGGTGGCGGATGGCGTTCATGCTGGGCAACGCCGAGGTGGTGACCGCGCTGGCCAAGCTCAAGAGCTACCTCGACTACGGGTCGTTCCAGCCCATCCAGATCGCGGCGGCGGTGACGCTGCGGGAGCAGCCCGACTACCCGCTGGAGGCGTGCGCGGTGTACCAGCGCCGGCGCGACGCCCTGTGCGAGGGCCTCAACCGCATCGGCTGGGAGGTCGAGCCGTCCAAGGGGACCATGTTCGTGTGGGCCAAGATCCCCGAGCCGTACCGGCACTTGGACTCCATCGAGTTCGCGTCCAAGCTGGTGCGGGAGGCCCATGTGGCGGTGTCGCCCGGCGTGGGGTTCGGGCCCGGCGGCGAGGGCCACGTGCGGTTCGCGCTGATCGAGAACCGCCAGCGCATCGGCCAGGGGATCCGTAACCTCCGGCGCTGCCTGCCTGAGCTCGAGCCCGCGTCCGGGTCCGGCAACGGGTCGGCCGGGACCGGACCGGAGAAGGCCGGAGCGGACAAGGCCACGGCAGCCTGAGACGAGCCTCCCCCGAAATCCCTGTGGACAACGACCCGTGCGGTCCTCAACTACAGGAATTTCGGGAAGGACCGCTGGTGGGGGTATAACGGCACGATGCTGATCGTGGTCTCACCGGCCAAGGCGCTCGACTACAGCTCGGCGCTGCCCACCCGCAAGCACTCCCAGCCCCGGATGCTGGATGAGGCGTCCCCGCTGGTGGAGGTGATGCGGCAGAAGTCGCCCGACGAGATCGCCAAGCTGATGGACATCTCCGCCGAGCTGGCCGAACTCAACTTCGACCGCTACCAGGACTTCCAGGAGCCGTTCACAACCGACGACGCCCGGCCCGCGCTGCTGGCCTTCGCGGGCGACGTCTACCAGGGCATGGACGCAGCGGCCACCTTCACCGAGCGCGACTACACCCACGCCCAGAAGGTGCTGCGCATCCTGTCGGGGCTCTACGGGGTGCTGCGCCCGCTGGACCTGATGCAGCCGTACCGGCTGGAGATGGGGTCCAAGCTGGCCACCGACCGGGGCCGCGACCTCTACCAGTACTGGGGCGAGCGCATCACCGACATGCTCAACGCCGACCTGGCCGCCAGTCCGGGGCCGGCGGTGGTGGTGAACCTGGCATCGAACGAGTACTTCCGCTCGGTGGACACCGGGCGCCTGGACGGTCGGCTGGTGACGCCGGCGTTCCTGGACGGGCGGGGCGACAACGAGCCCAAGATGATCTCGTTCTTCGCCAAGCGGGCCCGGGGCTCGATGGCGGGCTGGATCATCCGCAGCCGGGTGAAGTCGGTGCGGGGGCTGCGGGACTTCGACGGCCTCGGCTACGGCTTCGACCCCGAGCGCTCGTCCACCGACCGCCCCGTGTACGTGCGGTACTCCTAGCCGGCCTGCCGTCCGGGAGATTCTCGGGACGATTGTTGTGGCTGTACCACACACAACTCTCCCGAGATTCCAGGCTGTACAGAGCCCGATCGTTTCGGAAGGATATAGTGTAACCTTCCGATATGGGGGGTGATTCGGACAGCTCTGCCGGACGGACCGTCGACGTTGAGTGGGGAGGGCGACAGGTACGTGCGTGGGTGCCGGCGCCGCTGGTTGAGCGGGATCTCGCCCTGTCGACGACAACCGCACGGGTAGCCGAGAGGGCCGTCGCGGCCCTGCAGTTGTCCGACGCCCGACTGCCACCGGACTGGGAGCCGCTGGCCCGGCTGCTGTTGCGCCACGAGGGGGTGGCCTCCTCGGGCATCGAGGGCCTGCGCGAGCCGGTCGAGTCGGTGCTGGTGGCCGAGCGGACGGGCGCGGGCGGCACCGCTGGATGGGTCGCCGACAATCTGACCGTGATCGACACGGCGCTCGACACCGCCGACGAGCCGCTTACGACCGGGATGCTGCACCGCTGGCACGAACGGCTGATGCGACACGGCCGGCTGCCCGCCGCCATGGTCGGACGGTTCCGCTCGACGCTGGGATGGGTCGGCGGCGCCTCGCCGGCGGACGCGGCCTACGTCCCCCCACCGCCGGATGCGATCCCTGCTCTCATAGACGATCTCGTGGCGTTCGCCGACGACGACGGAAGCGACGTCGACGCCGTCTCGCTGGCCGCGCTGGCACACGCCCAATTCGAAGCGATCCACCCCTACGGCGACGGCAACGGAAGGCTCGGGCGAGTGCTGGTGAGCCGGGTGCTGCGCCGAAGGGGCGTCACGGGCCGCTCGACTGCGCCCATCAGCGTGGCCATCGCCCGCGACCCGGGCGGCTACCTGTCTGGACTGCATCTGTTCGAGCAAGGCAACCACGACCCATGGGTGAGGTGGTTCGCCGAGACCGCCACCCGGGCCGCAACCGCCACCGAGCAGATGGTGGCCCAGGCCGGTCGCCTGCTTCAACGCTGGACGGCGCTTACGAGCGGGCTGCGGGCTGACCACACCGCGCTGGCCCTGCTGCACCGGCTGCCCGGATCACCGGTGCTGAACGCTCAGGATGTGTCCGCACTGCTGGGCGTCAGCGAGCGCAGCGGCCGAACGGCACTAGGCGCGCTGGCCGCCCGCGGGGTCCTGTCGCCCATCGACGATGTGCGCGAGGCGAGGGCGGGCCGGTCCCGGCGCTGGTACGCGGCCACCGAGCTGCTCGACTTGTGGACCCCATGAACGCTCGCGGCCTCCAAGGAATCCCCCGGATGGATTCCGGGGACAGGGAGGGGCCGAGGCCCCCGGTTCGTCGCCGCCCGCGAGTGGAGCGGGCTGCGCAGAGCACGCCGCGGTGGCTACGCTCGCGGCCCTCCGCGGGTGTAGTTCAATGGCAGAACATCAGCTTCCCAAGCTGAGAATGCGAGTTCGATCCTCGTCATCCGCTCGGTGTCGGTCTCGTCAAGCACCCGAAAGCGCGTCCGGGCGTTTGGTGGGTCATCGAAACGCGGTGTTCAGTGAGCGCGGTGGCCGTGTCGTTGCGCCGGTTGATGGCTCTGGCCGCGGTGGCGGCGGTCGGGGCAGCGATGCTGGCCTTGGCGCCGGCGCCTGCGTCGGCGCAGCCCGAGAGCTTCGAGGATGTTCCCGAGGACGCCTACTACTCAGCTGCGGTCGCTGACCTAGCCGCTACGGGGGTGTTGGCGGGCACCGAGTGCGCGCAGGGGTTCTGTCCCGGTGATGCGATAGACCGCAAGACGATGGCGGTGTGGGTCGTGCGGATCCGCGACAAGGCGGACCCCCCGGCGGTGCCGGAGTCGAGGTTCGGCGATGTGGACGCAGCCGGCTTCCACGCGCGGTTCGTTGAGCGCATGGCCGAACTGGGGGTGACCGGCGGCTGCGGCGACGGCACCAACTACTGCCCCGACCGCTCTGTGACCCGTGCTCACATGGCGGTGTTCTTGTCTCGGGCCTTCAACCTTCCAGACGGCCCCGACCCCGGTTTCGGCGACGTGCCCGCTGACGCGTGGTACACGGCGGATGTCGCCAGGCTCGCTGCTTCGGGCATCACCGCCGGCTGCGGCGACGGCACCAACTACTGCCCCGACCGCGACACCACCAGAGCGCAGATGGCCGCCTTCCTGACCCGTGGCCTGGACTTCGCCGAGCGGACCGCTACAGCGAAGTGCAGACCCAGGGGCATCCAGAACTCGACTGCGGGATTCCCGCTACCTTCATGGACTCTCTCCGCGATCGGGGAGATCCAGGTCGCGGTCCTGTTTCTTGACTTCCCGAACGCCCCAGCCGCTCACTCGACCCGCCAGGACTCAGACTCCTCCCTAACGCACGCCGAGGCGTACCTCGAGGAAGCCAGCTACGGCAAGCTCGACGTGGTATTCAGCCCGCTTCACCGCTGGCTGCGCGCCGAGCACAACTTCGACCACTACAACTCTGACGGGAGAAGCGAATGGGACGGCGAGCGGTGGGCCACAGTCGGGGTGACCCTCGAAGCCGAAGCCGTGCGACTGGCGGATCCGCAGCTGGATTTCAGCCCGTTCGACATGGTGCTGGTGGTCCTGCCGAGCTCGCACTTCTGGTCGGGTCATGCCGGAGTGAACGAAGACTTGGCCGCAGATGAGAAGGCAATACAACATGCGCCGGTGGTGAACTCGACTGCGAAGCCGGACTGGTATGACCGACTCGACTCTTGGGGCGAAGTCGCGGCGCACGAGATGGCTCACAGCTTCGGCCTCGCCGATCTCTATCCGCACATAGTCGTGTGGCCACCCTTGCCGAACCCCACGGACTGGATCCGTGCCGATTTCGGTCTCTTCGGGTTGAGCGCCTACTACCCCGCAAACGGCCGTGAGCCGGTCTGGGAGCCTCACCACGAGATGCTGGCATGGAGCCGCTGGCAGCTCGACTGGCTCACCGCCGCTCAAGTCCGCTGCATCACCGAAGACGAGGCCACGATCACTTTGCGGCCCGTGACTGACCCCGCCGACGGAACAGCGATGGCGGCCGTACCCCTCACAGACACCGAGATCATCGTCATCGAGAACCGCAACCGGTCCAACGGAGCCGCGGGCCCTGCCCCCAGCGAAGGCGTGCTCGTGTACACAGTGGACTCCACCCTCGGCTCGGGCGAACTCCCGCTCGCCGTCGCCGGCGACACCGGCAACGGGAGGCTCGACCGGCCCCCGCTCTTGAACGAAGGCCAGAGCATGAGCGTGCGCGGCTACGACATCACCGTGACATCGGCCACCCCCACAACCCGCACGGTAACGATTACCAAGAGCGGATGAACCCCGGCTCCGAGCCTTCGGCTAGGCCTGCGGCGATCCGGCCGCACACCTCGTCTCGCGCCGGACTGTGGCCGGCGCGCCGCCGGGTGGTGCCACGACGAGGCTGAACGGTTAGCGCTAGGCGATGGAACAGCGTCCGGGCAGTGGCGTGATCTTTGTCGGCGGGCCCGTCCACACGATGGGCCGTTCCGCCGGGGCGATCGCCGCGGAAGCGGAGACCGCGGAAGCGGAAGCCGAGGAAGCGGCCGCCGCGGCGGAGGCGGTGCGGGTGGACGGGCGGCGGGTCACTGCGGTCGGTCGGCTCGCCGAGTTGCGGGGGCTGGGGGACGCTGAGACAGTCGACCTGGACGGCCGGTGCCTGATGCCGGGGTTCGTGGACGCCCACACCCACCCGCTCATGCACGGCCAGTGCGCCAGCTGGGCCGACCTGTCCGGCGCGGCCAGCATCGACGAGGTGGTGCCGTGCGGGTGCGGGGCCACCCACGGCTACCTGTACCACGGCGACGGCGAGCTCGAGGACCTGCTGGCCGCGTCGAGCGCCGCCGGGCTGCAGACCGCCACCCACGCCCAGGGACCCGACGCCATCGAGGCGGTGCTGCGGGGGCTCGAACGGGCCCCCCGGCCCGATCTGCGGCACCGCATCGAGCACTGCGGGTTCCCCACCGACGACCAGATCGAGCGCATGGCCCGGCTGGCGGTCGTGCCCGTGCCCCAGCCCACCCAGGTGTACCGCTACGGCGACGGGGTGCGGCGCGACCACCCCGACCTGGCCGAGCGCATGTACGCATCGGGGCTGTTCCGCGACGCCGGGCTGGCGGTGGTGCTGTCGTCGGACGCCCCGGTCACCGCCCCCGACGTGCCCATGGCGTGCTGGAGCGCCGAGACCCGGCTCACATCGGCCGGGCACGTGCTCGGGGCCGGAGCCCGGGTGACCAGGCGGGAGGCGTTCGAGGGCTACACCACCGGCGGGGCGCTGGCGCTGAGGCGCTCCGACGTGGGCGCCATCGAGGCGGGAATGCTCGCCGACCTGGTGATCCTCGACGAAGACCCGCTGACCGTGCCGACCGACCGGCTCCCCGACGTGACCGTGGTCGAGACCTGGGTCGACGGCCGGCAAGCCTGGCCATCCAACCGGACACCGACATGACGGCCGACGGGGCGAGCGAGCCTCGCCTGCTGACCTACTACCTGGCCCAGGGGCTGTGCATGGGCTCGCTGGCATCGGTCATCACCCTGCTGGGCGACCTGCGCGACCAGTTCGGGCTGAGCGAGACCCAGGTCGGGCTGATCGTGGGCGCCGGATTCCTCACCGCCTTCATCACCCAACTCACCCTGGCCCGGGCAGCCGACCGGGGACACGCCCCGCTGATGGTGCGGATCGGGCTGGTGGCCGCTGCGGCCAGCATGATCGGGTTCGCGGCGAGTTCGGGCTTCTGGACCATGCTCCTGTCGCGGGGAGCCCTCGGCGCGGCCATCGGGGTGGCCCAGCCCGCCATCCGCCGCAACGTCATCCTGGCCGACCCGGCCCACACCGGGCGCAATCTCGGCCGCCTGGGAGTGATCGAGGTGGTCGGATTCGCGCTGACGCCGGCCGTCACCGCCCTGCTGGCCGAAGCCTTCAACCTCGATCTGCCCTTCTATGCCCTGGCGGGCATCGCCACGGTCACGGTGGTCGCCATGGGCCGGCTCGAGCCCGACGAGAGCGCCCTCGGTGTCCGAACCACCAGCTCCTGGCAACTCCTGCGCGACCGGGTGGTGGCCGGCACCCTGCTGCTGGTCACCAGCCAGTTCGTGATGATCGGGGCTTGGGAGGCGGTGTGGGCGGTGAGCCTCGTCGATCTCGGTGCGGCCACCTGGGAGGTCGGCCTGAGCATCACTCTGTTCGCCCTCCCGCTGGGGGCGCTGGCCCCGTTGGCGGGGGCGTGGGCCCAGCGCACCGGCGGCCTGTGGCTGTGCGTGGGCGGCCTGACGGGATCCGCCGCGGCGGGCGTCCTACTGGGCGTGTTCGACTCCGTCTGGACCCTGGTCGCGGTGTCGATGCTGATGGCAGTAGGCGGCGGCCTGGGTTTCACCGCCGGGCTGTACGCCTACTCACAGACGGTGCCCGACGACCGCCAGGCCTCGTCCCAGGGGCTGATGGGCGCCTTCGAGGTGATGCTGGCCGGAGTCACGTCGGTGCTGGGAGCCTGGCTGTACGACATCGCGGGCCGGATACTGGTGTGGACGGTGATCCCAGCGCTGACGATGCTGGCGGTGGCCTGCGGGTTGGCATGGCGGGGGATGCGGGCCGTAGACGGTGACGGGCCGCAGACCTGGCGCAGCCTGCCGGGCCGGTTCCGCTAGAAGCGCCGGGCGGCCCAGTACCGGGCCAGCTCCAGTAGAAGCGCCGCGCGTACCGGGCCAGCTCCAGTAGAAGCGCCGGGCGGCCCAGCTCAGTCCAGGCCGTCCTCGATCATGGCCCAGCCGGCCGCACGCTCGGCGGGCGTGCCCTGGAGGATGACAGCGATCTCGTCGGCTGACGCCTCGGCGTAGCGGGCCAGCTCGGCCCGGACCTCGTCGGCGCTGCCGATGACCAGCAGATCCATCATGTCGGCCACCCGCTCACGCTCGCTCATGGCCTGATACGACGACAGGGTCCGGTAACCGGCCAACTGCTCGCCGAGGCGGGCTCGGGCCTCCTCAGGGTCGGCGGTCACGCACACCCACACCGCGGCTGACACCAGCCCGTCGCCGATCGCCGGGCGCACATGCTCGGCGATGGTGCGGGGTCCGGTCCACGCCAGCAGCGTGCCGGTGGTTCGGGCCCCGGCCAGGGCCAGCATCCTCGGCCCCATCGCCGCGAGCAGCACCCCGGGGGCGGGCCCGGGCACCTCGATCTCGGTGCGGTGCGACACCAGATCGCCGCTCGTGTCCACCTCCTGATCGGCCAGCAGCGGGAGCAGGGCGTCGAGGTACTGGACCATGTGGCTGTAGGGCCGGCTCCACTCCAGCCCGAACACCTCGGTCACGATCGGCTGGTGGCACACCCCGATGCCGAGCGTGAACCGCCCGCCGCTGATCTGGTTGACGGTGCGGGCCTGCTGGGCGAGGTGCTGGGGCAGGGTTGACTGGATGGCGATCACGCCGGTGGCCAGCTCGATGCGGGGCACCCGGTCGGCCACGACGGCCAGCACCGCGATCGGGTCGGCCCGCTCGACCTGGGCCACCATGTAGCGGTCCAGCCCAGCCGCCTCGGCCCGGCCCGCATTGGCCACCGCAGCATCCACCCGGATCGGCAAGTCAAGCAGCGCATACTCCACAGTCATGCCCCCATCACTAGTGCTCGTCGGTGCTGCTGGCTAAGCGGGGGTCTGGTGCTGGTCGAGGCGGACTATTCGCTGGTCGGTTACGACCGCGGTGATCAGCTCGGCCGGGGTTACGTCGAAGGCGGGGTTGGCGGCCGCGGTGCCGTCGGGGGCGGTGGCCACCCCGGCCAGGGACACCACCTCGTCGGTGCCCCGGTCCTCGATGGCGATGCCGGCGCCGTCGGGGGTGGCGGCGTCGACGGTGGACTCGGGGGCGACCACTATGAACGGCACGCCGGCGTGGCGGGCCCCGAGCGCCAGCGAGAACGTGCCGATCTTGTTGGCGGTGTCGCCGTTGGCGGCCACCCGGTCGGCGCCGGTGAGCACCACGTCGGCCTCGCCCCTAGCCAGCATGAACGGCCCGGCCGAGTCGACCAGCAGGCGGTGGGGTGCGCCCATACGGTCCAGCTCCCAGGCGGTCAGGCGGGCGCCCTGCAGCAGGGGCCTGGTCTCCAGGGCCAGCGCCTCGGCCAGCCGGCCCCGCTCATGCAGGGTCTGGATCACGGCCAGGGCGGTGCCCCGCTCCACCGCGGCCAGCCCACCGGTGTTGCAGATGGTCATGGCCCTGATGTCGGGGCAGCCCACCAACTCCAGCACCAGGTCGGCGCCCAGGCTGCCCATGGCGACCGAGGCGGCCAGCTCCTCGTCGCGGATGGCGGCCGCCTCGGCCAGCACCGCTTCGAGGCCCTCGGGGGCCCGGGCCGCGGTCCGGTCGACCATGCGGGCCAGGTTCACGGCGGTGGGCCGGGCCTCACGGAGCCGGGTCACCGCGTCGTCGAAGGCCGGCCCGCCGGCACCGTGGGCCTGCACCGCCAGCGCCACCCCGAAGGCGCCGGCCACGCCGATGGCGGGAGCGCCCCGCACCGACAGCCGGCGGATGGCGGCCACCATGTCGGCGACGTTGTCGATGCGCAGCACGGTGTAGGCGGCCGGCAGGGCGGTCTGGTCGACCATCTCGACCGCGCCGCCGACCCCGCCGACCCAGTCCAGCGTCCGCAACGCCCCGGTGTCCATGCTCCCAGCAGGCTAGTTGCCGCCCGTTTCCCTACGTGTCCCTGGCCCCTCGACCTGTCGAGTGACCCGGAGCCTCCGGAACTGGCAGCATTCTGACCCCGTACAGGTGCATTCCGCTGCCAGTTCAACGCGCGAGGCCCGGAGGCACAGGAACTGGCAGCGCTCCGGCCCCGAATAGGTGCATTCCGCTGCCAGTTCGGGTTCGCCGGGATTTCGGGAGGTCCGGGCGTTCTCTAGGGTTGGGGGCCATGGACCGGTACCTGTGCGACGTTCTCGTCACCATGGACGGGCCGGTCGGCGGCGTGCCCGCGCCGATCCCGGACGGAGCCGTGGACGTGGGCGACGACGGGCGGATCGTCTGGTGCGGTCCGGCCGCGGCGGCACCCGCAGTCGAACCGGGCACCTCGGTGCACCGTACCGGGATCCTCATGCCGGGCCTCGTCAACGCCCACTGCCACACCCCGATGGTGCTGCTGCGGGGCGCAGGCGAGGGGCTGCCGGTGGACCGCTGGCTGCACGAGGTGATGTGGCCCCGCGAGTCGAAGCTCACCGACGAAGACGTGCGAGTCGGGATGCGGCTGGGAGCGGCCGAGCTGCTGTCCAACGGCATCACGACGTCGACAGAGATGTACTTCTGGGGCCAGGCCATGGCCGAAGGCGCCACCGACGCCGGGTTGCGTTGCCTGGTAACTCCGGGTGTGATCGAGGACCCCGACTTCAACGTGGCCGGATCATGGCGAGACCAGATCGACGAGATGGTGGCCCTGAGGGACCGCTGGGCCGGCGACGACCTGATCAGGGGAGGGATGTCGGCCCACGCCGCCTACTCGGTGTCGAAGGAGTGCCTGAGCGCCATCGCGGAACGGGCCGCGGAGACTCGTATGCCGGTCCACATCCACCTGGCCGAGCAGCAGTGGGAGGACGCCGCGGTGCGGGAACGCTCCGGGGGGCTGGCCGCGCCGGAGTACCTGGAGTCGCTCGGGCTGCTCGAGGGCGACGTGATCGCGGCCCACGGCGTGTGGCTCACGGCCGAGGACATCGACGTGCTGGCCCGCAACGACACCACGGTGGTGCACTGCCCGTGCTCCAACGCCAAGCACGCCTCCGGGGTGGCGCCGCTGACCGAGATGCGGGCGGCCGGGCTGCGGGTGGCCATCGGCACCGACGGGCCGGCGTCGCACCACCGCCTCGACCTGTTCGAGGAGATGCGCACCGCCATCCGCACCGCCCGGACCCGCTCCGGCGACGCCCAGACCCTGCCGCCGGCGGAGGCTCTGCGGATGACCACCGCGGGCGCGGCCGAAGTGCTGGGGTGGGACGCCGAGCTGGGCCGGCTGGCCCCGGGATGCTGGGCCGACATGGTGGCGCTGTCGGCGGCCGAGCCGGCGCTGAACCCGGTGATCGCCGATGAGGACGACCCGCTGGCGAGGATCGTGTGGTCGGGCTCGCCCGGCGCGATCAGCGGGGTGTGGGTGGCCGGACGCAAGGTGGTGCAGGACGGCCGGGTGCTGACTGTGGACATGGCCGAAGCGGTGGCCGACGCCGAGACCCGAGCCCGCCGCCTAGCCCGATGACCAGCGACAACGGCCCTATGACTGCGGCAGCGAGAAGTCGAGGACCGGCGGCAGCGAGAGCCCGGCGGCAGCGGCCCGATGACTGCGACACCGGCCCTATGACTGCGACAGCGGCCCGATGACCGGCGGAACCGAGGACCCGGCGATGGACGCCAACGACGTGATCGAGCTGCTGGGGCTGGAGCCGCTGCCGCAGGAGGGCGGAATGTGGACCCAGAGCTGGCGCGACGAGCGGTCCTCGGCCATCTACTTCCTGATGAGGCCGGGCGACTTCTCGGCCCTGCACCGGCTGCCGGGGCCGGAACTGTGGCACCACTACGCCGGCGCGGCCGTGGAGATGCTGCTGCTGGCGCCCGACGGCACCGTGAGCCGGCCCGTGCTAGGCGACGACCTACCCCTGGGCCAGCGACCGATGGTGGCCGTGCCCGCAGGAGTGTGGATGGCGGCCACCACCACCGGCGACTGGTCGCTGACCGGCGCCACCCTGGCCCCCGCCTACCAGGACGACGACCTCGACATGGGCGACCCCGACGAGCTGACCGACGCCTACCCCGAGGCCGCCGCCGACATCGCCCGCTTCACCCGGCCCAAGCCATGACGCCCCGGCTAGCGCGCCGCGAGGAGTTCGAGGCCGTCTACGCCCCGCCATGGCCGGGCGCGGCCCACCGGACTCTCCGCTTCACCCGGAGGCCGGCGTGAGCGTCAACGAGAGCGAGCTGCCACCGCCCGAAAAGATGATCCGATTGGACGGGCGGGTGATCGTGGTCACCGGCGCCGGGGGAGGCATCGGCGGCGGGATCGTGCGGCGGCTGGCGGCTGCGGGGGCGACGGTGGTGGCCCACACCCGCTCGTCGCCGGTGGAGCATCTGGTGGACGCTGCGGGTGAGCCGGTGGTGGCGGTCACCGCCGACCTGGCCGAGCCGGGCGCAGCCGAGCGGGTGGTGCAGGCCGCACTCGATTCCGGTGGGCGCATCGACGGGCTCGTCAACAACGCCGGCATCCAGCCCGTGGTCCACTTCACCGAGATGAGCGACGGCGAGTGGACCGAGATGATCGACACCAACCTCACCGCGGTGCACCGGCTCACGAGGACCACCGCCGAGGCGATGCGGGCGGAGGGCACCGGCGGGTCGATCGTGCACATCGCGTCCATCGAGGGACGCCAGCCCACCGACTTCCACGGCCACTACGCCACCGCCAAGGCCGGGCTGGTGATGCACGCCCGGGCCGCGGCCGGCGCCTACGGGCCCCACGGCATCAGGGTCAACAGCGTGTCGCCGGGGTTGATCGACCGGCCCGGCCTGGCCGACGACTGGCCCGAGGGCGTCGCCCGCTGGCACGCCGCCGTCCCGCTCGGCCGGATGGGCACCCCCGAGGATGTCGGCGACGCCTGCGTGTTCCTGTGCTCGGACCTAGCCCGGTGGATCACCGGCACCGACCTGGTAGTGGACGGCGGAGTCCTGACCCGCCCCACCTGGTAGCCATCGCCTGCCTGGCAGCTGACACCAGCCCGGCAGCGAGATATGGCAGGGTTACCATGGTTGTCACCGAAGAACCGGCATCCGACGGAGGGCAGTCATCGAGGACGACAGATTCACCCGACGCCTCTACACGGTCTCAGCCGCAGCACGTCTCGTGGGCATGAGCCCGTCGACTCTGCGTACCTGGTCGCACGGCTACACAAAGACCTTCAAGAACCGCCCACCAGTGGCACAGGGACCCGTCATCACCTCGCTGAACGGTGCTTCGAGCGACACGCGATCGATCCCCTTCGTCGGACTGGTCGAGGCAACCGTGGTCCAGGCGTTCCGCAGCACCGGCCTGCCGATGCAGCGAATCCGCAGGGCACTGGAGGTACTCGCCGATCAGGGCGAACTCCAGCATGCACTGGCGTCTCGCGAGTTGTACAGCGACGGTGCAAACGTGCTGTACGACTATGCCAAGAGACACGACGACCGACAGCTACGGCTGTTGACGGTGGTACAGACCGGCCAGCGAGTCTTTCACGAGGTCATCCACGAGTACTTGACCCGTATCACCTTCGGTGACCGATGGGCGACCGAGCTCATTCTTCCCGTGACCGAGAGGCGCCTGTTGCGAGTGTTGCCGGACGTTGCAAGCGGCGACGCTCTGTTCGTGAACGGGGGTGCGCCGCTGTCGGCCGTGCAGTCCCGTGTGGCTGCCGGCGAGCCGATTCAGTCCATAGCCGCCGACTACGGGACACCCGTCGACGACATTCGCGAGGCTTTCTGTGCCATCTGGCCGACGAAGGCCGCGGCCTGACGTACCGCCCCCAGTCTTCTTTCTCGACCGGGGACTGGGCCGTCGCATGGTTGCCGAGGCGATCCGCGCCCGGGGCTATGAAGCGCTACCAATGGCAGCCGTCTACCCGGACGGCACCGACCAGCGGACCACCGATCCCGAGTGGATCAGGCGAGCCGACCGGGAAGGTTGGGTCGCCTTGACGAAAGACCCCTCCATCGTCCGCGACCATCGTGACGTACTGGCCGAGACAACACTGCGTGTCTTCGCATTCAACAACGCCAGCCTCACAGGTCAGGAGATGGCGGATCGACTCGACTACAACTTCAACCGAATCTTGCAGCGAGCAAAGAAGCCCGGACCGTACGTGTGGATCATCACGCCGAACGGCCTTCAGCGTCGATGGCCGAAAGACCAAGACCGAACGGAGCCCACATGAGCGATCTTTATGAGCGGTTGCAGCGGACTGCTGGTGTGCTGGCTGAGCGGACCGGGTGTGAGCGGCACGACGTGGTCGTGGTGCTCGGGTCGGGGCTGGGGAGCTACCCCGACCGGATCGGCGACAAGGTGGCGGTGTCGTATGAGGACCTGCCCGGCTTCCCGATCCCCACCGCGGTGGGCCATGCGGGCACGGCCTACTCCACGCAGATGGGCGACAACCGGGTGTTGATGCTGTCGGGGCGGGCCCACGCCTACGAGGGCCACGACACCGACGCCATCACGTTCGCGGTGCGGACCGCCATCACGGCCGGGTGCCGGGTGGTGGTGCTCACCAACGCTGCCGGGGCCTGCGGCGACGGCATGGCCGCCGGCGACCTGGCCGTCATCACCGACCACGTCAACCTGGCCGGGATCAGCCCGCTGGCCGGACCCAACGACGAGCGCCTCGGCCCCCGCTTCACCGACATGACCGACGTGTACACGCCCGAGCTGCAGGCCAGGGCCCACGCGGCCGGGGCCCGCCTTGGGCAGACGCTTCAGGAGGGTGTGTACTTCTGGTTCCACGGCCCGATGTTCGAGACGCCGGCCGAGATCCGCATGGCCAAGGCGCTGGGCGGCTCGATGGTGGGCATGTCGACCGTGCCCGAGGCCACCGCCGCCCGCCACATGGGCGCCCAGGTGCTGGGCATCTCGCTATGCACCAACCTGGCCGCAGGCATATCCGATCAGCCGCTGTCGCACACCGAGGTGATCGAGACCGCGGCCGCGGCCTCCGAACGCTTCAGCGCCCTCTTCGACGAGCTACTACCAACCCTGTAACGCCGATCCAACTACTAATTTGACAGGTATTAGTAGCAAATTAGTATTTCATCAGTGTGATTCCTCGGCTAGGACCCGAAGCCGATCCGAGAGATCGTCGACGGGCCAGAACTCGAACTTCTTGCCCGACTGGACCCTGCGAAGGACGCCCAGTTCCTGCAGGCCCAGCAGGTCGGTGCGAGCAGACTGATAGGCCACACGGTGCACGCGCTCGTGACCGGCGATCGTGAAGTAGGCATCGGGATCGCGCAACGCTTCCGCGATGACCGCGAGCTGGCGGTGGTTGAGGCTCGGAACGCCACGCAGCAGCCGCTCCACCTCGGAGATCTCCGAGACTCTGCGGCCCAGGTAGGCCCGCAACCCTTCAATGGCGAGCTCCAGCACTTCTAGTTGGTGGATCACGAAGTAGGTGACGTCGTTGGCGTCGGTCTCGGTGTACAGGTACGCGAGGACGTACTCGCGAAGGGACCTGCGGAGGATGGACGAGATGGAGATGTACTGGGCCAGCCAATACCCGGACCGAAGCATCGACCAGTAGAAGACCGCCCGGGCCGTGCGTCCGTTGCCATCGGCAAAGGGATGGTCGTAGCCAATCCAGAAGTGCAACAGTATGGCCCGCACCACAGGATGCAAGAAGCCCTCCCCCGCCTCTCCGTTGGCGAAGGCGCAGAACTGCTCAAGCCGAGCCGGCAGGTCCTCGGCTGATGGCGGCACGTGCAGGACTTGCCCGTGATCCCACTCGACTACCACCCGGTCCTCGCCGGGCTCCTGCAGTCTTCCCGACTCGGATTCATCGGGGAGAGTCCCGTCGGTGACGATCCGATGCAGCTCCAGGACATGGTCGGGGACTAGGCGATCACCGGAGCCCGCGATCTCCTGAGCCTTTCGCATGGCCAGGTAGTTGTTGAGGATCATGCGCTCACTGGTGTCGTGCGGTTCGCGGTGCGTCCTCAAGAGTTCCTTGGCGACGCTACGGGTCGTGGCCGCACCCTCGAGAAGACTGGATGTGATGGCCTCCTCGACCAAGGACGAGACCAGGTAGCGGTTGCGGGAGCCGAAGTTGGCGACGATCTCGTCCGTCTCGATGCGACCGCTGGCCTGCTGGTCGATCCGGTGGACCATCTCCTGGATCCGGTCGATGTTTGTGAACCGGAAGGGATTGCCGTCGGTGCCGGTCAAGGGCAGCATGCGGCCGTTCTTGTCCCGGCTCGCGGCCGTGCCGAACCACCACTCCTTCAGCGTGAACCCCTCGGGAGGCGTGCGGTGGCGCATCTGATCCCAGTGCAGGTAACGGCCCTTGGCGTCCACCGGCCGGCCCTCCGAGAAGATCTGGTACAGGCGCTGAGGGCTGTCGTCGGTGATCTCGGACCACAGCTGCGCCATGTCCGGCGGCGGCAACGGCTTCTTCATCGTGTCGCCCCTTCGTTCCGCGCCCCAATTTACTACTAATCTTGTCCGAATTAGTAGTAAATTGCAACTATGTGTGCATCTTGGCCCGGGCGATTAGGGCGGATTGCTGGGTCTCGGCCTCGGCGCGGATGGCGAACTCGTCGCCGGTGAGGAGGCGGCCGGCGGCCACCACCACACGGCCGTCGACCACCACCGAGTCGACATCGTCGGCGGTGTGGGCGTAGACCAGCTCCGAGTACACATCGGCGCCGCCAGCCGGGGTGGAGTGCAGACGGTCGCGCCGGACTACGGCCAAATCGGCCCGCTTGCCCGGCTCGATACTACCGACCTCGCGCTCCAGGGCAAGCGCCCGGGCCCCGCCCATGGTGGCCATGTCGAACGCGATGCGGGCCGGAATCGCCCGGGGCCCGGCCGTCGGCTTGTGGATCAGGGCGGCCAGGCGCATCTCCTCGAAGCCGTCGAGACGGTTGTTGCACGGCGCTCCGTCGGCGCCGATGGCCACGTTGAGGCCGTCGGCCAGATAGCCGGGCACCGGCGCGAACCCCGACGCCAGCTTGAGGTTGGCCGACGGGCAGTGGCAGACGTGGGGCCGATGCCGGCGGGCCAGGTCCCGCTCGTGGTGGCTCAGCCACACTGCGTGGGCCATCACCAGCCGCGGCGACAGAGCGCCCCACGAGGCCAGGGCCTCCAGGTCGCGGCCCTCGGGCGAGGCGCCCAGCAGGTCGGCCTGGGCCCGGTTCTCGTTCACATGGGTGTGCAGCCTCAGGTCGGCCTCGTCGGCCAGGGTCACGCAGCGGCGCCAGGTGTCGGCGGTGGCGTTGCGGGGGCCCCGGGGCGACAGCGCCACCCGCAGCCGCCCGCCGGCTGAGCCGTGCCAGGTCTCGAAAAGGTCCATCTGGTCGGCCCAGGCCGTGTCGGAGTCGGGCACCTCCATCTCGGTGCCGGGCTCGTAGCGGTCCATCAGGGCCTTGCCGATGGTGGCCCGGATCCCGAGTTGCTCGGCGGCCTCGAAGGCGGCGCCGGTGTGGCGGTCCGACTCCATCGTCAGCGCAGCGGTGGTGCCGCCGGTGAGCAGCTCGGCCACGGCGAGCATGGCCGAGGCGTGCAGCGAGCGGTGGTCGTGGGCCTGCTCCAGGGGCCAGACCCGCCGCCGCAGCCACTCGATCACCTCCATGTCGTCGGCCAGGCCCCGCAGCAGGGTCTGGCAGAGGTGGACATGGGCTTGGACCAGGCCCGGGATAACCAGGCAGCCGGAGGCGTCGACCTGCTCGGCAGCCGTCACCGGTCCCAGCCCCGGCCCGGCGGCGGCGATGCGGCCGCCCTCGACCACCACATCGCCGACGAAGGGCTCGGCGTGCGCGCTCGGAACGACGACCCCGCCCCCGACTACGAGATCAGCCATCAGCGGCAGACCCACACGAAATCTGAAGAGTCATGCGTCGTATAGAGGCAAGACCCGGGCAGATTTCGATCATGGGCGGGCCAGGTCGGCGGCCGCCGTCAGGGCGAACTCCAGCATGGCCTGCTGGCCGGCGGCGTAGTCGTCGAGGCACTGGCCCTGGTAGGTGGCCTCACCGCTGAGCAGGTTGGTGCCCGCACACAGCACCGAACCGGCCTCACACCCCAGCGCGGCAGCCACGGTGAACAGGCACGACGTCTCCATCTCGAAGGCCAGCACGCCCAACCCCTTCCATTGGCTGATGACTTCGACGGTGCGCTCGCCCTCGTAGAAGCTGTCGGTGGAGCGGCTGAGGCCGACCTCCACCGGGGTGCCGTGGCGGGCCGCGGCCGCCACCAGCGCGGTCACCACCCGGTGCGATGCCACCGGCGGGAAGTTCACCGGCGCGTAGTAGCGGCTGGTTCCCTCGTCGCTGACCGCACCGGTAGCCACCGCGATGCCGCCCACCGGCATTGCCGGCGACAGCGCGGCGCAGCTGCCCACCCGGATCAGGCACGACACCCCGCAGGCGGCCAGCTCCTCCACCGCGATGGCCATCGACGGCGAGCCGACGCCGCTGGTGGCCACGGTCAGGCGGGCGCCGTCGAGGGTGCCGGTGAACACCGCGTAGCCGCGGCGGTCGCCGACCCGCTCGGCGTCGTCGAGCAGCCCGGCCATCATCTCCACCCGCTCGGGGCTCCCCGACAGCAGAGCGACCGCAGCCACATCGCCGTCGCCGCGGATGCCCAGATGGGGGAACGACCCATCGGGCAGGCGCATGTAGCGCTCGGTCATCCATGTGGACGTGTCTTCAGCCGGGCTGTCACTCATGGTCGCCTCCGCGGTACTTGTCGAGAACATGGTCGAGGACCCCGGCCTTGGCCAGCAGATGGCGGGCCTCTCGGGGCGCAAGGTCGGCTATCTCGGCCAGGTCCAGAGTGGTCACCTTGCGGTCGTCGAGCAGCACCTCGCCGTCGACGACGGTGTATCGCACATCGGAGCCCGAGCACGACCACACCAGCTGCTCGATCACGTTGCCGCCGTCTCCGTCGCTGATAACCGGCCAGGCCCGGGGCCGGTCCAGCCCCACGACGGCCAGATCGGCTCGCTTGTGAGGCTCGAGGCTGCCGGTCTCGTCGCCCAGCCCCAGCGCCCGGGCCCCGCCGATGGTGGCCATCTCCAGCAGCTGGGCGCAGGGCAGCACAGCCGGATCGCCGGTGGTGAACCGGGCCAGCAGCCCGGCCTGGCGCATCTCCTCGAACGGGTCGAGATTGTTGTTGGTCATGATCGAGTCGGTGCCCAGGCCCACCACAGCGCCCGCGGCCAGCAGCTCGGGGATGCGGGCGGCCCGGTTGCCGAGCTTCATGTTGGAGGTGGGGCAATGGGCCACACCCACCCCGGTGCCGGCCACCAGGGCCAGGTCGTCGTCGGTCAGCTCGATGCAGTGGGCGGCCACCACGTCGGGGCCGAGGCCGATCAGGCGGTCCAGCCACGCCACCGGGGTGAGCCCACCCGACAGCTCGGCCACCCGGGCCACCTCGCCGGCGGTCTCGGCCAGATGGGTGTGGATGCCGACGCCGAACTCGTCGGCCCGCTCACGCATGGCGATGTAGGTGGCCGCGTCGACCGTGTACAGCGAGTGGGGCCCGAACCAGGCCCGGATCCGCTCGTGGCGACCGTGCCAAGCGTCGATGAATTCCTCGCTGGAGCTTAGGGTCTCGCCCGCGCCGGCCGGAGAATCGATCGCCTGGGGGCTGATCGTGGCCCGCAGCCCGGACTCGACCGCCACCGCGGCCGCCTCGGCCGGGAACCGGAAGATGTCGATGAAGCTGGTGGTGCCGTTGGCGATCATCTCGGCCTGGCACAGCATCGACCCGGCCCGCTGATGGCGGGGCTCGTAGGCCATGTCCTTGGGCAGCGCGAAGTCCTCCAGCCAGGTGAAGAAGTCCATGTCCTCGAACACGCCCCGCTCCAGCAGCTCATGGGTGTGGGCGTTGACGAAGCCGGGGATCACCGCGCAGCCGGTGGCGTCGATCACCCTGGCGGCCTGCACCGGTGGCGGGTCCTGCGCGGCGGTGCTGACGACGGCAGCGATGCGCCCGTCCCGCACGGCCACGTCACCCACGAAGGCGCGGCGCGAGCCGTCGCAGGGCACCACCGTGCCGCCCCGCACCAGCAGATCGACGCGCTGGCCGTCACCCACGGGATGACTCTCGGCAGCCGGCACTGGACTGCAATCCCACCTTCTCGAAATTGACTTAGTTGGCCACAATATATGGGGTCAACTACGTCAATTTCGCTGGCGGCGCCGTCAACGGCGATCGAAGGCGGGCAGGACCTGCTCGCCGAACCGCTCGATCTCGGCCGCGCCCTGGTCGGGGCGGATGTTGAGGATGGCCAGATCCACGCCGGCGGCCGCGTAGGACTCCAGCACCGAGACCATCTGATCGGGCGAGCCGGCCACGATCCGGGCCCGGACCTCCGCCTCGGTGCCGCCCCGGATGTTCCTGAACGTGTTGACCAGTCCCTCGGTGGTGGCCGGATCGTTGGCCAGCTCCGAGAACAGGAACGCGGTGCGCTTGAGATCGTCGTGGCTGCGCCCGTTGCGGGCCAGCTGCTCGTCGAGGCCGTCGTTGACCTCGGACCACTCCCACGGGGCCCAGAAGCCGTTGTACCAGTCGGCCCGGCGGGCCGCGATGCGCCGCAGCCGCTCGCCGCTGCCGCCCACCAGGACCGGCACCCCGCCCGGCCGTACCGGCTTGGGATCGAAGCAGGCGCCGGCGATCTGCACGAAGCGCCCGTCGTAGTCGACCTCGCCGTCGGCGGAGCACAGCAGCGAGAAGGCCTCCAGCGTCTCGTCCAGCATCGACATGCGGTCGCCCACGCCGGGGTAGTCGAAGCCGTACATGGCGTGCTCGGCCTCGTGCCAGGCCGCGCCCACACCGAGCAGGGCCCGGCCGCCGGAGACATGGTCGAGACTCACCGCCATCTTGGCCAGCAGCACCGGATGCCGGTAGGTGACCCCAGTAACGAGCGTTCCCAGGTCCAGGTGGCTGGTGGACGCGCCCAGCGCAGCCAGGGTGATCCAACCCTCGAGCTGGGGACCGTCGGGCACGCCGCCGGCCTGCGAGGGTCGGGCGCCGGGATTGAGCGGCACGAAATGGTCGAACGTGAACCCGGCCGCGAAGCCCAACCCGTCGGCGGTCTGCCAGATGTCGAGCAGCCGGGAGTAGTCGGTGTGCTCCGGCGGGGTCTGGAACGCAATCTCCATTGAAACCTCCTGCGGGGGGCGTCTCGGGGGGAATCGTCTCGGGGGTGGGGATCGTCTGGGGGGTGGGGATCGTCTGGGGGGTGGGGATCGTCTGGGGGAGTCTGCCGCGGTTAGTCCTTGACGTAGGCGCGGCCGATGGCGGCGGGGGCCACCGCCCGGCCCACGAAGACCAGGGTCACCAGACCGACCACATAGGGCAGGGCCTGGAACAGCTCGACGGGCAGGTCCGACTTGGACTGGGCCCGCAGCTGGTAGGAGTCGGCCATCCCGAACAGCAGGCAGGCGCCCAGCACCGGCAGCGGGCGCCACTTGCCGAAGATCATGGCGGCCAGGGCCAGGAAGCCCCGGCCGTTGGTGATGCCCCGCTGGAACAGGCCGTTCTGCACCAGCGACAGGTACACGCCGCCCATGGCCGCGAACACACCCGACAGCATCACCGCGGCGTAGCGGGTGCGGATCACGTTCACGCCCACCGACGCGGCCGCCTCGGGCGACTCGCCGCAGGCCCGCAGCCGCAGGCCGAACGGGCTGCGCCACAGCACCAGCCACACCACCGGAGCCAGCGCCAGCGCCCCGTAGTCGAACCAGCTCAGACGGGAGAAGACCGTTCCCACCACGGGCAGATCGGCCAGCACGGGAACGTCGAACTGGCGGAAGCGCTCCACGCCGGGGGTGTTGGCCCGGCCGCCCTCCCAGATGGCCGGTATCAGCGCGGCGGTCACCCCCAGGGCGAACAGGTTGATGGCGGTGGCCGACACGATCTGGTCGGCCCGCACCGAGATGGAGAACCAGGCGTGGACCCAGCCGATGGCGGCCCCCACCGCCAGCGCAGCCACCAGGCCGATCAGGTTGGTGCCCGTCCACCAGGTGACCGCCACCCCGGCGAAGGCGCCGAAGAGCATCTTGCCCTCCAGGGCGATGTTGATGACGCCGGCCCGCTCGCTCAACAGTCCGCCCAGAGCGGCGAAGATCAGTGGCACCGACAGGCGGAGGCCCTGGGCCACCCAGTTCATGTCGATGATCTCGAGCATGGCCTCAGTCCCCCTGGCCCAGCCGGGTCGCCTCGCCCAACCGGGCGGCCCGGCGCGACAGCAGGAGGCGAGCGGCCACGCAGGCCACCACCAGGCCCGAGATCACCGTGATCATGTCGCGGGTGATGTCGGCCTCCAGCTGGAGCTGGGTCGAGCCGGCCCGCAGCAGGCCGAAGAAGAACGAGGCCGCGGCCACGCCCACCGGGTGAAGCGCCCCCAGCAGGGCCACCGCGATCGAGTCGAACCCGTAGCCGGGCGAGAACGCGTCCAGGAACCGGCGGTGGGTGCCGAGCACCTCCACCGCGCCGGTGAGGCCGCCCAGCGACCCTGACAACAGCATGGCCTCGACGATCACCCGCTTGGAGGAGATGCCGTTGAACCGGGCCGCCACCGGGTTGGCTCCCACCAGCCGGAACCGGTAGCCGCCCGGCGTGCGGTAGATGAAGTACCAGCACAGCCCGGCCACGATCAGGGCCACGATGATGCCGAAATGCAGCCGGGTGGGATCCCAGATGCGGGGCAGCTCGGCGGTGGACTCCACCGGTTCGGTGCCGGTGGGGATCTCGCCGGTGAGCACCCCGCCCGGCTTGACCAGGAACTGCGAGACGCTGAAGGCGACGAAGTTCATCATGATGGTGGTGATCACCTCGTGCACGCCCCGCCAGGCCTTCAGCGCGGCCGGTACCAGCGCCCACAGCGCCCCCGCGGCCGCGCCGGCCAGCAGCGCGACGAGCACGTGGGCGGGCGCCCACATCGACACCTTGACGCCGATCACCCCCGCGGCGATGCCCCCGGCCACCAGCTGGCCCTCCACGCCGATGTTGAACAGGCCGGCCTGGAAGGCGATGGCCACGGCCAGGCCGCCGAAGAGCAGCGGCGTCATCGACACCAGCGTCTCGGCGAACGGGCGCTGGCCGCCGAGGCTGCCC
>LXNJ01000676.1_pt1 | contig 22732 bp, 18 predicted proteins | sample 809081 | NCBI WGS metagenome assembly LXNJ01 (sample SAMN04870510, study PRJNA318959) | sponge metagenome | biome: sponge; feature: marine sponge reef; material: water | host: Petrosia ficiformis | place: Greece: Milos, Mediterranean Sea | collected 2013-05-29 | depth 5-7 m | reverse complement strand
TCGGCCGCGCGCACAGGTTGGGCGGCCCGAGCGGGAACCGGGTCCTGCGGTGCCGGCGCCGGCGTCGCCTCGTCCAGGCTTGTCGCCTGGTCCAGAAGCACCAGCGCGGAGGCGTAGTTCTCACCCTCGCGGCCCGCCTCCTGCAGGTAGCGGGTCGCGGACGTGATGGCCGTCTGGGGGAATCCGGCTTCAAGGGCGGCCGTCGCGTGCGTGAACCAGAGGTCCGCCGGGGTCTCCATGCCTTGATCGGCCTGAAGCAGCAGGACGACGTCCAGGGCCTCCAGGGCGGCAGCCCAGTCCTGGTTCTGGATGTGGCGATCGGCTCGCACGAGGTAGAGGTCTATCTGGATGTCGGGAGGCAGCTCCTGGCTCGCCGCCGCCGTGGGTCCCAGCGCGACGGCCAAGCCCAATGCCGCGCCAATCACCCGGGGACTCGTGAACATGTCGTTCCTCCAGCGGAAAGCGTCGCATTCATCATGCGACAGGGAAGGTTATCAGCACGGGACGGGGTAACGCTACCCGGGGAATGGCTCAGGCGAGTGCAAGGATGAACCGAAGGGGTCGAGCCGGAGAGAGGGACGAGGCCGGCGCCCCGGACTAACCCCCGCTGCGGCTGATGCCGTTGTTGACGACCCGCTCCAGGTCGGTGAGACCGTGGACCTCCGCGCGCAGCGAGACCTCCCGTCCGCTGCGGAAGCGCAGTACGCCCTTGAGCGAGTCGCCGGCGACCGGGCGGCGCGCCAGGTCGAGCAGCATCACGTGCGTGCCGCCGGGGACGAGCTGGGTGACTGCGTCCGCAGGAAGCGGCAGGGCGTCGACCGGGGACATGACGCGGATCCCGTCGCGCTCGCCGGTATCGTGGATCCGGGCCGACCCCGCGCCTTCGACCACGATGGACTCCAGGGCGTCTTCCGTCGGCCCGCGGTTGCGGAGCGCGAAGTAGACCGCCGCCGTCTCGCCCGTGACCGACTCGGCGGCGAACGCCTGCGAGACCTCCACGACCCCGTCCCGGCTGGTGGACACCCACTGGTGCCCCTCCTGGGAGTCGCAGGCCGCCGCGGCGAGGAGAAGGAGCGCCGCGGTGAGCGCGGAATGCGTCAATGGCCATCGTCCATACGTCAAAAACCGTTGTCCATGCGACAAAAACCGTCGCCGATACGTCAGAATCCGTCGATGCGTCACCACTGTTCGATGAGCCTGGGGAGGTCGTGGGCCCAGGCCGACTGGCGCGTCCCGAAGGGATAGCGCAGCCGCGCCGGTCCATCCGCGGCAAAAGCCAGCACCGAAGCCGCGTGGCCGACCAGGTAGTTGCCGTCCTCATCGGGCTCGTCGAGCAGCGAGGCGGGGAGGCCGACCTGGTTCTGGATGCGGTTGACTTCCTCGAGAGTGCCGCGCAGCCCGACGAACGAGGGGTCGAAGACGTCCAGCCACTCGCGGATGCGCTCGGGCGTGTCGCGGGCCGGATCGGTCGACACGAAGACGACCTCCACGCGGTGCCGGTCCTCGCTGGGGATGGATTTCATCGCCTGGCCGATGTTGGCCATGTGGATGGGGCAGATGTCCGGGCACCAGGTGTAGCCGAAGAAGAGCAGCGCCACGCGGCCGCGCGTCTCGTCGAGAAAGGAGTACGGATGCCCCTCGGTGTCGGTAAGCTTGAAGTCGGGACGCTCGATGAGGATGGGGAGTGGCTCGCCCTGGAATTCGGCGTCGGAGGCGCCCCCGCCTCCGGGCGCGCAGGCGGTGGGAAGGAATACCGCCAGCGACAGGGCGACCGGGGACAGGAGGGCCCGGGTCGTAAGTCTGGCGCGACGCGGGATCGGGCCGCCGAGCCCGGGGCGATTCGCTTGCATATTCAAATATCTACGGAATCGTCTTCCGAAGAAAGGTCTGCAGGAGGTGTTTCGGGGACTTCCGCGTCCTTCGGGCGCACTCCCGGGTCGATCGGACGCGCTCCCGGGCCCGTTGCGGGCGCTCCAGGGTCCGTCGGGCGCGCTTCAGGGTTGCTCGGGCGCGCTCCCGGGTTTCTCGGGCGCACCCGCGGAAGCACGTCGCCGTACGCCACCGCGAAGATCTCCCAGACGGTCACGAAGAGCGCGGCCACGATGGGCCCGAGGATGAAACCGACGGCCCCGAAGAAGAGGATGCCGCCGAAGGTGCTGAGCAGGATCAGGAGGTCGGGGAGCCTGGCGTCGCGGCCGACCAGGCGCGGGCGCAGGAAGTTGTCGACCGTGCCCACCACGAGCCCGCACCAGAGGCCGACCGAAATGCCCGCCGCGATCTGGCCGGTGGCGAGCAGCCAGATGACCGCCGGCACCCATACGAGCGCCGTGCCCAGCGCGGGCACGATGGACAGAACCGCCATCACCGTGCCCCAGAACGCGGCTCCCGGAACCCCGAAGACGGCGAAGCTGAGGCCGGCGAGGGCGCCCTGGATGACGCCGATCACGAGCGACCCCTTGATCGTGGCGCGCGTAACGGAGACGAAGCGGTCGAGGAGCTGGTGCTCGTCCGCGGAGTTGAGGGGCACGAGGTAGAGGATGCGGTCGAGGATTGCGGGGCCGCTGGTGAGGAAGAAGTACATCGCGTACAGCATCAGGAAGAGCTGGAACAGGAAGTTGGTGGTGCCGAGGGTGGCGGCGGTCAAACTGTCGACCAGCACGCCGCCCGCGCTCTGGGCCAGCTGGCCCGCAAGGGCGACGATGCGCTCGCGGTCGGGCAGGAACTCCCCCACCAGCGGGATTTCGAGCAGCCGGGCTTCGACGGTCTCGACCAGGTCCATGTTGCCGCGCACCCAGGTGGCCGCCGCCTGGGAGACGTCCACCGCCTGCGAGACGACCAGCCCCATGAAGGCGATGGCGGGCGCCACCAGGACGACCAGCACCAGCAGGAGCGTGGCGACGGCGGCGGCCCGCTCGCGCCCTCTCATGCCCGCCGTCAGGCGCAGGTAGAGCGGCCGTGTCATGCCGCTGAACACCGCGGCCAGCAGGATGGCAACCAGGAACTCGCGGATCATCACCAGGAACAGCAGCGAGATCCCGAGCGCCAGCACGAGCAGGAAACGGTTCTGGAAGCGGGTCGGGTCGGAGCTCATGTGGGGTCTCGGGGTGATGGGATGCGGGCGACGGCGGCGCGCCCGCTCGGGGCGGGAGGTTGGGCGACGTCCTCGCCCGGGACGACGCGGACGGTGTTTCCTTCCCCGTCGATCTCGACGATCGGTCCCCTGTGGACATCGTTGCCGAGATCGATGGTCGGGGCATCCCCGGCGGCCGCGGCCGCCAGGGCCGGCGAGGGCACGATGTACGCTTCGGCGAGGCCGGCGTTGACGCTGTACCCCAGATCCGCCAGCGCCTGGATGGTGATCGCGCTCAGGGGATTCGCCGTTCCCACGGTGACCCAGACGGCGGCCCCCAGGAGCAGGGTGACCAGGGAGGTCGTTGATCGACGCGAGGGTTCACTCATGCGGTTTGCCCGCCCTTCCGGGCGCGCCGTAGGTTTATGGCGTCCGGACCGAATCGAACACGGCTGCCCCGTGTCGCGGACGCCCTGCCCCGACCGGGAAGGCCCGACATGACCGCAAGGAGACCCCACATGATCCTGAGCAAACCGGCATGATGCGTCTACCTGGCCTGGCGACCCTGGGCGCCTGCGTTCTCGCCCTCGGGGGCTGCGACAAGACCGGCGCGTACGGCGAAGTCAACAGTATCATCGTGGGCGCATCGATGGAACTCTGGGACGAGGTGGGAGGCACGGTCACGACCGGGCTCGAGCCCACCATCTTCACCGTGCGCGACGAGCGGACCTTCAGGATCACCTACCAGGACCCGCTGGCAGTCGACTGGGAGACCCTGCGCGAGTTCAGGCAGGTGCTGCTGATCGGGACGCTGGAGGACCCCTGGATCGTGGAGGCCATGGAGGAGAGCGACATCACGAATACGGAGCCGCTCGGCGTGCCCGGAGTCACCCAGCTGATCGACGTCTGGGCGCGGGGTCAGCTTGTGACCGTCCTCCTGCTTTCGCCCGGCGGCGGGGCGGCCGAAGTGGAGGCGCGCGTGGGCGAACTGCTCGCTCTCTTCGACGAGCAATATCGCACGTACACGCACGCACGCATGTTCGTCTCCGGACGCGACTCTCTGCTGGCCGACACGCTGCGCGCCGTGGGCGGTTTCGTGCTCGATCTGCCCCGCGTCTATCGATGGGATTATCAGGACTCGATCTTCATGTTCCGCAACGACAATCCCGATCCCGCCGAACTCATCCGGGAAATCGCGGTGACGTGGCGCACACCGGTCACCGGGCCGCTGGCGGACTCCGCCATTCTGGACTGGCGCCGGTCGCTGACGCGGGATTTCTACACGGACGAGCAGGTGGTGAGGGATGAGCTCCCGCCGGGGCGCGACCTGAGCGACGATGCGTACGAGCTGCGGGGCATCTGGGAGAGCCTCCCGGACGCCTGGCCGGCCGCGGGGCCCTTCCTGACGCGGACGAAGGTCTGTCCCGGTCAGGATCGCATGTACCTGCTCGACTCGTGGCTCTACGCGCCGGGCAGGGACAAGTACGAGTACATGCTGCAACTCGAGTACATCCTCGACTCCTTCCAATGCGAGGATGGGCTGCCGGTCGCGGCGATGTGATGACCGGGGCTGGTCCCGGGCGCGAAGATGCCATGATTGCCGGGACCGGAGACGCAATGCGGACCGGGGCCGGGGCGCAGACATGTGATTGCGGGCCGGTCGGACGCCGCGATGCGATTTTGGAGCGGGCGGGCGGATGTAGCGATGGGTCGATGCCGGTTGGCCGTTCTGAGCCTGTGCGCTCTTTCCCCGTCCGGATGCGACAGGACCGTTGCGTGGGGCGAGGTCAACAGCATCATCGTCGGCGCGTCGGCCGAGCTCTGGGAGACCTCTGGCGATTCGATCGCCATTGGACTCCAGCCCACCATCTTCACCGTTCGCGACGAGCGGACCTTCAGGATCACCCATCAGGATCCCCTCGGGTCGGACTGGGGGTTGCTGCGGGAGTTCAGACAGGTGCTGCTGATCGGTACCGCCGAGGATCCCTGGGTCTCGGAGGCCCTGGACGCCAGGTCGCGGTGACGGACCGCTCAATCCGCCGGAGATCTTCCAGCTGTACGACCTGTGGGCGCTCGGACAACCGGTGACGGTTCTCCTGTTGCCACCCGGCGGGGGGGCAGCCGAAGTGGGGGCGCGGCTGGACGACCTGCTGGCGCTCTTCGACGGGCAGTACCGCGAGTATGTCCACGCGCGCATTTTCATTTCAGGGCTCGATTCCCTGCTCGCCGACACGCTGCGCGCGACGGGTGGTTTCGCGCTGTAGCTCCCGATCATCTATCGATCGAGCCAAGAGGATTCGGTCTTCATCTTTCGCAATGACAATCCCGATCCGTCGCAACTCATTCGCGAGGTCGCGATCACGTGGCGTTCGCCGATTCCCGACTCGTTGACGGACGCCGACATGCTGGATTGGCGCCTGTCGCTGTCGCGGGACTACTACGCGGACGAGCAGCTGGTGACGGAAGAGGTCGAGCCCGGCCGGGCCGCAGGCGACGATGCCCGGGAGATCCACGGCATCTGGGAGAGCCCCCCCGGTGCCTGGCCGGCCGCGGGTCCTTTCCTGACGCGCACGAGGGCGTGCCCCGGTCAGGATCGACTGTACCTGATCGATTCCTGGCTTAATGCTCCGGGCCGGGACAAATACGAGTACATGCTGCAGCCCCGATACATCCTCGACTCCTTCGAGTGCGAGCCGGCGTTGCCGGGCGCAGGGATGTGAACCTGACGCTGCCGGGCGGGAGGGTTGATGCGATGGTGATGCGACGATGTGGCGGGCTGGCGGGCATCCGCCTCGCTCAGGTGCAGCTGACGAATCGCTTCAACGGCTGCATGTTGCCGGCCGGGTGCGGGCCCTCCGATCTGGTTTCGGGAACGGATGCGCGCGACCTGAACCACCAGGCCTTCACCTTCGGCGTCGGCGTGGAGAAGGGGTTGGGCGAGGGGTTGGGGCTGCGCGTCGAAGCCAGCCACACCCCCTACTGCGACGAGCAGTGGACCGCGCAGTTCACGGAAGTGGGCGTCACGGCCCCCACGGTTCTGGACGCCGGGGAGACGGGGTTGAAGGTGGGCATCGTGTGGCGGGGGAGTTGAGGCACAAGGTTTCGTCGTACATCAAGCCTTTTCTGCTCGGGCGACGAAATCTCCGGCGGTCTCGCATTCGACGACAGCTTCAGCCAATGTGGTGATGTGCTCAGGCTCAGAAAGGGTTGCGACCATTGGGGCAAGCCGGTCAGCCGTTTCCGAGCCGAACCGTCGCGCGATAAGCCGAAGAACCAGAGCGCGCTCCCGTTCGAGTGCCGCGCGACGCTCCTGCTCGATCCCCTTCTCCAGCCACTGCTGATTCAACTCGTCGCCCCATCTTCTCACTCGCTCGGCCAATGATGAAGACATTCCGCCATCCCCCTCCGTCATGAAATCCAGGTCCACCGTGCCCTGCGGACCGGCCCGTTCCACCAGCACCTGAGTGATCCACGCCTCGAAGCTGTCGAGCAACTCCGTCTCGCCCATCCGCCTCAGCCAGTCAGCCAAGGAGGCGCCCAGGTCTTCCAGCTGAGCCTGCGAGCCGGCCTGTTCGAGCATCGCGATCAGTGAGACCACGTTCTCGACCGGAAGTACGGTGGGGTCGAGAGCCTTGAGGTCAATCAGAAGATACCGATGCTGCGGGAGGTAGCCAACCAACTCGCGGGGCGCCAGTGCGAACTGATCACGCACTTCAGTTGGCGCGTTCCAGCGTCGCTCACCGTTATAGATCACGAGTGGAAGAATGGGCGGGAATCTGCCGTCGGGGTCGAGATGGTCGCGAGCGAGACCCTGCAGAACGCGGATCGCATAGTCGAGCATTCGCAGAGCCATGCGGGAGTCGACCATCGACTGGAACTCCAGGAGGACGAGCAGATAGAGCCATTTCCTGTCGGCGGCTTCCATCTTCCACAGCAAGTCGGCGTGCCGCTGCCCGAGGTGTTCTGTGACGAAGCTGGCTGGGAGCTTTTCCAGGGTCGTAAAGTCGAGGTGACGGGCGAGGTCGCCGAGAAAGCCGCGCAGGAGGTCCGCCATGGTACGATTGTGTGCGAAGATGCGCTTGTAGGCGGCGTCGTGTTTCGGCTTCCCTGGCTGCCGGCGCGTTTCGGGCATCCGCTCGCCTTCCCGAGGGCTTGGAAGGACGGCCCGGCAGGTCGGGGCAGGGCGGCCCTTCGGTGGTCACGAGGAAAACGGTCGCGACGGATCGGGGGCGAGGGAATGGCGGGATGGGGTGTTCGCATTAGCGGTCGCCTCCGCGCGGGAGGAGTGCCAGCACGAGATCCCCGGTGCGCGCCGAGGCGCCGCGGTGTTCTTCGATGACGCGCTGACCGTCGCGGGCCATTTGGCGGCGGGCATCCTCGTCCGCGAGGAGGCGGCTGGCCGCTTCCATGGGCGCGAGGGTTACGGTGATGCCGCCGCCCGCCCGCAGCGCCGACACCACGTCGGCGAAGTTCTCGTGGTGGGGACCGATGATGGTCGCGCATCCGGCTGCCACCGGGGGGATGGGATCTGATCCACCCATGGGCACGAAGCTCCGGCCCACGATGGCGACGTCCGCCAAGGTGTACGCCAGCTCCAGTTCGCCCATGGTGTCGAGGAGGAAAAGGTCGGTGGGGGTGGGGAGATCGGTGGCGGCCGGCTGGGCGGCGACGGCGGGCGGGGCGGCGGGGATGGCGACGTGGCGCCCGGAAGGCGGGGCGGCCGTGCTCGCCGGGGCGGCGGTGTCCTCCGGGTCGCGGCTGCCGCTCCGGGCGTCGCTTCGGCGGCGGATGTCGGGGTGGAGCGCGGCGACGGCGTCGAACCGCTCCGGCTTTCGGGGCACCAGGAGGAGCTGGGCGCCGGCGGGACGGGTGGCGATCAGCTCCTCCTCTTCGCCCGGGCCTGTCGAGCCGGCGACGATGAGGGGCCGGGACCGGTCGAGGCCGAGGGTGGCCGCGAGCGCTTCGGCCGCGGGAGAGGTCGTGGCGGGGGAGTCGGTGGTGAGCGCTTCGGCCGCGGGGGGAGTCGTGGCGGCGGAGTCGGTGCCGAGCGCTTCGGCCGCGGGAAGCCCGGTGGCGGGGGCGGCGGTCGCCGGCGGACCGGGGGCAGGATGGCCGGAGGTGTCCCATTTCATCGTGTCGGTGACCCGCACCCGGTCGCGGGGGACACCCAGGTCGGCGAAGCGGCGGGCGTACGCTTCGTTCTGGGCGCCCACGGCCGCGAGCTGGCGGAAGATGGGCCGCACCCATCCGCGCGCGCGCCGGTAGCCACGGTGACTGGAGGCGCTCAGGCGGCCGTTCACCACGCACACGGGGATGCCCCGCCGCGCGCACTCGGTGACGAAGTTGGGCCACACCTCCAGCTCGGTGAGGGCCACCACGTCCGGGCGCACGGCGTCCAGGAAGCGACGCACCATCCAGGAGAGGTCGAGGGGATAACGCACCACTGGGTGGTGGGCCCCGTACAGCGACCGCGCGCGCGCCACCCCGGTGTCGGTCGTGCTGCTCACGACCACCCGGGCGCGGGCGGCCAGGCGGTCGACCAGCTGCCGGGTCGCGGCGACCTCCCCCACGCTGACGCCGTGGACCAGCACGGTCGGGGGGCGGGGACGGGCGGGGGCGCCGTCGAGCCGGCCCATGGGGGAAGCCGGTCCATCCAGCACCCCCACATGTCCGAACCGGCCCCTCCAGTCCGTCCTCCACTTCCCGGTGCCGAGAAGGCGGGCCGCCAGGACCGGGCTGGCCAGCAGCGCGGCCATCAGGTAGAAGATGTCGTACCGGAGCATCTCGTCCAGCCGTCCGTGGATGAATCCGTGCGCGCAACGGGAACACCAGGGCGAATCCCCCCGTGACCGGGACCGCGCTGGTCCCCAAGAGGATCGCGCCGCGTCCCCGAACGGTTATCATGTGCCCGTCGTCGGCGTTCACCCTCAGTGATCCCTCGCCCGTCGCGAATCTCCGCCATCGGGTTGTTCGGCGGTAGTCCTCCATGGCCATGGCGATCGAGAAGACATCGCAGCGCCCCAGGGAAACCTCGCAGTTTGCGCTCCCGGCCGCCCCCCGGGCCATCCTTCTCGTGCGCCTCACCGCGCGCGGCGACGTGCTGCTGGCGTCGCCCGTGGTCGAGGCGCTCCGGCGTCGCTACCCGGAGGCGCACCTCGCCTGGGCTGTGGAGTCGCACGCCCGCAGCATGATCGAACATCACGAGGGACTCGACGAGATCATCGTGTGGAACCGCGCCGCGTGGAAGGACATGATCCGGGCCGGACGCTGGCGGGCGCTCCGGCGTGCGTTTCGGGAACTCCGCGGGCGGTTGCGCGCGCCCCGATTCGACGTCGCCCTCGATCTGCAGGGGCTCCTGCGCAGCGGTTGGGTGGCGTGGCTCTCGGGCGCCCCGATGCGCATCGGCCTCGGCTCCAAGGAGGGCAGCCGGCTGCTGATGACCGGTATCGTGCCCCGCCACGGCGCCTCCCCCGGAAGCACCACCTTGCAGTACCCGTACTTCGCGGACGCACTCGGGCTCCCGAGCGAGGGGTTGTCGCTGCGCCTGGCGCTGAGCGACGAGGAAGAGGACTTCGCGCCGCGCTTCATCGCCGAACACGGTCTGGAGCGGGGCTACGCGGCGCTCGCTCCCTTCACCACCCGGCCCCAGAAGCACTGGTTCGAGGAACGCTGGGCCGCACTCGCGGTGCGCATCCGCGCGGACCTGGGCCTGCCGGTGGTCGTCCTCGGAGGACCGGCGGACCGCGGGGCGGCCGGACGGATCGCGGCCCTTGCGCGAGAGGGGGCGGGAGACCGGCTAGCGACCGCTGAAACTCTTCCCCCGCGCATCGCCCCCGCCGCGGAAGAGCAGATTGCAAGCGCCCCAACGGCGGAAGCAGGGACGGGCAGCCGCAACGCGGGCGCGGAACCGCCTCCCCGGCTCGTCGACCTGACCGGCCGAACCCGGCTCGGCGAGGCGGCGGCCGTGGTGAAGCGCGCCGGGCTCTTTGTGGGGGTGGACACCTGTCTGTCGCACGTCTCGGTCGCGTTCCGCCGGCCCTCCGTGCTCGTCTTCGGATCGAACATCCCCTATCGCGAAGCGCCCCACACGCGGGCCCGCATCGCCCTTGAGCTCCAGCCCTGCGCGCCCTGCGGCAACCGGCCCACCTGCAACGGCGCCTTCTGGTGCATGAAGGCGCTCGAAGTGGACACGGTGTTCGACCTGGCGAAGACGGTGGTCCGGGAGCGCTGATCCACCGCTCCGGCGGCGCCCGCCGATCGCGCGCGGCCCGAGCGTCGCGCGCCATCGACATCCGCGAAGCCACCCCCGCGGAAACCCTTTCGCGCGGGGCGCGGTCCAGCGTCTATTGGGGTATCCCGGGGCGTTGCCCCGGCGCCCTTCCCCACCGACCTCAGCTACGAGCCGCCCTTGTCATTCGTCCATCTCCACTGCCATTCGGAGTTTTCGCTCCTCGACGGCGCCAACCGTCTCACCGATCTCGTCCACCAGGCGAAGGAGTTCGAGATGCCGGCGCTGGCCCTCACCGACCACGGGTGCCTTTTCGGGGCCTGGACCTTCCGCAAGGCGGCGGAGAAGGAGGGCATACGGCCCATCATCGGCATGGAGGCGTACGTGGCCCCCGGCGACCGGCGCCACAAGGAGCCGATGCGCGTGGGCGGGCGCGAGATCAAGAAGCCGTACTACCACCTCGTGCTGCTCGCCCGCGACCGCGAGGGGTACCAGAACCTGATCAAGCTCTCCTCCATCGGGTATCTGGAGGGCTTCTACTACAAGCCGCGCATCGACCGCGAGGTGATCGAGCGCCACTCGGCGGGGCTGATCTGCACCTCCGCATGCATGGCGGGGGAAGTGGCGCGCCGGCTGGCCGAGGACGAATGGGAGGCCGCGCGCGAGGCGGCGGAGTGGCACGCCAACGTCTTCGGGGAGCGGTACTACCTGGAGGTCCAGGGGCATGACACCCCCGGTCAGGACGCGGTGAACGAGAAGGTGTTCCGGCTCGCCGGGGAGATCGGCCTGCCCGTGGTGGCCACCAACGATTCCCACTTCCTGCGCGCCGAGGACCACAACGCGCACGACGTCCTCCTCTGCATCGGGCTCGGCAAGGACCACGACGACGAGAACCGCATGCGCTACGACGAGGGGCTCTACTTCAAGTCGGGCCCCGAAATGGCGGAGCGCTTCCCGGACCATCCCGAAGTGCTGGAGAACACGCTGGCGATCGCGGACCAGGTCGACGTCTCCTTCGAGAAGAAGTACTTCCTGCCCGAGTTTCCCATCCCCGAGAACCATGCGGACAGTGACGACTACCTCAGGCACCTGAGCATCGAGGGGGCGAAGAAGCGCTTCGGCGATGCGCTTTCGGACGAGGTGCGCGCGCGGCTGGACTATGAACTCGGGGTCATCGCCGAAACCGGCTATGCGGGATATTTCCTCATCACCTGGGACTTCATGCGCTGGGCCCGGGAACATGGCATTCCGGTCGGGCCCGGACGGGGCTCCGCCGCCGGGTCGCTGGTGGCATATTCGCTCTGGATCACCAATATCGACCCCATTGAGTTCGGACTCCTCTTCGAGCGCTTCCTGAATCCCGAGCGCAGGGAGATGCCGGATATCGACATCGACTTCTGCTTCGAGCGCAGGGGCGAGGTGATCGACTATGTGCGCCGCAAATACGGCCGCGACGCCGTGGGACAGATCATCACCTTCGGCACCATGAAGTCGCGCGCGGTGGTGCGGGATGTGGGCCGGACCCTCGGCTTCAAGCCTAGCGAGACCGACCGCATCGCGAAGATGATCCCCAACCAGCCGGGGCAGGCGCTGACCATCGGACAGGCGCTGGAGAAGATCTCCGACGTGAGAGAGCTGTACCAGGCCGACGAGCGCTACCGGAAGCTCTTCGACTATTCGCGTACCCTGGAGGGACTGAGCCGGCACGCGTCGGTGCACGCCGCCGGAGTGGTGATCGCGCCCGGGCCGCTTTCCGACTATGTGCCCGTGTGCGTCCAGTCGCGGGGCAGCGGGGTGCGCGGGAATGGCGCCGCCCAGGCTTCCGCGGGACAGGCGGCGTCACGGGACGGTCCGGCGGATGACGTGGATGTGGTCACGCAGTACGACATGAACTGCGTGGACGACGCCGGCATGCTCAAGATGGACTTTCTGGGACTGCGCACCCTCACCATCATCCACGACGCCGTCGAACTGGTGAAGCGGAAATTCGGGGCGCTGCGCCATCCGGAAACGGGCGCCGCATATCCGACCATGGACGACGTTCCGCTGGACGACCCGGGCGTCTACGAGATGCTCGCGCATGGGGGCACGTCCGGCGTCTTCCAGTTCGAGTCCGCGCTGGCGACGGGGAAGCTGCGGGCGATGCGCTGCGACCGCTTCGAGGACCTGGTCGCCACCAACGCCCTCATCCGGCCCGGTCCCCTCGACTCGGGAATGACCGATGTCTATATCAGGCGCAAGCTGGGACAGGAGCCGGTCACCTATCCGCATCCAGAGCTGAAGGAGCTGCTCGAACCCACCTACGGCATCATCGTCTATCAGGAGCAGGTGATGCGCATCGTGAATATTCTCGCGGGATATTCGCTGGGCGAAGCCGACGTGGTGCGCAAGGCGGTGGGCAAGAAGATCCCCGAGCTGATTCGCGCCGAACTCGCGACCTTCCGGGAGCGCGCCACGGGCAAGGGTGTGGACCCGCAGATCGCCACGGAGCTCGCCAACCAGATCGAGACCTTCGGGCGCTACGGCTTCAATCGCGCGCACAGCGCCGGATACTCGCTCCTGTCGTATCACACCGCCTGGCTCAAGTGCCACTATCCCGCCGAGTTCATGGCGGCGCTGCTCTCGTCGGTGCTGTCGAATACCGACCAGGTGGTGAAGTACATCCTCGAGAGCCGGGAGCTGCACCGCTCCATTCCGGGCCTCGAGGAGCCGCTGGAGCTGCTTCCGCCGGACGTGAACGAGTCGGGGTGGAAGTTCACGGTCACCGGGGGCGCCCAGATTCGTTTCGGGCTCGGGGCCGTGCGCGGGGTGGGCGCGGCCGCGGTCGAGTCGGTGCTGGAGGCGCGGGCGGAGGGCGGACGTTTTGAGACGCTGTTCGATTTTCTGGATCGCATCGACACGCGCGCGCTCAACAAGCGGGCGTGCGAGGCGCTGATCGCGGCGGGGGCGCTCGACGCCTTCGGACACCGCGCCCAGCTGGTGGCCGGGTTGGATATCGCCTATGCGGACGTCAACGCCCGCCAGGCGGATCGGGAGGCGGGTCAGGAATCGCTCTTCGGAGGGCTGGAGGAGGTCGACGATCCGGCGCCGGAGCTTCCCGCGGTTCCCGAATGGCCGGAACGCAAGCGGCTGGCGCAGGAGAAGGAGGCGCTGGGGTTCTTCATCTCCGGCCATCCGCTGGACCGCTTCAGCGACGCCGTGCACGTCTTCCGGGGGGTCAACACCTCCACGCTGGGCAGGCACGCCAACGCGTCCGTCGAGATCCCGTGCGTCGTGACCCAGGTGCAGCGGCAGATCTCGCGCAGGGACAGCTCGGAGTGGGGACGGATCACCATCGAGGACTTCCACGGGACCGCGCAGGTGCTCGCCTTCCGCGACGCCTGGGCGGCCGGCAAGGAGCCCTTGCAGCAGGATGCGGTGGTGCTGATCCGGGGCAAGGTCTCGGGACGGGAGCGCGACGAGGAGGATCCGCCGATCTTCCTCGACGAGGTGGAGCTGCTGGACGACGTGCTCACGTCGGGGCGGCTGGCGGTGCGCATTGCGCTGGATCGGGGGGCCGAAGTCCGCGAAGGCGCCCTGGCCCAGGCAAAGGAAGTGCTCGCGGGGCATCCGGGAGATGCCGGCGTGGAGGTGCTGTGGCGGTCGGGCAACGGGGAACGCGACCGGCGCCTGCGTTCGAGGACGCTCAAGGTGGACCCCGGGGCCGGGACCTTGCGGGAACTGCGCGAGGTGCTGGGGCAGGCGCGGGTGGAGCTGGTGCGGGCGTAGGACTGGTTCGGGCCGCGGGACCGGCTTGGGCTTCGGGCCGGTGCGGCAACAGAGACTGGTGCGGATGGGACTGACATTTTATGGTGTCTACTGGTGATTTGCTGGTGACAGGGGACAGCTGCTTCAGGTGAGACCGGACGGTTTGCGTCGGATTTCGGGGCGGCTCGGGCTGCTCCTCGTCCTGCTGGGGGCGACGGGATGTTTCCGTGTGAACACGCCGCGCGCCGCGCGGGTCGCTCTGCCTGCGGACGCGGAGCCGCGGCAGGAGTACAAGTCGCGTCTGGGCAATCCCGCGTTCTACGACGAGTTCGGCGTTCGATACCGCGTGCTGCAAACCAGCAAGGACTTCGTGCAGCGCGGGATCGCTTCCTGGTACGGCCACCCCTTCCACGGCCGGGCAACCTCCACGGGCGAGCTCTACGACATGTACGCCATGACGGCGGCGCACAAGACGCTCCCCCTGCCCACCTACGTGCGGGTCACCGACCTCGACACGGGCAACCGGGTGGTGGTGCGGGTGAACGACCGCGGGCCGTTCGTGGAGGGCCGCGTAATCGACCTCTCCTACGTCGCGGCGGTGAAGCTTGGCATCGCCGAAAGGGGGACGGCGCGGGTGGAGGTGCGGGCGCTCGACCCGCCCGCGGCGGATCCGCCGCGGATGTGAGGGTAGCAGTCCGCGGATGAAGCCGCGCTGCACAACGAGAGCGGCGACGCGTCGCGCCGTGCTAGACCCGTGAGCCCTCGTCCCGGTCCCAGGTGGTGAAGGGACGCTCCGCCAGGTTGGTGTTGAGGTAGCGCGGATCGTCCGTGACCTCCTTACCCAGCCATTGCGGATGGGCGAACATCTGGTCCTCATGGGACAACTCGATCTCGGCGACCACCAGCCCCGCGTTTTCCGCGTGGAACTCGTCGACTTCCCAGATGTGTCCGTCGGGCCCGGGGATGTTGTGGCGGGTCTTGTCGATAAGCGGGCGCCGGCATAACTCGCTGAGCATCTGCAAGGCGTCCTCCATCGGGATCGAGTATTCGAACTCGGAGGCGCGGGGGCCGACCTTGTTGCCTTTCACGTTCAGCGTGGCCCGTTCGCCGGCCGTTCGCACGCGTACCGAGCGAGTGGAGGAGGAGGACAGATAGCCCTGGCGGATGTGGATTCCGGACACGCCCGCTTGCAATGCCTCGGCCCTCCATGCGTCGGAACGCACCAGAAACTTCCGTTCGATCTCGTGCGCCATCGCCGTCCTTGCCTGATCCCCGGGTTGCGTGGCCGATTCCTGCCAATCCAAACTGCGGCTCGATGGCCTGTCGCCAACAGGGGCGGTCGTGGCGTCAAACGGGACAGTCTGGGGGTCAATCGGGCGGTCCGGGGTCAACCCGGGACAGTCTGGGGTCAACTGGGGCGGTCGTGGCATGAAACGGGACAGCCGCGGCCAACGGAGGAGCGTGCGAAATGGATGAGTCGTTGCAGGGGCGTGCGGCGCCGAAGAAGTGCAGGGAGCCGAGGGAGCGCGTAGCGCGGAGGAAACACCCGGGGTCGAGGGAGCACGGGGCGCGGAGGAAGCACCCGGGGTCGAAGGAGCACGGGGCTCTTGAGCGAGGCGGCGTGCCCGTCTCCCGGAGGGGATTCCTGAGCGCGGCGGCCGGGGCCACCCTCCTGGGCCCCCGGCTGGCGTGGGGGCGCCGCGCGGATCCCTACGTGCTGGTGCTGGGGGTGGCCCAGGACGGCGGCATGCCCCAAGCCGGGTGCTACGCGCCCCGATGCGACCGGGCTCGCGAGCGCGAGCAGCCGCGCTACGTGTCCTCTCTCGCCATCGTGGAGCCCGACGCCGGGCGCTACTACCTGGTGGACGCCTCCCCGGATCTGCGGCAGCAGATGGACCTGATCGACGACCCGGGCTTCCGGTCGCGCGCGCAGGCGCGGCGGCCCTTCGACGGCATCTTCCTGACCCACGCGCACATGGGGCACTACCTGGGGCTCGCCCACCTGGGCCGGGAAGGCCTGGGGATCGCCCCCACGCCGTGCTACTGCAGCCCTGAGATGGCGGGCTTTCTTGCATCCAACGGCCCCTGGAGCCTGCTCGTGGACGAGGGGCGCCTTGACCTGCGTCCCGTCGAGTTCGACCGCTGGTACGAAATCGACGACAGCCTCTCCGCCATGGCCACCCCGGTCCCCCATCGGCCCGAGTTCTCGGATACCGTCGGCTGGACCTTCCGGGGTCCGAACCGGTCCGTCCTCTATCTCCCGGACATCGACAGCTGGGAAGCGTGGGACCGGGACGTTGCGGAGGTCGTGCGCGCCGTGGACGTGGCCCTGCTGGACGCTTCCTTCTACAGCCCCGGGGAGGTTCCGGGGCGGAACATCGAGGACATCCCGCACCCGATGGTGCCCCACACGATGGATCTGCTGCAGGAGGTTGCGCGGGGCGAGAGCGAGGTCGTGTTCATCCATCTGAACAACACCAATCCGGCGCTGGACGAAGCTTCGGCGGAAGCCCGGGAGGTTGTGCGCCGGGGGTTCTCGGTCGCGAGCGAGGGGCAGAGGTTCGGGCTGTAGCGCGGGGAGCAGGGCCGGAGGCTGAAGGGCGGCGAGATGCTGTAGCGGGCAGGAGGCAGCGCTTCGGGCTGCGGGGCGGGAGAGCTGGAGGGTCGCGAGGGTCGCCGCTGGCTACCGTGGGGCACGGCGCAGGATCGCCCGTGCGCCCAGCACCGCGCCGAACGCGATCGCGGAGGCGAGCAGGCCGACCACGCTGGCGGTGAACAGCGGCGGCAGATTGTCGATGAGGCCGGTGCGGACCGCTACCCAGAGCATCACCCCGAACGCGATCGCGGAAAGAGCTTCGGGTGAGCCGGCGCGCCGCGTGTAGAGGCCGCCCACGACGGGCACGAAAAGGCTGACGGCGAGCAGGGCGTAGAAGATGGTGAGGGCTTCGATGACGCCGGGGAGCGCGGCCGCCAGGAGGATGCCCAGCGCGCCGCCGGTGAGCGCCGCGATGCGCGCGACCCGCAGGACGGAGGCGTCGGAAGCGTCCGGGCGGACGAAGCGGCGGTAGAGGTCACGCGAGAGCGATGTCGACAGCATGAAGAGGATGGCGTCCGAGGAGCTGAGCTCCGCCGAGAAGACGGCGGCGAGGCCCAGGGCGCCGAGCCACACCGGAACGCCCACGGTGAGCAAGAGCGGAAGGGCGAACTCGTGGTCCGCCAGCGCTGGGTCGTAGACGCGCGCGATCATGCCCAGAAGCGGCGGGACGGCGGCGAAGAGGAGGAGGGCGACCGCGGTGGCGGCGAGGCCGATGCGGATCGCGCGGGCGTCGACGGCGCCGTAGGCCTTCTGGATGAGGCCGGGGGAGATCACGAAGCCGGGCGCCACCAGGGCGAGGTAGATCCAGCCGGATTCGCCGCCTTGCAGGAAGTCCAGACCGCCGGGTGGGGCGGCGGCGGCGACCGCCTCCCAGCCGCCCGCGGCGGCCATCGCCCATGGGAGGGCGATCCCGAAGCCCGCGACCATGACGACCAGCTGCACCAGGTTGACCCAAGCGGCCACCAAGAGCCCGCCCGCGGCGAAGTAGGCGGTGGCGACCACCCCGCCCACCACCACCCCCCATCCCCGCGGCCACCCGGCCACGACCGTGAAGATATCGGACATTGCGATGAGCTGGCCGGCCAGCAGCGCGAGCGTGCCCAGCCAGAGCAGCACGGCGATGATGGCGCGTACAGAGGGACCGTAGCGGTCGTCGAGATAGTCGCCCAGGGTGAGGTGGCCGCGGGCGCGGGCGACCGCCCAGATGCGCGGTCCCACCCAGAGCGCGAGGACCAGAGTACCGATCCCCGCGGAGCCCACCCACCACCAGCCCGCGAGGCCGTCCCGGTAGCCCAGGCCGGCCGCGCCGATGGTGGTGCCCGCGCCGATGTTGGCGGCGAGGATGGTGGCGAAGAGCAGGCCCGGGCCGAGCGACCGGCCCGCGACGAAGAAGCCGCCCGCGTTCGAGACCCGCCGTCCCAGCCAGAGGCCGAGACCGATCAGTCCGGCCGAGTAGGCGAGGAGGAGCAGAAGGGTGGTGTTCACGGGCGGGGGGTGGGGGGTGGGGGCTGCAGGTCGCTCGGTGGGGCTTGCAGGTCGGCCGCGGTGGGGAGGCCGGGGAGCGGGGTCGCGCTGCGGACGGCGTCCAGGATCGCTTCCGCGACCATCTCGGCCGCAAGCGCGCCCACCTGTCCGGCGCTCGCCCGCGCGCCATCGCCGAGGGTGCCCGTGGCGAGCGAGAAGGTGGTGTCGCCGTCGCCGGGGGTGTGCGCGGGGTAGATCGCGCGGGCGTATCCATCCTGGGCCATCAGGGCTACCCGGGTGGCCTGCGCCTTGGTGAGGCGCGCGTTGGTGGCGACGACCCCGATGGTCGTGTTGCGGCCGGCCGACCCGCCCGACGAGGACCCGGCACGAAGGAGGACGCGGGCGTCCGCCAGGGTGGTCCCGTCCTCGGTGCGCACGCCCGCAACCACCCGGCCGGTCGCCGGGTCGACCACATCGCCCACGGAGTTGACCGCCACAAGGGCGGCCACCACCAGCCCGGTGGGCAGCGTGATGGAGGCGCTCCCGACCCCGCCCTTCATCGCGCGGCCCATCCCCGCCAGCTTGCCGACGGTCGCACCCGCGCCGGCGCCGACGCTCCCGGACTCGACTGGACCCTCGGCCGCGCCGGCTGCCGCCCGGTACCCGCACTCCGGTCCGGGACGCACCGTCCAGTCGCCGCCCACGCCCAGATCGAACAGGATCGCCGCGCTCACGATGGGCACGCGCACAACCGGACCGACCGCGTATCCCACTCCCTGATCTTCCAGGTAGCGCACCACACCGCTGGCGGCGTCCAGCCCGAATGCGCTTCCCCCCGCGAGCACGACCGCATTCACTGTCTCGACGGTATTGACCGGATCGAGCAGGTCGGTCTCACGCGTGCCGGGCGCCCCTCCCCGCACGTCCACGCCGCCGACCGTGCCCTCGGGTGCCAGCACGACCGTGCATCCGGTGGGACGCTCCGCCAGGGTGTGGTGCCCCACCCGGATACCGGGCACGTCGGTCAGGCCGCCACGAGGAGCGACCTCGCCGGTCTCCTGCGACCACGCCGGATCGGCGGCCAGAAGCAGCACCGCGCCAACAATGCCCGCCGGCGGGAGCCGACGGCCGATGGCGGCAGCCCGACGACGCGGGCTCACCGATCCGGGCCGCGCGCGCCGGCGGCTTCCGCATCGATCGTTCGACCGGGGCTGGAGCAGCGAAAAGAGGTACCACATGCCGTCAATCTCCATTGGGAACGAAAGGATGGGAAGGCCGGACGCCATACGGGGGTAGCACGGCGAGCCGCCACGACCGGACGAAGACGCGACCCCACGCGGGTCCCGCGTACCACTGCGCGCCAGCGGCGCAAGCCCGATTGTACCCAATTGCCGCCCCTCGGTCCGCGCGCGATCTTCCGAGCGATTCGCAGAATCCTTCATCCCCGCGTCCCTCGATCCGTGATCAGCATCAGCCCCATCCGCCGCGCACTCGTGCCGGTCGATTCTGCCGCCGCCGCCCGTGTGAGCGCCCCCAACTACGACGAGTTCCAGAGCGACGAAGAGGTGCGCGCGCTCATCCGGCGGACGCCCGAGAGCGTGCTCCGCGTGACCATGCCGCACTGCGATCCCGGGGCGGAGGTGGGAGTCGCCGCCGACTCTCGTCCCGCGCTCGCGCTCGCCGCAGCCAACATGCGGGCGCTCATCGACAGCGACAGCGTGCGCGTCGCGCCCAACCTGCTGTACGTCTACCGCATCGACGATCCGAACCGGGCCGGCGTCGACCAGATCGGTCTCGGCGGCATGGCCCGCATCCGGGAAATCCGGACCGCCGCCACCCTCACCGCCCCCATCATCCGCAACGAGGGCGTCCGCGAGCCGAAGGCGCGCGGGCGGGCCCGGCTCATCGAGGCTACATCCGCGTTCATCGGCACGGTCAACTGTGCCGTCCCGGATGCTTCGGGAGAGTTCGCCCGCGCCCTCGAACACCTGGCGTCAGGTCGCGCGCCCGACCACGGAGCCGAAGATGATCGCGGGTGCCGCCACGACATCTGGCTCATCGACGACCCCTCTACCCGGGCGCGCCTGATCGCGCTCGCAGCCTCCGAACCGGAAGCCTACGTCGCCGACGGAAACCATCGCAGCGCGGCCGCCGCGATGCTCGACCGCGAGCACTTCCTGTGCGTCTTCTTCCCGATGGACCGCATGTCGCTGGCCCCGTACAACCGGCTGGTGCGCGATGTCGGAATGGAGGACAGGACGGTGCTCACGCGGCTCCGCGAAAGCTTCGCGATCGACGAAGTCCCGGGAGCGCATCAGCCAGCCCGAACGCACCACATCGGCCTCTATACCGGACGCGCCTGGTACCGCCTGCGTCCCCTTCCCGGCAGCTACGACGAGCGCAACGCGGTGGAGTGCATCGACGCCGACATCGTCCAGCGCAACTTCTTCCATGCCGTCCTCGGCATCGTCGAACCGGGCGACCGGCGACTCAACTTCGTCGGAGGAGACCGAGACCTCGACTTCCTGCAGGCGGGCGTGGACAGCGGCGAGTATCGCTACGCCGTCACGCTTGCGCCCGTCACCCTGGGGCAGTTTCGGGCGGTGTGTCGCCAGAATCGCATCATGCCGCCCAAGTCGACCTGGTTTCAGCCCAAGATTCGCAGCGGCCTGGTTATGGCGCTGGAAAAGGAAACGCCGGGGTCGAAATAGCCGGAGCCAACCCAACCTGAATGACCCGGCGCCAGAGGGGACCGAGCGAGCCGCGGTTGGCACCGTCAGCCCGTGGTCCCCATTTTGACGGGTACCCCCATCAGACCGCAGGACCGGAGGTTGTTCCGATGCTAGACTCCAATACCACCCGCAGGCGGTTCATGGCGCGTTTCGCCGGAACCGGACTGAGCGCTACCCTGCTCCCGGGCGTGCTCTGGGCCAGAATGCAGGAAGCCGGCGCCCGGGAAGTCACCGCCGAGATGCTTGACGACGCGCTGGCGATTTCGGGCCTCGAGTTCAGCGAGGAGGAACGCGAGCGGATGGTCGAGTCGGTGAACAACCGGCTGGACGACTATCAGGAACTTCATGAACTGAAGATCCCCAACGACATCTCGCCGCCCTTCCACTTCAACCCGCTCGTTCCGGGCATGCAGGTGGACCGCTCGGTGACGCCGTTCAGAATGAGCGCCCTGCCGAGGCTCGAGCGACCCTCGAACCTCGAGGATGCCGCCTTCTGGACCGTCCGCGAGCTCGCGGAACTCGTCCGCTCGCGGCAGGTGACCTCGGTCGAGCTCACGGAGATGTACCTGCAGCGCCTGGAGCGCTACAACCCGCTGCTGAACTGCGTGGTCACCCTCACCGACGAACTGGCGCTGGCCCAGGCGCGCGAGGCGGACCGTGAGATTGCCGCCGGACGCTACCGGGGGCCGCTCCACGGGATCCCCTGGGGCGCGAAGGACATCATCGCGACCCGTGGCTACAAGACCACCTGGGGCTCACCTGCCTACCAGGACCAGGTCATCGACATGGACGCGTCGATCATCGAGATGCTGCGTGAGGCGGGCGCGGTGCTGGTCGCCAAGCTCACCACCGGCGAGCTGGCCGGGGGAGACCAGTGGTTCGGGGGCCAGACGATGAACCCCTGGGACCCGTCGACGGGCTCCGGTGGTTCTTCGGCAGGTCCGGGATCGGCCACGGCGGCCGGGCTGGTCGGCTTCTCGATCGGAACCGAGACCAGCGGCTCGATCCTGGGACCCTCCTCCCGCTGCGGCGTCACGGGCCTGCGGCCGACGCTGGGCCGGATCAGTCGGTACGGGGTGATGGCGCTCTCCTGGACCCAGGACCGGCTGGGCCCGATGTGCCGCTCCGCCGAGGACTGCGCCCTGGTGATGCGGGCCATATCCCGCCCCGACGGCCTCGACCTGAGCGTGCAGGACCTGCCTTTCAACTGGGACGGCGCCCACGAGGCGACCCGACTGCGGGTGGGCTATCTGGAGGGGGCGTTCGAGGAGATCGAGGAGACCGACTACCGGAGCGCTCACCAGCGCACCCTCGAGGAGCTCGAGTCCCTCGGTTTCATGCTGACGCCCATTCACATCCCCGAATGGTCGATCACCGTGACCGCGCACAGCGTCGAGATGGCGGTCTTCTTCGACGAACTGCTGCGGTCCGGCAGGGCGGAACTGCTGGGTCGCCAGACCCGGGCGGACGGATTGCGCTCGGCGCGGGTGATCCCGGCGGTCGAGTACCTCCAGTCTCAACGCGCGCGCACCATGATGATGATGCAGCTCGCGGAGGCGACTTCCGGCGTGGACGTCTATCTCATCCCTCGGGCGCCACGCCGCCCGCCCAACCAGCAGTCCGACGAGCCCCCGCCCTACAGCCACGGCCGCAACGCGAGCAGCATGACCAACTACGCGACCCATCCAGCCCTCGCGGTGCCCAACGGGTTCAACGAAGCCGGACTTCCCACGAGCATGACCTTCTGTGCTCAACCCTTCCGCGAGACGGAACTGCTGACGGTGGCGCGCGCGTATCAGGACGCGACCGACCACCACAGGCAGTACCCGGATCTGGACAGCGCGGCGTCCGGGTAGGACGGGAAGGCAGGGAGGCGGGAGCCCGGCGACCGGCAT
>LXNJ01000675.1_pt1 | contig 22769 bp, 22 predicted proteins | sample 809081 | NCBI WGS metagenome assembly LXNJ01 (sample SAMN04870510, study PRJNA318959) | sponge metagenome | biome: sponge; feature: marine sponge reef; material: water | host: Petrosia ficiformis | place: Greece: Milos, Mediterranean Sea | collected 2013-05-29 | depth 5-7 m | reverse complement strand
AGCACGCATATTGTGGAAGCCGTTACCTAATGACTCCCTGTTTTACTGGTGCTACGCCGTTATGGAGTTTGAATCACGTTGATTCTGTTCACAAGTTCTTAGTCAAGCACTAATGACGTGATTCGAAAGAACGCGATCGGCGATTTGACCTCTTCGCATGATTACTGCCTCGCGACCTTTTGATAGTCAACATGTTCGATCCGATTCGAGATGATTTCGGCGCGGCGTACTGTCTATATTCTTACACCATAGATGGCGGTGGAACGAAATAGTCGAAGGCTCCTTCGTATGCTCGAAGAAGATGGGGGTATCACGTTGAAGCCGAAGGTAGCTATCGACAGTATCGCCCCCACTAAGTCGGGGCGTGTCACGCTTCCCCACCCGAACAAAGACATGCCGCGAGGTATTGTTGTCTCGATCTACCGACAGGCAGGCTGGCAGACTTGAGAGGTTTTGCATGCGTCATATAGCATTCATTCACCGTGATGTAGATACAGGTTATGGGGTCAGTTTTCCTGATTTTCCGGGATGTGTCGCTGTCGGCAACACCGTCGACGAAGCTCTCGGAGAAGGGAGCAAATCGCTTTCATTTCATGTTGAAGGTTTACTCCGTGACGCCTTAGCGATTCCGTTACCTAGGTCACTGGAGGAAATCAGAGCTGACGACGAACTTGCCGAATGGTATGACTGTGCGGAGATCGCGTTGGTCCCGCTGCTGCTCGATAAGGGCTCATCCAAGCGCGTGAACATCTCGTTAGATCACGGATTGCACGAAGCAATCGATGATGAGGCGAAGGCGCGCGGTATGACTCGATCGGCTTTTTTAGCGAGTGCTGCGCGCAATGAAATTGAATCAACCTGAATCACGTTGCAGTTGAGCGCGTTGCATTGGATCGATATGGTCAGAAATCAGTCTGGTGTTTCGCATACGTTCTATGAGTAATCGTGAACAGTTGTTGAAACTGATTGAAGCGTACGCGTTGACCTGGCCGAGTGAACGTGCGCCCGCAATCCTTGATTCGTTTATACGTCGACAGCCCGATTGTTTTGAACGAACCTGCTTTTTGGACGGACATGTCACAGGGTCAGCTTGGATAGTGTGTCCTCACCGTAGACGCGTGCTCCTTACGCACCACCGCAAACTTCAGAAGTGGTTGCAATTGGGCGGTCACAGCGATGGAGATAGCAACACACGGCGTGTTGCCAAGCGCGAAGCCGAAGAGGAATCTGGCCTAATTGTGAAAGCGATGGATGAACGCGTGTTCGATATTGACATCCATGCGATTCCTGCACGCGGCGTTGAACCGGAACACAAACACTACGACATACGCTTCTTATTTGAAGCGGACGATTCCGTGCCTTTGACGGTTAGTGACGAGTCAAACGATTTGCGATGGTTGGCTATCGAGGATTTATCAGCGTTAACATCCGAAGAGTCGGTGCTTCGGATGGCACGAAAAACGCCTAGCGCGTAAGTGCGTAGTCGCTGATATAGAGTGGAGCATTTCGGCCTCCTAATATCCTATGGATTAGTGTAGGAGAGGTTTTTGTGCGTTTAAGCATCAAAGAAGCGGTGGTCGCCGCATGGTTCACGCTCATGGTAGTCTCGTGTTCACCCGATGCGACGAGTGTGTCGACACAGGAGGGTTTGTCTCCCGAGACCGCTCCTCGCTTTCCTGCCGTCTCATGGGATGCGTCGCTGTGGGCGAATCAGCGCGAGGGAACCGTCGCCGTTGACACGCTTGCCAGCCTGCTGGCGGAACGTACAGAAGGTGCTTGGCAACTCACTGTACATTACGGTGAAGCACTCTCAAAAGCACGCGAGAACCTTGATGGAATTGCGATCGGCGCCTTCGAAGTCGCCATGGTCTGCAACTTTTACCATCCGCAGAAGAATCCAGCGCTCATGGTGCTGACGATGCCGTTCCTACCGATGGAAACCGACGAACGAAGCAAGCGTGTCAGAAGTGCGGTTTACTCACATCCTGCCGTAGTCGAGGAATTCGCACGCTGGGGTGCAATGATCTACACATCTTCTTTCCTGCCTCAGTATGAGTTCATGGGTCGTGGCACGCCGCCGAGAACCACCGAGGATTGGCGTGGTAAGACGGTCCGCGCCGGTGGCGGAATAGGCGATGCGATGCAGCTCCTCGGAGCGACACCGACGAGTTCAACGGCGACCGAGGTGTATACCGGTGTCCAGCAAGGTACGATGGACGCGGCGGCGTTCCCATTCTCGTACGCCCATGTCGCGTATCGAATTCACGAAGTTTCCGATTGGTATACAAACGGAATGGCGCCTGGTTCTGCCGACTGTCCTGTTGTCTTTCGCAAGAGTTCATACGATGCCTTGCCACCGGAGTACAAGCTACTCTTAGCGGAGATCAAAGACGAGGTCGATAACGCGCAGATTCAAGCGTATCGGGATGTTGATGTGGTCAATCTACCTATGCTTAAAGAAACTCTGACTGAGGTGGTGTTCACCCCGGAGATGCGCGATGAGCTTCGGGAGTCGGTTGGAAAACGTGCGATTGAAGCGTGGATCGCAGAAAATCAAGACGATTTCGACGCGCGAGGGTTAGTCGAGCTAGCGTTTGAAGCTGCGGGTACCACTTACGAGTAACCGATCGGATCGGGTATCGTGAAAGACCCGTTCGGAGCGCTCCTACGGCGATTGGATGCGCTCGTCACACCTATTGAAAACGCCTTTAACTTAGCAGCAGGCGTTTTGATCTTTGCCTTGATGGCTCTCGGCGTACTACAGATCGTTCTTCGCACTATATTCGCCGCACCGCTGTTAGGCTACATCGACATTGTCGAACTCAGCATGGTCGGCTTCGCGGTGCTTGCAATTGCGTTTGTGCAGCGTGTTGGCGGTCATGTCCGCATGGAACTCTTGATCGGAAAACTCCACGGCCGACCTCTTTGGTTCCTCGAATCGCTTGGGAGTGGCTTGGCGATTTTCATCGTCAGCATCTTGATTCCATACTCCTACGATCATTTCTATCGCGCGTTTGAGTTTGGCGATAGCACCATCGATTTAGAGCTGGCGACATGGCCTGCGAAGCTCGTTGTGCCGGTTGCGTTGACGCTGCTCCTGGCTCGTCTAGGTATTCAATTCCTCGGGTACGTCCGGCTGTTGGTTAATCCCAAGTTGCCGCAGCTCGCGATTCCTTCATTGAAGCGCCCCGAGGAAGTTGCGGCGGACGAGATCCGCCTTGCGGGCGCAACCGACGACGCTAATCCACGGACGAAGTAGAGCGCCATGGTTGATGCTTTCTGGATCGGGATATTTGGTGTTGGGCTCCTAATCGCGTTGGTAGTTGTGGGCGTACGGGTGTACGTCGCCGCAGCGGTCGTCGGTTTCCTCGGACTGTTTGCCCTCGAAGGCTGGGATGTGGCGGGCGCGATTGCGGGCACGATCCCGCACTCAAAGACCGTCACTTATCCGCTGTCGGTGCTTCCCCTCTTCATCTTGATCGGTTTCTTGGCGTTCCACGCCGGGTTAACCGGCAAACTCTTTGAAGCCGCGCGGCGCTGGCTAGGTTGGGTGCCAGGAGGATTGGCGGTCTCGACGGTGTTTGCGAGCGCAGGATTTGCCGCCGTTTCGGGTGCTTCCACCGCGACGAGCGCCGTGTTCTCCCGCGTTGCCATTCCGGACATGCTCACAAACGGCTACTCGAAACGTCTAACCGCTGGCGTGATTGCAGCCGGGGGCACACTGGCATCGTTGATCCCACCTTCGGCGATTCTGGTGATCTATGCGATCTTGGTTGAGCAGTCGGTTGGAAAACTGCTGTTGGCTGGTCTGTTGCCTGGCGTCGTCTCCGTGTTTATCTATACGGCGCTGATCATCGGTATGTGCGTATGGCGTCCAGAGCTCGGGCAAGCGTCAAGAGGATTCACTTGGCGAGAACGGTTCGCGAGTTTGCCAGGTTCGTTCCCCATTTTCATCGTGGTGGGGATCATCTTTGGTGCGCTGTACACGGGCGTTGCTACGCCGACCGAAGCAGGCGCACTGGGAGCTGCAGTGGTATTCGCGCTATACGTTTATCGCGCTTGGCAGCAACGGGACCTGAAACAAATGGGTTTCCGTCTCAAAGACGCCATCACCGAAACCGCCAAACTCACGATCATGATCTTCACGTTGATCTGGGGCGTGTTCCTGTTCGTGCGATTTCTTGGCTTCGCTGGGTTGCCGAACGAATTCGCTAACTGGGTGGTGGGTTTGGACTTACCACCGATCCTGATCATGGTGTGCATCTTGTTGGCCTATGCGGTACTCGGGATGTTCATGGATGCAATCGGCATGCTCATCTTGACGTTACCCGTGGTGTATCCGGCAGTCATCGCACTCGGATACGATCCGATTTGGTTTGGCATCATCGTCGTGAAGATGGCAGAAATCTGTCTGATTACGCCGCCTATTGGATTGAATTGCTTCGTCGTCGCCGGCGTGTCGAGAGATTTACAGCCGGTAGGTGATCGCGACATGGCCATCCCATTGCAGGATGTTTTTCGAGGCATCGGGCCGTTCTTTGTGGCTGATGTCCTCACAGTGATCGTACTTTTATTAGTACCGGAAATTGTGCTTTGGTTGCCAAATCAAATGGCACAATAGCACGTTGCTTTGTTAGGCTTGTTTTGATTTTGGCAAGATTGAAATTTATATTTAAAATAACTGTATCCATGTATAGTCTATTAGTTCAGTTCATTCAGAACCGTCAGTTTCCCTTCACTTTAAGACTTGCTGCGAAGGTGCGATGGGTTAAACTGATATGGTGTAAACAACATGCTCATACTTAAACGCTGCCTGGAGGACGCTCTACCGTCCCAACTAGAAGTGAATCCGTTTCTCGACCTTTTTGCCCATTTGGCTCGCTGCGAAGCGAACTATTCGCGGTTGAGTAAGCTACTTCGACCATCGCATAGTCGTGAATTTCAGTCGCGTACCGTCGAGTTCGCGAACGGATCGGGGTCGCTGCGATTTGACCATGCTCGAATTAGTCGCTACACATCAAGCGTGGTGATTAGGCAGACTTCCACCGAGGCGTTGACGAACCTGGACCTCAAGCTCCATGTGTATCACGACACCCGAGCAGCGGAAGTAGTGAGCTATCAACGACACAATGATTTTCGAGTGCTGGAGACGCGACCGTTACCGCCTCGTACGCAAAGGTTCGAGAAGATCGAAATGAATCGATTCGTAACCGAGTTGCTCGATCATTGTTTGACCTACGGCATGGCTCTACAAGCTGAGTCGACCACCGCCGAAGAACAAGGAAGTTCAGTTTAGACCCAATCCAAGGACGGATTCAAAACGTTGCACGAACATGCGGCCAAGCGAACCAAGGACGGCAAGTCGCTTTGGCTCCTACACATAACCGACAATCACTTATTCGCCGATCGAAGTGAAGGTCGTCACGGCGTCAATAGCGTTGATTCACTTCAACGAGTGTTAGCGTCTGCTACCAAAACCCGCCAACCGGATCTTGTCGTAGACACAGGCGACATTGCACACGATCGCACCCGTGAGGTGTACGAGATGTTTCTGTCAATGGTTCGCGAATTCGTTGACTGTCCGATGATTGCGACACCTGGCAATCACGATTTAAATAAACCATTCGATGAGGTCCTTTCACGCGATTCCATCACGATGAATGGCTGGCAGATCATCTCGGTGGACACGCATCGCGACGACGTGCTAAACGGAATGGTCAGTGAGGAAGAATTGAATCGCCTTCGCGGTGAACTAGAGGCCAACACGTCTCCAACATTAATCGTTGGCCACCATCCTGCGTCGGAAATTGGATGTGCTTGGATAGACGGACATCGAATTGAAAACGATGTCGAGTTTCTACAGCAGCTATCGCATTACCCACATGTCAAGGGATATCTCAGTGGACATGTACACCAAGCCTACGATGGTCATGCGAACGGTTTAAAGCTCATGACGACGCCGTCGACATGTTGGCAGTTCAAAAGCGAATCTGCTGAGTTTGCCGTTGACGAGTTGCCATCTGGGTGGCGTTGGCTTGAATTGCTTGGAGACGGGCAAATCAAGACTCAAGTGGGGCGGCTTGGTGTTAGCGAGATTAGGCGGAATCGTTTGTGACAGAAACCTACTCAGCGAAGTCCATTCAGGTCCTAAGCGGCCTCGATCCAGTCCAAGCTCGGCCGGGGATGTACACCGATACCAGTCGGCCAAACCACCTAGTACAAGAGGTCGTGGACAACAGCGTCGACGAGGCGCTGAACGGGAAGGCAACCAAGGTCATCGTCGCTATCAACGAGGACGATTCGATCACGGTTGAGGACGATGGGCGAGGCATCCCTGTCGACGAACACCCGGAGTTAGGTTTACCAGGCGTTGAGGTCATTCTGACGCGATTACACGCAGGCGGGAAATTCAACGACGAGCAATACCGGTTTGCTGGTGGCTTGCACGGCGTTGGCGTATCCGTGGTCAATGCGCTGTCTGAGTGGCTCACGGTCGAAATCAAGCGTGATGGTAACGTGTATTGCCAGACGTACGAAAACGGTGAGGCGGTTACCAATTTGGTCGTCGAGGGAACGGTCGGCAAGCGCAACACTGGAACCAAGATCACGTTCAAACCTAACGCGAAGTATTTCGACACGACGCAGATCAGTCTTGCGCGATTGCGCCATGTGCTTCGGGCAAAAGCCATTTTGTGCAGTGGTCTTGACGTCGAGTTGCATGCGAAGGATGGGTTGTACAAAGAGCCAGAAAGCTGGCGATACGACAATGGCTTAGTTGGCTACTTGCAGGAGTCGATGGGTGAAGACTGCGTTCCCGAAGAGCCGTTCTATCACAGCACGAACGGTCAGGAAGAAACAGTCGAGTGGGCTTTACAGTGGAGTCTTGGTGAAGGAGACGTCATCTCGGAGAGTTATGTCAATCTCATTCCCACTCCTTTAGGTGGCACACATGTAAATGGACTACGCTCTGGACTCACCGAGGCGTTGCGCGAGTTCTGCGAGTTTCGGGACATCAAACAGAAAGGCATCAAAATCACCGCGGAAGATCTATGGGGTCGTTGCGCCTACGTGCTATCTGCGAAGCTCAAGGAACCTCAGTTCAGCGGCCAGACGAAAGAGCGGCTTTCGTCGCGCGAAAGCGCCATCTTTATCAACGGATTGGCGAAAGACGCGTTTAGTCTCTGGCTGAATCAGCACGTCGAGCAGGGTGAGAAGCTCGCCACGTGGGCACTCGCGAACGCTCAGGCACGCGTGCAGTCCCGCAAGAAAGTCGCGCGCAAGAAACTCACGACCGGCCCTGCGTTGCCCGGCAAACTGTCCGACTGCTCCTCGCAAGATCCAGTGCAGTCCGAATTGTTTTTGGTTGAAGGTGATTCGGCAGGGGGATCTGCCAAACAGGCACGCGATCGCGAATTTCAGGCAGTATTGCCGCTTCGAGGCAAGATCCTCAACACGTGGGAAGTCGGCGTTCAAGATGTGCTAGCCTCCCAGACGGTAGCGGATATCGCGGCAGCCATTGGCGTGTACCCAGGTTCGACGGATATCTCGAGGTTGCGTTATCACAAGATCTGTATCCTCGCAGATGCGGATTCGGATGGCTTACACATTGCGACACTTCTCTGTGCATTGTTCTTGAAGCACTTTCAGCCGCTGGTGAACGCAGGTCACGTGTATATCGCGATGCCGCCGCTCTATCGCATCGATATTGGCAAGGAAGTGCACTACGCGCTTGACGAAGCGGAAAAGCAGGATGTCCTTGAACGTCTGATCGCAGAGAAAAAACGTGGAACCCCGGTTGTCCAGCGGTTTAAAGGCTTAGGTGAAATGGATGCGTTACAGCTTCGTGAAACAACCATGCATCCGGATTCGAGGCGCTTGGGACGGTTGCAGATCGAACAACTGAAGAAGACAGAAGAGAACCTCGACATGCTGTTAAGTAAACGTCGAGCGGCTAGCCGTCGGGTATGGTTGGAAAAGAAAGGCGATCAAGCTGATTTAAGTCAGTCCGTCAATGGCTGATACCCTCGACCAGGATTTTGAGGGGATTTCGCTCCTCGAATACACCGAGCGTGCGTACCTTGATTATTCAATGTACGTTATCAACGATCGTGCGCTTCCCTTTATTGGCGATGGATTGAAGCCGGTTCAACGACGCATTGTCTACGCAATGTCACAACTTGGCATCACCTTTCAGGCAAAGCATGTCAAATCTGCCCGAACTGTTGGCGATGTGACCGGGAAGTTTCATCCTCACGGCGAAGTCGCATGCTACGAAAGCATGGTGCACATGGCACAGTCGTTCTCGTTTCGTTACCCGTTGGTTGACGGTCAAGGCAACTGGGGTGCGCCAGACGACCCGAAGTCTTTTGCTGCTCAGCGTTACACCGAAAGCCGACTTTCGCGATGGACGCCGTTGTTGCTATCGGAGTTAGGTCAAGGCACGGTGGACTACGTGCCGAATTTTGACGGCACACTCGACGAACCGATGTGGTTACCCGCCCGAGCACCGTTTTTTCTATTGAATGGCGCCTCTGGAATCGCCGTCGGAATGGCGACAGACATATTGCCGCATAACCTGCGAGAAATCGTGCAGGCATGCGTGACATTGTTAGAACGCAAATCCACGACACTCGATGAACTGTTGACCATCGTACAGGGACCGGACCTTCCTACGGGTGGTGTCATCATTTCGACAGCGGACGAGATCCGACAGATCTATGAAACCGGTAACGGAACGCTGCGAGGTCGCGCGAGATACGTTGATGAGAAGGGACTAGACGGCGGCAAAGAAGTGGTGATCACGGAGTTGCCGTACCAGAGTTCCCCGGCCAAGATTCTAGAGCAGGTTGCGGGTCAGATCGTCGCGAAAAAACTGCCGATGGTCATCGATGTCCGCGACGAATCCGATTATGAAAATCCGACGCGGCTTGTGTTGGTGCTGCGGTCGAACCGGGTTGATGTCGATCGGCTCATGTTGCATTTGTACGCGACGACCGATCTGGAGCGAACATATCGCTTCAATTTGAACGTCATCGGTCTTGACCGAAAACCCAAGGTCAAGCCCCTTCGAAATGCGCTGTTAGAGTGGCTCGATTTCCGTCGAGACACGGTTCGGCGTCGAATTGAATATCGCCTTGACTACATAAAGCGGCGGTTACACATCCTGGACGGGATGTTGATCGCTTATGCCAACCTCGATGAGGTGATTCGGATCATCCGAGAAGAGGATGAACCGAAGCAGGTCTTGATGGCTCAGTTCGAACTGTCTAGCGACCAGGCAGACGCGATTCTGGACTTGCGACTTCGACAGTTAGCCAAGTTAGAGGAAGAAAAACTTCAGCAAGATCGGCGTGAGCTTGCGACCGAACAAGAAGACTTGAGCCGGACTTTAGGTAGTGCGAGACGTTTGAATACGTTGATCAGGAACGAACTGAACGAGATCGCAAAGGAGTACGGGGATGATCGTCGCACCGAAATCGCGGAGGCTGCGGAACAGTCTGCAGCGTACTCCGTGGAAGATCTCGAAACCAATGAACCCACCACGGTCGTACTATCCAAGAAAGGTTGGGTTAGAGGAGCGAAGGGACACGATCTCGACGCAACAACACTTCCATATCGCGCTGGCGATGAATATCTTGCTCACGTTCACAGTCGAACTAGTCTAATCTGCAATTTCCTAGCCTCAAATGGCCGTGTTTATTCCGTGCCTGTCCGCGATCTCCCCTCCGCTCGAGGTCAAGGCGAACCGCTTTCGGGACGATTCAACATCGATTCGGATACTCAATTTGTAGGAGCATTCAACAACGATGCCGGGAAGGTGCTCGTAGCTTCTCAGAAAGGGATAGGTTTCGTTGCCCAGGTCGAGAGTGTGGTAGCGACAACTCGGAACGGCAAGGTAGTCATGAATCTTGATTCAGAGAACACGCCTTTGCCTCCTGTGGCGTTTAAAGACGGCGAGTTAGTTGCACTCGTATCGAACAAAGGAAATTTGCTGGTATTTGATCTAGGAGACGTGCCCGAGCAAAACCGTGGTCGCGGAGTCAATCTGATGAACATCCCCAAAGCCGCGTTTACTGCCGGTGAAGAGTCGATGGTTGGCGCGGCGGTGGTGGGCGAGAACGATACGCTGTATGTCCAGTACGAAGGCGGAAGAGAAATGTCGCTTCGCTTCTCCGGCCTCGAACCGTATCGCGGTAAGCGAGCTCAGCGTGGCAAATCGTTGCCGCGAAACTGGCGCAACAACATCGTTGGACTGCGAACCGAGTCTCGCCGATAGCCGTTTTGTCGACATCGTGCGAGGAACAGGCTTCTTATAGGCGCGACCTAAAATTTGCCCGTTTTATCGCGGGTTCCTTTTACCGTTTCCACGTATGGCGTCCTATTCAACGAATGAATTTCGACCCGGGTTAAAAGTGTTGCTTGAGGGCGATCCGTGTGTCATGATGGAGGCGGAATTCGTGAAGCCTGGCAAAGGTCAGGCATTTACGCGCGTCAAGTTCCGCAACCTCATCACCGGACGCGTATGGGAACGTACGCTTCGCAGCGGGGAGTCGATGGAAGCCGCTAACGTAGTCGAACGCGATCTTGATTACCTGTATACCGATGGTGATCTTTGGTACTTCATGACGACTGACGACAACTACGATCAGGTCGCTGTGGATTCGACAGCAATCGGGGACGCTAAGGACTTCTTAGCAGAACAAGCTCGATGCCAAATCACGTTCTGGAACGACAACCCAATCTCGGTGACCCCGCCGAATTTCGTCAATCTTGCTGTTTCGCAAACGGATCCTGGTCTGCGTGGGGACACAGCACAAGGCGGCACTAAGCCGGCCACGCTTGATACGGGAGCAGTGATCAACGTTCCGTTATTCATTGAGATCGGTGACGTGCTTCGGGTTGACACGCGAACGGGCGAATACGTCAGCCGAAGCAAACAGTGAGTGAAACATGGCGACCAACGGCCGCCATCGAGACGCTCCGAAAGCGTGCTGAGTTACTCGATAGAACGCGAGCCTTTTTTCACGACCGAAATATTGTTGAAGTACAGACGTCGACGCTTGATCGATTTGGCGTCACGGATGTCGCAATCGAGAATGTTGAGGTAGCTGACCACGGCGTCCTCCAGTCCTCGCCAGAATACCAGATGAAACGGCTACTGGCGGCAGGGATGCCTTCCTGCTTCCAAATCTGTCCGGCGTTTCGCAAGGGAGAGGTAGGTCGGTGGCACAACAACGAATTCACGATGCTCGAGTGGTACGAACTCGACGTGACACTCGACGAATTGATGGCAGCTGTTGCGGCTTTGGCGGACCATCTGATCGGTCCGCAACCGGTCGTCACCAAGACAGTGTTCGAGCTCCTGCAAGATTCATTTGATATCGATCCTCATCGCCCGGACGAGAAACTCTGCCTCGAAGTCGCAAGCGCAGAAGGTTTACAAGGCGCGCGTGATCTTCACGATGCGATCGACTTCTTAGTAGGTTCTGCGTTGGCGAAACTTGGGAGCGAGAGAGTGTTTCTCACCGAATATCCAAGCTATCAAGCCGCTTTGGCTAAGACCACCCAACATGGCGACGTTGAAGTAGCGCTTCGCTTCGAGTTAGTGATTAATGGACTTGAGATTGCGAACGGTTATGACGAACTGCGCGATGCGTTCGAGTTCCGCCGCCGATGCAACAGCGACAACGTGCGTCGAGCACAACTTGGACTACCGCCGAAATCCATTGATACGAATTTTGAGGCGGCAATGACTCATGGTTTGCCAGAGTGTTGTGGTGTCGCGGTTGGATTGGATCGGTTGTTCGCGTTAGCCATGGATAAAACCGCATTGCGGGATGTCATGGCGTTCGCGGCTAGGGGTGAATAGAGCCTATCTGTTCACCGAGTTTGAGCGCTTGACCGGCTTCGAGCGACTGCAACTCGCCGATGCCGTCTGGTACAACTAGGATCACCGTCGAACCGAGGTAAAACCTCGCCATTTCCTCCCCGGGTTGAAATTGAAGCGGCGCTATTTCTTTGGCTACTACCACTTCGTTTACCGGGTTTTGGTCATCCCATCGCGTTTGGACGCTGGACACGATCATAGCGCCTACCATTGCCATCAGCATCTCGCCTTTCGGTACACGAAGATGGCAATTGACTCGTACGTTGCGTTCGTACAAACCATCGATGTTTGCGTGATTCTTGGGTTTAACCGAATATCTAGTCCCTCCTATCCGTGAAATCGCGACGAGTTCTGCTTGGACCGGCGAGTGAATTCGGTGATAGTCCTTTGGTGAGAGGTAGATGATCGCGTATTCGCCGGACTCGCCGATGCGGTTTGAGCGTGTCAGATTAAAAAGGTTCGTAGCCGTACGTTTAAATTGGATGAGCGTGTTATTCGTATAGCGGCCGCTAATCGCGACCGTACCGTCGACGGGTGAAATAATGCTACTTGAATCGCCGTGAATCGGTCGTGCGGCTGACTTAAGTTCTCGCGCGAAAAAGTCCTGAAAGTTCTCGAATTGGCTGGGATCTTGACGAATCGCGGGTGTCAGATCAACCCGATAGAACTTGATAAATTGCCGAATCAGGCGATCCTTGATGAATGAGATCTTGATCGTTGCGAGCCAACCTGCTCCTTTGGTCAGCCAATAACTTGGTCCCCAAGACTGGAGGATCTGCTTAAGTGACATGTCTAGTCAGTGTCGATTGGGGTGTCAGTTCGATTGCCCCACTCAGACCAGGAACCTGCGTACGCCCGGATGTTAGGAAATCCGAGTAACCGCCCCACCATATAAGAAAGCCCGGAACGGTGGTGGGTTTGACAATGGGTAACGATGTTGCGATCAGGGTCAATGCCGTGATCCTGAAGCAATTCTTGTATGTCTGAACGCAGTCGCAATGCATTGTTGCGATCCATTAGATGTAGCCAATCAATGTTCACGGCACCGGGAATATGTCCGTTACGCTGTGCTCCAGGTCGTATGCCAAGGAATTCTTCGCGTGAGCGAACATCCCATATCACTAGATTTTCTTGACCGAGGCTATCCAATAGTTCGTCGATCTCGATGAGAGGACTTTCATCGATCGTGAGATCTGGTTGCGTGCGTACTGCTTCCGCGGGTGTTCGCGCAACCTCGAATCCTGCCTGTTGCCAAGCGTGAATACCACCGTCAAGATATAGCCATTGTTCATGACCAATGATGTCCAGTGTCCAAGCGAGACGCCCAGCCCAGCCACCGCCTTCGTGATCGGATACAACAATCGTTTGGGTCGGGGAGTAACCAATGTAGCCGAACACCGCTTCCAATTGGGATTTAGACGGCAGCTTGCCGGGAGCGGGAGGCGTGCCTTCGATCAGCGCCGCGGTTGGTAGATGAAACGAACCTGGGATAAACACCTGATCTTGAGGCGTTGGATTGAATACGTCAACGACCCGAACAGAATCGTCTTGCATGCGTTCAGCTAGCTCATCCGGGTGGATAATGGCGGGATACTTCGCCAACGTGCTACTTCATATAAAAATTTGAGCACGAAAATTAAACACGCGCCGCGCTTGGTGTGGATAGATCTTGAAATGACGGGCTTAGATGTCGAGAACGACGTCATCCTTGAGATTGCGACCATCATCACGGATAACGAGCTGAACATCGTCGAAGAGAGTGACTCTTTGGTTGTTTGGCAACCGGAATCTGTGTTAGCGACGATGAACGAGTGGAGTCGTACGCACCACGCGGAGTCTGGACTGCTTGATCGGGTTCGAAAGTCAGAAATTAGTATCGAAGAAGCAGAAGCGACGACTTTCGACCTCGTGCGTAAACACGTTGAAATTCACACGTCGCCGCTTTGCGGCAACTCGGTGTGGCAAGATCGTCGTTTTCTGGCTCGATACATGCCGACGCTGGAGCACTATCTGCACTATCGCTTGATTGACGTCAGCACCGTGAAGGAATTGGCGCGTCGCTGGGCACCTAACCTGTTAGAGGGAGTGACCAAGAAAGCCCAACACCGCGCATTGGACGACATTCGCGAGTCTATTAACGAACTCAAGATTTATCGCGAGCAGTTTCTGAAGCCGATTCCATCGACGCGAGCTGATTAAGCGCCCACTCAAGGTGTTCAAGACACATTTCGTCGTCGCGTTTTCGTGCCATCGCGCATTGAGTTTGCAGCGCGTCGCGTAATAAAGGACTAGGTTCAGCATTTCCGGACGCCACTGCGAGATTTCGAACCCATTGAGAGAAATTAATTCGACGGATTGCCATCCCTTCCGTACGATTTAGGAAGGTTGCTTCATCCCACGTGAGTAGCTCGACTAGCGTAGCGCTGTCCAAGCCGTGGCGCGGCGTGAAATCGGTTTCAAGCGACGTCCTTGCGAACCGGTTCCAAGGGCAGATAAGCTGGCAGTCATCGCACCCGAATACTCGGTTTCCAATCGCCTTGCGAAATTCGATCGGAATCGATCCTTTGTGCTCAATTGTGAGGTAGGAAATGCAGCGTCGCGCGTCAAGTTGGCGCGGCCCGATGATCGCTTGGGTGGGGCATACATTGATGCACGCTTGACACTTACCGCAGCGATCTTCCGGCAGGTCTCTATTTGGCTCGAATGGGATATCGGTGAAGATCTCACCCAAGAAGAAAAAAGATCCCGCTTCTTCGTTCAACACCAATGTGTGCTTGCCGATCCATCCCAGACCGGCTTTCGCGGCTAAGGGTTTTTCAAGTACTGGAGCTGAGTCCACGAACGCACGAAATTGGTGATCGACATGGTTTTCGATGCGTTGTGCGAGTCGATTGAGTCGCTTACGAACGGTCTTGTGGTAATCGCGACCGAGGGCGTAGCGTGAGATGTTGGCAGCATTCGGATCGCCATTGAGCTGCGGACTGTCTTCCGTGAGATAGTCCATGCGAGCACTGATGATGCATGTGGTTCCTGGAAGCAATTCGCTCGGATCGACGCGCTTTGATACGTTGCGCGCCATGTAGTGCATTTCACCGTGAAAACGGGCTGCCAACCAGCTTTGATACTCCGGCGTATAAGCACTTAGGTCGGTGTCGGTGAATCCGACTTGCTGAAAGCCAAGCTCGCTTGCCCATGCGTGAATTTGCCTTTGAAGTGCGGCAATGTCCTCGGAATTGGTAGTGCTGTGTCTTGACATTAGGTTAATCCCAAAACGTAAGTTGGCGGATCACTGGAGTCTCTCGTGAGAACGCTCCTCCCACGCCCAGATGCCCCACTACCAGAGGCCATTTCAATTCGGTACTGATCCCTATCTGTCTGCGGACACTTTTCTAGCGCTCGTTTAGCAATATTGATGCTGGCGTTGAGATCGGCGTTGATTTTCAGACCACACTCACCGCAATGGTAAAGGGCCTGTGTTTTTCGGTTGCTGGCACCGACGCAGCCACAATGGCTACACGTCTGTGACGTGTGCTTAGGGTCGACAAGGACCGTCTCACAGGCTTTATACTCGGTCAGCAAAGCGACCTGATGCCAACTCTTATCGAGTATCTCGCGGTTAAGACCTGACTTCGCTTTCACGTGCTTGCCCGGCTTGTCGGGGGTGCCTTTGGCGGACTTGGTCATCCCCGCCACGTTTAGGTCTTCAAAGGCTACCACCCTGCTTTTAGCGAGGTCTTTGGATACATGGTGAGCCCAGTTATGGCGGATATGCTTTTGCTTGCGTCTCGCATTCGCGATGCGTTGGTACGTTCTTTTAGAACGCTTGGAACCCTTCTGCTGTCGGGCTACTTTTCTTTGGTAGCGTTTGATCTTCGCCTCGAGCCTGGATCGATCAGGCAACGGATAGTCGTTGCCGTTGGAACAGGCGACAGGGATCGCAACACCCACGTCGACGCCCAAGATCGTATGCTCGGTGGGGTAGTCTTGAGGGTCTGCGTCGAGCTCGTACACGAGATAGGCGTACCACTTCCCTAGTTCTTCCTTGACGGTCATCTTCTTGACTTCGCCTATGCCTTCGTAGGCATCCGCCCCTTTGAGCTTCATCCAACCTATTTTCTGAATGTAGAGGTCCCCACCGTCGCGCTTAAAGGTCCCCTCATACAGGTCAAAGGATTTACGGCCGTATCTTGAATGAAACTTGGGCCTGTCCCTTACCCCGTCAAAGAAGGCTTGGTACGCAGCTGCGAAGCGTTTGCATACCGTGTTCCTGATTATGGCGCTGGAGTAATTCTGTAGCCACTTGCACTCAGCGTGGTTTCTGAGCTGGGGGAAACTTTTACATAACGAGAAAAATGTGTAGCTCTTAAATTCACGTCGATTCGCCCTCTCGACGTACTTGTTCCATACAAAGCGGCACGCGCCGGCAACCGCATAGAGCTGTGTGGCTTGGCCTTTCTTGAGCGGTCTCAGGCGCAATCTAACGGTTCGGTAGGGTTTATCTTTCATACTCTAAATGACGTGACATTAAAACGTAGCACCATCCTGCAAATCGTCATGAGTCGCCCCGCCGTGAAGTGTTGACATGCGCATGGGTGACGCTCGAACATGGAGCTTAAGAAGACTTTGGCAGATCGCGGAATTGGATTTCTTGACGCTAGGGAACCGTGCCGGTCACGGCGTTAATCGACGGACGTTGTCGTTTGATGCCATCCTTGCATGCGACGCGTTATCGCTAGGAATCCGTCACGTACGTTTTGGGACTAAACTAATGTCAAAACGCAGCACTACCTCACTCGGAATTCACAAATTTAAAATGAACCCATGGGTTCTTTTGAACGCGTATTTACTGGAACAGAGTGCCGTGAAATCGATCGAATAGCGATCGAAGAGCTCGGCATATCGGGATTTCGGCTCATGTATCGGGCCGCAAGTTTCGCCATGGCGGAGCTCTTGGAGCGTTGGTCAAACCCCAAGTCTGTCAGCATTGTATGCGGCAGTGGCAACAATGCCGGCGACGGTTACCTACTTGCTGGAGCGCTGCACGCAAGACAGATTCCAGTCCAGATCGTGCAAGTTGGCGATACGAGCCGATTGCAAGGCGATGCTAAACGCGCGTTCGAATCTATCGCAGAACTTGGTTTGACCGTGACTAATGATGAGGAGCTAAGTGGCGAAATCATCGTGGATGCTCTACTCGGAACGGGTGCTCGAGGCGAGGTACGACCTACTTTTGCCGAAGCAATTGATCGTATTAATGCGGCTGGAAAACCGGTTTTAGCATTGGATCTACCAAGCGGGATCGACGCGGACACCGGTGGGTTCCTAATGGAAGAACCGGTTCGGGCAGATTTGACGACCTGCTTTGTGGGGCGCAAGCTTGCTCTCGCGACGGGCAAAGCGCGAAACGTGGCCGGTGAAGTCGTGACTTCATCGTTGGAAATCCCTCTAGAAGTGTTCCAACGGGTGACTGGGTTGCCTGTCATACCAACAAACGAAGGTGAACGTGCACTGCCTGAACGCCTACCGAGCAGTCACAAAAGGCACTTTGGGCATGTATTGATTGTTGGCGGGAATCGTGGCATGGGCGGTGCGGTGTTGCTAGCTGGTGAGGCCTGTTTACGGACTGGAGCCGGGCTTGTTTCCGTTATTACTCATCCTGACCACGCTGGAAATCTCTTAACCCGCCGTCCCGAATTGATGGTTCGCGGATCTGCTGACGGGCAGATTGATCCGTCCTTGTTCAAAAACGTCGACCTGGTCGCCATTGGTCCTGGACTAGGCGTTGACGACTGGGCTCACGAGCTTCTTGGCGTTGCGTGCTCGAGTACGAAACCAATGGTCGTTGATGCCGACGCACTAAACCTGCTCGCCAGTGGTTCCTACGACCTGCCTGCGGGATCGGTCGTGACTCCCCATCCGGGCGAAGCGGCGCGTCTGCTTGATACTACGACAGCATCGATTGAAGCTGATCGCGTTGGTGCAGTGCGGAAATTAACAGCGAAAACTCGCGCTGTAGGGGTGCTTAAAGGGGCCGGTTCGCTTGTCGCCAATGACGGCGAGCCCTATGCAATTTGTGATGTCGCCGAGCCCTCCTTAAGTACGGCGGGAAGCGGCGACGTGCTAACTGGCGTCATTGCAGCGACTTATGCACAACTACGAGACCCTTTGCGTGCGACCGCATTGGGAGTGTATCTACACGCTTTGGCAGGTCAGCGTGCGCGCGCCCTTGGTGAAGGTCGGGGTGTCATTGCTGGTGACTTGATTGATGCGTTGCGCCCATGGGGGTAGATGAGTTAACCGGATGTGTTGACCTTCCTGACGAAGAGGCAACACTAGTGCTCGGCGCTAAGCTCGCTAAGACAGTTCGAGGTGGCATTGTGTATCTAAAAGGCGAGCTAGGCGCAGGGAAAACGACGTTAGTGCGAGGCTTTCTGCGCGCATTAGGGCATGAAGGTTCCGTAAAGTCGCCAACGTACACACTGGTCGAACCGTACGAAATCGATGGTTTGGCATTAGCTCACTTGGATCTATATCGTGTGAACGATCCAGTGGAGCTCGAGTACATCGGATTAGAGGACGTACTAAGAGATGTTAGTTTGACTTTTATCGAGTGGCCAGAACACGGCTTGGGCTATCTACCGTCTCCCGATCTAGTCATCGAGTTGACCTTAGAGGATTCGGGTCGCGTGGCTCGATTGAAAGCGAGTTGAAGTAGGACTTCCTACTACGCCACGAAAGTCATACAATCTGACGTTCACGGATGAAATTTCCCTTGCACGTATGCAAGCTGCGATTACAAGCATCGCATCGTCGGGACGCCAATTCTGGTTCCGCACCCGGCGTATACGCTTAGAAAAGCACTTCGCTCGAGTCCTCGCGAGTTTTTTATTCACGTTAATAGGCACGGGTGCCCTCGGGACCGAGCTTGTAGGCATTCGCTACTCCGACAGCCCACGTTTTACGCGCGTGGTATTCGATCTCAGTGCGCCGCCATCGTTCAAGTCTGACCTACTTGCTGATCCTGCTCGCTTTTTCGTGGATATACGGGATGGACGGTTAGGTCAGAATTTCAAATCGCCGTTTATAGAAAGCGTCCAGTTTCGAGGGGTTCGATTTGGCGAACGAAACGGCTCGTTGCGGGTGGTCTTGGACCTTACGGAAGGCAAACTCCCCAAGATTCAAACGCTAGGCCCCAATGGTCCGCATGGCGATCGACTCGTTATCGATTTCGCGCACCAAGTTGACGAAAGTTGCGCAGTTGAACACGACAGCAACATCGTCGTGGTTGTGGATGCTGGTCATGGTGGTGAGGATCCTGGAGCGATTGCTGTCAATCGCGCGATGGAGAAGGACATTACGCTCTCGATTGCACAAAAAGTACGAGCACGAATCGACCGGCAGCCTGGTTTTAGAGTGGTCATGACCCGGGATCGGGACTATGAGGTGCCGCTGCACAATCGTTACCGTGTCGCTCAGAACACCCGTGCGCGATTGTTTGTTTCAATTCATGCGGACGCATTCCACAATCCGCGTCCGCGGGGTGCATCGGCGTACGTGTTATCACAAGGCAAAGCTCAGTCCGAGTTGGCGAAATGGCTCGTACAGAACGAGAATCGCGCAGACTGGGTCGGCGGTGTGTCGGCGTGGGTCGACTCGAGCTGCTACGCGGAACGCGAGAAGCTCAAATTCCTGAACGTGAAAGGACGTCAGGAAGCACTAGCCGAGGCCGTGTCGGTAGGCAAAAAGATGCTTCACACCATCGACAGTGTCGCTGATATCCACCCGAAGAGCTTCGATTTTCGTCGTGGCGAATACCAGGTCACAGACGCTGGTTTCGTCGTGTTGAGCGCGACCGCAATTCCGTCAATATTGGTTGAGACTGGCTTCCTGTCTAATCCGCAAGAAGCCAAGCTGCTTTCAACGTCCGCGCACCAAAATGTCATCGCTAATGCTATTAGCGACACGATCTTGCGCCATTTCTGTGAAAATCCACCGCGCTACACCGATCTCGCCGAAGGCAAGGTGGCGTGCGATCTTGAACCGGTGACCACGGTGTATAAAGTCAGACACGGCGATTCCTTGTCGGTCATTGCGTCGCGCCAGCAAGTCTCAGTCTCGGCTATACGGGCGGCGAATTCGTTGACGTCCGATCGGATTTATCCGGGTCAAACGCTTACGATTCCTGTAACCAACTAACGGTCTACATCGCAGTTCGACATTGGGGTTTCGACTAACAAATAAACCCAGGCTCGCCTGAACGCGCCTTAAAATCTTGGTTCCGTCCTGTGTTAGTTTCAACTAACATGAGTGCTTGTATCTGGACCGCGTAGTGCTTAACCGTTCAATGTCTCGAATTCACCGTCTTGATCAGGTGGTTGCCGATCAGATCGCCGCAGGTGAGGTTATCGAGCGGCCTGCTTCCATCGTCAAGGAGCTGGTCGAAAACAGTCTAGATGCTGGCGCGACGTTGATTGACGTCACGGTCGAAGAGGGCGGTGTCCGGAAGATCGTCGTCAGTGACAACGGCAATGGGATCGCAAAGGAGGATCTACCTCTCGCGGTTGAACGTCATGCGACGAGCAAGATCCGCGACGCCAAAGATCTGGAGCAAGTCATCACGCTAGGATTTCGCGGCGAGGCACTAGCAAGCGTGGCCGCCGTAGCGAAATTGGAAATTTGCTCGTACCCTCAGGACGCTTCAAACGCGTGGACGTTACGGGTTGAGGGTGGGAAAGAGGTTCACTTTAATCCTGCCGGACGGGCGGTGGGTACTACCGTCGAAGTCAGCGATTTGTTCTACAACACGCCCGCACGGCGGCGTTTTCTCAAAACCACTCGTACGGAGCTCAATCGGATCACAGAAATAACGCGTGTACTCGCGCTTGGTAATCCACTTTGTGGGTTTTCGGTTCGCAACAACGGCCGTGAGCTTGAACGCATGGGAGCTGCACGAACCTCGGACGAGCGAGTCGGCCACGTCTTGGGTCAAGATTTCAACAATGAAGCCATACGTGTGGATATGTCGCGTAACGAGTTGCGATTGTGGGGTTGGGTGGGTAGTCCCAATTTCACGCGGAGCAACTCAGGTCGTCAGTTTTTTTACGTAAACGGTCGTAGCGTTCAGGATCATTTAATCGCTCATGCGGTGAAGCAGGCGTACAAGGACATCATGTTTCACGGGCGCCATCCGGTGTTCGCGCTCTTCCTGGAACTTGATCCGACTGACGTGGATGTGAATGTGCACCCGACTAAGAGTGAAGTCCGCTATCGCAACAGCCGCACCGTGCACGACTTCATCATGTCAGCTATATATCACAGCTTGCGATCTGACCCGACCGACCCGAAACGCCACGTTGAGTCAGAATTCGTCACGACTCGAGATCCTGTTGTTCACTCTTCGATTAACTTAGGAAGTGTGCCACCGGCACAACGCAGCTTAGGACTGAGCGACAGCAGTCAGGCGCGGACGCAATGGTGGCTATCAGAGGCGCTGCATCCTGAGCCACAGCTCAGCGCGGAAGCCTCGCATCAGACTGAAATGGACGACGTAGCAGAGTCCGTTTTACCACCATTAGGTACCGCGATCGGCCAACTGAAAGGCGCATACATATTGGCCGAGAACGACGATGGACTTGTAGTCGTAGACATGCACGCGGCACACGAGAGAGTCCTCTATGAGGAAATGAAAGCCCACCGGGGTCGCAACGAGCTAGCGCGGCAGCGCTTACTTATCCCAGAGACGCTCGATGTTGGCGTTCAGGACGCAGAACTCGTTGAAGAACTCGCTGACGAGCTGGTTAATGTTGGCCTGGTTGTCGAGCGCTCAGGTCCTACCACCGTAAAGTTACGCGAGATACCGGCGCTGCTTGCGACCAGCGACATGCAGACACTGTTGCGAGATGTACTGGACGACTTGCGCGAGCACGGTCAGAGCGATGCCGTGACGACCCGGGAACACCAGATTCTTGCCACTATGGCATGCCACAACGCGATTCGCTTCAATCGTCGTTTAACGTTGGACGAGATGAATGCGTTGCTGCGCAAAATGGAGGTAACGGAAAACGCAGGGCAATGCAATCACGGTCGACCGACATTTAAGACGCAGAGCCTGAAAGACCTCGATCGCAAGTTCCTGCGCGGACAATGACAAGCGCTTGAGCTCGTTTTCGGGTCGCATCGCAACACTGATCGGTCCTACCGCGAGCGGTAAGACAGACTTAGCGCTAGAGCTTGCGCGGCGACTCGACGTGGCGTTGATCAGTGTTGATTCGGCGATGATCTATCGTGGACTAGATATTGGCACCGCCAAACCCAGCGTTGAAACGCAAAGAACTTTCCCACATGCACTGATTGATATCCGGGAACCGGAGGAATCCTTCTCCGTGCAAGAGTTCTGCACGCTCGCAGACGCGGCGGTGCGAGACGCGATCGAGGCCGACAAACTCCCGGTGCTCGTAGGTGGCAGCATGATGTATTTCCGCGCATTTCGTGAGGGGTTGGCCGATTTGCCAAGCGCGGACCCCGTAATCCGAGAGGAGATACGTAAATTCGCGGCGCGAGAAGGATTGGACGCTGTACACCAGGAACTGACGCGTATCGATCCCGAATCTGCGATGCGGATCAGTCCACGAAATCTAAAACGTATGGAACGTGCTATCGAGGTGTACCGCATTACGGGTAAGCCTATTGGCACACTATGGAAGAAACGTGCCCTTCCAACCGCTGCTGAACGTTTTGATTGCGAGCTCGTTGAGTTTGAGATGCCGTTGATGTCCAGGCAGCAGCTGCACGAGCGGATCGAATCGCGGTTGCGTGGTATGTTTGCTGCGGGGTTGATTGCTGAAGTCCGAGCGTTGCGCGCTCGACCTAAGCTAAGCCGAGA